>Ga0134125_10000060_pt1 | contig 165369 bp, 142 predicted proteins | sample KB31751_FD_96464 | JGI IMG/M metagenome (GOLD analysis project Ga0134125, IMG submission 96464) | Terrestrial soil microbial communities with excess Nitrogen fertilizer from Kellogg Biological Station, Michigan, USA - KB3-175-1 | ecosystem: Environmental > Terrestrial > Soil > Unclassified ...
ATGAGTTGTCCACAAAATCAGTACTTGTTAACAAAGAAAAAAGAAGCAAAAAAGAAATCTTACAACAATAATAATAAGTTTGTATTCCTCTTTAAAAAAGTCAACCTTATTCAGGCACGGTCAGGGAGGAGTCTGTAGTCTGTAGTCCGCAGCCTTAAGTCTGGGGATGGATGACTTAAGACTTTCGACTCGAGACTCAGGACTATTTAAGAATGGTAGCCACAGTTTTGAGCGCAATACCCACGCCGGTGATCAATATAATATTGGCCACGATGTTTACATAGTGGAAATCGCCCAAAAAGCGCAGGTAAACGCCTGCGACACCGATGATAACGGCTATCGTCAGGATAATATAATGATGTGGTAAATTGGCTTCTTCTGTTTTGTTCATCGCAGTTACTTTAAATACGCAGCAAAAATATAAATGTTTAGGGATTTTTTAAATTGTTTGCGATTTTTATCGGTTAACAAATAATGAATTAAGAGGCGCCAGGTGAAGTACCTCTTAATCCATTCATAACATTCAGATTTTTGCCAGGGCAACTTGTTTCTTTCCCCTATAATATTTAACAACGGTCCAAACGCCAAATCCGGCTCCGATAAATACCCATAGATTGGTTAAGCCGACTACAACGTCCATGAATAAGTTCCATCCAGTTTCAACTGCCGTCCCAATCCTTCTGAAAAAAGATAGATTATAGGCGGATGGGTCGTCATTTGCGATCACTTCTTTATTGATCGTATTGCTTTGATAAAAGCTCAAGTTAACAACACTCTCTTTTACCGCATCGTCAATTTGCCGGCTACTGATCTGCTGGTCCACCATTTCATCTTTTAACAGCAAGACATTCGCGGGATTTTTTATGATCACTTTTCCTTTTTTCTGCTGGCTTACCAGTTCATTACGGCTTTTAAGTTTAAGTTGTGCCGATAGGTAGTCGAGCGATTTATCTGTTATATCCATACTACGGTTATTGACATAAACGCCCATGCCCGCCACTTTATTCATAAATTCATCCAGTTTTTCTGACGGCACTTTTACGGTAATATTTGCCGTTGTATAAAATGAGGTTACTCGCATTACCGAGTCGTTGCTGATACGAATATCGAGGCTCCGCTCTGAAGTTGATCCCATTTGATGATGCATCATCATTCCATTGTAAGTTGCCGTCAATGCACTGATACGCTCACCCGTTTGCTGGACATTTTTTACTTTAAAACGCATGCACGCCGTTTTGACCAGTTTTGGCCCTGCGGCTATCGTTGTATCCATTTTAGCGCTATCGGCGCTGCTGCTGTTATTCACAAATTCGTAGCCTGTTTTACCTTTGCATGCGCAAAACAATGCCAGGCCCGCTAGCGGGATCAAAATTTTTGCTTTCATAATCGTCGGATTTTATTATTAATTCCGCTATTCGTTAAAAGTGACCCGTTCGGGGCTTTGATAACCAAATTGTTACCTGGGCAACCGTATTGATATAATTAACTGCCACAGCATCAATAATTAGAAACATTAAAAACAAATTGCTTTAATTTACATTTGCTATTGATAGGAACATTTTTACTGTCCGTCAAACATCGTAAACGAAGCCTGAATACCCCTAAAACTTGATTTAAAGCACTTTACTTGCCAATTTAGAACGATTATAAATTAATATTACTGTCATTAGTTTGTCAGGGATACTGTAATAAATTTTACTTTTGTGGCTGAAAAAAACTCGCAAAGACGATACATCTGAGCTTGAATAAATTCAATAAAATAAAAATTATTTAGCATAAATACATTTTATGGGGAGTGTCTCATTCAATCTAAAACAATTCACAAGGTCGGTTTTGCTGCTCGCCGGTTTTGCTTTTTGGGGGTTCTCTGCGTATGCGCAAGGCGATGCTGCTAAAGGCGAGGCGCTCTTTAAATCGAAATGTACCACTTGTCATAAGATAGCCACCCAACTGGTTGGTCCGGCGCTGGGTCCGCAGCTTTCGTCAGAAACCGACGATAAATACCTGGTTAAATGGATCGAGAACAACCAGGCAATGATTGCCGCCAAAAACCCAAAGGCGCTTGCTATCTACGCCAAGTTCAATCAGTCGAACATGACGGTGTTCCCCGACCTTACGGATGCGGACGCTACCAACATTATAACTTACGTACGTAACGAATGGAAAACCGAACAGGCCGCCGCCGCTAAGACCGGCGGAACAAACGCGGCCCCTGTGGAAGCGGCGCCCAGCAGCATGATGATTTTCGCGCTGATCGGTGTTATCATTCTTGCATTTATCATTATCCTGGTACTGAACAAGGTAATCGGCACGCTTGAGCGTTTGTTGCTAAAAGGCCAGGGTATTGTTATTGAGGAGGAGCCTGAAGTTGAGGCTGCGCCTGTTGACCGTTTTGCCACAGTAAAAAAACTGGCCAAAAATAAAAAGTTCGTATTCTTTGTATTAATATGCGGTACCGTTTTCCTGGGCAGCTGGGCATGGGTAACGATGTGGAACACCAATGTGCACTCGGGTTACCAGCCGGTACAACCTATCAAATTCCCGCACGACCTGCATGCGGGCGCCATGAAAATTGACTGCCAGTATTGCCACTCGGGCGCATACAAATCAAAAAACGCTTCTATCCCGTCATTAAATATCTGTATGAACTGCCACAAGACCGTGAAAACCGAGTCGCCGGAGATACATAAGATATATGATGCATTGGGATATGACCCGTCGACCATGAAATACGACAGCACTAAAGCGAGGCCGATACAATGGGTGCGTGTTCATAACCTGCCCGACTTTGTTTACTTTAACCACTCGCAGCACGTAAAGGTAGCCGGTTTACGGTGCCAAACCTGCCATGGCCCTATCGAGACCATGAAAGAGGTTTACCAGTACTCGCCGCTAACTATGAAATGGTGCATACAGTGCCACAAACGCACCGATGTTAACATGAAAGGCAGCGCGTATTATCAGAATATGATCCAGGTGCACGACTTGATTAAACGGGGTCAAAAAGTCACTGTGGCCGCTTTGGGTGGTATCGAGTGCGGCAAGTGCCATTATTAAAAAAATAGAGCCAGGAAGCAAGAATCAAGAGCCGAGACAGGCGCTGAAAATTGAAAAATGGCGAATCTATAAATATCATGAAGACAATCTTGATTCTTGAATCCTGGTTCCTGGATCTAACAAAATAGGTTAAATGGATAGCAATAAAAAATACTGGAAAGGTTTAGAAGAGCTGAACAAAACCCCGGAATTTGTTGAAAAAAACAAACACGAATTTGCGGAGCCGATCCCGATTGAAGAGGTACTGACCGGCGGGGGCCTGGAAGGCAGGACACCGCGCCGCGACTTTTTAAAAGCACTGGGATTTGGCGTTGGCGCCGTAACCCTGGCTGCCTGTCAAAAGGTTCCTGTTCATAAATCCATACCTTATTTAATAAAACCCGAAGAAGTTACACCCGGTGTGCCAAACTATTATACGTCGACCTACGAAGGGCATGCTATTTTGGTTAAGACCCGCGAGGGCAGGCCGATAAAAATTGAAGGCAACCCCAATGACCTGTTGTCAAAAGGCGGTGTGAGCGCGCAGGCGCAGGCATCGGTGCTTGATTTATATGATGGCAACCGCTTACAGGAGCCGATGAAAGATGGCTCGGAGTACGGCTGGGACATGATCGATGATTTTGTTAAAAAGGAATTGGCCGCAATAAAAGCAGGTGGCAAAAAAATACGCATCGTTTCATCAACGATAAGCAGCCCGACAACACTCGCCGTTATAGCCGATTTTATTGCTCAATATCCCAACACAAAACACGTTGCTTACGATGCGGTATCATATACGGGCATCATCCAGGCAAACCAAAATAGTTTTGGCAAGGCGGTGTTGCCTCATTACAATTTCGACAAGGCGGATGTTATCGTAAGCTTTGGCGCCGATTTCCTGGGCAGCTGGATATCACCGGCCGAGTTTATACACCAGTACGTACAAAACCGGAATAATAAATCGCTGCAGGCCAAAAAAATGTCGCGCCACATCCAGATCGAAACCTCGATGAGCGTAACCGGCAGCAATGCAGATGTGAGAATTCCCATCAAACCTTCGGAGGAGGGTATAGCATTGGTTAATTTATACAATGCTATTTCGGGAACTACCTTGCCGGGATCAAAAAAATTAAATAACCAGGCCGCTAATAATGCCATCACGCTGGCGGCAAAAGAACTGGCGGCGGCAAAAGGAAAAGCGCTTGTTGTTGCCGGCTCAAATGACGTGGCCACGCAAATACTGGTGAATGCCATTAACTCGTTATTGGGCAGCTATGGTACCACCATTGATTTGGATAACCCGTCGCACCAATACACTGGTAATGATGCCGGCCTGGTGGAAGTGGTAAACGAAATGAACAGGGGAGAGGTTGACGCCATCTTCTTGCTGAATGCCAACCCTGCTTACGACTACTACAAAAGCAAGGATATTATCGACGGTTTAAAGAAGGTGCGTTTAAAAGTATCGTTCAATACTTACCTTGACGAAACAGCAAGTCTTTGCAACGTTAATGCGCCAAATCATTATTACCTTGAATCATGGGGCGATGACAACGCCCTTGAGGGATACTACACCATACAGCAACCCGCTATAAATCCTGTATACGATACCCGTCAGGCCGAGCAGAGCCTGATGATATGGTCAGGCGGCGCGGTTAAAGATTATTATACTTATTTACGAAATAACTGGGATAAAAACCTATTGGCAAAAGGCGGTTTATCTGGCCAGAAAGGGTGGGAAACACTACTGCAAACCGGTTTTGTAAAAGAAGCTCAAAAACCTGCCGGAACCTATGCATTTGCCCACGATCTTAATGCAGTTGCACAAACTATTTTAGATCACAGCAACCAGCTTGCATCGGGAAATAAGGTAGAGCTGCAGGTTTATCAAACTGTAGCCATGCGCGATGGTAAAAGAGCCAACAACCCGTGGCTCCAGGAGTTACCCGACCCGGTTTCGAAAGTTACCTGGGACAATTTTGCCGCCATGGCCCCTGCTGATATGAACAGGTGGGGATATGCGAATGGCGACCTGGTTAAAATTGACGCTAACGGTTATTCGGTAACGCTGCCGGCGCTGGCCCAGCCCGGCCAGACACAAGGCACAATTTCTGTGGCCGTTGGATATGGACGCACCGCCGCAGGACCGGTAGGAAAAAACGTTGGGCAAAACGCATTTCCTTTTTATAGCTTGCGCAACGGTACTTTCCAGGCAAGCGCTACTGCCACATTAACAACGGCAGGCGGTAATTCGCCGCTGGCCCAAACGCAAACGCACCACTCTATCGAGGGACGTAACAGCATTATAAAGGAAGCAACTTTTACAGAGTACCTTAAAAATCCGTCGGTAAACACCGGCAGGAGCGAAGATCATAAAGTTTACTCGTTGTGGGATGAATACGAAAGACCGGCATACAATTGGGTAATGGCTATCGACCTGAATGCCTGTACCGGTTGCGGAGCCTGCGTAGTTGCCTGTAGCGCCGAAAACAACGTTCCCGTTGTAGGGAAAGACGAGGTTAAGCGCCGCCGCGAAATGCACTGGATACGGATCGACCGTTATTACAGTTTCGACGACGACGGCAACGGCGGTGTGACACGCGAAAGAGATATCTCGCGGCTCAAGCTGGATGACCTGGATAATGTAAGAGTTGTTTACCAGCCGATGCTTTGCCAGCACTGTGATCACGCACCTTGCGAAACGGTGTGCCCGGTATTGGCAACTGTGCACTCGTCCGAAGGGTTAAACCACATGGCCTATAACCGTTGCGTGGGCACGCGCTATTGCGCCAACAACTGCCCTTATAAAGTGCGCCGGTTTAACTGGTTCAACTACTGGAACGATTCGCGTTTTGAAAATTATCTTCAGCAGGAACATACGCTGCTGGTGCTTAACCCCGATGTGGTTACGCGTTTCAGGGGGGTTATGGAAAAATGCTCCATGTGTATCCAGCGTATCCAGGCAGGCAAGTTAAAAGCGAAGATCGAAAAACGCCCGCTTAGGGACGGCGAGATAAAAGTTGCCTGTCAGCAAACATGCCCGGCCAACGCGATCGTTTTCGGTAACAAGAACGATCCTAATTCTGAAGTTTCAAAAGCGTTGACCAGCGAAAGAACCTATTATGTTCTGGAAGAGTTGAACGTGCAGCCGGGCATCGGGTACCAGGTTAAAGTTAGAAATACATCTGAAACAGAGGCTTAACATTAATTACAAGAGAGAAATTTAAAATATGGCATCTCATAGTGAATCAATAATCAGGGAACCGTTAATAACGGGCGAAGACATCACGTACGCCAAAATCACCAATGATATATTGCGCCCGGTTGAAAAAATGCCGGGAAGAGCTTGGTGGATAGGTTTTAGCGTGGCTTCGTTGGGTGCCACTCTTTGGGTATTTGCTGTGGCTTGGACATTTTGGTATGGGATTGGCGAATGGGGATTGAATAAAACGATAGGCTGGGCCTGGGATATCACCGGGTTCGTGTGGTGGGTGGGTATTGGTCATGCCGGTACGCTTATCTCGGCTATATTATTGCTGTTCCGTCAAAACTGGCGAAACTCCATCAACCGCTCGGCCGAGGCGATGACCATCTTCGCTGTGATCTGCGCGGCCACTTATGTGGTATCGCACATGGGCCGTCCGTGGCTGGCTTACTGGCCGTTGCCGCTGCCAAACCAGTATGGCTCTATATGGGTTAACTTTAACTCGCCGCTGGTGTGGGACGTTTTTGCGATATCAACTTATTTCTCGGTATCGTTGGTATTTTGGTACACCGGTTTATTGCCCGACCTTGCATCCATCCGCGACAGGGCAGATGGCATACGCCGCCGTATCTATTCTATTCTGTCATTCGGCTGGACCGGCTCTGTAAAAACCTGGCAACGATTTGAAGCGGTATGTTTGATCCTGGCCGGTATATCAACGCCGCTGGTACTTTCGGTTCACACCATCGTATCCATGGACTTTGCCACTTCGCTGGAGCCGGGCTGGCATACCACCATCTTCCCGCCCTACTTCGTTGCCGGGGCGATATTTTCAGGGTTTGCCATGGTGCAAACGCTGCTGCTGGTAACCCGTAAAGTTTTAGGATTAGAAAATTATATCACCATGTTCCACATCGAAGCGATGAATAAGATCATCCTTTTAACAGGTTCGATCGTGGGCGTGGCATATCTGACAGAATTTTTCATCGCTTACTACTCGGGCAGCGAATATGAGCAATATACTTTCCTCAACAGGTTTATCGGGCCATACTGGTGGGCCGGCTGTATGATGTATGGCATTAATATATTAATGACACAGCTCATGTGGTTCAAGAGCGTTCGCACAAACATCACCATCGCATGGGTACTTTCTATTGTGGTGAACATCGGGATGTGGTTTGAGCGCTTTGTAATTATCGTTACCTCGCTTCACCGCGACTACCTTCCTTCAAGCTGGGCTATGTTTTATCCAACCTGGGTTGATATGAGCGTGTTTATAGGTTCGATCGGATTGTTTTTCACCATGTTCCTGTTGTTTATCCGGGTATTCCCGTCAATTGCAATGGCCGAAGTAAAACTGATATTAAAAGCCACAAGTGAACAGGCTAAAAAGAAATTACTGGAACATGGCGGCCAGGATAAGGAACAAGTTGAGTTTTATAAAGAATCGTTAACCCACTTTGACACCGTGGAAATGGCTGATTACGAAAAATTATAACAATGAGCAGCACCAAATATATTTTAGGCCTTTTTGCCGATCCCGACGAAATGATGGACGGGATTGACAAACTACAAAAGAACAGCATCCCCATTCATGATGTGTATACACCTATGCCGATACACGGCATTGAAGCAAAGCTGGGTATGAAAGATTCGCGCCTGGGTTATGCGGCTTTTATGTTTGGCTGCCTGGGTGGCACCACTATATTCAGCATGGCGTATTATATGCTGGTGCATGACTGGCCTATGAACATCGGCGGAAAGCCAGCGTTCGCTATCCCCGATTTTATCCCCATCACTTTCGAGTGGACCGTATTGTTTACGGCATTTGGCATGACATTGACCTTCTTTTATGCGACACATCTTTTTCCAGGGCGTGCGCCACGGGTTATGGATTTCAGGGCAACCGACGACAGGTTTGTAATTGCCGTTGACGCCAAAGGAAATGTTTCGCACGAGGAAGTGACCAATTTATTAAAAGAAGCAGGAGCAGTTGAAGTTAAGCATAACGACAGAAAATATGTTAGCTATGAATAAGATTAAAATATTGGGTACAACGGCTATCGTTATCGCTGCAACGATCATTACTACATCGTGCAAGGATAAAAGAAGCACCGGCTGGGAATATGCCCCCAATATGTATGAACATATCGCATACGATCCGGATCAAAAAAACCCTAATTTTAAGGATGGTAAAACAGCACAGGTTCCGCCTGCGGGCACTATTCCGATAGGCTTTGTGAAGTTTGACTATCCAAATACAAAGGACGGTTATGAAAAAGCCAGTGTTGAAGTAAAAAGCGCATTACCGGTAACGCCGCAAAATATGGCCGATGGCCAAATCCTGTTTCAGCACTTTTGTTCGCCTTGCCACGGAATGACCGGCCAGGGCGACGGCTTGGTGGTGGCACATGGATTTCCGCCTCCGCCATCGTATTCAAAAGGGCAATCCTCGCGCGGAGGCGCTATGAAAGATCTGACAGACGGAAAAATCTATCATACTATTACCTACGGCCTAAACGCAATGGGATCATATGCTTCGCAGCTCGATCCCGACGAACGCTGGAAGGTTGTGATGTATGTACACCATTTACAAACTTTATAAGCTATATTTTTAATGAAGACTTCTTATAGTTTCGACAACCAATATGAATTTACAGGCAAGGCTAAAACCTGGAGCCTGGTTATGATCGTTGTTGGTGTAATTGGAATACTTTACGGATTTTTATCGGGCAGCGGCGAACGCACCTTCGCAAACATGCTGGTGATGGGTTATTATTTTGCCTGCGTTTGTATATGCGGCATATTCTTTTGCGCCGTGCAATATGTGGCGCAGGCAGGTTGGTCAGCTTCCATCCTTAGGGTTCCGCAGGCATTTGGACGTATTTTGCCTATTGCAGCCGTTATCTTATTAGCGATCATCTGCGCCGGTTTATTTATAACGCATCCGGGCCTTAATGAAGAGGGCAAACAAACCATCATTCCTTATTTATATAAACAGTGGGCGCTAAAGGGTATTACAACCCCCGGCGACCCCAATTATAACGCGGTTATCGCCGGTAAATCAGGGTTTTTAAATATCCCGTTTTTCCTCACCCGGTTGGTTATTTACCTGGCCAGCTATAGCTTTTTGGGATGGCTGCTGGTAAAATACTCAAACAACGAGGATGAGCTGGGCGGGATGTTCAACTATAACAAAAGCTTTAAAATATCGTGTATATTTTTGGTGATCTTCGGCTTTACTATACCGCTGTTTGCTTTTGATAGCATCATGTCGTTAGAGGCACACTGGTTTTCAACCATGTTTGGATGGTACAATTTTGCGGCGCTTTGGGTAAGCGGCATGGCGGTTATTACGCTTACGTTGATTTACCTGCGCGAAAAAGGCTATATGCAATGGGTTACCCAGGATCACCTGCACAACATGGGGCAGTTATTGTTTGGCTTCTCCATTTTTTGGACGTACCTGTGGTTCGGGCAGTTCCTGCTTATCTGGTACGCCAACCTTCCGGAGGAAGCGGCATACTTTTACAGGAGGTGGGAGCCCGAGTTTAAGCCCTGGTTCTGGTTAAACATAGTAATCAATTTCGGCGCCCCCTTATTGGTGCTGATGTCGCGCGACTCGAAAAGAGCAGTGAAAGTATTAAAGGTTGCCTGTATCATTTTGATCCTGGGTCACTGGCTCGATTATTTCCAGATGGTAATGCCGGGCGCCGTTGGGCCGCAATCGCACTGGTACACCGAGATCGGGCCGATTGAAATTACCGTGCTGATAGGTTTTGCAGGTTTATTCACCTTCCTGATGCTGAATGCATTGAGCAAATTTAAGTCGCTGGCGCCTAAAAAGCACCCGCTGCTGGAAGAGAGCCTTCATCATCACATATAATAATTATTTTTGCACAAATAAGAGAATACCAAACAGACATTTAAAATGGGATTCAAAAAATTGATACATTCTAAAAAAATACAATCGCTGCTTGCTGTGATTATGCTTTCGGGTACCAGCCTGGTGATGGCGCAAAGCGTAAGTACAGCCGGGAGTGTTACTGCGACTGAAAAGAGCGATATGTGGACCGGCGTGGCATACTATGTGTTGCTTTTCCTGGTAGCATGTCTTTGTGTAGCCATTTTTGGTAAGATATTGAAGGTTTACGACCTGAGCCAGAAGATGCAGGGCAAGAAAGGCTTAAACTGGAACAATATAATGGGTATAGCCTGCATTATATTTTTGATAGCAGGTTTAACAGGTGCTATTTGGTCGTTAATAGTGCAGGGCGGGATGTCATTGCCCGAGCCGGCTTCGGCGCATGGGGGGGCTATCGAGGATATGTTTACCCTTACCACCGTGCTTACGCTGATCGTATTTTTTATCACTCAAATAGCCTTGTTTGCGTTCCTGTTCCTCTACCGTAAATCTGATAAGCGCAAAGCCTATTTCTATCCCCATAATAACACCATCGAAAAAATATGGACGATTATACCGGCTATCGTGTTAACGATGCTGGTAGTGTTCGGATTTTTCACCTGGGAAAAAGTAATGGATACGACACCGGCGAAAAACGACCTGAACATCGATGTTACCGGCCACCAGTTTAGTTGGGAAATTCGTTATCCCGGCAAAGACGGCAAATTGGGCAATGTTAACTTTACCCTCGTAACCGCTTCGAATATATTGGGCGTTGATTATAAAGACCGCAACAGTTGGGACGATATAAAGGCCGATACCCTCGTATTACCTGTAAATCATTCCATACGCATAAATCTGCATGCCCTGGATGTTATTCACAGCTTTTACCTGCCGCATTTCCGTGTTCAGCTGAACGCCGTGCCGGGCTTGCCTACCTTTATAAAGTTTGTCCCTACGATTACCACCGCCGAAATGCGGATGAAAACAGATAATTCAAAATTCGAATACCTGCTTTATTGCAATAAAATATGCGGCACTGCCCATTATAATATGCAAAGAGTGGTACGCGTAGTTTCGGAAGCAGAGTACCAGGATTGGATAGCACATCAAAAACCTTATTTAACGGATCAGTTGAAAAAAGAATTGAAATTTGTGGATGCTAAACCCGCAAATTTTAAACAACTGCCATCAACCAGGTTAGCGTTAAACAATTAATATAATAAGAAATAGCGATTATGTCAACATTAGCAGTTCACGATCACGGAGTTGTACATCACGAGGAAGGTCACGAACACCACCATAAAGCAACATTTTTAAATACCTATGTATTTAGCCAGGACCATAAATATATTGCCAAGCAGTTCCTGATAACAGGGATCATCATGGCATTTATTGCCATGTCGCTGTCTATCTTATTCAGAATACAGCTGGCTTATCCCGATAAATCGTTTCCGTTGCTGGAAACATTGCTTGGTCGCTTTGCGCCTGGCGGCCGTTTAAGCCCCGATTTTTACATGTCGCTGGTAACTATTCACGGTACCATCATGGTATTTTTTGTATTGACGGCTGGCCTGAGCGGCACCTTCGCCAACCTGCTGATACCATTACAGGTGGGCGCCCGCGATATGGCGTCGCCGTTTGTAAATATGCTGTCTTATTGGTTTTTCCTGACCGCGTGCATCATTATGCTTTCGTCGTTCTTTGTACAAAAGGGCCCGGCAAGCGGCGGCTGGACAGTTTATCCTCCGTTATCCGCTTTGCCTAAGGCAATGAACGGATCGGCTGAAGGTATGACCTTGTGGCTCATCAGCATGATATGTTTCGTTGGCTCGTCGTTAATGGGCGGTATCAATTATGTAAGCACGGTATTGAACATGCGTACAAAAGGCATGGATCTGTGGAAAATGCCTTTAACCGTATGGGCATTGTTTCTTACTGCTATCTTAGGTGTATTATCGTTCCCTGTGTTGGTTGCAGGTATTGTGTTGTTAATTTTCGACCGCAGCTTTGGTACCAGCTTTTACCTTTCAGATATCGTATTGAACGGGCAGGTACAGCCTTTTGTAGGCGGCAGCCCGATATTGTTCGAGCACTTATTCTGGTTCCTGGGCCACCCGGAGGTATATATCGTTATTATGCCGGCAATGGGTATTGCATCCGAGGTCATAGCGGTAAACTCGCGTAAGCCGGTATTTGGTTACCATGCAATGGTTTACTCATTGATCGGTATTACGTTATTGTCATTTATTGTTTGGGGGCACCACATGTTTGTGACGGGGATGAATCCGTTCCTGGGCGGGGTGTTTATGATCACTACGCTCATAATAGCGGTCCCGTCCGCGGTAAAAACGTTTAATTGGCTCGCCACGCTGTGGCGGGGCAATATTCGCTTTACCCCGGCAATGCTTTTTTCTATCGGGATGGTTTCATTCTTCATATCTGGCGGCTTAACCGGTATTTTCCTGGGGAATGCAGCTTTGGATATCAACCTGCACGATACTTATTTTGTGGTGGCGCACTTTCACCTGGTAATGGGCTCGGCGGCAATTTTCGGGATGCTTTCGGGCGTTTATCACTGGTTCCCTAAATTGTTCCGTCGTATGATGGACGAGCGTTTAGGCTATCTGCACTTCTGGCTGACCTTTATAGGCGCCTACCTGGTATTTTTCCCGATGCACTTTATGGGCCTTGATGGCGTTCCGCGCCGTTACTATGCCTTTACCGAATTTGAATCGATGAAACGCTGGTTAACCGTTAATACGTTTATTACCTGGGCGGCTATCGTTTCGGGTATGGCGCAGGTAGCATTCATATTCAACTTTGTTCATTCCATTTTTTGGGGTAAGAAAACTGTTCAAAACCCATGGGGTGCAAACACGCTTGAATGGACGGCCCCCATTGAGCACATACACGGTAACTGGCACGGTGAAATCCCTACAGTTTATCGCTGGCCATATGATTACAGCAAGCCGGGAGCTGACGAAGACTTTATACCCCAAACCGTGCCGTTTTCGCAAACCATGAGCTCAAATCTTCCTCATGATTTTGAAGATAACCCGGCAGGGCTTGAACAGCATACACAGTGGGAGAACGCCCGAAAAGCTAACGAACAGGTAAAATAAGCCTGAGTCTAAAGTCGTGGGGTTTAAGTCCGGGGTAAAAGCATCAACAACTTTTAACCTCGGACCTGGAACTCAAGGCTTATCAAAACGATGAATATATCCGCGTCCAAAAACAGGTTCCAAAAGGTAAATCTTATAACAATTATCCTGCTTTTTGTATTGATTTTGGCTGGCGGAGTAGTGCGCAGCACAGGCTCGGGCATGGGTTGCCCCGACTGGCCTAAATGTTTTGGAAGGTATGTGCCGCCAACCAGCAGTTCCGATCTGCCAAAAAATTACAAGCAAAAATATGTTGACGGCCGGCTGGCTAAAAACCAAAAATTCGCAAAAACATTGGATGTTTTTGGATTCAGTGACCTGGCCCGCCGCATCCGTGGCGACAAATCTATTTTAGTGCCCGAAGAGTTTAACGCCGCTAAAACCTGGACAGAATATGTTAACCGGCTATTAGGCGCCACGTCCGGCTTGTTTTTGCTGCTTACAGCCTGGCTTTCTTTTAGCTACCGGAACGACCATAAGTTAATTCCTTTTTTAGCTGTCTTAAACCTCATATTGGTTGGCTTTCAGGGCTGGCTTGGCTCTATCGTGGTATCAACCAATTTGGTTTCGTGGATCGTAACCGTACATATGCTTTTAGCACTGGCGATACTTGCGCTGGCTATAGCAACCTATCATTTGGCCAAAGTGTATGGCAGGCATAAATTGAATATTAGTCCCATATTACATGTAGTTGCGGTATTCGCCCTGGCGCTAAGCGTGGCTCAAATTGCCTTTGGTACCGAAGTGAGAGAGCGTATCGACGCTGTTGCCGGCCGCTTAGAAGAAGGTTACCGGGCCGATTGGATAAGGAATGTCGGTTCGATATTTTACCAGCACCGGGATGTGGCGATATTGGTGCTATTGATAAACGTGGTATTATACGCATTGGTAAGAAGTAAATTTAACCGGCATTCCACGCAGCAACAGTTAATGAGCTTTATATTCCTGGTTATCATGCTGCAAATTGTAACGGGTATATTATTGTCGTATTGGTCCTTGCCGCCGGCTGCCCAGGCTGCCCACGTAGTACTTGCCAGCCTGATATTCGGCGCCCAGTTTTACCTGATGTTGAATTTATATCAAACCGCTAACCTAAGGGGGGTAATCAAATGAAGCTGGGCGATTTTTCGAAGCTGATAAAATTGCGGCTCACGTTCCTGGTGGTATTTTCGGCGTCGATATCTTTTTTAATAGGCAGCAAGGTTAACGGCCAAATTGTCTGGAAAAACTGGTTCATGTTAATTATTGGCGGCTTTTTGGTGACGGCGGCGGCAAACTGCTTTAACGAAATTATAGAAAAAGACTTTGACCGCCTGATGAAGCGTACGATGGACAGGCCCATACCTGCCGGCCGCATGACGACCGGGCAAGCCCTGGTTCTCGGCCTGTTCATGGCTATATTTGGCACTTATTTATTGGGGCAGCTCAATTTAACGGCAGGTTATCTTTCTGTGTTTTCCATTTTATTGTATGCCTTTGCGTACACACCTATGAAGCGGAAATCACCGGTGGCCGTTTTTATCGGCGCCATACCCGGTGCATTGCCACCGCTGATCGGGTACGTTGCGGCACACGAAAAGATCGATGCCATAGCGCTTATTTTATTCGGGATACAGTTTGTTTGGCAATTCCCGCACTTTTGGGCTATCGCCTGGGTTTTGGATGATGATTATAAGCGGGCGGGCTTCAGGCTGCTGCCATCAGGCAAACGGGATGCAACCAGCGCGGTGGTTACCTTCATTTCTACGTTAATATTGGTACCCGTAAGTTTATTGCCAACATTTTATGGTTATGGCGGTTATTATGTGGGCATAGTATCGCTGATATGCAGCCTTGTTTTTTTGTACTTTGCTTTTATGCTCCTGCGTACACTTCAAATCGGGTCGGCAAAAAAGCTCATGTACGGTTCATTTATTTATCTGCCTGTGGTACAGTTAATGTTTTTATTTGATTTTATAGGAAAAACGAAATGACAGCGCGGATACAACAAGAAGACAGGCAAAACCTGGGGGCCAAAAAATTCAACATGTGGATATTTATTTTCACATCGTTTATGCTTTTTGCGGCCCTATCCAGCGGGTTTATCGTTTACAGCGGGGGCAAGGGGCACGGCCTGGATGTGATTATGCCCAGGGCATTTTTATACAGCACCCTTATAATTATTGTCAGCAGCATCACATTGTTTGTGGCGTCGAAGGCGGCTAAGCAGCTGAATTTTACGAAACAGAGGCAATTTTTGTGGATCACCTTTTTTTTAGGCATAGGTTTTTTTGCTATGCAGATATATGCATGGTATGTTTTGGTGTATAGAATGAATATTCATTTTGTGGAACCGAATGCCGCCCGGTCGTTCATTTACGTATTTAGCGGCATCCATTTATTGCACATAATAGCTGCGCTGCTGGTGGTACTTAACGCGATCAGGGCGAGTTACCGTAAGGTGCCACAGGCGATAAATTTATTTAAAATGGAGATGACGTCGATTTTTTGGCATTTTCTCGATATAATATGGATTTATATATATGTTTTTTTACTTTTGAACCAATATTAACGACAAATGAGCACAACAGCTGCACAACAACTCGATGAGATAAAAACGACGCCATGGTCGGGAGGCCGATCGCCTTTTGATGTGGAGTACGGTAAAATGATGATGTGGTTTTTCCTCCTTTCGGATGCGTTTACCTTTTCCACCCTACTGATCTCCTATGGCGCTTTGCGTTTCAGCGCGCCTGTATGGCCTTCGGCTTCTATCGTATTTAAGGTGTTCCCGGGCGTTTCAGAAAATGCGCCGCTGGTGTTTGTAGGTTTAATGACCTTTATCCTCATCATGAGCTCGGTTACAATGGTGCTTGCCGTTGAAGCGGGCCATCGCAATGCAAAAAAGGAAGTAGTGATCTGGATGTTGTTTACCATTTTGGGCGGTTTAATGTTTTTGGGCTGCCAGGCATTGGAGTGGGCACACTTACACAGCGAAGGTTTTTGGTGGGGGCATATCCCCAATAAGGAAACGATGCAGGAATTTTTTGCCCTCAGCGTCCCGGTTTCGCAGCAGGCCATGACGTCGCACCAGTTTGCTAACCTGTTTTTTACCATAACGGGCTTCCACGGTTTCCACGTTTTTTCGGGAGTGATCATCAACATTATCATTACCATTAATGTGCTGATTGGCACATATCAAAAGCGCGGCAGTTACCTGATGGTCGAAAAAGTGGGCCTTTACTGGCACTTTGTAGATTTGGTATGGGTGTTTGTGTTTACTTTCTTTTATTTAGTTTGATAATTTAACCTGATTAAAATATGTCATCAGAAATTACCACTGCTCACAATGAAGGCGCAGAGCATGTTGACCACGAAGGAATGACCAAGCGTAGAATATGGAAAGTATTCTTTGTGCTGTTGGCTATTACCTGTGTCGAGTTTTTTATTGCGCTGGTTATCGCGCCCCATTATCAGCACGCTAACTGGATCAACCCATTGTATATTGTATTGACACTGTTTAAGGCATTCTATATAGTAGGTTATTTTATGCACTTAAAGTTCGAGAGGATCGGGCTGGCCCTGGCCATTATCGTGCCTATCCTGTTCATCATCGGTTTAATACTGGTACTTACCAACGAGAGCCATTATTGGATCGATCTGAGGCTGTAATGAAACACGCCCGTGCGCTGAAAAAGATTATGATCCTGGTAATTGTGTTAGCAGTACCAGGATTTTTATATTATTTACTAACCGCCGAAGGGAAAAACAGGTATAAACCCCTGCCAATATTCGGTCCGAAACAACTGGCCAAAACTTATCACCGGGTTAAAGGAAGGAATATTCCCGATACGATCTATCATACCATCCCCAATTTTAACCTGACCGACCAAAACGGAGATCCGGTGTCTTTAAAAACATTCGAGAACAAGATAATTATCGCCGGCTTTTTTTACACCCGTTGCCCAACGGTTTGCCGGGTGATAAATAAGTATGTAAGCCAATTGGATTCGGTCTATGCAAAAAACAAACGGGTAAACTTTGTTTCGATCACCGTTGATCCGGGGTATGACATACCGCAGGTTTTAAAAAATTATGCGAAATCGTTTAAGGCGTCGCCAAAGTGGTTGTTTTTAACAGGTGATACCACTGCGATATTTAACCTGGCGCGCAATGGCTTTTTGGTGAATGCCGTGCAGGCAGATAAGAACGAATTTATATATAGCGATAAACTGATCCTGATCGATCCGGAAAGGCGCATCAGGGGCTTTTACACCGGCGCTTCCACAACTGACGTAAACAGGCTGGACGATGAAATAAAGGTATTGATCTCCGAAGGGTTGCGTAAGAAAGATGAGCCACTTTATTAAATATCGGCGCGGGATCAAAACCAGCCTTAATCTCTTAATAAAACCATGACTGATAAATTCATTTTTCGTTTTGTTGCAGCTGTATCGGTATTTGTATTTTCGGTAGTGGTGGTCCTTAACCGCAGGATCATCCCCGCGCCCGCCCATGTGCCGTCGTTCACGCATTATTTACCCATGGCAGACGCCATAATAAACGGTACCTGCTGCTTACTTTTGCTTACTTCTTTGTATTTCATTACGCACGGTAATATAACGGTGCATAAGCGTATTAATATATTAACCTTTTGTCTCTCCTGTTTATTCCTGGTGTCGTATATCGTATTCCATTACCTGGCGCCCGAAACCCGTTACGGCGACTTGAATGGCGACGGGAAATTATCCGCTGCCGAAATTGCCGCAGCAGGTAGCATCCGTTACGTTTACTATGTGATATTAACTTCGCATATCATACTTGCTGCGGGTGTTCTGCCCTTAATTTTATTGAGCTTTTACCGCGGTTTGCAAATGCAGGTTGAAAAACATAAGAAATTAGTGCATTGGGCGTTTCCTATATGGTTGTATGTAACAATAACCGGCGTTATTGTGTACTTAATGATATCGCCTTATTATCACTTTTGAGATTGTTGTAAGGTTGGAATGTTGTAAGGTTGAAACGTTTACACGCTATCGCCAATTGATTTAAAGTAACTTATTCATACATTTAAGCACCTACAAGTGGCTTTTTATAAGTTAAGTTATACATGAAAATAAAATTCATTTTTATCTGTGTAGTTATCTTATCAATAGGATGTAAACGCACAACTACATGGCCTATAAGCTATAAAGTAACTGTAAGGGATTCTTTGCTCAGAGCTTTTAAAATTCATAAGCGGAGCGACAAAGAATTCTCTAAAAGTTGGGATTGTGTAATAACAAAATTGGAACAATCTTACCCTAACAAAATACCTAAGAGTGGTGTTCCTTTAGACACATTAATGAAAATGTCTGCTGAGTGTTGTCAAGACTGCCTAAAGCTGTAGTGTGATAAATTCAAACTGAGACGCTGCGTAACTTTTCAACATTCCAACCTTACAACATTCAAACATTTTTCGTTAAATTTGCACTATGAAAACCTGCTTAAAAATAGTTTTTTTCATTCTTGCATTTGGCTTTATAATGCTTGACGTAAAGCCGGTTAAGGCCCAATGCGAGCAATGCGCCGCTAACATAGCTACAAACAAGCAAAGCGGCGGCACCACGGCAAACGGTTTAAACAAGGGCATCTTATTTTTACTGGCGTGCCCGTATCTGGCGGTGGCCGTGGTTGGTGGCGTATGGTATAAAAAATATCGCCGCAAAAATATCAATCTTGATATCCGCGACGAAAAACTGCACTTAAATTAAGATTACTTTCAGGTCAATTCCGGAGCCGGAAACCAGCTATGGCGAAAACACCAAAATCATGGGCGATGCTACACACCAAATGTCCGCGTTGCCGCCGTGGCGGTATGTTTGCCGGAGGCATATATAATTTTGGCTCCAATAAAATTTATGATCATTGCCCGCATTGCAACCTGCATTTTGAAATTGAGCCGGGTTATTTTTATGCAGCGATGTATGTGAGCTACGCCCTGAATATAGCTGAGGCGTTTGCTATTGTCGCGCTCACGTTTTTGTTAACACACAATACTACTTCTCCCTGGTTGTATTGCGGCGTTATATTTGCCGGGTGCCTGTTGTTGTCGCCATTGAATTTCAGGTATTCGCGGGTTTTGCTATTATACTGGTTATCGCCAAAGATCCATTACCAGCCTCATTTAGACATCGATGATTCAACGCCGTACCTTTGAATTTTTAAAAGAACTGGTTGAAAACAACAATCGCGACTGGTTCCAGGCAAATAAGGAACGTTATGAGGCCGCCCGCGAAGACGTTATCGTATTCACTGCCGGGTTGTTAAAAGAGTTGCATAAGATCGACCCGGGCATTGACGATACCCTGGAGGCAAAGAAATGTGTGATGCGCATTTATCGCGACATAAGATTCAGCAAAGATAAAACCCCCTATAAAAATCATTTTGGCGTTAGCGTCCCGTCAAAAGGGACAAAAGCCGGCAGGGCCGAATATTATTTGCACATTTCGCCGGGGAATTCTTTTATAGCCGGCGGCTATTGGATGCCCGAAGCAGATCACCTGAAGGCGATAAGGCAGGAGATAGATTACAATGGCAATGATTTAAAAAAGATCATCGATCACCCCGATTTTGTAAAGCTATTCGGCGATTTCACGCAGCAGGAGCGGCTTAAAAACCTGCCAAAAGAATATACGGCTGATAATGAAAATATCGGCCTGTTAAAACTCAAAAGTTTTGTAGCTTTCCACCAATTAAATAATAATGAGCTGTTTACCGAAGATGCGATTAACTTTGTCGCATCGGTATGCGCTAAAATATATCCGCTTAACGTTTTTTTAAATAATGCCCTGGCTTAACCATTAATTACTGGTATCATGATGAAGATAAAATATTGCTTTTTTGCCGCTTTTGTATGTGTTTCTTTACACTCGTGCGTCATCCTGTCGCCCCAAAAATATAAAGCTTTGGTAGCCGAACGCGATTCACTTTCAACCCGCACAGGCAGCCTCGAAGATACAGTGTCCCGTTTAAGAGCCGATATTATGCGGCTGCATCACGAAATTACCGACCTGCAGGGGACTTATAACTCTTTAAGCGATAAATATAATTCGCTAAACAGCAGCTATAACGCGAGCTCGACCAAGGTGGGCGAACTATCCAGCGACCTGAAAAAGCGTGAAGCCCGCTTAAAGGAAGTTGAAGATATATTACGTAAACGGGATGAAGCCACCAACGCCTTAAAAAATAAATTGCAGCAGGCATTGCTCGGCTTTCAGCAAAATGGCTTGACTGTTGACATCCGAAATGGGAAAGTTTATGTTTCGCTGACCGACAAATTGTTGTTCCCTTCGGGCAGTATTGTTATAGATGCGCGGGGCAAGCAAGCCTTGCAGCAGCTGGCAGTCGTACTGAATAAAGAAACGGATATTAATATCGCTGTTGAGGGTCACACCGATAATAAAAAGGTGGTTAACCTGGGCCAGATAAAAGATAACTGGGACCTAAGCGTGCTGCGGGCAACTTCAGTTGCCAGGTACCTTACCGAGGTTGAAAAGGTTGATCCGCACCGCATTACCGCAACCGGGAAAAGCGAATATCAGCCGGTCGATCCTTCCGGCACACCCGAGGCGCTTGCCAAAAACCGGCGCATCGAAATTGTGCTTACGCCTAAACTGGACGAATTGTATAATTTGATCAAGCAGTGATTTCGTGGTAAATGAAAGTTTTAATTTTCATTTCAACGAAATCAACTAAATCACATAAATCAGCGGTCAGAAATTAAACGGGCTTTGAAATGCTTTAAATGCAGGAAGCAGTTCGTCCTTCGGGGATAGCAGTACCTCATTTTTGGCAATTCCCCAGTCGATAACCAGGTCAGGGTCATTCCAGATCACACCCATCTCAGAGTCTTTGTTGTAGTAGTTGTTTACTTTGTATGTAAAGATGGTATTATCTTCCAGCGTGGAAAATCCATGTAAAAAACCGGCCGGTATCCAAAGCTGCAGTTTGTTATCTCCGCTTAGCTCAACGGAAACATATTTGCCATAAGTGGGTGAGCCCTTACGGATATCTACGGCCACATCGATCACACTACCGTTGATTACCCGAACAAGTTTCCCCTGCGCGAACGGATCCGCCTGTCCATGAAGTCCCCTTATAGCTCCTTTTTGAGAAAGCGACTGGTTATCCTGCACAAAGTCGGCGTCTATACCAGCCTCCCTGAATTTGCTTTTATTATAACTTTCGTAAAAATATCCCCTTGGGTCGTCAAATACTCTGGGTTCAATAACCAGCAATCCTTTAATGTCGGTTTCGGTGATCTTCATTAGTCGACCGTTTTCATTAGCGTATTGAACAGCACAAACTGGTTTTCGAATTGACGGTTATGGGCATCCTGCAGCCGGTGCAGGTGCTTTGTATAAAATTGATTAAAGCTTTCCAGGCTATCGGTTTTGTACTGGATACAATAGGTCACCCCTTCGTTAGGCGAATCAATCACGCTCAAAACCTGGTATGAATTAAAATAGCCGGTTGCCATTACGGAAGGGATATGGACCTCCTGCATCCATTTAAGCCAGCTTTGGTGAATGGCTTCCTCTACAATTACGGTGTCGTTAAATATGATCATCAGTGCCAAAAATAAGAAATTGATTGATTAGTCAGGCGGTTACCGCGTGGATAATTAATGGTATAGCCGCGCCTAAGAAGAAATGTCGTTTTTATCGCCCCGCAATATTCTGAAACGTTTCCGTGCTTCATTTATCCACAGGCTGCCGGCGTAGTCGCTAATAATTTTTTGGTAATAAACCTTAGCCTGTTCTTTGTCAGACAAATGATTTTCATAAATATCGCCAAGCATGAAAACGGCATCATCCGCCCATAGGTCAAAGCTGTGTTCATTTGCAATTTCTTTCAACAAGGGCACCGCTGCCGCATATTCTTTTTGCTGGATAAGCAAGCGTGCTTTTGCCATCAGAATATCGTCGGTAAGGGAATTTCCCGGATATTTTCTGTCAATGCTATCCAGCGTTTTTAACGCCTTTTCCGGTTCTTCGGCAAATATCAGCAAGTCGGCACGGGCATACATTTTTAAGGCAGCGCCTGACGTATCGGCAGAAATATTGTCCGAGATCAGGAGCGATAAATTTAAAGCGTCGTTGGCTATCAACTGGGATGTTGCCGCTTTCAATACATCCAGCTGCCTTTTTGCCCAGTTAAAATCGCCGGTGTAATAAGCAAGCTTTGCGTTCCGGTACCTCGCATCCTGCCCCACCGAAGTGTTGGGATAATCGTCTTCCACCTGGCTGTAAAGCAAGGTTGCATCCCATGGCTGATCGTTCAATAATAAAATATCGCCAAGATCGAGTTTACAGTTAGCAAGCAGAAACGGTTTAACACCGGGTATTTTTATAGTTTCCTCCAGTAAGGTTTGTGCATTGTGCAGCTTATGCAGCTTAAAGGCCTGCAGGTTGGCCAGCTTTTGCATAGCGAAAGCTGTGTTGCTATTTTTGCCAAATTCTTTTAGCAAGCCGATATAATCCGATTCAAGGTTTAAAAGATCGGTATTGGCGTATTTTCCGGATGTTATCCGCAAATTCCTGGTATTGATGAGTTCAATTTTAGCAGGTATATACAGTTGCTGGTCTTTCCCTTTATTAACCAGGTATTCGTAACCGCGTATAGCCGTATCATACGCCTGGTTGGCCACAAAAGTGCCGCACAATTCATAGATGGCGCTGCCATCGTCGTTTTGTCGCCTGCTTAATGCAAGGGCCTGGTTAAGCGCCTGGTCGAACTCCTTTTGCTGCAGATATTGCCAGGTAAGCAGCTCGGTATACAAGGTTTGCTGCGGGTCCTTTTGTATTTTTTTCAATAAGGCCTGCTTCAGTATATCGTAGTCAGCAGCGCCTTCATACATCGTTGAGAGCGTATTTTCGGCCTGGTTTATAAATGTCGGGTTCGAAGGTAAAAAGTTCAGATATTCCTCTGTCAACGCGGCTTTGTCCCTTTTGTACCGGTAAAGATTTATCAGCTCGTATGAAAACAAAGCATCGCTATGCAAAATCTTGCGCCCCTGGAGGAATATTTTTATCGAATAGTCGACATTGCCGCTTTGATAAAACTCTGCGGCGAGCAGCGCAATCGCACTTTGATCGGGAGGCAGATTTTTAATTAGGTCGTCATAGAGCGCATCGGCTTTTTCAATTTCGCCCTGCTGCGTATAGATCGTTCCTAACTGGATAATATATTGGCGGTCGGCGGGATACTTGCGTATCATTTTTTTTGTGATATTGGCCGCTTCGTCAAATTTCTTAAGCCCGAGTAAACTGCCGATATAAACGGGGTAATAGGTTTCGTTATCCTGTTTGTATAATTTTTGATAAATATCAAGCGCTTTTTGCTGCTCGCCATTGGTCGAAAATTGTTTTGCCAGCTGCAATTCGTTTTCCTGTGCAAACAATTTAGAACCACCGGTAAAAACTAAAAGAAAATATAAGCAGAGACGCTTCATCAGTTCAAAAATAAACAATTAATTATTTAACATTTCTCACCGGGTAAAATTGTGGTGACAGTTTGAATACCTTGAGTTATTTGTATAATTTAACCTGATAATAAAATTCAACGTAAGTGAAATGTTGAAGCATTTAAGAATATTGCTTTTTGTTTATATAATAATTAATGCATGTGGATGCAATAAGCAAACCACAACACAAATACCTATAACCGATTTTTTTAAAGCGCCCGAAAAAAGCACGTTCCGGATATCGCCCGACGGGAAATATATATCCTACTTAAAACCTTATAAGGACAAACAAAACCTTTTTATTCAATCACTGCCCGATGGAAAGGAGCAAATGGCCACTTCCTTCACGGACTATTCTGTGAGAGGCGATTATTTTTGGACCTATGACAATAAAATAGTTTTCAGCCAGGATATTATCGAGCGTGATGAATTTAAACTCTTTACGCTGGATATTCCAGATTTGACGGTTAAAAACATCCTGTCGCAAAAAAAGATCAGGATAAGCCTGCTTAACCGGAATAAGGAAGAACCGGACATTATTACCATAAGGATGAACCGGCGGGATTTGGGGGCGCTGGATATTTACCGGTTAAATGTAAATACAGGTGCACTGACGCCATATTTGATAAATCCGGGTAATATTACCGACTGGTATCCCGATGCTGACGGCAAAATACGCCTGGTTACGGCATCAGACGGGGTTAACAAAACGATATTGTACCGATCTTCTGAAAACAGGCCCTTTGTACCCATCATACAGAACAATTTTAAGACCTATGTAAGGCCCATCGCATTTACGGGCGAAAAAAACTATTTCTATGCATTATCAAACGTCGACCGGGACAAAACGGCGCTGGTTGAAATTAACGCGGTTGATGGCAGGGAACGAAAAATAATTTTCGCCTCGGACAATGCCGATATACAAAACGTAGAATATTCAAGAAATAAACACCGGATAGAACTTGTATCGTGGGAAGCGTCGAAACCGCAAAAATATTTTTTAAACGACGACATTAAAAACATTTATGCCAGGCTGCTCAATGTTTTAAAAGGGGAGATAACAATCACAGACCGGGACAGCGCTGAGGATAAATTCATCGTTATTTGCTACACCGACCGCAATCCGGGATCATACTATCTTTATGAAAATAATACCGGGAAACTCAAAAAGCTTGGCGACATTAACTCAAGCCTGAAGCCAGATATGCTCTGCCAGGTGCAGCCGGTATCGTATAAAGCCAGCGACGGTCTTACTATTAACGGTTACCTGACGCTGCCATTAGGGACAAAAAAAACCGGTTTGCCATTGGTCGTAATGCCGCACGATGGATTATTTAACCAAAGTTTTTCGTGGGGATATTATCCGGAGGTGCAATTTTTAGCCAACAGGGGCTATGCGGTTTTGCAGGTGAATTACCGAGGGTCTACCGGTTTTGGAAAAAATTTCCATAGTGCTGGCTTCAAGGAGGTTGGCGGAAAGATACAACAGGATATAACCGATGGTGTTAACTGGCTTATTAAAAACAAAACCGCCAATCCCAAAAAAATAGCCATATTCGGCGCCGGCTTTGGCGGATTTTCAGCTTTGTACGGACTTTCGCATCACCCGGGATTGTACAATTGCGCGATAGTGCAGCATGCGCTGATCAATTTTTTCACTTACATCAAAGACGCCCCGCCATTCAGAAAACCATATGTAAAGATGATGTATGAGATGGTGGGCAATCCCGAAACGGATGCCAGCCAGTTAAGGGCGATATCGCCAGTGTTCCATGCAGATAAAATAAGGGCGCCGCTATTGATCTTCCAGGGGGCAAAAGACGACCGCGCAAATATTAGCGAACTGAACCAGTTCGTGAGGGAATTACAGCGGCAAAATGGTAAAGGAATGGCGGAATATTATCTTAAACCGAATGAACGTACGGTTTTTAGGAACCAGGCTAACCGGACGCAAATGTATACCGAAATAGAAAAGTTTCTCGACAAAAACATGCGGGATAAGCCTTAACCGGTATGGAGCATACGCGAAACATTTACCGTAAAAACTTCTCACTGATCATTATTTTCCTGGTATTGATCTCGGTTATTTTTGTAATCGCGTTGTTTGTATCGTACGACCTTAACAAAAAGTACGTCGAAAATGAATTCTCGGCAAAAAAGATCGATGTATGGGAACAAACGATCAAGCCCTATAACAACCTCTTTTTAACTAAGATACCCGAGATAACATCGTACCAGGGATACCTGGATTCAGCATCGGCAGCCAGGTACGCGGATGCGGTGCTGCGGGATTACCCCTTCGTAAAAAAGTTGCTCTTTTACGAGATACTGATCGGAAGTCAAAGGAAACCCAACGGTATAAAAAACAATCTTTCTTTGTCGGTGAAAGCGAGTTATCAATACCAGCTTTTGAACGGCAAAGTTGTAGGCACGAAAGAACGAGGCAATGCAAACGACATCGATTTTAAACAAATGGCCGAAAAACTGGGTAACTATATAACTTTTTCGGATACTACACGCGGATCGACCCAAAATGAAATTTTCAGAACATTTTATGATGTTAAACCCAACAAAATAAGCTATTCGAATATCCTGAGGCGGCAGGATATTAAAATGTTCAGGGAACTGCAGCGGCACCCTAATCCGTCATCATTTTACAAACAAAACATGATGACTTTTTTCCTTGACCCCTATTTATTAAAGGTTAGGAATATCCATAAAGAACTTTATCAAAATATTACCATACAACCTATCGTATACGATCCGCTTGATAATGAGAGCGGTAACCTGGTAGATGATGTGGCCCTGCCCGGCGCATTGGCAGACTCTAAATTGTATTTCAGCTCCGCAAAAGACTACCTGACAGCTGAAATTAATCGCCGATTTATGCCTATTTGTGCTTTAGCAGTATTGATCTATTTGTTTTTGCTGCTGATAGGGTGGCTTATTTACCGCAATTTAAACGTGAATATTAAACTGTTTAAACTGCAATACGATTTTATTAACAATTTCACGCATGAATTTAAGACGCCGGTAAGCGTAATAAAAATAGCAGGCTCAAATTTGAGCGGCGATAGCGAGTTAAGCGAACGGCAGCGCAAGCAGTACGGCAAAATATTAAACGAAGAAGCCGATAAGTTAAACGACCTGATGAATAAGCTTTTGTCGTTTACTCAACTGGAAAATAAATCGATCAATATAAAGAAGGAGAAAATTGATATCGATGAGTTTGTAAATAAATACAAGGATACCTTTAAGTTAAAGTACCCCGACTTTAATATTCATTGTGGTGTACACGACGTTAAATTTTTTTATACCGATCCGGTGTTGCTGGGCAGTGTTTTTCAAAACCTGATAGAGAATGCCTATAAGTACTCGCCGGCCAGTAAAAAAATACTTAATATAAATGTAAGGCATGAAAAACGGAATATTATCTTTTCATTTGTTGATAAGGGCATTGGGATACAGAAAAATGAATTGAATAACGTATTTAAAAAGTTTTACAAGATAGAAAACCAGTACAACCAAAATGGCAGCGTAGGATTGGGTTTGGCATTTTGTAAAGAACTGGTTAATTTTATGGACGGCGACATAAAGGTAAATAGCCAGGTAAATAAAGGGTCGGAGTTTGTTGTTATCTTACCATACGAAAATTAATATGAGCAAAGAAATAAAAATAGCACTGGTTGAAGACGACGAGAATCTCCGTTTCCTGGTAGCCGAACGCTTACAATCCGAAGGTTATAAGGTGTTGGAAGCAAGCAATGGTGATGACGCCGAAAAAATGATCCTGGCCGAACAGCCGCATATTGTTTTGCTGGATTGGATGCTCCCCGGCAAACAGGGTTCGGAAGTTTGTACCAGCATTCGCAACCAGGGGTTTGACAATTTGGTGATCATGATGACCGCAAAAGGCCAGGACATTGACAAAATTAAGGCATATAACTTTGGCGTGTCAGATTATATCATCAAGCCGTTTAATATGGATGTTTTGGTGGCGCTGATCGATAACAAGATCAAATTTTCATTGAACAGCGAAAAATCCGAATCGTACCGCTTTGCCAATATGGAGCATTTGCCGAATACGCATTTGCTGATAAAGGACGGGAAAAAGGTCGAGCTAACCATCCTCGAAAACCGGATACTTCTTTATTTCCTGAAAAATAAAAACAAGGTGATCAACCGCGAAGAGCTGATGATGGAAGTTTGGGGTTATAACGCCGATGTAAATACCCGGACACTGGATATGCACATTGTGCGCCTCCGCAAAAAGATCGAGGCCAACGCCGATTCGCCGCAATACCTCCAAACCGTGCGGGGGGTAGGGTATAAGTTTGTGTACGAAGCATGATCTTCGTAGAGACGCAAAATTTTGCGTCTCCATATATTTATTGTCTCTATATGTTTATTAATGTAACGATATTCCGTACATACAGCGGCAATATCTACAAACCGTGGGGGCGGTGAGTATAATTTTGTGTACGAAGCATGTTCTCATCGAGACGCAAAATTTTGCGTCTCTACTTCCTATACACCTTCGAGATCACGAAATCTTTGAAGAACGTACGGCTTTCGACAATGGTATACCTGTGTAATTCAAATTGCTTTTCTACATCCGGTAAACGGGATGCTTCGATATGACATATTGCCTTAAAAAATTTAAGCATCGCTTTGAGCAATAGCCGTTGCCACCGGTTTTTGGTCTGCATAAAATCAGAATACAACCAAAGGCCTCCCGGCTTCAGCAGGAAATGAATATGCCCGAATACCCGTTTCATGGTTAGGTCGCTAAAACTGTCGAATAAGAAGGCCGTTAACACCACATCGAAGCTCAACCCGAACGATATATTCTCAATGGCGTCATTTATAAAAACAACGTTGTTACCGCACGCATTTCGTTTTTTTGCCTGAACCATCATTTTTGATGATACCTCGACATAAGTTATCCGCAACCCGGCCGGATGCTTCTTCGCGATCTCATCCAATATCCAGCCCGACCCACCACCAACAATAAGCACGGTCGCATCAGCCGGAATAAACTCAAGCAGGTAAACCTGCGCCCTGATCAGCGCATCGCCATAAACTATTCGCGAAAGCCGGTCGTAAAACCAGGCGGAGTTATCGTAGTTGGCGGACATTGGTAATTAAGTATAAGTAGTCGAAAGGGCCGCAAACCTGTAAGCTATAAAGTCTGAAAAAAAATAACCTTCAACTGCTTGCAACTTTTTTGCTAAATTTAAACACCTGACTTCAACAAATATGAAAGTATTATTTCAAACGATCACGCTTACCGCAATTTTGATGGTAACCGGGTCAACCCTGTTCGCTCAAACCAAACCCGGCGATAAATACAGCCGACAGGAAGTAATGATCCCCATGCGCGACGGCGTTAAATTACACACGATAATATTTACGCCGAAAGAATCTTCAGAAAAACTACCCTTCCTGATGGAACGAACACCTTACGGCGTTAACAACTATCCCAGCCCCGAAAAAAATGGATATGTTAAGGACATGGCTTCGGATGGTTATATTTTTGTTTACCAGGATATCCGTGGCCGGTACCTTTCCGAAGGCAAATATGCCATGATGCGTTTTAGCCGCGACAAAAAAGATCCCAAATCCATCGACGAGGCCAGCGATACCTACGACACCATCGACTGGCTGCTAAAGAATATTCCCAACAATAATGGAAAAGTGGGCATGTACGGCATCTCGTACGACGGCTGGACAACCATCATCGCCGCCGCCGACCCGCACCCTGCGTTGGTTGCGGTGTCAGAGCAAGCCACGCCGTCGGATATGTTTATGAACGACGATCTTCATCATAACGGCGCCTTCCGCCTGAGCTACGCCTTTGAGTATGCTTTTATGGAAGAGATATCAAAAACCGATTCCCTTTACCAATTCGGCAATTACGATACATACGACTGGTACCTGAAGCTCGGCCCGCTATCGAACCTTAACAACAAATATATCCACGGCAAGCTGCCCAGCTGGAACGATTTTACCAAACACCCCAACTATGATGCTTACTGGAAGGAGGAAGCATTGACCTCGCGCCTGGATCATCCGCGCCTCGCCATACAACATGTGAGCGGCTGGTGGGACCAGGAAGATATGGTCGGTCCTCAGGATGCGTACAAGGCATTGGAGAAACATGACACCAACCACCAGAACTTTATCGTACTGGGGCCGTGGCGGCATGGCGGCTGGGGCGGGGGCGAAGGTAAGAGCCTTGGGAATATCAAATTTGACGATCAGGCAACGGCTACTTATTTCCGCAAGGAAATACAGGCCAAATGGTTTGCGTGGTACCTGAAAGGCAAGGGTGACGGTAAGTTTGCCGAAGCCATCTCATTCCAAACCGGATCGAACAAGTGGATGAACTATTCCGCATGGCCGCCAAAAGAAGCAACAATAAAAAATATTTATTTCCATCCCGGCGGCAAGCTGTCGTTCCAAGCCCCCGCTGTCGCCGAGGCTAACCCTTTTACCAGCTATGTATCAGATCCCGCCAAACCGGTTCCTTATCGCGCCCGGCCCATCGAGGAAACCTATGGCCCCGGCTCGCTCTGGTACACCTGGCTCACCGACGACCAGCGCTTTGTGGACGGCCGTCCCGATGTCCTTACTTTCCAAACCGATACTCTTACGCAGGATGTCACCATTACCGGCAACGTAGCGGCAAAGCTGTTCGCCGCCACCACCGCCACCGACGCCGACTGGGTGGTGAAGCTCATCGACGTGTATCCACAGCAATATAAAAAAGAACTTAAAATGTCCGGCTACGAGCTTATGATCGCCGACGATGTCTTCCGCGGCCGCTTCCGCGACAGCTTTTCAAAACCCGAACCCATGGTACCCGGCAAAGTGGAGCAGTACACGATCGACCTTCACGGCGCCGACCACGTATTTAAAAAAGGCCACCGTATTATGGTGCAGGTACAAAGCACCTGGTTCCCTATCATCGACCGTAACCCGCAAAAGTACGTGCCCAATATATTTGAAGCAAGCGCCGGCGATTATCAAAAAGCCACGCAAAGCATCTATCATACAGCTAAATTCGCTAGTTGTATCGCCTTGCCGGTTGTTGAATAGCCTGCTATCTATTACTTCGCAGTCACCTGCACCATTTTGCGAGAGAGACGCAGGTGGTGCGCATGGTGCAGTCAGCTCGTGTGTTAGCTATATTTGTATTACGATCCTGCGCCACCGAAGCGCCAAAATGAAAAGACTTCCGAAGTTTTTAAAACTTCGGAAGTCTTTCTATCTGCATCGATACCGATTCGCTGGAACTGGCATGGAAAGTCAACCTTCCTCTCTAAACGTTCTTTCCTGGTTCTTGAATCTTGCCTCTTGATTCTACTCTCCTGGTTCTTGTCCGCCTACGCTCACCTCTTCACCACAACGCCCACAAGCTTATCCAGCCACGTCTCGTTTCGCTTTCTCATAAACAAGAAGGTTGCGGCGGCAGCGCTGATGGCCACTGCGGCAGCGGCGGCTTTTACGCCGAAGGAAAGCCCCGGCAGGTACTGTACGCCGGCTGCATTGGCGATGGCAGGTTTCGGAACGTAACGGCCATGCGACGGCACCGCCTCGTCCTCAAATGCATCCACCAGGTGCCGCAGCTGATCTTTTAACTTTTCGCCCTGCATGGGCTTGCCATGTCCGGATGCCGCAACTTTCGGCTCCAGCATCATCAGTTTTTCCACCGATGTCTTCGAAGCGTCCCAATCGTAGGTCAAATATTTTGGCGGGCCCGACACTACACGCTTTTGCCGTGCTATCGCCAGGGCCGACTCGCTCTTAGTCGTCACGAAAGCATCCCCCGTGATCAGTATGTGATGTTTTTCCTGGAACAGCGAAATATGCCCCGGCGCATGTCCCGGCGTAGGCACAAACCGCCACCCCGGCAGCCCCGGTATATGGTTATCGATATGCTCGTCAAGCACCCGAACGCGGTCGCTGATATCGATCGGCGATGTGGGGAACATGAATGATGTATAGCTCATCAAACCGCCGCCAACGGTCGGGTCGGCAGGGGGGTAGCCCGATCTGCCCGTTAAGTAAGGCAGCTCAAGGCGGTGCGCGTAAACCGGCACATCCCACGTTTTCAAAAGTTCGTTCAGGGCGCCGGTATGGTCAAAATGGCCGTGGGTGAGTATGATCGCTTTAGGCGGATGATTTTCGCCGAACAGCGTAGCGGCCATTTTGATGATGCGCCCCGCTGACCGCGGCAATCCCGCATCCACAAGCACCCATTCATCCGCGCTGACCCGTATCATATAAATATTTACAAATACGATCCTCATGCCCCAAATGCCGTTCGCTACCTTAAAGTATTTTTTTGGCACCAGTATATTTTTAGTTCCGTTATCCGTTTCCATAAGTTGAGTTTTGTTAAGTCGTTATTCTAACCACCTGCAATAACACGACCAAACCGAATAAGTTTTTCGCCTAAGTTAAAAAATATCAACAAACTAAGGGTTGTTATTGCGCGGATCATAGCGATGTCTGAACCGTTGATTTTTTTTGATTAATGGATTGCGCTGATGAATATCAGTCGTTGTGATTTACTTTTGTCATCCTGAACCAGCCTGCCGGCTGGCAGGCGTAGTGAAGGATCTTTTCGAAGCGGCAAGTCGGCTAATGACATTAATCATCTATTACCGCAATCACCATTCCCTGACTTCCGACTTCGTACTTCCGACTTCTCCCTCCCCAACTATTCCAGCTCCTCCGCCTTCACTTTCCCCGTCTGCAAATACATCGTCAAAAAATCAAAATGGTTCCAGGCCGAAGTGATTTTTCCGTTCTCAACCTGGCATACCGAGGTGCCGGTAATGCTCACCGGCCGGCTGGTTTCGTTGTGCGTCGCGGTAACCGAGCACAGCGAAACCACGTAATCGCCATCGGTAAGGTTTTTGTCAACGGTTATGGCAATATCGCTGTAGGCGGTAACAAATGCGCGGTAAAACTGCCTGAACCCATCCGGGCCGATCACCGCTTCGGGCCCCAGGCCGAAGGCCCGGCATTGAGGGTGCATCAGCTCGTCAATGATCGACTCATCGCCGTTATTCCACAGCTGGTCGTACCAGCGCAACATCAATGCCTTGTTTCGTACTTGTGTATTCATCGTACCGGGGTTTAGCCGTGACTAATAATACAAGTTAATTTAGCTATTTGTTTTACTTAAAAGCCCCGGCCATTATGTGCAAAACCAATTAAAAAATTACGTGAAAAAATAATTCTATTTTAGGGTGAACAAAACCCAGTAAAAAGGTATGGCCAAAAATAAAACGATAACAGTTAAAGGGACGGTAATAAACATCATCAATGAAAATTACGGCGATTTTATTTCATTGACCGATATGGTAAAGGACTTCGATGGCGGGAGCGCATTAATAGAAAGTTGGCTTAAAAACAAGGACACAGTATTGTTTTTGGGGATTTGGGAACAAATTAACAGTCCGGCTTTTAATTCCCCCGAATTCGAGGGAATTAAAAGCCAGGCCGGGCTAAGTGGCTATAAAATAAGCGTAAAGGAGTGGATCAAAAAACAAATGCCATTGGCTTAAAGGCAACAGCCGGGAGATTTATTGTAATAAGTTAATAAGCTGTCAATGTTGATAAATTCTATCAACAAAATACATTGAGATTTTTAACAACAATAATAGTAATATTAACTTAGTCCAATTATGTTACACACTGAATATTTGAAGTATAATAACAAAGAGATTGAGGCTGACATAGCCACGGTTAATGACGATGAATTACAATATAATATATTTTCGGGTAAAATAGATCCAGACATTTGGAGTAAATCAGTTAAAGTAGAGGAAAATCTTTATTATTGGAAAGGCGAGCCAGTAATAAAAAAAGGCAATCTTTTAGGTAATAAACCAACCGTCGTCGAATTATTTTGTGGTTGTGGCGGAACTTCGCTGGGTTTCGAAATGGCTGGTTTTCAAATCGCCGTCGGTTGCGATTTGCACCGACCATCTATTCAAACTTTTCAAAATAGTCACCCAGGTGCATCTACCATATTGGGGGATGTGAAAAAAATAAATCCTTCAGTGATCACAGAACTACTTGCTGGAAGAAGTTTGGACGTCTTGATCGGGGGGGTTCCCTGTCAAGGGTTTTCTTTAAATAACCGTAAGAGGCACAAAGAAGATGAAAGGAATTTTTTGTATAAAGAATTTATAAAATTTGTCAAAGTATTAAAGCCTAAAATACTGATTCTTGAAAATGTTTCTGGAATGAAAAGTACCGGTGATTTTGTAAAAAACATTGAGCAGGAACTGAGCTTAGCTGGAAAAATGAACGTGACGAGCAAGCTTTTATATGCACCCGATTACGGGGTACCCCAAAAGCGGACTAGATTGGTTTTTGTCGGTGTAAAAGGAAACATTCCTTTTGATTTTGATAATATCAAAAAAACACATGGCCCGACAACTGACAGACCATATATCACGATTAAAGAAGCTATTGGCGATTTGCCAAGTCTTAAACCAAATGAGACAAAAGACAAATACAAAACAGCTCCTTTTTGTGAATACCAATCCATGATGAGGTGCGGGATTTTAAATAACAATTTAACCAACCATACTGCTCCAAATCACCCTAAGGAAACAATTAATAAAATAAAAAATACGGTTCCTGGACAGCCAATGTACCCGAAGTTTAAACAACGGATTCGCTTGACTTGGGAAGGGTTAAGTCCAACTCAAGTTTCAGGCGGGATTAGACCGCAGTTTCAGTTTGGCCATCCAGAGGACAACAGAGGGTTAAGCATAAGAGAACGATGCAGAATACAAAGCTTTCCCGACAATTTCATTGTACAGGGCGGAACTGTGCAAGGACGGGTGCAAACAGGAAACGCTGTACCTCCATTATTAGCGAAGGCAATTGCCTTGGCGATTAAAAAGATATTATGACTTACAGACTGTGGTATAGCACCGAAAGCTTTGCCGATTATATTATAGCCAAGACTGATCTTGGACAAAGAACGTGCACCAAGAAAAAAATGTATGAAAGCGATGCAAATAACGCGACGCAATTTCATACAATGCCGGACCATATCAAACAAATACTTTATCTAGATGCGCCAGACTTAATTGTGGAAATCGATTCTGAGCCAATTTTTTCAATTGAGGTTTCTACCGAAGCTGGAACCGGACATAATGTTTTTCAGCGATTTGGAAGGCTTGCAGCATCTGTAGAAAATAATGTGCCAACATTTTATATCTATCCAGAAGCAGCCATAATCAATAGACAAAAGGGAAACACAACAAAATGGGACACTATCAATCCATTGGTGTTTCGCGCACTTGATAACGTCATGAGTATTTATTTAATTCCTGCTTTGTTTTATTATTTTCCTTCAGATTTTCGGTCCCATCCCGATCCTTCCACTTCACCACACTTGGCAACCAAAGGGTTGAAATTTGAATCTAACAGAAAATTTGCCGGCTGCCCAGACAGTGCTGATATTGAAATGAAGACGATGTTTGTTGCAATCAATGAGATCATTTCAGCCGTGGAAAGTTCAGGTGTGATAAACGCTAGAGAGAAATTATTGGGAAAAAGACCGATAATAGATAGGAAGACTTTTATGCAAAATGAGTATGCTGCAAAGTCTGGAAACATGAATATGTCTCCATTGTCTGCAACTATCAAGATTCCTACAAAATTTCTTTTAAACTACTTATCACAATATGAAGGAAAAGGCTATCAGATAGGGGAATTACTGAGAAATAGAAAAGAGACTATTATTTATAAGCTCGATGCCAAATTTAGAGGTGACCCTTATCCTGGAGCAACCGCGGCAATTGACTATCTTTTGTGTCGAGAAGGTCGAACCTTTGAGGAAAGAGAATATAACTTGGTTTTGGCCTGGGGTAATTTGGATATTGATCAAACCAATAGAACTTTAAAATTAAATAGCGCTAAAAGCACAATTAAGGACTTTGTAAATGCAGTAAAAGCCAGTGAAAACAAGAACCTATTGAAAAGACAGTACCATCAAATTTCCAATAGTGAAATTCCGCGATACTATATGCAAGTTCGATATGGATCTATGTTTTCAAAAGTTAAGCATGTTAGGATATTTTCCTACTTTGCAGATGCGATTCTTTTTCCTGATGGAGCGTTATGGCGAGACGCATGACCGAAGAATTTGTAACAAAAGCTATTCTCATCTGGCTCGAATCCAACGGCTGGAAAATCATTTGTTTTGATTTCCCTCAAAGTGGTACGGGTATTTGCCTACATATAAATAAAAATTTGAGGATCGGTAAAAATCAAAATGTTATAATTCCGGATATTATAGCTCATAAAAATCAATGTGTACTTTTTTTTGAAAATAAGGATAGGTTTGTTTTTAGTGATTTCCTTAAATTAGCAATGATAAAAAATAAAGGGAATTATTCTGAGTCATTGGGAAAACTTTTATTAAAACATCAATACGTACAAATTTATTATGGGGTCGGAATGCCTTATTCTATTAAAAATGTTCAAAGCACATTAGATAATATTGAAAAAATAGACTTTGCTTTGTTTGTTAATCCCGATCAATCTATTGCGGTCGAATATGAATGGGAATCGATCTTTTAGAATTTATTCCGTTCAAGAGAAGTTTCAAAGTATTGGCTAATGACTCCTTACTTAAGTCGCACTCCCAAATTGTGATAACATTCCAATCTAATTGGCAAAGTAAATCTAAATTTTTCAAATCCCGATTACAGTTAGCTGCGATTTTATCCGACCAGAAGTGTGCATTCGTTGCGGGCTTTTTCGCGAATTTACAATTTGGATGTCCATGCCAAAAGCAACCATGTATAAATATGACACACTTGTGTTTTTTTAGCACGAGGTCCGGTTTACCTGGCAATTTTGTATTATGAAGTCTATACCTATATCCTTTGGAAAAAAGAAACTTACGCACAAGGATTTCTGGCTTGGTATTTTTAGAACGGATACGACTCATATTATAACTTCTTTGAGCTTGAGTCCTGTTGTCTGCCATTGTCAACCAATAATTGTCCAGATTTTAAACAAAATAAACAACGTTAGGTTTCGTATCACATCTGCCTATTCCCCTTACACCATCCTAAACACCACCAGTAGCACAAACTGCAGGATGAGCACTCCGTCGAGGTAGAAGAAATAATAGTATTCGTTTTTTTCGCGGCTCGATTTAAAGATAAGCCACCCTGTTAGCAGCGCCGTGAGGGTGAGCGCCCAAAAGTCACTGTTCCCCCAATAGCTAACGGGGCCGCCGTTCTCAAACAAAAACAACAGCACGATATAGCCGGCCAGCAGCACCTGGCAAAACAGGTAAGCATTTTTTTCGCCCCAAACCGTGGGTACTGTTTTTAAACCCGACTGCTTGTCCTGGAACAGGTCGCGGATGTCAAAGGGGACGGTAAGCGCGGCAATAAACAAAAACCGCTTGGCAATGAGGATAGTGAGGGCGCGGATGGAAACGGCGGCCAGGTGGTTGTGTTCCGCTTCCAGCACAGGCAGCAGCACGGTGCTCATGGTCCACACCAGGGTGATCAGCAGCTGCTTTAGTCCGGGTATATTGCGGAGCCCGAACTTTTGTCCGCTTAAACTAAACAGCGGGATGCCATAAAAAAACGACAGCACGCTCAAAAACATCAGCAGAATCCGCGCCTCTGCCGACATTAAAAAAAACAGCGGCACCAGCGACAGCAGCGCTACGATGGTGAACGTAACCATCAGCCGGTAATGCGCATAAAACCACCGCACCCGTTTATATGGCGATTGCCCGGGGTTTTTAACGTTGATAATTAAGATGCAGAAATTATAGATGCCGAGGGTGGAAGTGAACAGCAAAACCAGTACCGGCATAACCGGCCGCGACCCAATCAAATAAAAGGTGACAAGCCCCTGCGCCACCGCGCACAACGACATGAAGATGTTGCTGAACAATAAAAAATCAAGCGCCGGCTGGAATAGTTTTTTCATTTGTGATATATGGGCCTAATCCTCTTTATCGCTTGCGCAGAGCCATGGTTGATCTTCCCGTTCCCAACCTTCTTTACCGCTAGCGGTACAGCCGATGGTTGATCCCCGCTCCCGACCTTCTTTACCGCTTGCGGTAGGGCCGATGGTTGACCCTCTTCTCCCAACCCTCTTTACCGCTTGAGGTAGGGCCGATGGTTGACCCTCTTCTCCAAACCCTCTTTACCGCTTGCGGTAGAGAGGGTGGTCGAGCGTAGCAATGACCGGGTGAGTCAACTCTGCGCCATGCCCGCACTTTAAGCTTTTACCCTGCAAACCGCCCATTGCTACTGCTACTGCCACTTATCCTTCCCTTCTGCTTTCCGCTTTAAGCTTTCACCTTTCGCCTTTAAGCTTTCACCTTTCACCTTTCACCTTTCGCCTTTCACCTTTTGCCTTTCGCCTTTTGCCTTTCGCCTTTCACCTTTCACCTTTCGCCTTTCGCCTTTCACCTTTCACCTTTCACCTTTCGCCTTTAACCTTTCCTCAGCGTAAATATCGTGATCTCCGGCAATATTCCAACCCTTCCCGGTATGCCGATAAACCCATAACCCACATTTACATAGAGTTGCTGGTGTTCCTCACGATAAAAGCCCGCCCATTCGTTATAAATATACTGCACCGGGCTCCATTGAAAATTTTCGGTTTGCACACCCATCTGCATGCCGTGCGTATGTCCTGCAAACACCATATCGATCTGCGGGTATTTTGGCAGCACTTCGGCCCGCCAGTGCGAGGGGTCGTGCGAGAGCAGGAGCTTTACAGGCAGGTCGCCAGTATTTTTTACGGTAAGGTCCATCCGGCCGCGCCTTGGAAAGCGATGCAGTACGCCCCAGTTTTCGCAGCCCAAAATGCCGATCTCCTCGCTGCCTATTTTCAGCCGCCGGTTCTCGTTGCGCAGCAGCTGCCAGCCCAGGTTTTTATGGGTGGCAAACAGGTCCTGGTTATTCTTTTGTTTCGCCGCCTCGGTTGGCCAGTCCCAGTAATCGCCATAATCATGGTTGCCCAATGATGAGAACACCCCCAACGGTGCTTTTACCTTGCTGAATATGTCCTGGTAATCGCGCATCTCGTTGGTGCGCCGGTTCACCAGGTCGCCTGTAAAAAATATCAGGTCGGCCTTTTCGGCCATTAGCATATCCACGCCGCCTTTTACCGCGCGCGGGTTGTGGAAGCTGCCGGAGTGGATATCGGATATCTGTGCCAGGCGCAGCCCGTCGAAAGCTTTGGGTAAATTCGCCAGGTATAAATTGTGCCGTTTTACATGGTAGTCGTACAGGCCGCTGCTCATATTCAGCCCGATGGCCGCCAGTGGCACGGCCCCGGCAAGCAAGCCCGCCTGCATCAAAAACTCCGACCGTGGGATAGCAGCGGGGCCAGCGGTAGCCGGCTCGCGTCGCCTGAAAAAGGAAATAAGAAACCGCCGCGCATCATCCGCCAGGATGATCAGCGCGTAGCACAGTTTGCACAAATAAATAACAAAGAAGAGGATAAGCAGTATCAGCCGCACCGCAAACCCAACCTTGATATAAATAACCAGCAACGCGCCGGTCAACAGCGAAAGCGTGATTGCCCAGTATTTTCGGGTGAAATTTTCCCGGTGAAACCACCGCCATTTTTTGGATACGCCGCGCAATCCGCTCAGCACATACCGGTCGAGCAGCAGCAGGCCGGCAATAAATAACAGTAGCTTGATGATTTGCAGCATACGCTGATCAACTATTAATAGCGGTCGTCGTCCAGGTCGTGGTCGTCGTCGGGCTGCAAATTAAACAAACTGTTAAACATATCCGAAAACGCGAACCCGTTATCAAGGAAGCCCTTGCTCAGCTGCGAAAATTCAGATAATCCGTGCAGCACAAACTCCATTAACAACAACTCCTGTGTGGCCGCTAAGTTTGGATGAAATTTCTTTACCAAAGCCTTTAATCCTGTCACAGAGTTGAGCGCCTTTTTATATTCGGCCGCGGGCAGCTGGTCTATCACCGAAAGGTTATTGCCCTCGCTAAACCAGTTGATGATTTCGGCGTAGGGGTTGGGCGCTTTTGATTTTTTTGCCTTTTCGGGATCGGGGAAATATTGCAGCATCAGCGTTTTAACGGCCTTCCCGATCAGGATATTCGCCACCTTGCCGGGGCCCTCCAGTTCGCCTTCATAAACCAGCTCGATTTTGCCGGTGATGGCGGGGATCACACCCAAAAAGTCGGAGATGCGCACAAAGGTCGTTGTTTCGTTATTGATCAGCATCCGCCGTTCGGCATTGCTCACCAGGTTCTCAAACGCCGATATGGTCAATCGTGCCGATACCCCCGATTTTTTATCGATATATTCCGAATTTCGTGCCTCGAAGGCGATCTGCTCCACCATATTTTTCAGCAGGCTGTCCACCTCGATGTTGGCGCGCTGCGAATCAGTGAGCGAGGCCTCCTGCTGGGTGATCTTACGCGATATCTCCACCGAACGCGGGTAATGTGTCAGTATCTGGCTTTCGATACGGTCTTTTAAAGGCGTAACGATGGAGCCCCTGTTGGTATAATCTTCGGGGTTGGCCGTAAATACAAACTGGATGTCGAGCGGCAGCCTTAATTTAAACCCGCGTATCTGGATATCCCGTTCCTGCAAAATATTAAACAGCGAAACCTGTATGCGTGCCTGCAGATCGGGCAGCTCGTTGATCACGAAGATGCCCCGGTGCGCGCGCGGTATCAGGCCGAAATGGATCACCCGCTCATCCGAGTAGGTTAGTTTCATGGTAGCAGCTTTGATCGGGTCGACATCGCCGATCAGGTCGGCAACGGTCACATCGGGTGTAGCCAGCTTTTCCGTATACCGCTCCGAGCGGTGCACCCAGGCAATCGGTGTGTTGTCGCCCTTGGTTTCTATCTCGTGATGGCCGTACCAGCTTATCGGGTTCAGCGGGTCGTCGTACAATTCCGAACCATCGATGTAGGGGATATACTCGTCAAGCAAATTGACCAGCAGCCGCGCGATACGCGTTTTGGCCTGCCCCCGCAAACCCAGTAATAAAATATTATGCCGCGACAGGATGGCCGTTTGCAGGTCGGGGATAACCGTGTCCTCAAAACCCACGATCCCCTCAAAACCGCCCTCTCCGCGTTTTAACTGCGCTATCAGGTTGTCCCTTAATTCATCCTTCACGCTCCGGCTTTTATAATCCGTTCGTTTCAGCTCGCCCAGTGTTGTTATATCTGTTTTAGTCATTAGTTCATTTTGTCATTAAGTCATTTGTAATCTGCATCCCGCACATCTGTAATCCGCACATCGATAATTTTCAAATCTTCAAATTAACACATCTTCAAATCACCTTACCGTTTTCCTCCGGTTGCGGATATAATCCTCGAAGATATATTCGCCCAGGCCGTTCAGCGAGCTGTAAAAAGCTTTGCCCCCGTTTGTTTCGGTAAACTTGCGCACAAACTGCTGCAGGTAGGGGTCTTTGGCGATCATAAACGTAGTGATGGGTATCTTTAGGCGCTTGCATTGTGCGGCCATGTTCAGCGTTTTGTTCACCACTTTACGGTCCAGGCCGATGCTGTTCTTGTAATACTTTGTTCCTTCCTTCAGGCAGGTAGGCTTACCATCGGTGATCATAAATATCTGCTTGTTATGCGTTTTGCGGCGGCGTAAAAGGTCGGTTGCCAATTCCAAACCCGCGTAGGTGTTGGTGTGATAGGGGCCAACCTGCAAATAAGGGAGGTCTTTTAGCGTGATGGGCCAGGCGTCATTGCCAAATACCACAATGTCCAGCGTATCTTTCGGATACTTGGTGCGGATCAATTCCGCCAACGCCATTGCCACTTTTTTTGCGGGTGTTATCCGGTCCTCGCCATACAGGATCATCGAGTGCGATATATCGATCATCAGCACGGTCGAGGTCAGCGTTTTATAATCCATCTCCTCCACTTCCAGGTCACGCTCGGTCATTGTAAAATCACCGATGCCATGGTTAACCTGCGCGTTGTGGATGGATTGCGTCATGTTGATCTGGTCCAAACTGTCGCCAAACTCAAACTCGCGCCGCTCCGCGTTCTTTTCCTCGCCCTGTCCCGATTGCGGCGACTGGTGGTTGCCCTTCCCCGATTTCTTCAGTTTGCCAAAAATTTCTTCCAGAGCCGATTGTCGGATGCTTTGCTCCGTTTTTGCCGTTATCCGGAATTCGCCAGGTTCGTTATCGTCGGTGAGGTAGCCTTTTTGTTTCAGTTCGTCGATAAAATCACCCATCCCGTACTCGTCGTTGGTCAGGTTGTACTGCTTATCGAGCTCGTTCATCCACGCCAAGGCTTCGCCGGCATCGCCCGCGGTATAGTTCAGCAATTCCAGTAATAATTTTAATAATTCTTCAAATCCGCCTTTCGGGATCTGGTTGGGTTTAAACTTCGAAAACTCAAAACCGCGCATACGTTACCCTTTCTGAGATAAAATAACGGATTATTTCCCGCAAAAGTTTCCAAAAGGTGAATTGTTAGGAAAGAATGACAAACGTAGAGACGCAAAATTTTGCGGCTCTGGGAAAATCTTTGTGACGATACCCAACACCTGGCGTTTCTAAATCCTAAAACGAGACGCAAAGTATTGCGTCTCTACAACGTAACAATTTATCCGTCCCGCCGTCTAAGTCAAAACCTACCGCCATGAACTGGAAATTCTTCTCACGTAAACCCAAAGACTCCAGCAGACCAAAAAAGTCCAAAACCCGCGAATGGGTGGATGCCATTATTTTCGCGGTGGTTGCCTCAACTATCATCCGTGGTTTGCTTTTTTCGGCTTACGCGATCCCCTCAGGTTCCATGGAAGGCACGCTCCTTACCGGCGATTATTTATTTGTCAGCAAGATCAGCTACGGCCCCCGGCTGGCGATCACGCCCATATCCATCCCGTTTTTAGAGCCGACGGTCGGCAATGTGAAGACCTATTGGGATGGCATTACGCTGCCCTATTTCCGCTTGCCGGGATTGACGGAAGTAAAAAAAGGCGATATCGTAGTATTTAACAAACCCGAAGAAGCCGACCCGTCCTACAACAAGCCGATTGATGAACGCACCTGCCTCATTAAGCGATGCCAGGCTACGCCGGGCGACGAGCTCACCATCGTTAACGGGCAGGTTTATATTAATGGAAAAGCTGCGCCGAACGCGCCCAAAGCGCAGACGTCGTACCGGGTGGTTACCAATGGCGTCGACATAAACCCGCAGGTGTTCCAGGATATGAATATCGAGATCACCGGGCAACAAGATGCCGATACCTTTGAGATGATCATCCCGAAAGATGCGCTTGCGACCTTTAAAAGTTTCTCCAATATAAAAAGCGTTACGCCCGTAATTCAGCCGGCCGGCAAATATGATCCGTCGGTTTTTCCGCATAACGAAAAATTTAAGTGGAACCAGGATAACTTTGGGCCGCTGGTACTGCCGAAGCGCGGCTGGACAGTTCCTTTAAATGATTCGACCATGATCCTTTACCGCCGTGCCATCGAGCTGTATGAAAACAACAAAGTGGAGGAAAAAGGCAAGGACATTTTCATCAACGGTAAAAAAGCGGGCGCCTATACCTTTAAAATGAATTATTACTGGATGATGGGCGATAACCGCCATAACTCGCTCGACTGCCGCTTTTGGGGTTATGTGCCCGAAGATCATATCATAGGCAAAGCGATGGTCACCTGGTTCAGCACCGACTCGACAAAAAGTTTTTTCAGCAAGATCAGGTGGAACAGGATCTTTAAGCCGATAGACTAAACGGCTTATACGCTTACTTCCATCAACGCGTTTATTTCATCCAGGTTATAAACCGGGTTTGCCCCGCGTTTGCCGGCTACAAACGCGCCCACGGCGCAGGCTTTTTTCAATAGCTCATCCATTTTTTGATCAACCAGCAGCCCGGCAATAAAGGTAGCCAGGAAGGCGTCGCCCGCGCCTACGGTATCAACAACATCTACGTTATACCCGGGATGCTCAAAAAATTCGTAGTCGTGCCAAACGATCGCGCCGTTTTCACCGCGCGTAACGCAAAAAGTTTTAAAATGATATTTACTTTGAAACTCAAGGATCTTTTCTTTTAAGTCGCCGCTGCCCATTAACAACACGGCTTCATCCTCGTTCATCTTGATTACGTCGGCCATCGCGGCAAGCGTTTGAATGGTAGACAGCTCATAATGCGGTGGCCGCAGGTTCACATCAAAAATCTTTAATGCGGTGGTTTCGTCCAGCAGCGTTTGCAGGGTTTCGCGCGTCGTGCTTTCGCGGCAGGCCAGGCTGCCAAACACAATGGCCGATGCCTGCACGGCAGCTTCCGTCAGTTCGTCGGTTGTTTGGATATTGTCCCACGATACAGGTTCAGGGATCGTGTATGTGGCATGCCCGCCTTTGTCCAGCTTTACCGTAACCTGGCAGGTGGGCAGCTCTTCGTCCTGTTGCACCAGCTCGCTGTATAACCCGCTGGTTTTTAAAAAGTCGGTCAACGCGACACCTGGTTCATCGATGCCGACACGCGTGGCCAGGGCAACAGATTCGCCCTGCTGCGCCAGGTGCCGGGCCACATTCATCGGGGCGCCGCCCGGCACTTTTTCGTCGCCAAAGGCGTCCCATAATATCTCCCCGAAACAAAGTATGTTTTTCATAAGCTTAAAGTCCAAAGCTAAAAGCTTTTAATTAAAATATTGTTTGAATTCAAATGCGCAGAATCTAAAATAGCGTGCAATGTTAAATATTCGATAAATTCCTAAATTCGTGCAATTCCGGTTCTGACATGAAAAAAGCATTCTCATCTTGTCTCTTGATTCTTGCCTCTTGCTTTCTCCTCCACGCGCAGGATAAGCAAGCTATCCTCAAAGTGCTCGAAACGCAGCGCATCGCCTGGAACAATGGCGACATCGACGGCTATATGCAAGGCTACTGGAAATCCGATTCGCTCATGTTCGTGGGCAAGGCCGGGCCGGTATATGGCTGGCAAAAAACCCTTGACCGGTATAAAAAAAGCTACCCCGATAAGGCAGCCATGGGCAAGTTCACATTTACCATATTAAAGGTCGACCTGCTCGATAAAGCCAACGCCTTTATGCTCGGCGCCTGGCATCTCGACCGCGAAAAGGATGCGCCCGGTGGCTATTTTACGCTATGGTTTCGCAAAATAAAGGGCGCCTGGGTCATCGTGGTGGATCATACGTCATAAAATAAAAACGAGCAGTTTGATTTGGCCCAACCAATAAACCAAATCAAACCTGCCCGCTATTCCACCTCTTTTATCCAAGCCTACTGCCAACTGAAAACTGCCAACTGCTTAATCTGGCATTAATACGGTGTTCACAACGTGTATTACCCCGTTGCTTTGATTTACATCGGCGATGGTGATCCATGATTTGCCGCCTTTTTCATCAACCAGGTACAATTTTTTACCCTGCGCCATCACGGTTAATGTTCCGCCCTCAACGGTTTTTAATTCCGCTTTTCCGTCGCCGGCTTTAACTCTGGCCCAAAGGTCGCGCGAGCTCATGCGGCCGGCCACCACGTGATAAGTTAAAATTTTTGTCAGCGTGGCTTTGTTTTCCGGCTTTACCAGGTTATCCACGGTGCCTTCAGGTAATTTGCCGAAGGCCTCATTGGTAGGCGCAAACACGGTAAACGGCCCGGCCGATTCTAAAGTCGCAACCAAATCTGCCGCCTTAACGGCTGCAACCAAAGTCGTGTGGTCTTTGGAGTTCACCGCGTTTTGAATAATGTTTTTGGTGGGGTACATGGCCGCACCACCCACCATCTTTGTTTGTGCATTTACTTTGGGCGATATTGCAATAGCTGCTAAAGCAAACGCCGCGATCATCATTTTTTTCATTTCTTGTTTGTGATTATTTAGGAGGAGATACGATGCGCGGAAACAAACGGATTTTTGGAAAGTCGTTTTTTTTAACGTGCCGGCAGTAAGAAGTTAAAAAAACAGCTCCGCCGCAATATGGTCCGCATACAGCTTACCATTGGGCGTTAGGTAAATAATGTTGTTTTTTTCTTCTATCCAGCTCTTCTCAAAAAATGGCCGCGCGGCTTTAAGCAGTTCTTCGGACGATTCCATCGCTATCGCGTTAAGCTTAGCCAACTCAAGCCCCCACATCGTGCGCAACGAGGTCATGATGTATTCATTCAGGCGGTTTGTTTCGGTTAATACCTCTGTTTCCGCCAAAACGGCGCCTGCTTCAATCGCCCGGATATATTGCGCGTTATTGCGCACGTTCCACTGCCTCGTTTCACCGTTAAAAGAATGCGCAGAGGGACCAATGCCCAGGTACTTTACGTCGTTCCAATAATTTGAATTATGCCGCGCGTACTGGCCGGGCTTGCTGAAGTTTGAAATTTCATAATGCTCAAACCCGTGCGCGCTCATTTCATCCATCAGCATAATAAATTGTTCGGCACTTTGCACGTCGTCCATTCCCTGCTGTGTTTTTTTATGAATGAACGCGGCCAGCGCTGTGCGCGGTTCAACCGTGATCGAATAAGAGGAGATATGTGGGATGCCCAGCTCAAAAATCTTGTTTAAATTATATTTCCATTTCTCATCGCTCAACAGGGGATAGCCATAGATCAGGTCGGCGGTTATGTTTTCAAAGCCGGCATCCTGCGCTCTTTTTACCGCAGCTTCAGCTTCCGCGGCGCGATGTACGCGGTTCATCCATTGCAGGTCTTCGTCAAAAAACGATTGTACGCCAACACTCAGCCGGTTTACGGCCGTTTGCCGGTAGGCCTGTACTTTCATTTTGTCCAGGTCGTCGGGGTTGGCCTCAAGCGTGATCTCGGCATCTGTGGCTACGGTATGCAACGCCGCTATACGATCGGTCAGCAGGTTAATTTCATCCGCGCCGAGCAGCGATGGCGTGCCCCCGCCAAAGTAAATGGTTTCAATGGTCTCGGCGTCCAGGTAACCTTTTTGCAAACGGATCTCTTTATCCAGCGCCTTTAAAAGCTCATTTTTATATTTTAACGACGTGCTGAAATGGAAATCGCAGTAGTGGCAAGCCTGTTTACAAAAAGGGATATGGATGTATATGCCGGCCATGGGGCAAAGGTAGCTATAGCAGGCTATACTTTATTTCGGTAATTTTGCGCCATAAAAAACATTTCCCGAATGCGCGGCAGCATAATTTGCTTTTTAATTATTTCATCCGTTGGGTTTACAGCGCATGCGCAGCACGACAGCCTTCCCGCAAAAGCAAATTCCCCTGCTTCGGCATACGCCCGGCAGGCGGCCGTTCCGCCGGTTGATTCGGCTGCTGTGGCCCGGGCAAAACGTGAACAATTTATAGCGGACTCGATAGGCATGGCATTTCTTAAGCCCGATTCATTGCGCAAAAACCTGTTCCTGGCTAAAATATTTCAGAACGATATATTTAACCCCGCATCGTACAAAAACACCGGAAAATCGGCAGCTTTAAGGATGGGCGCGCGCCGCGCGCCGCGCGACCCATGGGTTATCATCGTCCTTATCGGCCTGCTCACCTATACCGCCCTGCTCAATCTTTTCCTGGGTAAGGATGTAAAAAGCGTGGTGCAAACGTTTTATAATAAACGCGTGCTGTCGCCCATTGATAAGGAAGGCGGCGTCATACACTCCTGGGCCTTTATCGGTTTATTCGTGCTGTTCAGCCTGGCGTCCGGGCTTGTCTTGTCGCAGCTAACCGTTTATTATCACATCCACCGCGACATTACCGGCATCCCGCTTTTTATCTGGCTCTCCGTTTTAGTTGGGGCGCTGTTTACGGTCAAATTCTTCCTATTAAAGTTTATCGGGTTTGTATTTGATATCAACCGCTACGTGGGTCAGTATATAACCATATTAAATTTAACCTACTTTAATATTGGTTTCGTGCTGTTGTTTGCCGCTATGTGTTTTAGCCTGTTGCAGCAACAGTATATCCCTTATTTAAAGTTTTTTACGGCTGTGGCCATCACTGTTATATTTGCATGGCAATACCTGCGCAACAGCGTAAACATCATTTCCAACTTTCGATTTCATAAGTTTTATTTATTTATTTATCTTTGTGCCCTCGAAATTTGTCCTGTTTTAATTTTGATCAAGGCACTCGACATATAACTTTTAAGCAGCCACACGACTTGAATTTGGAAGAGAGAAAGAAAAAGGTTAAAAGTATTTTGGTTACTTTGCCCAAGCCCGAAAACGACAAAAATCCCTATGCCGAGCTTGCGAAAAAGCTTAACCTGAAAATTGATTTCCGGTCGTTTATCCACGTCGAAGGTGTCCCGGCTAAGGATTTCCGAAAGGATAAGATCAACCTGCCCGATTTTACCGCCGTCATTTTTACGAGCCGTAATTCTGCCGACCATTTTTTCAGGATCTGTGATGAAATGCGTTTCGAGGTACCGGTTGACATGAAATATTTTTGCCTGTCCGAAACGATCGCTTTATACCTTCAAAAGTATATCCAGTACCGCAAAAGAAAGATATTTTTTGGGAAGCAAACCGCATCAGACCTGGCCGAGGTGTTGAAAAAGCATTCGGGCGAAAAGTTCCTTTATCCCTGCTCTGACGTAGCCGCCGAAGAAACACAGAAATTTTTGCTTGAGAACGGCTATAACTTTACACCTGCGGTGTTGTTCCGTACCGTTTGCAGCGACCTTTCGGATCTTGCCGAAGTTTTTTACGACATCATTGCATTTTTCAGTCCATCGAGCATTCAGTCGCTGTACAAGAATTTTCCCGACTTTAAACAGAACAATACCCGCATAGCCGCTTTTGGCGCCACAACCTATAAAGCGGTGCTCGAAGCAGGGTTGATACTGGATATTCCGGCGCCCACACCCGCCGCTCCCTCCATGACGATGGCCATCGAGCAATATGTTAAACAAGTTAACAAATAAATTTTATTAATTTGCGTTTTATAAAAGCTAACCATGTTGCAGCCGTTTACGGGTGAAACATAGTGCTTTATTGTGAAATGGGCTTAAATTAAACCAGTTTTGAATTAACTTGCGCATCGCATTAATTATTAATAGGATAGCGGGGGACTCAAAGTTTTTTTTAATTGCTATTGCAACTTTTTTTTGAAATTTTGCGTTATAGTGCAAACTAATTGCCTTAATAACTGTAAATAATATATTAATTAAAATCGCATATTTATTAGCTAAAGGTTCATTTTTGCCGGCGGCTAAGCCACTAATTTTGATTAATGTTCTTTAATATCGTTAGCTAAAGGCAAAATTGATATATTCGGGGCATAGAATGTTATTCAGATAACAAGAATTTGATTTTAAAATGAAGCACTTATACATTTTATTGGCGGGATTAACGGCCGCGGGGTTAAGCGGTTGCGGTAAAGGAGGAGACAGGGGCGAAGTAACGGGGGTTCCGGCGCGGTCATTCAGGGCCGAGGTTCCATACGGTATGGTGTATATCCCCGGCGGGTCGTTCCTTATGGGTCAAACCGATCAGGATATTACTTTTGCGCAAATAGCCCAAACAAAACAGGTCACTGTTCCCCCGTTTTTTATGGATCAAACAGAAACCACCAACTCCCAATACAAGCAGTTTGTAAACTGGGTGCGCGATTCCATTGCCATTACCAATTACCTTAACGACGATAAGTATTATTTAAAACCCGGTAAAGGGGCCGTTGCTGCGCCTAACGGCAAAAAATATATTAACTGGGCCTACGTAAAAAAATTCCCGGTTATGAGTCCCCGCAAGGGAGCCGGGCAAGCCGCGGCTGCGGCCAAGCTACAGTCAATGTATTACCAGGGCGACGACCGTATATTTGACCGTAATGACCTTGATATCCGTTTATTAAAATATAACTACGCCCTGATGTCGTATCGCGAGGCATCAAACAGTAGATTTGATAAAACAAAAAAGCGCTCCGACTTTATTATACACGACACTGTCAATGTTTACCCCGACACGTTAGTTTGGCTGAACGATTTTTCATACGCCGCCAACGAGCCGATGGTCGAAAGCTATTTTTCGCATCCCTCGTATCGCAATTATCCCGTGGTAGGGGTAACCTGGCGCCAGGCGCGCGCTTTTACGGTATGGCGTTCGCGCTATAACGACGCCTATAAGGACGCAAGGCATTTACCGCACCGCTCGCCGTATGCATTGCCTTCCGAGGCCGAATTTGAGTATGCGGCGCGCGGCGGCAGGATCGGGACCGATTACCCATGGGGCGGCCCGTACATTAAAAACGCAAAAGGCTGCCTGCTGGCTAACTTTAAGCCGGGCAGGGGTAATTATTCCGATGACGGCGGCACTTATACTGTTAACGTAAAATCATATTTTCCAAACGACTACGGCCTGTACAATATGGCCGGTAACGTAGCCGAGTGGACATCTTCGGCATTTGACGAGTCGGCCTCAACTTTTGTGCATGATCTTTCGCCTACCTTCGACTATGAAGCAAAACCCAATGATCCGCCTGTATTGAAACGGAAAGTGGTGCGCGGCGGATCGTGGAAAGATATAGGTTATTTTCTGCAAAACTCAACACGCACGTACGAATACCAGGATACCGCAAAATCATACATAGGCTTTCGTTGTATCACCGTGTACTTAGGCCGCGATATCAGGGATAAACGATAAAACCGATTACACAACCTAGCAAAGCAAAATCAACAACATACGTAAACCTTTTTTAAATTATTATGGCAGGGAAAAAACAACCATACGGCATTAATAATATCGTATCATGGGGTGCTACCATCGTTATTGTAGGGCTCATGTTTAAAATCTTACACTGGCCTGGGGCCACCTATTTTATTTCGGGAGGTTTATCGGCCGAAGCCATACTTTTCTTCCTGTTAGGCTTCCAGAGAGATGAAAAAGAACTCGACTGGCGCCGCGCTTATCCCGAACTGGACGAAGACTATGCCGGCGATTTGCCAAAAGCATCAGCCAGGGGTATTGGCGCAGGCGGCAATACGGCCGCTTTGGATAAAATGCTGGCCGAAGCTAAAATAGGCCCCGAGCTGATCGGCAGCCTGGGCGAGGGATTAAGAACTTTTGGCGATAAGGTGAATTCTATTTCAAAAGTTTCTGACGCCGGTATGGCCACTACCGAATTTACCAATAAGGTTAAGCAGGCAACCGATAGCTATGGAAGGTTAACCAGTGCATTTGAGCAGGCTTCGTCAAATTTGTCTGAGATCGCCGGTTCGGCCATCGATTCAAAGGCTTACCACGAGCAGGTGAACAAGCTGTCTAAAAATATTTCGGCATTAAACGCTGTGTATGAATTGGAACTGCAGGATTCAAGCAACCATCTCAAATCGATGAACAAATTTTACCAGAACCTGTCCGATACTATGCAAAACTTTAACGATTCCATTAGCGACTCGAAGCAGTTTAAAGAGGAAATTGGCCGTTTAGCGAAAAACTTGTCTTCATTAAATGCTATCTATGGCAACATGCTTTCAGCAATGAATCAGCCGCGCCCTATGTAAGTATTACTTGTTAACGATTTTGATAAATTCATTATAATCATCAAAGCAAATGGCTGGAGGTAAGCAAACCCCAAGACAACGAATGATCGGTATCCTGTACCTGGTACTTTTAGGTCTTATTGCATTAAGTATTCCGGATAGTTTTATGGACGCCCTGCGTAATGTAACACGCAGCCTCGATACCTCGAGCAGCAATGTTACTACAGGTATTAATAATACGTATTCAACTTTTGTCGCTACCAAACTTAAAGAACAGCACGACAGGGCATTGCCTATTTACAATAAAGCCAGACAAGCCAGCGCGGTGGCAAAAGCGTTAAACGACTATGTGCAGGCATTAAGAAACCAATTGGTACAGGAAGGCGGCGGCATCAACCCAAGCATCAACGACGTTTCCGGCCGCGACAATCTGGATATCTCCCCGCGTATTATGATCAACCAGAAAAAGGGAGAGGAACTGAAACAAAAAATTGATGAAACCCGCGCAAAATTGCTGGCCTTATTAAATGCCAGTGAGCGCAAGGGCGTTAACTTTTCGCTGAATACCGATGCACCCAAACAAACAGCCGGCCCGTCAAAAACGTGGGAAGAGGCGTATTTTGGCGACGGAATTCCTTTAGGAGCCGCGTTAACCACGCTTGCAAAAATACAAGCCGACACCAAAAATGCTGAAAACGAGGTTGTTAAAAAGATATTGGGCGAGGTTGACCAGGCGCTGGTAAACCTGGATCAATTTAGCGCGGTCGCGGTGGCGCCGTCAAGCTATGTGCTGGTTGGCCAGCCCTATACTGCAGACGTTTTTCTGACCGCTTATGATTCAAAAATGACGCCCGAAATAACAGTGGATGGCTCAAGGGTCGCCGTCGAATCCGGAAAAGGAAAATATACAGGGTCTACCGGCAGTGAAGGCCTGCATACCTGGACAGGTACAATCAGAGTGAAACAAACAGACGGAACATATAAATCGTATACAACCCCGCCGCAAACGTATATGGTGGCAAAACCGTCGGCAGTGGTATCGCCCGATAAAATGAATGTGCTGTACATCGGCGTACCCAACCCGCTTTCGGTTTCGGCGCCGGGTATAGCCAAGGAAAAATTACGCGTTTCAATGGGGGCCGGCAGCCTGCATCAAACAACGCCGGGCCACTTTATAGCCACCGTGAACTCAATCGGGACAACAACGGTTACGGTATCCGGCGAGATCGCACCTGGAAAAACTGTAACGTTAGGGTCAACTTTATTCCGGATTAAACGTATACCCGATCCGAAGGCCATGTTTGCCGGCAAAAGTGGCGGTTCAACAAGTGCCGCTAACTTAAGGGCCCAGGACAGGCTGTTTGCACGGCTTGAAAATTTCGACTTCGATACAAAATTTGATGTTGTGCGTTTTAGTTTATGGATAATGAAACCGAGGCAGGACCCTATTCAGTATACCACAAGCGGTGGCGAGTTGAGTGCGGCCATGCGGTCGGCGATGTCAACCGTTACACCGGGTACCAGGATCGTGTTCACCAATATTTTGGCTACCGGCCCGGGCGGTCAGCGCGGATTAGATGATATAATAATAGCTGCAAATTAGAAGGATATGAAAAAGAGGATTTTAGTGGTTGTTTTGTGCCTGGCTTGCGTGGCGTCCTATGCGCAAAAACGTAAGCGGAGAGTGACCAAAAAGCCTGCGAAAACCACGCAAAAAGCAAACACGCAAAGCTCCACCATGAGCGCGCAACCTACTATCGATACGACAAAAAAGGTAGGCACGATACCAGCCAAACCGTTTGAAAGGCCGGTTGACGGGTATTACAAATCGACAAATATTTTAACAGCCAAAGTAACGCCTTATGCCCCTCTGCGCGAGGCAGATGTAGTTTACAAGAAACGCATATGGCGCGAAATTGATCTGCGCGAAAAAATGAACCAGTACCTGGCGTCGCCAAAGCAGCGGTTGATCGATGTGCTGATGGCCGCGATAGACGCCGGGGAATTAACGGCTTACGACCCAACGCCCAACCCAAAGAAAAACGATATCGACGGCGATGCCTTTTCAACACCGTTAACCCCCGCGCAGGCAAGAAATAGAATGGCGGATAGCGTTCCGGTGGATAAATTTGACGCCAATGGCAATAAAATTAAAACGGTAATGCAAGTCGGCGAATTGGACCCCGACAGTATTGTGAAGTTCCGTTTAAAGGAAGACTGGATATTTGACAAGCAGCGCTCGGTTTTTGAGCCGCGCATTATCGGTATTGCGCCGATGGTAAAACCGAAAGCCGGCGGCCTCGACCTGGATTATATCCCTGCTTTCTGGATCTATTTTCCCGAGGCGCGGCAGGTACTGGCCACCAAAGAAGCCATCAGCCGTAACAACGACGCTACGGGCCTGAGTTTCGACGACGTATTTATGAAACGGCTTTTTTCGAGCTACATTGTAAAAGTTTCGAATGACCGGGACGACCGTATAAAAGATTACGCCCAGGGTATCGACAAGCTTTATGAGGCGGAGAAGATCAAAAAATCCCTCATGGATTGGGAGCTCAATCTCTGGTCGTATTAGCGGGGTCAGAGGTTAGAGGCTGGAGATTAGAGATTAGTTAAAATTTATAAGAGCTACCAAGTTTTGGAAACTTCGCAGCTCTTTTTTCATAGTGGAACAACCGGGGATATCAAAACTTTAGCCTCATCTAAAGCCGTAGCCGCTTAAGACAAATTATTTGCAAATAATCCTTTCCAAAGGATAGCACTTTGAACAAGAGCGGCAAATTTTATTGTCCTTTTTGACCCCCTCTCCTTTGGAGAGGGCTGGGGTGAGGCAACACGGCTATTCATGAAGAAAAAACTGGTTAATTAAGATTAGTTAAAATGATGATGAGAGCTGCGAAGTTTTCAAACTTCGCAGCTCTTTTTTGCATATAAACCTTTGGTACCTAATCTTTAACCCCCAATCTCTAATCGCTCATCCCCAATCTCTGCGCGGCGAAATAAGCGTCAATCGCTTTTGCCTGTTTGGAATTCACTACTTCCTGTAATTCCTCAACTGTCGCCTCACGGATCTTTTTAACCGATTTAAAATATTTTAACAGCTTTTCCGAGCTCGTTTTGCCTATGCCCTCAATAAGGTCGAGCTCGGTAACCAATGTGCCCTTATTCCGCTTTTTGCGGTGAAACGTAATGCCGAAACGGTGCGCCTCGTCCCGAAGATGCTGGATCACCCTCAAGGTTTCCGATTTTTTGTCCAGGTATAAAGGATATTGGTCGCCGGGATAATACAATTCTTCGAGCCGCTTGGCGATGCCGATCACGGTAACCTGCTTATCGATGCCCAACAGCTTAAGGCTTTTCATAGCCGACGACAGCTGCCCTTTGCCGCCGTCGATCACGACCAACTGCGGCAGTTCTGTCCCCTCCTCGAGCATGCGGCGGTACCGCCTGTGAACCGCTTCTTCCATCGTCGCAAAATCATCCGGGCCCTCGACGGTTTTTACGTTAAAGTGGCGGTAATCCTTTTTTGAAGGTTTGCCATCTTTAAAAACAACGATAGCCGATACCGGGTACTTGCCCTGGAAATTGGAGTTATCAAAACATTCGATATGCCGGGGCAATTGATTCATCCTAAGGTCCTTCATCATTTGGGTAAGCAGCCGCTCCGTCCTGATCTCGGGGTTTAGTTTTTCATACTGGTCTACCCGTTCCTTTTTAAAGAACTGCACATTTTTTTGTGAAAGATCGAGCAGTTTTCTCTTTTCGCCGAGTTTCGGTACCGTAAATTTTATCGCCTTATCGTCCACATCGATATCGAAAGGAACAATAACTTCTTTCGAATGACTGTCATACCGGCTCCTGAATTCGATAATAGCGAGGGTTAGCAGTTCCTCGTCGCTTTCATCCAGCCGTTTTTTAAGCTCAATAGTTTGCGTTTGGATAATGGTGCCGTTCATCACCTTCAGGTAATTAACAAACGCATATTTTTCTTCGGAAGCGATGCTGAAAACATCCACATCCGTGATGGACGAATTAACCACGGTTGATTTGCTTTGATAGTTTTCCAGCAGCTCGAACTTGCGTTTCAAGCGATGCGCATGCTCATAATTCATTTCACGCACCGCTTTATCCATCTCGGCCTTAAGGTTGCGCAGCACGGCCCCGATCTTGCCGCATAAAATATCGGTTATCTCGTCAATGTTATGGTCGTAATCATTTTCTGTCTGGTAATTTTGGCAGGGGCCCCTGCAATTGCCCAATTGATATTCTAAACAAACTTTAAACTTCCCTTTGTCAATGTTTTCCCGCGTAAGCGGCAGGTTGCAGGTACGCAGCGGGTAGGTTTCCTTTATGAGCCCTAAAATATTATGCATCATGCTCACCGATGCGTACGGTCCAAGGTATTTTGAGCCATCGCGCACAATGCGCCTCGTCCAGAAAATGCGCGGAAAATGTTCGTTTTTAATGATGATCCAGGGATAGGTTTTATCATCCTTCAGCATCACGTTATACCGGGGCTGGTGCTTTTTTATCAGGCTGTTTTCCAGCAGCCAGGCGTCTATTTCAGTATCGACGATGGTAAACGTAACATTGCGGATCTTGCTCACCAGTACCCTGGTTTTTGCATTTACATTGGTATCCTTATTAAAATACGAGGTAACCCGGTTACGCAGGTCCTTTGCCTTGCCGATATAGATCAATTCGCGATCTTCATCCCAAAACTGGTATATTCCCGGCTTATGCGGTATTTTTTTTAGGGCCTCTCTGTAATCAAACACACTGCTCATTAGTCATTGGTTCAATGGTTCATTGGTTTGGTTTGCCGGATGAATTCCCAATAAATTTGAGGTATGCATTTAGTTTTAGATGTATTACCTGAAGTTTTTCAAATAACGCATTGAATTGTTCTTCACTTAATAGTTTTCGATTTTTGCATTTTTTCAACCAACCTTTGGTTTCGATTATCGATCCCCGACTGAAGTAACAGAAATTTCTGTTTTCCTTATAGTGATATCTACCATATCCTTCAGCTATATTCGCACTTATCGAGTCAGCTGACCTTGAAATTTGTTTGCCCAATGTGTCTTTTGCAAAGTAATCCCATTCATGTACCAGAAACCAAATTTCGTCGCCAAAACCTTCTGCTAATTGATACACTTCCAAATCGTCAAGATTATAGTAACTCATAATAATAACTAATAAACTAATGAACCAATGAACCAATGAACCAATGAACCAATGAACTACCGACCGTTTCAAAACCCTAATTTTTTCTCCACTTCTCCCGTACCCGGCTGCTGCTGTTTATATGCATTGCAATCCAGTTGTATACTTACCCCATCTTTGGGGGCGTCGAAATCAACATTCTTTTTAATACCCAATGACGGATTCGCATATACCTTCTTCATATAAAGGGCAAAGATGGGCAAGGCGGTATTTGCGCCTTCGCCAAGCCGTTCCGAGCGGAAGTGAATATCACGGTCTTCGCAGCCCGTCCATACGCCGGTAACCAATTGCGGCGTAATGCCTATAAACCAGCCGTCGGAGTTATCGTTGGTGGTACCCGTTTTACCCGCAATCGGGTTATACAGCCCGTATTTGCCGCGTAATCTTATCCCGGTTCCTTCCTCTATTACGCCCTTTAACATATAGGTCATTACATAAGCGTGTTCGGCGTTCATCGCCTGCACCACTTTGGGTGTATGGGTGTAAATAACATTGCCGTTTTTGTCTTCGATGCGCATAATAAAGGTGGGCTCCGTCCAGGTACCGTGGTTGGCGAATACGCAATAAGCGCCAGTCATGTCAAAAACCGAAGCGTTAAAACTCCCGATACATATCGACGGGTACGGCGGAATATCACTGGTTATCCCCATTTTTTTAGCCAATTCTACAACAGGAACAGGCGTAACTTCTTTCATCACGTGCGCCGTTATCCAGTTTTGCGAGTGCGCAAGCGCCTGCCGCAATGTCAGCATTCCCGGGATGGTTTCGGTTTTCCCCGAACGCGGGCACCAGGGCGGTTGTCCCGGCAAACGTATGGTATCCGGCACATTGTCCACTTCCATGCAAGGCGAAAAGCCGTTTTCAATAGCCACCGCGTAGGTGAACGGTTTGGCGGTAGAGCCTACCTGCCGTGTACCTGTTACCTGGTCGTATTTTACATGTTCAAAATCAGTCCCGCCAACCCATGCCTTGATATAACCTGTGGTTGGGTCCATGCTCATCAGGGCGTTACGCAGCATCATTTTTGTGTAGACGATCGAATCGATAGGCTTCATTAACGTGTCGATATTACCCTTCCACGTAAAGAGTTCCACGCTATCCGGCGTGTCGAAGTTTTGCCTGATCTCGGCATCCGTTTTTCCCTCAAGCTGCAGCTGTTTATAACGGTCAGAAAGGTACATCCCTTTGTCAAGCAGCAGTTTGAAATTTTTTATCGTTTTCCACCGGCTAACGCCTTTCCATTGCTCATTAAACTCGGCCTGAAGTTGGGGCATATAGGCGCGCTGCGCCTGCTCGGCATATTGCTGCATCGTGGCATCGATCGTGGTATAAATTCTCAACCCGTCGCGATCCAGGTCATACGGGGAGCCATCCGATTTGACGATATTCTGTTCTTTAAATATCTTTTGAATATCCTGCTTCAGCACCGCCCTGAAATAGGGCGCCGGGCCCTCGTTATGGCTCATCGGGTTAAAATCAAGGTCCAGCGGCTTTTTCTTTAACTCCGCTAACTGGCCATCGCTTAAAAAACCCTGTTTAGCCATTTTACTAAGGATCAGGTTGCGCCTGCCGACCGCGCGATCGGGATGCCTTATCGGCGAGTAATAGGCCGTCCCCTTAAGCATACCCACCAAAAGCGCTGCCTGGTCGGGCGCAAGCTTATCGGGTGTGACATTAAAATAGGTATGCGCGGCTGATTTTATACCATAGGTGTTGTACGATCCAAAATCGACGGTATTTAAATACATGGCTACGATCTCCTGCTTTGTATACCGTCGCTCCAGCTCTATGGATATGATCCACTCCTTCAGCTTTTGCGTGAAACGAACAAATGGATTACGCGCTATCGGCCCCGAAAAGAGGTTTTTCGCCAGTTGCTGGGTTATGGTGCTGGCGCCCTGCTTTCTGCCGATCAGATTGTATAATAGCATGCTTGGTATACGCTGAAAGTCGATACCCGAATGCCTGTAAAAGCGTATGTCCTCGGTCGCGATAAGCGCATTGACAACGTTGGGCGATAGCTGTGAGTAACTTACACTCGAACGGTTTTGAACATAATAGGTACCCAATACCGTTTTATCTGCCGACAATATTTCGGTTGCCTGGTTGCTTTTGGGATTTTCAATGGCGGCGAAAGTTGGCAGCGGGCCAAATAAACCCAGGTAAGTAACAATAAGCAGTAAGACAAAAAGCACAAAACAGCCGATAACCGTTTTCCATACGTACCAGTTGTATCTTTTAATATCTGCCGGGGCAAGTTTAACGATCATTTCAGTAGTTTTTTTGGTAATAGTCTATATAACTATCCAACATTTTCTTGTCGGCTAATTTATTCAGATTTTCCTGGGTTATGATAAAAAAACTGTATTTGTCTTTGGGCGCCTTCATAATCTCGGTCATTAGCGGGATGATCTGGCGGGCATACGCTTTTACGCCCTCAAGCGTGGTGAAACGGCCCACATAAATAAGCTGGTCATCCGGACCCACAGGCAGCAATTGGTGCCTGATGCCTTTTCCCTGGTAGTTGGCCCGGTTAAACTGCCCTATCCCAAACCGCGACGATGACAGGTTGATGGTTCCGGTACTTACATGAACTACAAATAAATAATTGGTGCTGTCGCTCATGGAAAACACCGAGGGCGGCCCGGATACGCTGTTAGCCGATGTTATCGCGCCGCCCGTAGTTGCCTGCTGTTTCGCCGGCGACTGCATGGCCGGGTTTATAACCTGGTTAGTTTTTGTTGTGGCCGCCTGCGCTTGTTTTGCCGGCGCCTTAGCTTCTTGTTTCACCGGCGCAGTTTCGCGCACAAATGGCCGCCTGTATTCCGTTTGCTCGGCATAAGCGGGATTCAATGTAAATGGCACCTCGTGCGGGTCGTCGTCCGGCAGCACAGCTGCCCGCGTCATCATTTCGGCCTGGTTGGTGTTGATGTACGCCAAATGCTGATTCACCAGCGGCACAATCAATTTATCATCCGGGAAACGTTTCACGATCTGCAGCAGGCTGTCGCGAAAAGGTATAACACCTTGGTTATGGCCCGCCGCAAGCGCCTGCAGGTAATACAGCTGCGCCGAAAATTTGTTGCCCGGATATTGTTTCAACAACTCGGGCACACAGGCAATCACCTCTTTATATTGTTTATGGGCATACAGGTCAAAAACCACGTTATAGGCCTGCGTAAAGCCGGCGTCGGCCTCATCCAGCTTTCGTATATAGTCCGGGTCGGCTATAATTTTTGCGAACGTGGTTTCAGGATACCGTTTTAACAGCAAGTCTTTATACCGCGCCGCTTTTACCGAATCGATATCGCTGTACAGCCGGTATAAATTATAATATACGGCGGGCGTATTCGGGTTAGCCGGGTAACGGCCCAAAGCCAATTCATAATTATTGATCGCCTCTTGCTTATCAGCCAGTATATCACGATAAAAATTAGCGATATCCAGGTATGCGTTATAAATACGCAGGTTTGATTGCGATATCATGGCGGGGTTAAGCGGGATGCCCTGCATCAGCTCCTGGCGGTAATTCCCCGCAGCCAATACTGTCCGGCCGTTTTGGACAGGGCTAACCGCCGGCGCGTCCGGATCGGTGTTATGCAGTATGACCGCCTGGTTGTTGCTCAGGTCTACATTGGTCCGGTCGCTGCGGCGCCAGTTGTCCTCAAGCTTCCGGTTCCCCCATTTTCGCTTAAAATCTATCAACCCCTGGCTAACGGCCGTGCTGTTGTAAAAATAAAACCCGCCGCTGCCGGTACCCCCGCCCGGCATATTTATCCTGTTGCTGTTGTTGAAGGCATTCGCAGCTGCCGCGCTATTAACAGCCTGTTGCTGCAGTATCCGGTCGCTAACCATTTTGTCGATCAGCGCAAGCCGCGTTTTTTCGTCCATGCGTGCCAATGCCTGCAAAGTATCTTCAGTCGAAATGATCACCAGCTTATCGGTCAGCAATTGCAGGTTATTATTTAGTTTTTGTATGCCCTGGTAACCCGGATAGCTGGCGGGTAAGCTGGTTAAGGTACTGTCGTAATATTTTTTGGCATGGATATAATCCGCTTTATTTTTAAAATAAATTTCTGCCAGGCGCAGGTATGAAAGTCCGCGTTGATTTTGGTTGTTTACACTGCTGCGTATCGAAAGATTATAATATTTAATGGCATTGTTAATATTATGGCGCGCCATCTCGATCCCGGCCGCCTGGTAGTATATCTGGTCCTTAAATTCCTTGTTGTTGGGGTCGTGCAGCAACGCCAGCAACCGTTCAACCCTGTCGATCTTTACCCCGTTTTGATTGTCTTCTATCCTGATGCGGTTTAAGCTGGCATTAAAAGCCATCTCGAACGAGGCGTTGCTTTTAGCTATCCGATTATAATTTTTAATGGCCTCGGCGGGTTTTTGATTCAATTCCTGCAGCTGCGCTAAAATAAAGCGCCACCGCAGGCGCTGCGCCTTGCCGTGCCCATAGTGCAAAGCCTGTTCGGCCATTTTTTCGCCGTCGGCATAATCCTGCGCATCAATGTCATATTGCAGTTTGGCTGTGTAAACGCCGGCCGGGTTTCTTTTTTTTGGATTAATGTCCCGGATGGCCGTGTCCAACGCAATTTTCGCCCCGGGCAACTGGTTCAAATACATCAGCGAACGGGCATTCCATGTCAGCGCTTCCTGTTTGAGATCAAGCCGTGCCGGAAACGAGCGTATCACATAATCGAAATATTCGGTGGCGTTAAAATAATTGCCTTCCAGGTAATTGGCCTGCCCCAAAACCAGGTAAGCATCGCCCAGGTAATGGCTTTGATCTTTCGTGTTAATAATGGTATTGGCTTTAACTATCGCGGCCTCCAGGTCCTTGTCCAAACCGGTTGCTTTTGCGGCGGTATCCTGGTAAACGCTTAATACCTCGTTGTAATTATCAACAAACGCGGCGGCATAGGCCTCCTGCTTTAATCGCAGAAGCTCCTTCGCGTTAAACAGGATGTTATAATGCGCTGTAAGATTTTGCATGGTGCGGTTAAAGCCGCTTTGTTTTTGAAGCGCGCATCCTGCGATGATAACGATCAGCGCGAACAGCAAAAATCTTACTTGTTTTATTATGGAAAATATGGCAGATCGCGTCAATTTAAACCCGGTTTACTAAGCCATGCTAATTTACTAACATTTATGCAATGGGATTTAATAAATTTGTACATGGCGGCAGATAAACAAAATGACGATCCCGGCAACGGCAAACAGGATAACGGCTATTTCAAATTTTCGGGGATGGCCTTCCAGATGATCGTGATCATCGGTTTGTTTGCATTCGCGGGTTATAAGATCGACCAATCGGCCCATCATTCAACAAAGTGGGTAACGGCCGCCCTCTCGCTAACCGGAGTTTTTATATCTTTGTACCTTGTTATCCGGTCGGTTAAGGAATAGTCTGAACCATGATTCGCACGATTTAAGGATTGTCATGATGCAAGCTGTAGTATTAAAGGGCTGTCATGGTGAGACTGTCGAACCACGGAGCGCAAAGGCAAATCAGATAATTCTTCAACCTAAATATCCGGACAATAAATTAAACACTGCTAAATGAAAATATACCAGGCCTTATTATTTTTTCTTTGGTTCGCTTTCATCATCGCCATTCCGCCGTACGCCTTAAACAGGTATGGACACCAGGATCTGCTAACGCCCGATTTCTGGATGATTTTCTTTTTCCTGGCGGGCATTACGCTTTTGATAGTCGCCGGGATATTAATTATACGCCAAATGTACCCCAATATGTTTTCGGAAGCATTTATGGGCGCAACCGTTATAAAAATACTGGCCTGCCTGGTTTTTGTCCTCGTCCTTTTGTCAAAAACCAAGGTAAATAAGTACGTTTTTTTAGGTGATTTTTTTTATGCATATTTCTTAAATACAGCCTTTGAAGTTTATATTTTGTTGCGTACCTTGCGGCACAAAATTTCAGGGTAGAAAACACCATTTGCATGAATAACAGCGCGATTTTGAAATCAAAAATTTTTACCAGGTTCCTGATTTGTGCCTTTTTTTTAGTGATAGGGGCATTCCCGCTACCGGGTTTTTCGCAGGAAAACAAACCAGAAGTCAGTGCAAAGAGGTTTGATCCGAAGGATGTCATTATGGAACACATTGCCGATAAGCATGAGTGGCACCTTATTGGAAAAGCATATATCCCGCTGCCGGTAATATTATATACTGATAAAGGCTTTGAAATATTTCTGTCGAACAGGTTGCAGCCGGCCGGGTCCGTTTATAAAGGAGCGCATTATAACTATAAGCTTGTAGGCAATAAGATAAATGTGACAGACGGCGCCGGCAAGATTGACGCGGCGGCAAATAAAAAGATGTGGGATTTTTCCATTACCTCGAACGTAGCAAGTATGTGGATGTCCGCGGCCATTTTGCTCGCCATTTTTATCAGCGCATCATCAGCCTATAAAAAGCGTGTTGGTAAAGCGCCAAAGGGCGTTCAATCGTTTATGGAACCTCTTATATTGTTTATCCGGGACGATGTTGCCATGCCAAATATCGGCGTAAAGTACGCAAGGTTTATGCCCTTATTACTTACTATATTCTTTTTCATTTTATTTAATAACCTGGCCGGGATCATCCCGGTTTTTCCTGGCGGGTATAACCTTACCGGTAATATTGCAGTGACTTTTACACTTGCCATTATTATATTCCTGGTAGTAAATTTAAATGGGAACAAAAACTACTGGAAACATATTTTTTTGCCCGATGTGCCCGTTTGGATATACCCGATTATGTGGTTGGTTGAGATAAGCGGCATATTTACAAAGCCCCTTGCATTAATGATCCGGTTATTTGCCAATATGACTGCCGGGCACATTGTTGTATTAAGCTTAATATCGCTGATATTTATTTTTAACAGTTTGTGGGTATCGCCTGTGTCTGTTGCTTTCGTCGTATTTATCGATGCTATTGAAGTGCTGGTGGCATTTTTGCAGGCATACATTTTTACGATCCTTTCAGCCTTGTTTATAGGGATGGCTGTTGTGGAGCATCATCAGGAAGTAATTTGAATTAATTTTATCTAATATATACACTTTAAATTCTAAAACAATGACTGTATACGGTCCTATTGGTGCAGGTTTAGCTGCAATTGGTGCTGGAATTGGCATCGGACAAGTTGGCGGAAAAGCTGTTGAAGCGATTGCCCGCCAGCCTGAAGCTATCTCTAAAATTCAAACGAACATGATCATCGGTATGGCCCTTGTAGAAGGTGTTGCCTTATTTGCCGTGGTAGTGGCGTTGCTCTAAATTTATTTAGGCAAGGAAAAAGCATCCCGGGGCGATTGGCTCCGGGATGTTTTAAATTCTATTAAATTGATTGTATAAATTAAGATATTAACATAATGGACTTAGTTACACCCGAACCGGGCTTGGTTGTTTGGACAGCTTTATCTTTTTTGATCCTGTTATACATACTGGGCAAGTATGCCTGGAAACCTATTTTAGCAGCGGTTGCCGAACGCGAGCAATCTATTAATGCTGCCTTGTCAAAAGCTGAAGCAGTTAGGGAGGAGATGGCCCGTTTAACCACAGAGAATGACGCGTTGCTTAAACAGGCCCGGGCCGAACGCGATGCTATTTTATCAGAAGCGACCAGGGTAAAGAACCAGATCATCAGCGATGCTAAGGATGCGGCGCATAAAGAAGGCGCACGCCAGATCGAGCTGGCACGCCAGGAGATCAATAATCAAAAAGGGATAGCCATGGCCGATGTTAAAAACCAGGTTGCAGCGCTTTCGCTTGAAATTGCCGAAAAAGTATTGCGCAAACAATTCGAAGACAGCAAAAAACAGGACGAGTTGGTGAAGGATCTTTTGAAGGAAGTGAAACTTAGTTAGATATGAGATTTGAGATATGAGATATGAGAAGCTAAGTGCTTTTAAAGAAATATCTCACATCTCAAATCTAACATCTCACATCTCAATAAAAAAATGTCAGAATTAACAGTAGCAGCCAGGTACGCCAAATCATTGATCGATCTTGCCGGGGAGCAAAAAAAGGTGGAAGCGCTCAAAAAGGATATGGAGCTTTTCCATCAAACCTTAAAGGCAAATCCCGAATTAAAGGCGGTTTTAGCTAACCCTATTGTATCGCATTCAAAGAAGATAAATATAGTGGATGAGGTATTTGCCGGTAAAATGGATAAAACCACCACTGCTTTTTTTAAGCTGATGATCAATAAGGGCCGGGGGGAAATATTGTACGCCACCTCGCAGGAATATGTGAATATGTACGATGTAAAAAACAATATCGTACATGCTTCGGTAGTTTCGGCTACAGAGTTATCCGATGCAAATAAAAAGAAGATCATTACTGAAATAGAAGCCTCCACAGGCGGTACAGTGAAGTTGAACACCAGGGTGGACGCTTCGCTGATCGGCGGTTTTGTGTTAACTGTGGGCGACAGGCAGGTAGATACCAGCATCGCCAGCGATTTAAGAAAATTAAAAAAGGACTTTGCCCAGAGGGTAATTCCAAGTTAAAACTCTAAATAAAAATTAAAAAATGGTAGAGGTAAGACCAGACGAAGTATCGGCAATTTTGCGTCAGCAATTAGCAGGGTTTAAGTCAGAAACTGAATTGGAAGAAGTAGGTACTGTGCTCCAGGTGGGCGATGGTATCGCACGCGTTTACGGATTAACAAAAGTACAATCGGGCGAGTTGGTTGAGTTTGGGACCGGGCTGCAGGGTATTGTGCTTAATCTTGAAGAAGATAACGTAGGCGTAGTGTTGCTGGGCAAGTCGGATGATATTAAAGAAGGCGATACAGTAAAACGTACTAACCGCATTGCATCTATTAACGTAGGCGAAGGCATGCTTGGCCGTGTGGTTGACACCCTGGGGCACCCGATAGACGGTAAGGGACCTATTAAAGGCAAAACGTACGAAATGCCGCTTGAACGTAAGGCGCCGGGCGTAATTTACCGCCAGCCGGTAACCGAGCCATTGCAAACCGGTATCAAAGCGATCGATGCGATGATTCCCATCGGCCGCGGGCAGCGCGAGCTGGTGATCGGCGACCGTCAAACCGGAAAAACGGCGGTTTGTATCGATACCATCATTAACCAAAGAGAATTTTATGAAGCCGGCAAACCGGTAATATGTATCTATGTAGCCTGCGGCCAGAAAGCTTCGACGGTAGCTAATATTGTGCGGACGCTCGACGAAAACGGCGCTATGCCTTATTCCATTATAGTTGCCGCCAGTGCTGCCGACTCTGCCACCATGCAGTTCTTCGCCCCGTTTGCGGGCGCTGCCATCGGCGAGTATTTTCGCGACACCGGGCGCCCTGCATTGATCATCTATGACGATCTTTCGAAGCAGGCTGTAGCTTACCGCGAGGTATCGTTATTGCTGCGCCGCCCACCGGGCCGCGAGGCATACCCGGGCGACGTGTTTTACCTGCACAGCCGTTTGCTGGAGCGTGCCGCTAAGATCAGTCAGAACGACGATATCGCCCGCCAGATGAACGACCTTCCGGATTCGATAAAGGATATCGTAAAAGGCGGCGGTTCGTTAACCGCGCTGCCCATCATCGAGACACAGGCCGGCGACGTATCCGCTTATATCCCAACCAACGTAATTTCGATTACCGACGGCCAGATATTCCTGGAGTCGAACTTATTCAACGCAGGTGTTCGCCCGGCTATTAACGTGGGTATTTCGGTATCGCGTGTGGGTGGTAACGCACAGATCAAGTCGATGAAGAAAGTTGCCGGTACCTTAAAGCTCGACCAGGCGCAATACCGCGAGCTGGAAGCGTTCTCGAAGTTCGGATCGGACCTGGACGCTTCTACAAAAACCGTATTGGATAAAGGCGCCCGTAACGTGGAGATTTTGAAACAGGGCCAGTATTCACCGGTAACGGTCGAAAAACAGGTGGCTATTATTTACCTGGGTACCAAAAACCTGATGCGTAACGTGCCGGTAAATAAGATCCGGCAGTTTGAAAGCGAATTCACCAGCCAGCTGGAAGCCCGTCACCCCGAGGTTTTAACGGCCCTTAAGGCAGGAAAATTTGACGACCAGATAACCGCCGTGCTCGACACGATGGCTAAAGAAATGACCGGGAAGTATTGATTAGATGTGAGATATGAGATGTGAGTATTGAGAAAAGCATACTCACATTTTATAGAGATAAAAGAAAAAATAGAGTATGAGCATTTAGGATATTGAGCGAAAAATCTCAAATCTCAAATCTCAAATCTCAAATCTCAAAGAATGGCTAATTTAAAAGAAGTAAGAAACAGGATAAAGTCGGTAAGCTCCACGCAGCAGATCACCAAGGCCATGAAAATGGTTTCGGCGGCCAAGCTGAAAAGGGCGACCAACGCGATAGTTCAGCTGCGCCCCTATGCCAACAAGCTTAAGGAACTGCTGGCTAACTTGTCGGCAAGCCTCGAGGATGGGTCTTCCCCCTTTTTGGAGCAGCGCGAGCCAAAAAAAGTGCTGGTGATCGTTGTTACCTCAAACCGTGGTTTGGCAGGCGCTTTTAATGCCAACGCGATAAAAACCGCCAATAACCTGATCGCTGAAAAATATGGCGAACAGTTGAGGGCTGACAAGGTTTCGATAGTGGCCATCGGGAAAAAGAGCCAGGAATACTATACAAGGCGCAAATACAACGTGATTGGCAACAATAACGAGTTGTACCTCGACCTTAACTTCGAGAATGCTTCTAAAATTACCGAAAGCATTATGCAGGGCTTTTTGGATGGCGATTATGACCGTGTCGAACTGGTGTATAACCAATTCAAAAACGCTGCTATGCAAATTCTGACGACTGAACAATTGATACCTGTTCCGAAGCCGGACGCACCGAAGGAAAAAGATGCAAAGGCCAAACAGATGGACTATATCCTTGAGCCTTCACAAGAGGCCATCGTTGAGCAGCTGATCCCAAAGAATATAAAAATACAGCTGTACAAAGCCGTATTGGATTCCAACGCCTCAGAGCATGGCGCCCGTGTGACCGCAATGGACAAAGCGACCGACAACGCCGGCGAGTTATTGAAAGCACTCAAGCTTTCATATAACCAGGCGCGCCAGGCTGCCATCACCACCGAACTTACTGAAATTGTGAGCGGCGCGGCAGCGCTATCGAGCGAGTAGACTGAACCATGATTTACTTGATTTAAGGATTGCTTGATTAATATCCGATTAATCATCATGGCCGTCCACAAATCAAGTAAATCATGGTTCAGACACGCTAAACAATCCCACAGCCTCTTTGTTATCCCATCATGACAAAGCCTGCAAATTCAAAAGACAAACCATCGCCGGCCGATACCCCGTCCGACCGGCCAAATGACCAGGGCGGTAAAGCGAAGGTTAGAAAAACGGATAAGGAATATGATGCCGATAAACCGCATGGCGGCAATATCAATAAAAGGCATGAAAACGACGAGCAGCCCGTGCAGCCGGTAAAACGTGCGCCGAATGTTTAGTCGCAAGTCTTTAGTCCGAAGTCTTAAGCCAGCTCCACTGCTGACTAAAGACTACCGACTCAGGACTTCAGACTCCTCTCGAAATTCCCGCCGAGTTAAATTGCAGATCGTATAGCTTCCGGTAATACCCGTCTTCGATGCGAAGCAGCTGCTGGTGTGTTCCCATCTCTTTTATCTCGCCATGATCGAGCACAATAATTTTATCCGCATTTTGGATGGTGGATAGCCGGTGCGCTATCACAATGGCTGTGCGGCCCTGCATCAGCTTGCTGATGGCGTTTTGGATCAATATTTCGGTTTCGGTATCTACCGACGAGGTTGCCTCGTCGAGCACAAGAATAGCCGGGTTGTACACCAGCGCCCTGATAAAGGAGATGAGCTGTGCCTGTCCCGCTGAAAGCGTCGCACCCCTTTCCATTACGTTATAATCATAGCCGCCGGGTAACCGCTCGATAAACTCGTGCGCGCCAACGTCTTTCGCCGCCGCCACGATCTGCTCGCGGGTAATGTTTGGGTTGTTGAGGCTGATATTATTGGCGATGGTGTCGGTAAATAAAAATACGTCCTGAATTACCGTCGCGATCTGCGAGCGCAGGTAGTTCACATCGTACTCGCGTATATCGATACCGTCAACCTTAACGCTCCCTTTGCCGATCTCATAAAACCGGTTCAAGATATTGATGGTCGACGATTTTCCCGCGCCGGTTGCGCCTACAAGCGCCAAAGTGCGGCCAGGCTTTACATGAAAGCTGATGTCTTTCAGCACCCAGTTTTCTTCGTTATAGGCAAACCAAACATGACTGAAATCCAACTCGCCCGATAAGGTTGCCGGGTGCAAGGTGCCAGTGTTTATAGCAACCTCGTCGGTATCCAGCACTTTAAATATCCGGTCGGCGCCCACCATGCCCATTTGCAGGGTATTAAATTTATCGGCCAGCTGGCGTATCGGTCTGAACAGAATATTCAGGTAAAGAATAAACTCCAGGATAACGCCGGGCGTGATAGAGCCTTTTACAGAAAGGCCGCCCAATTGCTGATCGGTCAATATCCTTTTGCAGCCATACCAAACAAGCATGGCGATGCAGATGGCGAACAGGATCTCGACCACAGGAAAGAATATGGAGTAATACCAATTCGACCGGATGTTCGCGTCCCGGTATTTCTTGTTCACCGCCTTAAATTTTCGCATCTCCTGATCCTCGCGGGCAAACAGCTGGATAACGCTGATCCCCGAAATATGCTCGGCCAAAAATGTGTTCAGATGCGCAACCTGGGTACGCACTTCCTGGAAAGCCGATTTAATAGCCTCTTTAAAAATATAGGTCGATAAAAAAAGAAATGGCATAGCCGAAAGCGTAATCAACGCGAGCTTCCAGTCCCTGATGAGCATGTAACCGATTACAACGACCACCAGCAGCAGGTCGCCCATGATGGATATTACTCCTTCTGAAAAGATATCGGCGATGGTCTCCAGGTCGGATACCGTGCGGGTGATCAGCACCCCGATAGGCGTACGGTCGAAATATTTAAGCCGGAGGCTGGTAACATGATTAAATATATCGATCCGCAGGTCGCGGATAACCGATTGCCCGAGCGAATTGGTGAGATAAGTTTGCTGGTATTGCGCGCCGGTTTGGATAATGAGTATGCCTATCATCAGCCCGGCCATAAACACCAGCCCGCCGAAATTGTCTTTTAAAATATAATCATCCAGCGTTTTTTGCATCAGGATAGGCTGCACCAATGCCGAAGCCGCCAAAAAAATGGTCAGGAACATCGATATGATAAACACCGTATTATACGGCTTCACATAGTGCATCACCCGCCCCAGCAATTTCCAATCAAGCGCTTTACCGGTTACTTCTGACATTTTTTATTTACGAATTAAGAATTACGATTGGCGATTTAAAGTTTTCAAGTTTGACGATTACTGTTGGTTTATAAATCTAAAATCGTAATCCGTAAATCTAAATTAATATAACACTTCCGTTAAGAACAATCCGCACGCCGGTACCGACATCCCTGCCATGCTGCGGTTTTTGCTTTCGATAATATCTTTTACTTTTTCAGGTCCCATCTCTTTCTTCCCAACCAGTAACAGCGTGCCGACTATCGCCCGTACCATGTTCCGCAAAAAACGGTCGGCAGTGATATTAAATATAATTTCATCATCTTTCGCAACCCAGTCGGCTCTCGAAATTTTACAAATATTGGTTTTAACCTGCGTATTCGACTTGCTGAAGCAGCTGAAATCAGTATGTTCACAGATGATCGCGGCAGCCTCATTCATCAAACCAAGATCAGGCCGGTCGCGCAGCTCCCATGAGTATCCGTTTTTAAAGGGATCTTTGTTGAAATGAATATGATACGCATACGACCGGGAAGTTGCATCAAAACGAGCGTGTGCATCAGTCGCGACCGGAAAAATTCGCTTTATCGCGATATCATGAGGTAGGATGGCGTTAACACTTCTTATTATACCATTGTCTACGGTCCATGGACTATGGCCTATCGGCTCCATGTCGAAATGCGAAAAAAACTGCCTTGCATGTACGCCTGTGTCTGTTCGTCCGCAACCGGTGGTTTCAATCGGCTGGCGCAGCACCGTAGATAAACAGTTATTTAAAACATCCTGTACGGTAACCGCATTCGGCTGAATTTGCCAGCCATGATAGTTTGTACCATCATAAGAAAGTTCAATAAAATAACGCTGCTTTTTAGTCACGCAGCAAAGGTAGTCATTAGGTTGTAGTTGTTGTAAAGGTTGTAAAGGTGTTAATTTGAAAAGGGTTGAAGTAACTATTCCAACCTCTACAACTCCTTACAACCTTTCAACTTATCCTAATTAATATACTCCTGGTATATGGTCTCGAAAAGGACTTTGTTTTCGGCCGCTGCATCAAACGGCTTATCAAGATACCTGTATTGATAGCCCACAGCTTTCGCCAGGTTTTTTAACACTTTGAAATAAGTCATCTCGATACCTTCTATCTGCTGTAAATAAAACAGGATGAATACATCCCGCTCCAGCGGCGTTTTCCCCGATTTAATTATCACCAGGTAGCCCTCAAGGGATATGGCACTGAGGCCAAGCGTTTTTGTTTTGGATGGTTTTTCTTTTATCGATGCATAGATCTCGTCCATTTGCGCTATCTGGTCTTTAGTATCGTCGATACCCTCCTGGATAGCCAATTTCAACACGTTCAATTTGGCTATTTCTTTAACTTCTAAAAAAAACTTTAAAAGGTTATGCTTCCCGGTGTAGATATAATTTAAATGTTCAAGAAAGGTCCTCTTCAGCAAAAAATTATCTATCTGCACCTGGCTTGGCTGTAAAGAAGCTAACGCGTCACTCATGGCGAATTAATTAAGGATTGTTTAATGGTTAAAAATACAATTATTTATTATTCCAATAAGTTTTTTTTCACAACAGAAATCAAACGGACAATGGTTTAAACTATTATATCTTTGCTTTAAAAATTGAAGAGATGTTACAACGAATACAAAGTATTTATCTTTTATTTTCAAGCCTGGCATTATATGCGCTGTTCCTGTTTCCCTTTGCCCATAACGTATACCTTGATGGCAAACCGTCGGCTGTAACGATAACAGGCATTTACCAGGATGTTAACGGGCAACAAGCGCATATTCAATCTTTTGGAGGGCTTACCATTGCAACCGCAATTATCGGTTTACTGCCGCTGATTGTTATCTTTTTATACAGAAACCGCAAACAACAAATTGCGTTGTGCTACAGCGTCATCCTGGTTATTATCGGGTACAGTTTTTGGATGGCCCAGGTTGTAAAACAGACTATGGGAAGTATTCAACTGGACACCCATAACTGGGGAATAGGGCTGTTTCTTACCTCCATCAGCTTATTGTTCCTTATCCTGGCGGTAAAGGCCATACAGCGCGACGAGAAGCTGGTTAAGTCCGCCGATAGATTGAGATAGTTGCTTGAGTTTTAGTTTGGATCAGGTTGCTTGAGTTTTCAGATAACCTGATCAACCGTTCTCTTAATAAACCTAATCAGCCAATTAAATCAATTAAATTTCCCGTACCCTTCTATTTTTCTGAACGGCTTGCTAAAAAAGTCGCCTACAACCTTGTTAAACTGATCCCTTTTGTAAATAGGTGTGGAGTGGCCCGAATTCGGAATGATCCATAAATAAGAATTTGGTATCGACTGCGCAATGAGCATCGTGTGCTGTGGCAATATCACATCGTGGTCGCCGCCGATTACCAGCGTGGGACAGCTGATAGCATGGAGCTGCTGAACGGTGATATGCGGCTCATACGAGAGCAGATGGAGCAGCTTCAGCTGGTTTTTCATTTCCGGAGTCGGGCTTTTCATTCTGCTGATGGAATCGCGCGCCGTTTTATTGGCGTCCATGGCCCATTTATAAACGAATGGGTCAACTGCCGTGCTATCGGGCCAGAGGTTTGCACCGGTAACCGCCAGTTTTTTCACCTTATCGGGATGCCGGATAGCAAGCAACAATCCGTTTATCCCGCCATCACTCCAGCCTATAACGTAACATGATTTAAGGTTAAGCTTATCCAGCAGCGCGTTTAAATCGTCCGTCATCATTTCATAGCTTAACGAATCTGTATGGTCGACCGACTTGCCCTGGGCGCGACTGTCAGCAAGAATAACGTGGTAGTTTTTGGCAAAATAGGATATCTGGTATAAGAAATTGTTAATGGAACCGCCATTGCCGTGTATAATTAGCAAGGGTTCGCCTTTGCCATATTGTTCGTAGTACATTTTAAATCCGCGGATGCCGGCGTATTTGCCAACGACAGCGTTGCGGCCATACATCGTCGTGTCAAACGGGGATTTTTGAGCGAAGGATGAATATGCTGCGAAAAGTAACAACAAAAGAAGAATTTTCTTAAATTTCATCGTAATTACTAAATTATAAAGGATAGTTTTTTGGGGTCTTGTCTTGTATCAAAAATTGTGAGAATTTTAATTGAATTTTCAGCCTCCATAAAATAAATAATATTATGTTTGGTAAGATTGCATTTTTGCCTTTGTTTGATTTTATCAATAAATTGATAAATTTCAGGGTGCTCTGCTATCGACTGCAATTTCTTTTCGAATTGTTGAATAAAGTTGTCCACAACTGCCTTGTCCCCATTTATAAGTCAGATAGCCGATAATATTTTCGAGATCTGTTAAAGCTATGGGCGTTAGAATGACTTCCTTAGCCATTTAGCCCATATTTTTCACGGACGCGCTTTATAGCTTCTTTTGCAGGTGTTCCTAAACCGGAATTTGCTTGTTCGATGCTTTTATCGATTTTTTGTTTTAGAGGTTCAGGCATCGAATCCCAATTATCAAAAGATTTATTGTTAAAATGGTTGGTTAACAAGTCGTAAATTTCTTTCAGCTGTTACTTTCTGCGTGTTCAATTATTTCGAGTATATCCTCTTTTAATTCTTTTTTTAATGCTGCATTTTCCATATTGACTTTTTGTTGCCTTACACAAATTTAAGAAAATAAAATACCATCGTAAAATTAAACCTACGGGGCCTTTGTTCTGTAATTTATCGGCAGACCGTCATAAAACACAATAGCTGCGCCTGTATTTGAATAGCCGATAAAAATCCGTACCTTTGCGCCCGATTTGGCGATGTTGCCAGATTCGTTATTTTAATTCATGAACCCATTTATTGAACTGGGAATCCGTCATGATATTGTTAATGCCATCTCTGAGTTAGGATTTGAAAATCCTACACCGATCCAGGAACAGTCGATCCCGGTACTATTGACAGGCAGCAACGATTTTGTCGGATTAGCCCAAACCGGGACCGGTAAAACTGCTGCCTTCGGACTGCCGCTTTTAGAACTGCTGGACTTCGAAGAAAATTATCCGCAGGCGCTTATATTGTGCCCAACACGTGAACTTTGTTTACAGATCACCAACGACATTAAGAACTACGCCAAAAAAATGGGCAACGTTCAGGTGGTTGCCGTTTATGGCGGCGCGAGCATTTCCGACCAATTGCGCCAGATAAGGCGCGGTGTGCAGATCGTTGTTGCTACGCCAGGCCGCATGCTTGATATTATCAACCGCAAAGCCATCGATTTTTCGAAGGTTAAATTTGTTGTTTTGGACGAGGCTGATGAGATGCTCAACATGGGCTTCCAGGAAGACATTGACAGTATCTTATCGACTACGCCGCAGGAAAAGAAAACCTGGCTTTTTTCGGCTACCATGCCGTCCGAAGTCCGCCGTATCGCCAAAAGGTATATGCACGAGCCGTTTGAGCTTACCATGGGCGAAAAAAATACCGGCAACGTAAACATCGAGCACGAATATTATATCGTACGTGCCCGTGATAAGTATGCCGCATTTAAACGTATCGTCGATTTCAATCCTGATATATTCGGTATCGTATTTTGCCGTACCAAAATTGAAACGCAGGAAATCGCCGAGTCATTGATACGCGATGGCTATAACGCCGATTCGCTGCATGGCGACCTGTCGCAGCAGCAGCGCGATAAAGTAATGAAGCGTTACCGCGAGCGTAATCTGCAATTATTGATCGCAACCGACGTGGCTGCGCGCGGTATCGACGTAAACGACGTAACGCACGTGATCAATTATTCCCTGCCTGATGAGGTTGAAAATTACACGCACCGCAGCGGCCGTACGGCCCGGGCGGGTAAAACAGGCGTATCGATATCTATCATCAACGCGAAGGAACTTGGCAAAATACGCCAGATAGAGCGCGGGTTAGGCAAGAAATTCGTAAAGGCCGAGATCCCTACAGGATTTGATGTATGTGAGAAACAGTTGTTTTCCATTGTGCATAAAGTGCATAATGTACAGGTTAACGAACAGCAAATCGAGCAGTATATCCCCAGGATAATGGAAGAGTTTAAGGAGATGAGCAAGGAAGAGTTCATCAAACGCTTTGCCTCCATTGAATTTAACCGCTTCCTTGATTATTATAAGAATGCCCCTGATCTGAACGCGCCGGTTGAAGAAGGCCGCCGTTCGGATAGATCAGATGATCGTTCATACGATCGTGCCACAGGTATGAAGTCGGATTACACCCGCCTGTTTATCAATTTAGGGTCGGTGGATGAATTTAACCGCGGCGATTTGCTCGGGTACATCTGCAATCAAAGCAAAATAAGTGGCCGTACCGTTGGTAAGATCGATGTTAAGGGTGTGTATTCATTTTTTGAAGTACCGCATAACGATGTTGAAAAAGTAACTGCCGGCTTTAAGGATGCCGATTTTAAAGGGCGTCCGGTAAGGATAGAACTTGCGGGCGAAGGCACCAGCGAAAATCGCAGCGGCGGTGGTGGTCATCAGCGCCGCGAAGGCGGCAACCGCGAAAAAAGCGGCGGCGACAGGCGCGAAGGCGGCTACAATAGGGACAGGAATGCCTCGGGTGGTGGGTTTCGCGATTTTTCGGGCAAACGCCGTGAGGACCGCGGCGAGCGGCGCAGAAGATTTTAAGTTTTAGTTTTCATAATAGCCGGCGCGATGCCAGGCACAGTTTAGTTTAATTAGTTAAACCTCCGGTTCGTTAAGAATTGGAGGTTTTGTTTTTACCGGCTGTACTCCACAGCTACCGAATCCGGACCCATTAATTTCAGGTGGTGGCCGTCCAGTTTTTGTATTAAGAAAACCGTATAGGGCTGGTTGCCCTGGAATGAGGTGAAAATGGTGTCGCCTTTTAAAATGTAATCTTCGGTAATGGCTTCGCCGTCATCTGTGGTAAAACCTTTATCGGTAATGTGAAGCTTAACCGTACCGTCATTCGACCGCCAGTTTCCTTTAAGCTTGTTTTTGTTGGGGTTTGAGCATGCTATAACCAACAAAACGACTGCACAAGCTGCATAGGCGAATAGTAGTTGTTTCTTCATCGGTTATAAAAAGAAACACCCGGCATTTGCCGGGTGCTGTATGTGGCTACATTTTCATGTCTTTTGAATTTCTCAATTGCGATTTTTTCAGGTATACCCTATGCCCCTTTTTGTCGACATAAAAATATTTGGAATCTTTATTAATGTAAACGGTTTCGCCCATCGGGCCGCATTTTCCTTCATATTTTTTATCGGTAATAGCGGCGGCACCTTTGGCGGCCACTTCCGCTGTCTTATGGCCCACGGTTTTGGCTGTTTTAGCGGTAGCTGTGCCCACTGTTTTAGCAGCTTCACCTGTTTTATGGCCTACTTTTTTGGCCGTTCTGCTCACCTTATGACCGATGGTGGTGTCTCTCGACACAGGCTTAGCCTGGCTTTGCGCGAAGATCAAAGCGCCGGCGGCCACGAGTGCAATTTTCAATAAATTTTTCATAATTGTTTAATTATTTAGCGTTATAAACCTATTAACTCAATTGCCCGGATAATTGTTTCATTTTCAGCGCCGGTGGCTCCCGGTTGTAAAGGATGTCGTATACGGCGTTGCATATGGGCATAAATACACCATATTGCTTGTTTACCTGGTGCAGGCAATTTACGGCGTAGTACCCTTCCGCAACCATGTTCATCTCCAACTGTGCCGACGTAACGGTATACCCTTTGCCGATCATGTTGCCAAACATGCGGTTGCGGCTGAATTGCGAATAAGCGGTAACCATCAGGTCGCCCAGGTAGGCCGACTCTTTTATATCACGGTCAATCGGGTGCACTGCCGCAACAAACCGTTCCAGCTCGCGAATAGCGTTGGAGATCAATACCGCCTGGAAATTATCGCCATAGCCAACCCCGTGGCAAATACCGCTGGCAATGGCATACACATTTTTTAATACCGCGCCATATTCGGTACCGTAAATATCATCGGAAATGATGGTTTTTATGTAGCGGGTACTGATCATGCCTGCAAATTCAGCAGCGAGCTCCGTATCGCGCGAAGCAATGGTGAGATATGATAATTTCTCGAGCGCCACTTCTTCGGCATGGCAGGGACCGCTGATCACTATGAAATGGTCAAACGGAACGCCATAATGCTGGTTCATAAATTCGCCTATGATCTGGTTCTCGTCGGGAACAATGCCTTTTATAGCCGAAATGACATTTTTCCCCGCAAAATCATCCGGAGTAATATCTTTCAGGGCATCTTTTAAGAAAGCAGCAGGAACATTCAGCAGGATATAATCAGCCTGTGCGATGGTTTTTTTAAGATCAGTGGATATATGTTGCGCCGGAACATCAATTTCAACTGAGCTAAGGTAATTCGGGTTATGCCTGAATTTATGAATATGCTGAACCGATTGCTCGCAGCGCATCCACCAGAATATTTCTTTGGCGGTGGTATTATCGGCAAGCATTTTAATATTGGCCGTGGCCCAGCTGCCGCCCCCGATAACTGCGATTTTGATATCTTGCTTATGCATTACAATAAAAATGTCCCGCCAGGTTTAATTGACAGGACAAATCTAATGAAATTTGTGAATGGTGAGCAGTGAATGGTGAGTAGTGAAAATGCACACTATCCACTACTTACCGCTGCCTGGGCTACTTCCCATCGCCGGTGAACAATTTGCTTTTGTCAACTTTTTGCACCGCCATATTATCATTCAGTGTCTTGGAAATAGCTGAGAATGGCGCCGAAACAACCTCGTCCCCTGCTTTTAAACCCGATAGCACCTGGATATAGGTATCGTCCTGTATGCCGGTGGTTACCGGTACCTGTTTAACTTTGCCTGCATTATACACAAATACAAATTCCTTGATAGGCGCTGCAATTTGTGGTTTATTATCATCCTGGTTTGTAGCATTCGGAATAGCCGGCGCCTTTTTTTCAACGCGGGTGGTTACCGATTGAATGGGCACGGACAATGATTTGGCATGGTTTGTATTGATATCCACGGTAGCGGTAAGCCCCGGCCTGAAGGGCGATGGGTTTTCCGCAGTTTTAACAAGCAGGTTTTTATACGAATTGGGTGATATCCTTACCTTAACGGTAAAGTTGGTCACCTGGTCGGCGTTGGTGCCCACCACATTGGCCGAGCTGCCAATTTCAGTTACCACTCCGGTAAAATCCTTCCCTAAAAAGGCATCCACCTGTATTTTTGACGAATCGCCCAACTTGATGCGGTTGATGTCGTTTTCGTTCACATCCACATTCACATCCAGCTGGCTTAAGTCGGATATGGTCATGATCTCTGTACCGGCAAACTGTTGTGTTCCAAGTACGCGCTCGCCTTTTTGGATTGACAATTTCGACACCACGCCGTCAACCGGCGAATAAATGGTTGTCTTAACCAGGTTGTCGCCGGCTTCTTTAACTGATGCTGATGATTGCGCCAATCCGTAAGTGGAGCCGATAACATTTTGCTTTGCGGCTTCCAGTGCTGCTTCAGCGCCCTGGTAGCTGGCCCTTGCGGCTTCAAACTCAGCTGCTGTTATCACTTTATTATCGTACAGCGCCTTGTCGCGCTTATATATCGACTGCTGGTTATCAAAAGTAGCCTGGGCCTGCTTAAGCATTTGTTTGGAGTTGCCAATGCTTGCTTTTTGGGTATTATAAGATGCAACCGCGCGGTCGAGCTCCGACCTTAAAATGTCGGGCCTGATCTTGCAAAGCAACTGGCCCTTTTTTACCACGTCGCCTTCTTTAATTGGCAGCTCAACAACCTCTCCCGAAACCTCGGGGCTTATCTTAACCTCCACGTGGGGCTTTATTTTACCGCTGGCCGATACGGTTTCATTGATGGCGCGTACGGTTGCTTTTTCGGTTGCCACCTGGGTTAGCTGAGGTTTGCCTATCAAACCTGTTGCTTTAGCCAGGAAGATCAGCACAATTAATGCACCTAACGAGATCAGTATATATTTTGTAGTCTTTCCCATGATTTGTTAAAATTTCGAATTTCGAATGTTCAATTTCGGATTTGTTCTAATTAATAATTCTTTGCATCCCGCACATGCGGGACACATTTATAATGTTATCGGGTTACCCAAATAGTAATCAATTACTTTACTTCTGAATATCATCTGGTATTTTGCTTCGATCATATCGTTTTGTGATTTGTTATAATTTGTGAGTGATGTATTATAATCCAGCGTGTTTACCAAACCCGCATCGAACCGCTGCTTAACAACGTTTAACGCTTCTTTATTCGACTCGAAAGTCTGCAAGGCCGACTGGTAACTTTTTTCGGCCGACTGGAGATCGAGCAAAGCCTGTATAATGGTTTTACTCAGCGTATTTTTGGCCAGCTGGGTGGTAAGCTGGGCATATTCATAATTAAGCCTGGCTTTTCTTACCGACGTACGCGCAGTAAAACGGTTAAAAATAGGTATCTGTAAGTTTAGGCCAAAGTATTGATTGAAGTTGTTAGTTAGCTGTGTTTTGAAAGGGATAGGTGCTGTAATCGTTCTGTAATTTTGTGTAAACACGGTATCTCCGCCTGGCCTTGATATGCCAATAGGCGAGAAGGTGCCGGTGGGCGTTTGCCCGATAAAGGTAGATGCCTGGTTTGAATAGCTGGTGCCAAGCCCGCCATACAAGCTCAATACAGGATAATAATTGCCCCGGGCGATCTTTATAGCCTGGGCGTAAGTTTGCTGCTGCAGTTCCGCCAAACGGATATCGGGGTTGGCCGCGAAGGCGGTTTTTATTACCTCGTTCGCGTTATAAGCCGTCTTTACATCGCTTAACCGGGTAATATCAGGTTTTTCGACGGTGATATTGATATTGGGGTCCATTTCCATGTATTGCTTTAATATCAAAACGGCCAGGTCCACCTGGTTTTGGGCATTGGTTAAATTCAGCTGGGCGGTTGAAACCTGCGCCTGCGCCTGCGCCAGGTCGGCCCGGGTCGCGTTTTGCTGGTCAAAGTTTTTTTGCGCCCGGTCTAAAGTAATTTTGGCAAGGTCAACTTGTTGTTTTGCAGCTATTACAAGGTCTTGATCCGTTAATATGGTCAAATAGTCGGTTACCACGTTTAACAGCAGATCGTTTTTAACCTTTGCCGTGTTGGTTTTGTCCACATCGAGCAGCAATTTATTTTGCAATATCTGGTTGCGCAGCTGGCCGCCCTGGAAAAGCGTGACGGATAAATTAGCCTGGCCCTGGATGTTAAGCGCCGATGTAGAATAGGCGAAAGCACCCGCGATCTGGCTTTTCCCAAAATAATAACCGCCCTGCGGGTTTGCGTTTAAAGCAGGAAGCTGATTATATTTCGACTGCTTATAATCTTCGGCGGCAAGGGCTTCGGTTACCTGGGCCTGTTTAATGGTCAAATTATTTTTTAGGGTCGAATCAACGGCCTGCTGCAAAGAGATTACCCGCTGGGCGTTTGCTGTAAAGTTTGCGAAAACCAACAGTACGATGCTAAAAATACCTGCCCGTTTTAATCCTTGTATGTATTGTGTCATAAGGTTATTCTGAATTTTCTTTAGATTTGGAATGCCGGATAATAGATTTTTGACTACACATTGTTTCGTATATCCCTAGTCTTAAAAAAAACCTTCGGTCTCAAATCTCGTATCTCAAATCTCATATCTAATAATGTATCTGGTAAAAACGCCCTGGCTTCTTAAAAAACTATATCCCAAATTGATATGGGATATCGATGATGCCCCGCAAACGATTTACCTGACTTTTGACGACGGCCCTATACCCATTGTTACACCGGTTGTTTTAAATATTTTGAAGCAATATAATGCAAAAGCAACATTTTTTTGCATCGGCGACAATGTTCGCAAGCACCCGGATATTTTTGAACAGGTAAAAAACGACGGCCATGCCATCGGAAACCACACCTATAATCATTTAAAAGGATGGGATACAAACGACCAAACCTACTTAAATAATTTTTTACTGGCCGATGAATTATTAAATACCAAATTATTTCGTCCCCCTTATGGCCGTATGAAGCGGTCCCAGGTTAAACTCCTGCAAAACGCAAAACCTGACCTCCAGATTATCATGTGGTCGGTACTATCCGGAGATTTTGATATTAATTTAAAACCTGAAAAATGCCTGGAGAATGTGATCAAAAACACCAGCCCGGGCGACATCGTGCTTTTCCATGATAGTTTAAAGGCAAAAGAACGCATGGAATATGCATTGCCCAGGGCGATGGAGGTATGGAGCAAAAAAGGATATGAATTTGGTTTATTGGGTTAATGTTGTGTCAACTTAATTTCTGCGAGGGACTGTTTTTTGCTATTTTAAAATCATGGAAATCTGTTAATTATATAAATCACGGTTCAGACAATTGCGTTAGGTAAGCAGTAATTAGCGGCAGTGTAAATACAATTTCATTTTTCCCTTGCAAAATACCAGTCATCATGGCCGTAAATCCTGTCTTTGCCATAGTATCCTTCGATACCGTAAATTAAGGTGTCCGCGGTCAATTTTACTATGATCTTGTTGATATGATTTTCGGCGTCAGGGGATTCAGGAAGTTTTTGGCCGTTCATTTCTGTCATGGTGAAATCGAACTTGGTTTGGTCGGCGTTAAAAAACCATCGCCCCGATATTTTTAACTGGTTATTATACATCGTTTCCTGGTAGGAGCCATCTGCACGGAATTCGCATTCTTTAGCCATTGACTTATCAATCATTTTTGGCGATTGATCATCGTGTGATTTTGATGCAAACTGCATCCATTTATGGCACAGCAGGGATTTTTTATCGGTTTGTGCCGACAACAGGAAGATGGCTAAAGCGCAGAGCAAATATTTCTTCATAGTGGCAAAGTTTTGAAACAAAGATAAAAATTAGTTTCATTGACATTCCCGCGCCAGGGACAGCAATGGATACCGGCCAATGTGGCTAATGCCCGCGCAGTATGAATGGATGGCCCGCCCGGGCGCCCAAATCAAAAACCTGCCCCTCCGCCCCGCAAATTCCTAACCCTAATTTAAAACAAACTCATCCCGTCAGCTAAAGCAGACGGCAATGACGCTAACCCAATCATCAACCTAATTTAGAACTCCTCCAAATAACATTTACACAATTCGCTGACAGCATTTAGCCCTAATTTTTGTAAATTCGCGGCGTTAGCCCGTCCAATGACCATTGGCCGGGTTAAATCAATTTTCTCACCTTAAGATCTATACAATGGCTTTTGATTTAGATATGATCAAAAAAGTTTACGACCGCTACAGCGCCCGCGTGGCTGCTGCCCGTAAAGCGACCGGTAAACACCTCACTTTAACCGAAAAAATATTATATGCCCACCTCTCCGAAGGCGGGGCGAAACAGGCGTTTGGGCGCGGCGTTGACTACGTCGACTTTGCACCCGACCGTGTAGCCATGCAGGATGCGACGGCGCAAATGGCGCTGCTGCAATTTATGCAGGCAGGGCGTCCCAAAGTGGCCGTACCGTCGACGGTGCATTGCGATCACCTGATACAAGCCAAGGTTGGTGCGGCTGAAGATTTGAGCACCGCTAAAGATGTAAATAAAGAGGTTTACGATTTTCTTTCGTCTGTTTCGGATAAATACGGGCTGGGTTTCTGGAAACCCGGCGCGGGGATCATCCACCAGGTGGTATTGGAAAATTATGCATTCCCGGGCGGCATGATGATCGGCACCGACTCGCATACGCCGAATGCCGGCGGCCTGGGCATGATCGCCATAGGCGTTGGCGGCGCCGATGCCTGCGACGTAATGGCCGGCTTGCCATGGGAGCTTAAGTTCCCAAAACTGATTGGCGTTAAGCTAACCGGAAAATTATCCGGCTGGACGTCTGCAAAAGACGTTATTTTAAAAGTTGCGGGTATTTTGACTGTAAAAGGCGGTACCGGCGCTATAGTTGAATATTTTGGCGAAGGCGCACGGTCGTTATCCGCTACAGGCAAAGGGACCATCTGCAATATGGGCGCCGAGATAGGGGCGACCACTTCCATTTTTGGTTACGACGAAAAAATGGCGGATTATCTTAAGGGCACCAAGCGTACGGATATTGCGCAGCTTGCCAATGCCGTAAAGGAACATTTAACCGGCGACGACGAAGTTTACGCTAACCCCGAGCAATATTTCGACCAGGTGATCGAGATAAACCTGACGGAGCTTGAGCCGCATATTAACGGGCCGTTTACGCCCGACCTGGCCTGGCCGATATCGAAGTTCGCCACGGCAGTGCGCGAAAACCACTGGCCGTTCCAGCTGGATGTAGGCCTTATCGGCTCATGCACCAACTCATCCTACGAGGATATTACCCGGTCGGCTTCTATAGCCAAACAGGCAACGCAAAAACATTTGAAAACACAGGCCGAATTTACCATAACCCCGGGTTCGGAAATGGTGCGTTACACCGTCGAGCGCGACGGCTACCTGGACACGTTTGAAAAAATGGGCGGCGTTGTACTGGCAAATGCCTGCGGGCCATGTATAGGGCAATGGGCCCGGCATACCGACGACCCATCGCGAAAAAATTCCATCATTACTTCGTTTAACCGCAACTTCGCCAAGCGTAACGACGGCAACCCCAATACACATGCGTTTGTGGCGTCGCCCGAGATCGTGACCGCAATGGCCATAGCCGGCGACCTTACATTTAACCCGCTTTGCGATACGCTTACAAACGAGCTGGGCGAACAGGTAAGGCTGGACGAGCCATTAGGCATTGAAATGCCTATAAAAGGTTATGCAGTTGATGATGCAGGCTACCAGGCGCCGGCCGAGGATGGCAGCAACGTAGATGTAAAAGTTGACCCGAATTCGTCGCGCCTGCAGCTGCTCGACCCGTTCCCGGCGTGGGAAGGCAAGGATATTACCGGCTTGAGGCTATTGATAAAGGCTAAAGGCAAATGCACCACCGACCATATTTCGATGGCCGGTCCGTGGTTAAAATTCCGCGGCCATTTGGATAATATTTCAAATAACATGCTCATCGGCGCCATCAATTATTTTAACAACGCAGCCGATAGCGTAAAAGACCAGCTTACCGGCGAATACGGCCCGGTACCGTTTACTCAGCGCGACTACAAGGCGCACGGCATCGGCACCATCGTAGTAGGCGACGAGAATTATGGTGAGGGCTCATCCCGCGAGCATGCCGCGATGGAACCACGACACCTTGGCGTGCGCGCCATACTGGTAAAGTCGTTTGCCCGTATTCACGAAACGAATCTTAAGAAACAAGGCATGCTGGCCATCACCTTTGGCGACAGCAGCGACTATGAAAAGATTCAGGAAGACGATGTTATAGATATCACCGGCCTGAAACAATTTGCCCCCGGCAAACAGCTTACGGTAGTGCTGCACCACAAGGATGGCACGATGGAAAGCATCCCGGTGAACCACACCTATAACGCGCAGCAAATAGAGTGGTTTAAGGCCGGCGGCGCATTAAATATTATCCGCAGGCAAACGGGATCGTAAGGTTAAAGCTAAAAGGCGAAAGGTAAAAGGTTAAGCCTCTCCAATAGGGGGGCTTTTTTTATTGCATGAACGGCGGCGGCGGAACATATGTAAAAAAAGTGGCGGCGAAGGCAGTAATTTGCTATTTTGCAAAACTCGTCATCTACCATCTACCCGCTATGAAACTGGCAACGCAAATATCCGTTGGGTTCCTCATCGTCATATCTATCGATTTGATCGATTCGTATATAAATTATACACTGACAAAGGAGGTAAATACCAACACGGCATTTTTAACCAACTCCGAAGCTATTATCAGGAATTCGGGTTCTTTGAGCAGGAGCATCGCCGATATTCATAATGCTTTCAGGGGGTTTTTACTCACCGGCGATGAAACCTTCCTTGAACCATACAATACAGGACTAAACACCATACCGACTCTGGTAAACCAGGGACATATACTAACCGGTTCCCCCGACCAGGATCGAAGGCTCGACTCCATCCTGGTATTCCACAAATTATGGATCAATTACGGAAACCTGTTGATCGCGGCTAAAAGAAAAGCTATACACGACCCGCGTTTTTTGCCCGAATATCAACGTTTATTTGAAACGCAATTTAAAAAACGGGTAGCAAAAAGCTATAGCGATGAGATCGCCAGCTTGCTTCGCACATTTGACAAAAGTGAATATAAAATACGCGAAGGCAGGCGACAAGCATTGGCGGCTTCAATACGGCAAACAGAAACAGCTTCGATATTTTTTAGCGTGCTTATTATTATTGTAGGTATAGCCAGTGCAATATTTATTGTCCTGAAGATATCGGAACGGATCGACTCGATGGTGAAGCTGGCCGAAAATATTTCGCGGGGCGATTTTACTAAGGTTAACGATAATAAAAGGGATGAGCTCAGCAGTTTGTCAATTTCGCTGAACAGGATGTCCGAAAAGCTTAGCCGCAATATCAGTGAGCTTGAAAAGAGAAATGCTGAGCTAAACCAGTTTGCGTACGTGGTTTCACACGATCTGAAAGCGCCGGTAAGGGGCATTTATAATGTTATACAATGGATCGAAGAGGACCTGGATAAAGAGATATCGCCGGCGATGAGGAAATACCTGGACATTATTCCGCAAAGGATAAAACGGATGGAAGATCTGATCGACGGGCTATTGGATTATGCCCGGATAAGCCGCGAAAAACCGGTGAAAGAGGAGACGGACGTTAACGTGATGGTGGATGAGCTTGCTGAAATGATTGTACCAAAAGCGTTTGCATTCAGCCACGAAGACTTGCCTAAATTATGGACCGAAAAACTGCTGCTGCAGCAGGTATTTAGTAACTTAATCAGCAACGCTGTAAAATATACGCCCCCGGAAAATGGACAAATTTCAATTTCCTGTGCCGAAAGGGGGGATCAATATGAGTTTATCGTTAGTGACAACGGGCAGGGAATTGACCAGGAATATCATGAAAAGATATTTGTAATTTTTCAAACCCTGCGCGAAAAGCACGATAAAGAAAGCACGGGCATAGGGCTGGCGATAGTGAAAAAGATAATTGAAGAAAAGCATTGTACCATTAGTGTGGTTTCCTCTGCCGGTAAGGGAGCAAAGTTTATATTTACGTGGCCAAAAAATTAACTATGAATAAGAAGAGAATATTGCTGGTTGAAGATGATGAGTTGGACATCATAAGCGTTGAGCGATCATTAAAGAAGCTGGATATGACTTATGAATTATTTACCGCCTACAACGGGATAGAAGCGCTGGAAATGCTTCGCGGTAAAGGGACGCAGCCTATGCAGCCGCTTCCGAGCCTTATTTTGCTTGACATAAATATGCCCAAAATGAACGGCGTTGAATTTTTGAAGATATTAAGAGAAGACAATGCATTAAAGCACATCAAGGTTTTTGTAATGACAACATCGGGCGAGGAACAGGACAGGAAGGCGATGGAAAAACTGGGCGTTTCGGGATATTTGATAAAGCCGCTTAATTTCAACAACAATAATAAAAGGTCGGATTCGATGGACGCCTTTGTACAGTTCCATATCGGGAAGATATTGCGGGAAGAATCGAGTTTTTCGTGATGCTTGATTGAATATTTGCCTGTTTTGATTTGGATATCGTTACTTTAGCTACAGCAGCCTTTCGTCGAACCATTGACTGAATTACCAATTCCGAAAATGAAAAACCCCCTTGCCACAGCATCGCTTATATTTCTTAGCTGCTTGATTTGTTTTGGCGTCCAATCAGCTACGGCTCAAAAGGTTACAGACGGACGATCGGTGTACCAAACCCGGCTTGACGACCCCGACGCTGTATATTTTACGCCGGCTAATTTTAAAATAAGCGCCGATGGCAAAACCGATGTATCGGACGAATTGCAGCGGGCCATCACTGAAATTAAGGCGAAATATAATTTCGGTATCCTGTTCATCCCGGAAGGGAAATACCTCATCTCAAAAACCATCTATATCCCTATGGCGGTGCGGTTAATCGGCTATGGAAAGCATCGGCCGCAAATGATCCTCGGGAAAAACTCGCCGGGTTACCAGGCCCCCGACTCAGGCGATAAAGGGAAAGCGAGATACCTATTCTGGTTCGTGAGCCGTTTGTCAAAGCCGGGTGAGCCGGTTCAGGATGCCAGCGCGGGCACGTTTTACAGCGCCTTCAGCAATATTAATATAAAAATAGAGGACGGCAATCCCTATGCGGTCGCACTCCGCGCGCATTTTGCGCAGCATAGCTTTATAGCGCATGCCGATATTGACATCGGTAAAGGCAAGGCCGGGCTTTTTGATGTGGGCAATGCTATGGAGGATGTGCGGTTTTTTGGCGGGCAATACGGAATTTATACCACCAAACCCTCGCCGGGGTGGCAATTTATGATGGTGGATACCTATTTTGAAGGGCAGCGCGTGGCCGCCATCCAAACGCAGGAAGCCGGGCTTACCATGGTACGGATGCAAGCCAAAAATGTACCGACGGTGATCGACATCAGCCCGAATTACCACGAAAAATTATTTATGGAAAATTGCCGCTTCGACAATGTATCCGGCCCGGCAATCATAATCAGCAACGAGGACAATGCCGTTAACCAGATCAGTTTACGAAACGTCGATTGCCGCAATGTTCCCATACTTGCCCGCTACCGCCGGTCGGGCAAACAAACCAGGGGCCCGGCGCCCATTTATAAGGTAAGAAATTTTATATACGGCTTGCAAATGGATAGCCTTAAGGCAGATCCGGTTTACAAAACCATCCTGGATATGCAGCCGCTCCCGGCGTTGCCGGCACCCGCGAAAAAGGATATCCCCGAACTGCCTGCTATAAATACCTGGGTGAACTTAAGGTCGCTTGGCGCGAAAGGGGATGGCATTACCGATGATACGCAGATTTTGCAAAATGCTATAGATCACTATGAAACGATATACATCCCGCAAGGCTGGTACCGTGTCAGCCAAACCATCAAGCTAAAACCAACAACGGCGCTGATCGGCTTAAGCCCCATTGCCACCCAGTTGATCCTTACCGATAACACGCCGGCGTTTGGCGGTTTTGGCGGACCAAAAGCTTTGCTGGAAACAGCAGCGGGCGGGCGAAATATTGTAACGGGTATAGGCCTTTCCACCAGCGCCGATAATCCGCGGGCGGTGGCCTGCAAATGGATGTCGGGCGAGAACTCTTACATGAATGATGTGAAATTTATCGGGGGGCATGGCGGCATGCAGCGGCCGGCTAAACAGCCATCGGCATCGCTGGTGCCTGGCATATATAATCGCGGGCCGAACGGCACCGACCCGGCATGGGATACGCAATACTGGAGTCTTTGGATAACCAATGGCGGCGGCGGGACATTTATGGATATCTGGACCGCAAATACCTACGCGACAGCGGGCGCTTATATATCGAACACTTCGACACCCAGCCATATTTATGCCCTGTCGGTGGAGCATCATGTTCGTAACGAGATCAGGTTTAACCATGTGGCTAACTTTAACGTGTACGCGCTGCAGCTGGAGGAGGAGAGCCGCGAGAGCACGGAGTGCCAGCCCATGGAACTGGAAAATTGCAGTAACATGGTTTTTGCAAACTTGTACATGTTCCGGGTGATTCGGGTGATCAAACCTTACCCTAATTCCATACGATCATGGAGCAATAAAAACATCGAGTTTTTAAACGTGCACAATTACAGCCAGATCAAATATACCACGACAAACCCGCTATATGATGTTAACTCTGATACGGAAGTGCGCCCCTGGGAGTTTGCCCGGTTATTTATCGGCAATCAAGCCAATAATAGGCAGCGTTCCGGGGATATGACGAAACTGGCATCGGGTTTTGAGTTCGCCGAAGGCGCGTGCGCCGATAGCAAAGGCAATATTTATTTCTGCGAGTCGCGGTTAAGGCGGATATATAAATGGGATGCCGCTACCCGTTCAATAAGCCTCCTGGCCGATTATCATTGGGAACCTTTGTCGTTAGCATGCGACAAAAATGATAATCTGCTGGTGGTTTTTAAATATGTGCCGAAGCCGGGCTACCTGGTAAACGGAAAACCCGAAGAGTTTAAAAACCCGCCCGATGCCGCCGGAACTTCTTTTAGCGCCTGGGGAAACTCGGGTTTTGGCACGCTGGTCTATTCTATAGACCCGGCTAACCCGGATGAAACCATTAAGCCGCTGAAAAAAATCCCCATGGGACAGATTAATCCAGTTTACAAAGCGCTGTATCCCGCGCACCGCTGGCGCGATCATCACGATTTTAATTCAATAACAGTCGCCCGTGATGCGGAATGTTTTGTAGCGCCGGATGGTGTTACCATTATTCCTGTCGCATACGACTTGGCGAGATCGTCGGCATTGGTCGCCGCCTGGCCCGGAAAAACAGTATATGTAGCCGATGAATACGATAAAAGAACGGTAAGCATGCGGGTGAGTCCGGAAGGGTATGTATCGGATCTTAAATACTTTGCTGAGCTCGGTGAGTTTGATTCGATAGCCGATGCACAGGGCAATGTTTATATTGCAGACGGCCAGATATATGTATACGATAGCGCTGGAAAACAAATAAAATTGATAAAAGTGCCTGAAAGGCCAACTTCATTAACTTTCGGTGGTGTTGATGGAAACGCCCTTTATATCACGGGGCATAAAGCATTGTATGAAGTGCGGATGAATGAGTAAAGGGAATTTTATATCATCGGTTCCTGACGATTATCCCAAAAAAATAAAAGGTGAACTGAAGAATCTGTCACCCGGTAAAACAATGAACATTGCCTGGTGATCAGGCCTATCCTTACATTTTCGTCAATGGTTGATGACTTAAACATAAACGGATGCCCGGCGATAAGTCTGATCGTGACTTCGGCTTTTAGAAGGAACTTATTCGCGGAATTAATGCCAAACCTGCCGAGAATAAATTTATAAACGGATGCCAGTGTATCTTTAGAACGCGGTGTGTAAACAACAGCTAAACTCATACGAGGTTCAGCATGTCTTTAACCCCGGTATATGGCGTTAATTTGCCTTCATCTGCCTGTTTGATGGATTCTTTTACACCGCTTATCACATGATCCGGATAAGTTGGATTTTTTTGTTCAAAAGTTACCTTCATAGCTTTCATAACCGCTTTTATGGCAGCCAGCTGTTCCTTGTTTTTTGGATAAACTATCAATGCGTCCATGAACAAATATAGTAAATATGCTAAATAGATACCAAAAACAACAATAATTGCGACCGGTTATCTTCGGACAATCAGCGCTTCACCACTCTTTTCAAGGTCACCAGATTCTGCGCGTTTACGCTATAGCCGCTGATGTTGTTTTGATAAAGATTCACCCGCTTATCGTAATAAAGGATCACCACCGGCGACTGCTGCATAACCAGGTTGTCCATTTTACGGTAAAGGGCGTAGCGCTTTTCGTCGTTCACCTCGTGGTAGGCCTGTTCAAATAGATTGTCAAATTGTTTATTGTTAAAACCAGTATAATTCGGGCCGTAGGGTATTTTATTTTTTGAGTAGAATACCGACAGGTAATTCTCGGCGTCGGGATAGTCGGCTATCCAGGTGCCGTAAAAAAAGTTAACACCGTTTTTTGCCACCAGCTCGCGCAGGCTGGCGCCCTGCGTTATCTCGACACTGGTTTTAATGCCTACGCGATCAAGCTGCCCCTGCACATATTCTATCAGGCTGCGATAACCTACGGTGGTGTGGAGCACAATTTCAGGCAGGTTGTTTCCGTTCGGGTAACCGGCTTCTTTAAGCAACTCGCGCGATCTTTCGGGGTTGTATGCATACCCGTTCACTTCGCGGGCGTCAAATCCCGGCATCCCCAGGGGAATGAAGCCGGCAATACCGGGTGTGCCCATGCTGTTACGCAGGTATTTGATCATTTTTTGCTTATCGATAGCATAGTTGATAGCCTGCCTTATTTTTAATATCCTTAGTGGCGATTTTTTTACGATAGCCAGGCTGCTGTCTACCAGCATACCCAGGTAAATCGTGTTCAGGTACGGGCCGGTATTCATAATGAATTTGCCTTTATACTTCCGGGTTATCCTTCCCGATTTGGTGAGGATGTCGTCGCGGTAACTGCCATCGATATCGTTCAAAAAATCAAGCTTTTTGCTGATAAACTCCATAAATGCCGTTTGCTTATCGCCGATAAAAGTTGCCCGTATCGCGTCGAGATGTGGTAGGCGACTGCCATCTTTATCCTTTTCCCAATACTTTTCATTTTTTAATAACACCATTACTTCGCCCTCTTTCCAGTATTTAAACCTGAACGGACCGGTGCCCACCGGGTGCTGGCGAAAGTCTTTTCCGTAATGATCAACCACCTCGTGCGGAACCACCGAACAATAGGGCGCGGTAAGCATGCTTAGCAGCGGCGGAAAAGGCTGTTTAAGCTGTATTTGAAACGTGCTGTCGTTTACCGCCCTGAAACCGCTTTTGCCGGCTATCTTGTCGCTGAATATCCAGGAGCCCGACGAGGCCACTTTGGGGTCGATCAGGCGGTAAAAGCTATACACGAAATCGCCGGCTGTTGCTTTGCGCCCCCTGCCATTTGGAAAAAGCGGGTCGTCATGAAAGTAAACATCGTTGCGTAAGTGAAAGGTATATAAGGTGCCGTCGGGCGATATTTCCCAGTTTTTGGCAATACAGGGCCGGCTTTTCAGGCTGTCGTCAATTTGCACCAGGCCATTGTATAGCTGGTTGTTCATCCATATGGCGTTTTGGTTACGCGAAAATGCAGGATCGAGCGAGCTCAGCCCTTCATCGAGGTTGATATTAAACACCGTTTTGCCGGATGATTGACCGGATGGATTGCAGGAGATGAACAGCAGCAGGCAAAATAAAAAGCAGGTTCGTTTATTCATCAGCTAAATATATAAAAATAGCGATAGAGCCCCAACCGCCATTATTTTGGAAGGCTAATAAGAATAGAACATGCGAAGCTACGCCGAGAGCTGTAACTGGATAGCATTCAGGAAGTCAAAAATGTCAAAGGGTTTCGGCACAACCTCGTCGGCACAAACGCTTTTAATCGTTTCGGTAACTTTAGCATGGGTTGACATCACGACAACCGGAATGTGCCTTGTTCTTTTGTCTGCTTTAAGGGTGCGGCAAAGTTCGGTACCGCTATCGGTGGGTTTTATGATATCGAGAAGGATGACATTGGGTTTATAATGTTCAATTTGTTCGTAAATGCTTTCTCCGGATCGCACCGCTTTCACGTCATACCCTTCGTCAACCAGCAACGATTCCACAATTTCCAGTATGGCCTCGTCATTTTCCAGTACAAAAATCTTCTTTTTCATTTTAATTAGGTAAAAGCTAAAGTTAAATATTAATAAATTAAAACGAAACAAAAAATCGCCATAATTGTATTATTTTCTTTTTGGAAAAATGTAAATCGATAAACAAACGGTCAGAGTTGATTAATTAGCAACATTCCTGTTGTAAAATCCGTAATATTGACTAATTTAGACGTTGATTGACTAATGACGGATACTGCTGCTTTTCCCCGCGATACACCTGCAGGTGTTTATAATTTAGAGCTTTTCTTTGACTTGTCGCCCGATTTGCTTTGCATAGCCGGTTTTGACGGTTATTTTAAAAAAATAAATCCTATCGTATCAAAAACATTGGGCTACACCAACGAAGAATTGTTTGCACGGCCGATAGACGACTTTGTTTACCCCGAGGATCGGGATATAACTTCAAAAAAGCGCGATAACATTATAAAAGATAATGCGCTTTTTAATTTTGAAAACCGCTATGTAACAAAAACGGGCGACATTGTCTGGCTTTCATGGACATCGATGCCAATACCGAGCGAGCAGGTTGTATTTGCTATCGCAAAAAACATCACACATAAGAAAAAGCTGGAGGAAGACCGGAACGGGCTATTGAGCAATCTTACCAGGATCAATAACGATCTGAAACAGCTAACCTATACCACCTCGCACGACCTGCGGCTGCCGGTCAGCAATTTACTTTCTGTATTTAGTCTTTTGGATATTTCGAAGATACAGGATGAGGAAACGCTGGAATTTATAGGTATGCTGAAGGCATCGACCGAAAATTTAAAGCATACGCTGGATGGCTATGTAGACCGCCTGGACCAAAAAGGCATTCTTAATGTATATGCAGGGGAGTTGGATCTAAGCGAATGCCTTGACGAAGCGCTGCTGTCGCTGCGGTCGCTGATATTAAATTCGCGGGCCAAAATACACATTGATTTTTCGGCATGCCGAAAAGTTAAGTTTAATAAAGCGTACCTGGAAAGCGTATTTCTTAACCTCATCACCAATTCGGTCAAATACGCGAAACCCGATAGCGTTCCGGTGATTTCAATTTGTTCAAAGATTGAAAACGGAATTAAACAATTAGTTTTTGCTGACGAAGGACAGGGTTTTGATATGGATAAGGTAAAAGACAGGATATTCGGCTTTAACCAAAAGTTTCACGATCATAACGACAGCAAGGGCATTGGCCTGTATCTTGTTTATAATCACATCACCAGTTTGGGCGGCAGGATAGTCGTTGAAAGTAAAATAAACGAAGGCGCCAGGTTTACCATATCTTTCAAGGGATAATAAGGCATGTAGCGCTACTTACCAGCCAGTCATGGTTCATACCCTTAGGGAAGCACGGAATCCCCTGGCGGCATAATAGGAGTCGGCCCCGTTATGAAAAACAAAAACGGTGTCGTACCGGCGGTCGCAAAAGAGCGCGCCGCCGAGTTTGCGGATACCGGTAGGTGTTTTTACCCAGCTTGACGTTTTGGTATCAAATTTTCCAAGTTCCTGCAGTTCCCGGTATTGTTCTTCCGTCAAAAGCCCGATACCCATGGCAGCAGCCATATCCGCAGCGCTGTTTGCGGGTTTATGTTCCTTCCTGGCCGCGAGTGCTTCACCATCGTAACAAACATTTCTGCGGCCTGCCGGACTTTCAGCCGAGCAATCATAAAATAGGTATTCGCCCGTTTTTTTATCGTAACCAACCATATCCGGCTCGCCGCCCGTGCGTTCCATTTCGCTGAGCGGCCATAGTTTTTCAGGAACGCGCCCCAGTTTTGCATGCACTTCGGCCCATTCAATACCTTTATGACGGCCCGGGTTTTCACCAAAACGGACTTCCAGCACACGAAGCAATTCTTCACGTTGTGCCGGCGGCAACTTTTTATGACTATCCATTGGTTATTTTTTATCCGCTGCGGCAGCTGCATCCTACCGCGGGTTCATCACATTGAACATCCATCGGATGCCAAAGCGGTCTTTGCAAGTGCCCCAGTATCCCCAAAATTCATCATGCGGCGGCACGGCGTCCGCTCCGCCTTCCGAAAGTTCTTTGTACAGCCGGTCGGCCTCTTCCTTCGTGTCAGGGTTAAGACTAATCGTAAAATTATTCCCCTCAACCAGCTTTTGTCCGGCGCTTTCCAGCATATCGGTCGCCATGATCTGCGTACCGCCGAGGATGGGCAGCGCCACATGCATCACTTTGTTTTGTTCGGCTTCTGGCAAGGCCTGTGCGCCGGGCTGTGCCGGTATTTCTTTCATCCGCATGATAGGAGCGGAAAATTCAGTCCTGAAAACTTTTTTATAATGGTTAAATGCCTCTTCGGCATTGCCCATAAAGTTTAAGTAAATTGATACGTTTGCCATGGTTATCTGGTTTTAGTTATTTTATTAAAGCTATTCATCGTCCAACCCCTTTCCATCCAATATCTTCGGCATATATTTTTCAACCCTTGCCTCGCGGGTTTTTGATTGTTTGGGCTGCGAAAAATGGAACAGGTATCCTCTTTGCCGTCCCGGCGTCAATGCTGCAAAGGCAGATTTCAGTGCCGGGATATGGTCCAGCTTATACTGGAATTCTTGAGGAACTGTATAGTCCGACGTCTTTTTCAATTCCACTTTCAGCCCGGCCTTCTCCACTTCGATGGCTTCGTAAATATAGGCTTTCAAAACCTGTTCGAGCTCAATAATTTCCTCAACATTTGTGAACCGTACCTGCCGGGGCACTTGTACATTTTCGGTTTGCTGGATCAGGATACCATGACTGTCGCTCAACAGCACGCCTTTGAAAAATAAATACGCGCAGTATTCTTTAAATCCATGGATCAAAACGATGTTGCTGCCCTGGAACCCATAACACGGGCAACCCCATTTCAATTCTTCGGCCAGCCCGCAATCGAGCGCGATCATTCGTAATTTGCCGTACTCTTCCTGCCACTGCGATGCCTTATTAAAAAACCAGTCAACTTTTGGGTTCATGCTACAGGTTTTAAAAAATAAAAATAATGAATTTGCTTGTATTGCAATAGCCAACTTAAACCTTTAGCGAACCGCGAAATCCCCGTGCGGCGTAATAAGAATCGGCGCCATTATGAAAAACAAATACCGTATCGTAGCGCCGATCGCAAAAGAGTGCGCCGCCAAGTCTTCTAATATCCGCCGGGGTTTTTATCCAGCTGGATGTTTTTTGATCAAACTTGCCAAACTGCTGCAGTTCCCGGTATTGTTGCTCCGATAACAGCTCGATGCCCATCGCTGCCGCCATATCGACTGCACTGTTTTTAGGTTTGAATTGTTTCCTTGCGTCAAGGGCTTCACGGTCAAAACATACATTTCTACGCCCGGCAGGACTTTCCGCCGCACAATCGTAAAAGACGTACCCGCCGGTCTCTTCATCCTCCCCAACAACATCCGGCTCCCCGCCCGTGCTTTCCATTTCGTTAAGCGACCACAATTTTTCGGGATTGATTGCTAATCTTGCCTGTACTTTGGCCCATTCAATACCTTTATGGCGATGCATGTTTTGCCCAAAGCGGGTTTTCAATGTGCCGAGTAGTTTTTCGGCTTGTTGCGGCGATAATGCCTCTTTATTGCTGTTCATACCTGTAGATTATTTTTTCGCGACGTCTTTTGCAATATATTTATTATAAAAACGGCCTGTCCCTTTTGCATCGAGTCTGCCAACAATTGTCTGTACCGAGCTTTTACCTAATTCACGGTTTGGCCGTAAATGATAGTGCTCCCTTTCGCCAATAGGGATATCTGTCCGGTTTTCTTGATTTAGGTCGGCAATAGTTATTAAAAGTTTGGCAAAAGATCTAAGCCCTTCGGGGTCGCCGTGAATTTGCACTTCCTGCCATTTTGTTATTTCACCTTCAAATTCATCTTCGTCATCTGTAATTAAAATGTCCAAATGACCTTTGATTTCGCCTCCATACCATTTCTTTGTTGTCATATTAAATATTAATTTATTAATTAACCAGATTGATCTTCCTATCGGCGGGCCTCAAATACCACGATAACACCGTAAGAACGGCCAGTAAAAACGGCGCAATTATTTGCGGATGAATATCGTTGCTGCAAACGTGCGAGATCACCGCGCCGGTCATGGCAAAAAATAGGCCCGCGTAGGCCCATTCTTTTAGCAGCTTAAACCCAGGCATTAAGATCGCGATCACGCCTAATACTTTCCAGATGCCAATGATCGAAATAAAATAAGTCGGGTATCCGAGCGGTTTAAACCCTTGTACTACTCCTTGCAGCTGCAGCGCCTGGAACAATCCGCCCGTAAAAATACAAAAGGACAATACCCCTGTTATTATCCAATACCAAATTAGCTTTCTCTTTTCCATAATCGGTTATTTTAATTTGCTTACTATCTCTTCCAACCGATTGTGGGCCCAGTTGATGCCCTGCTTAAATGGCAACTTCAATACTTCGTCGCGTTGCGCGGCCGATTCGTATATCACGTGCATACTCAATTTGCTGGTATCGTCGGTCAATTTTTCAAATTCCGTTATCTCCAGCTGTACCCCAAAAGGCGTATTCGCCATTTCAAATGTGCGGGTGATCTTATGCTCCGGAATAAACTCGTGTATCACGCCATTGGCCGAAAACACCACGTTTCCTTCGGAGTCTTTTTTTTCAAATTGCCAGCCACCATGCTTTTTGTTTTCAAGCTTAATCACTTTCGACCCCATCCACTGCTCAAGCAATTCAGGTTCTACATAAGCCTTAAAAAGCAGTTCCAATGGCAAATCAAATTCCCTGCTTATAAACAGGTCCTGCTTGCCATCTTCGGCGTTGATCTTTGTTTTCAGTTCCATGATATTTATTTTTTAATAACACGAATGGTCGCGAATTTTATTTAAGACACGAATTGCACGAATAATACTGTAATACCAATTTCGTGCAATTCGTCATAATTCGTGAGATTAGTGTTCTGATTTATAACTTTTCATTATGTTCTCTAATTTGTTGAACCGGTCATCCCACATTTGGCGGAACGGCTCGATAAATTCGGCTATTGCTTTCATTTTTTTTGCGTTGATGTGATAGTAAACTTCCCTGCCGCTTTGTTTTTGTTGCAGCAATTCACATTCGGTAAGTATTTGCAGGTGTTTTGAAACTGTGGGCCTGGCGGTGTCAAAGTTCGACGCTATTGCGCCCGCCGTGAGTGATTGCGAGGCAACCAGCAGTAATATGGCCCTTCGTGTTGGGTCGGCTATAGCCTGGAATACATCCCGTCTTAAATTCATTGTGTAGCTATTTGGCTACAAATATATATGTAGCTATTTAACTACGCAAATTTTTTTTGAAGAAAAATCAGAATGCTGCTGCTGCGCCTATATTCAAGGGGAGTATTTCTTTCATTCGGTGATCCCTTGATGGTTTAAATCGGATTCCTAATGCCATTTCTGAAATTTTGAATAGTTTAAAAACCACTTTTTTTTAATTCAAATTATATGAAAATCCGATATTAAGCATAACCTCGTTTCAGCAGATATTTTGCGCCCGCTTCAAAAGCATCGTTGGAAGGAACAAAAAAGCCAAATGCATCTGCAAGCCGGTTGGTAACATTAAAGGCAAAGCAAACGGCCAGCGCATCTTCGATTTGCTGCGGTGAAACTCCTGCCACCAATACGGTACGCACATCATCTGCATTGACGGCATGATCACGGGTCAGTTTGCCCACCAGTTGTAATGTTGCATGTAACGGCAAGGCAATTGGCGCTGTTTGCAAATCGGCAAGAACTTTTTCGACCCTTTCCTGGTCGCCATCGGCTTTTGCTGAAACAGCGCTATGTGCCTTGATACAGAAGGAACATTCGTTAAGATTGGAGATATAAGCAGCCATAAGTTCGCGGTCAGCGACAGACCATGCAGACGGGCCACGCATAGCCCTATGAGTAAATTTTTTTGCCGGGTTACCATAAAAGTCAGGGCGATAAAATACCAGTCTTGCGGCGTCTGGTAATGGGTAACCCGAAACCAATTTGATGATACCGAAAAGCAGTTTGGTGCCCCACTTATAGCCCTTATTCAAAATATCAAGGCGCATCGCTGCCTCCTTCCTTCATAACTTCTGTCAAGGCTGCTAATCCACTTTCATATTGACGGGAAGCCTGGCCAACGGCTCCGCAGATCATTAATTCAAAAAGCTGATCTTCGGTATAGCCAGCTTGCTTGGCCGCATTTACGTCGTCATCGGTAACTTTATAAGCAAGATGTGCAACCTTGTCGATTAAATTACTTAGTGGTTGTGACAAGCCCGCGTTGTTGAACGATGCTTGTCGCTGCGCCTGGGAACTTTGGCCGTCCCTTATCAGGATACGATCAAGCAGGTCACGGTAGAGTTGTTTGTAATTTTCTGTTTTCATTTTTTTGAAAACTGCAAAAAGTAAAATTCTGTATAGTGTTAAACGGTGTCAGATGATCTTCGGTGATACATTCGATCTTTTTAAAATCCATTGCCAGCGTCTGTTGTAATTCAGCGGCAGAGTATCGTTTGGTAGGCAAACCACTGCATTTTTCAGGGCCATTTTCAGAAAATGTGCCCACAACCATATATTTCCCGACAGCTTTTCCGGCAATACCCAGGTAGACAGCAACCTGCTCAGACGTTGTGAGAAAGTGAAACGTTGCCCGGTCATGCCATAAGTCATAACTTTCTTCAGGCCGAAATTCGGTAATATCCGAAACGATCCACTTCACATTTTCAGATTTTACGCCAAGCCTGTGTTTAGCCCGCTTCAGCGCTGCTTCAGAAATATCCAGCACCGTGATGTTTTGATAACCTTCGTCCAAAAGAAAATCTGCCAGTTTGCTATCGCCCCCGCCAACATCAATCATACTGGCATTTTTTGGCAAATCAAAGTGGCGGATAAAGTCCAGCGATGTTTGCGGGATGGTTTGTGTCCAGCTTACCTGTTCCGGCGATTTGGTTCTATACACTTGCTCCCAATGTGTTTTGAGTTCGGGCATGCCATCCTGTTTTTTCAAATTTAGGTTTTAATTGTGTAAGTTAATACACGGAAATTAATTATAGCGTAACTTCTAAACAAAAAAAATGGGTCACACACCGGAACAAGTCCAAGCTATGAAAGGCGGTTAGCAAAACTTAGGGAACAAGGTATCGAGGCGATAGAGGACTAATTGAAGAGTCGCTATTTTATGATGATGCCAGTCGTTTTTCTTCGGTTTGGCAATACAAATCAAATGCTGTTTTTAGAAGCGGATTATCATCGCCGGCCCTGGTTTCTGAGAATACCTGGCCGGGATGCTTGGAGTGAAAACCGGCGCGCTGTATCATTTTTTCATAATGGCCGGGCCGAAAGGGTCTTTTTGTAAAGGATGCTATCCTGTCCATTACAGGCATAATGCCTTCGCTGTAATTTACCAGCAGGGTAAGGTCGTCCTGCGCCGCAACATTGAGGTACATGTTAAAATAACGTTCAAGCACACGGGCCAGGTAAACATTTAAATCCATACCAACTACTTCATTGGCATTAAAGCCAAATATCTGCGGCTCAATTAGTCCGGGCACCGTATGGATACCCCTTTGCTTAACATGCGAATTAAAAACTTCGCCGGGTGTACGATACAATAAAATAAATGGTGTATGGGGGTATAGTTTTCTTAACTGCCCGTGAAAGAAAATGTGCCAGCTATCGGTCTTGATAAATAATTGCTGCCCGGAGCCGGTGCGTTTTTGGCCGTAGAACCTGATGGCGGCCTGCAATAATTTTTGAACTTTGGCCTCGTCTATACCGGGCATTTTAAACGGCAGTCGTAATATATCGTCAAAAAGCGGCACCTCGGGCAATACAATGTTTTGATCATCGGTACCCAATAGTTGCGATATGAGCGTTGAACCGCAACGCGAAATATGAAAAATAAAAGCGGTTGGCTCCACGCGGTCCGCAATGCCGCCGCTCCAGGTTTCCAGCATGCTTAATTTGCTTACCGAATTAAAATACCTGGCCGGACGCGGTATCCCTTTAAGCCTGGTAATGGTTTCATCAAAAAAAGGTTCCAGGTACGGGGTATTAAAAGTATCCAGCCATTGGCATTCAACCTCATCGGTATTATATTGTAGTTTGTAAGGTATCCACCCCTGTAACGGATAGCCACTATTTAGCATGGTTTTCCGCAAGTAATTTAAGCTCCAGCTCATCCGCAATTTTACTGGCGGCATCGGATTGCTGCGATCTTAACGCCGCAATTACTTTCGATATTTCCCCGGTATTAAGAGGCTGCTTGAAACATACTTTCTCCGAGTTGTCAAAAACCGTTTTCAGCCAGTCGTTTACCACGCAATCAACCACCAGGTGAATACGGTCTTCTGTACCATAATTAGCAACCCGGTGCGGCAGGTTGGCATTAATGTACCAGCACTCGCCTGGCTGCATGCTTATCCGTACATCGTTCACATAAAATTCAACCTGGTTGTTTGTTATTATCGGGAAATGTAACCGTGCCTCGCCTTTCTCGTAGGACAGTTCAATATCGCGGTGCTCTTTGATTACCGCCCCTGCTTTTAAGTTAAGCAGCCTTACCGATATAAGCGGACAATGCAACCGGGCTATTAGTTGCTTTACGGCCGGAAGCTTGTCCATATAAGGCGTATCCGCAAATTCGCCTTTGCCAATTGGGTCGGCAAAAATGTTGTCTGCCTGTCCGCCCGGCGATCTTAACGTTAATACGTCCCAGTTGCCTTCGTAATCCATCACATTGTAATGCGGGCGCCAATCGTCATCCGAAAAAGTCAGCGGATTGTTAAAGCCGGGCACGATAGCCATTTTAGCAAAACCAATCACTTCATCCATTTTGGTGCGGTAATCAAATGTATAAATGCCATATAATGGTTGCTGCCATTAACTATGATGACATTTATTAATAAAATTACAAAATCTAATCTATAAATTAGCTTCAACAATTATAAACCATATTGCAAATCTGTAATGCAAGTGATTGCTGACAATACATACCGCTCATTATTGCCCCCGTCAACCGAAATGGGGAAATTACAGATTATGCATTTAAAGCGATATTGGAACAAAGCTTTATTAATAAGGGAAAATAAATTAAAATCCGAAGACTTCCATAACGAATGGCAGCTTGACAAAATTCTACTTTTTACCCTTGGTTTGGGGTTAGAACAAAGCATGATATACCTGTACCAAACCGCGCCCGTTTTTGATGAGTTTGAGAACTGGATAATTAAAACCGCAGGCAAACCCGGGCCCCGTCAAATTGAGCGGTTTAATAGGTTGTTTACCGATGCCGGTGTTGCGCAGCGCCACGTGCCCGATGTGCTAACCAGCGACGAACTTCGTTTTTGGGAAGAGAACGGCTATATCATTATCAGGAACGCCATATCAAAAGCGGATTGTGAAAAAACTATTGATACCATTTGCCGCTTCATAGAAATAAACCGCAATGATCCGTCAACCTGGTATAAGCAACACCCGGCGCGGCAGGGCATTATGGTACAGCTTTTTCAGGATCCTATATTGCAAAAAAACAGGCAATCGGTTAAAATCCGCGAGGTTTTTGAACAGCTTTGGAACCGCACCGATATTTGGATCACGTCAGACCGGGTGGGGTTTAATCCCCCCGAAACCGACAAATGGAAATTTCCGGGCCCGGGCCTGCATTGGGATGTGAGCATGCGGCAACCCATACCTTTTGGTACGCAAGGTTTGCTTTATCTGGCCGACACTGAAAAGCACCAGGGGGCCTTTACATTGGTGCCCGGTTTTCAGCACCGTATCGGCGACTGGATAAATAGTTTGCCGCCAGACGCCGACCCCAGGCGACAAAACCTGGCGGCGCTGGGCAGTATGCCTATTGCGGCTAATGCAGGCGATTTTATTATCTGGCTGCAGGCCCTTCCCCACGGCAGCAGCCCCAACACATCATTAAAACCCAGGTTTGTACAATACTTTAATTATAAGCCGGCAAGTATAGACCCTGCCGAACACTGGACACTACAATAATGCAAGCATCCCCGCAACAAACAATTATTTTCTGTTTACCCAGATATATCAGCAGCCTCAATCACTGTTTTTATGGATAAAATAACCATCGGCTTATTACTGCCTTCATCAACCATATTCCCCATCAGCAAGAATTTTGAGCAAGGTTTAAAAGATGGCTTAAAACAGTGTGGAAGCCCTCATTTGGAAGTGGAGCTTATTAAAGAATTTATTGGACAGGGTGATACGCGCCTGATTGACAAAGTGTGCAATAAATTTTTTAAATATGATGATGCTCACCTGGTTACAGGTATCCTATCCAACAAATCGATTAACGAAATAGCTTCAAAATTTAAAAGCCAGCAAACCCCTTTAGTAGTTAATAACCTGGGCGCCGCCGTGCCCGATGTATCCCAGATGAACAACTATATCTTTATCAATTCGCCGCAATTATGGCGCCATGCTTACACCATGGGAAATTGGGGCGTAAAAACTTTTGGTAAAAAAGGCATGTTTATCGGTTCTGTTTATGATGCCGGCTATAGCTTTTCGCATTTATTACAAACAGGCATGCAAGCTGCCGATTCAGAAAGTACATGGGCGTTCTCTATTCCGCCCATGCCACCGGCCGGCGGCCTTTCCAATATGGATGTGATATTTCCTTATATGGAGCAATATGAGCCTGATTTTATTTTTGCCGCCTTTTGCGGGGAAGAAACCACCCTGTTTTTAAACGCTCTTATTAAACACGGCTGGCATCGTAAAACCAAAATTACCGGTACCCCCTATTTACTTACGCCGTTTGCGCCGCTTACTGATGATGTAACCATTTATACCGCCCGGCTTTTTAATGATGATACAGGCATTACACCGGAGAACATATTCTATAAGCAGGGCCTTCAAACCGGGCAAACCATAGCTGCAGCCGCATCAGCATCAAACGGCGCCGATTTAAAGGAGCAGTTAAGTAAATCGGGTACCCTGTTTAATATTGCACGCGACGTGAAGGCCGACACGCAATTAACCATTGTACAGAACGACATTGGTGCAGGGAGGGCTGATTTCACGTCCAAAAGCGTATCCCGTTGGGATACTCATCCATTAGCTGTTGAGCAGCTAAAACCGCTTACTTCGCAATTAGATTCCGGATGGTATAACCCTTATTTATGTATTTAGTGATGAAAAAAGTTTTGGCGCTTTGCAGTTCCGATATTTTAGGTATACCCGCTTTGCTTCGGTTAAAACAGCAGGACAGCCTGGCGGCTATCGCCATTCCGGCCGGCGTAGCCGGCCAATTTATGCCTATGTTATTAAATTATGGTTTTAGGAGGGATGATATCCATGTTTTATCAAAAAAAACGCTCGAAATTCAATTAAGGGAATTGATAGCCGCTTACCAGCCCGACGCCCTGTTTACGTTTACATTTTCGTGGATGATACCCGGTACTATTTTAAACCTGCTGCCCAAACGGTGCATTAATTTTCATTACGGCTTGTTGCCCCGCTATAAGGGCGCCGAGCCTGTTTTTTGGCAGTTGCGAAATGGCGAGGAGATGGGCGGTATCAGTATACACATTATGACGAGCGATCTTGACAACGGGCCGATGCTGATGGTAGAAGAGCTGCCTGTTTATAAAGGCGAAACCTATGGCCTGTATGCCCAGCGCCTGGGCGCTCTCACAGCCGAAGCTGCGGCAAAGTTATTGGATGAGCTGGACACTATTGAAGCGGCGCCCGTGAATACGGGCAATGAACCTGCTTTATTTTTAAAGGCGCCAACCTGGGCCGATTTAACCATCAACTGGCAGCAGCATACCGCCGCCGAAATTGAATGCCTGGTTAATGCTTCGAACCCGCGCTATAGCGGGGCAATCACCAGTTTTAAGCAAACCCAAATTAATTTTTTCGAGGTTGCGCCCGCCGAGATAAGCAACCAGGCCGATATGCAGCACCCGCCCGGCACCATTATTTATGCCGATTTGCTATACGGCTTGATTGTGGCCTGCATTAATAAGCAATTTTTAAAAATAAACGTTGCTTTTATTCAGCAGGGTTATTTTTCGGGTAGCAAGTTATTTAGCATGGGCTTTAAGGCGGGCGAAGCTTTTGTATAATCAGCCCGGTTTTAATATTCATTAATGGGGGCACGTTACCTTAGCCAATCCATGCGGTGGTATATATTTGTTAACCCTGGTTTTAATTAATGTTAACTAATTGACAACAGAAAGTATCTGCAATGTTATCGTAACCCCCATACAGCCATCCATTTAACGATAATAAAATACATAAAATTAACCTTTGATAATATTTTATTTTTTACAAAATATTACTTAGGTTTATATAATTAAACTTATTTTAAACCTTAAACAAAAAAATCATGGATTCACCATTTATGGGGCAAATTCAAACCTTTGGATTTAATTTCGCACCAAGAGGCTGGCAACTTTGCCAGGGGCAGACTTTGCCAATTTCACAAAACACTGCGTTGTTTTCCTTACTTGGCACTAACTATGGCGGTAACGGCCAAACCACTTTTCAACTCCCGGATTTACAAGGCAGGGTAGCCATTGGCCAGGGTAGCGGACGGGGTTTAAGCCCTTATGTTATCGGTCAGGCAGCAGGTACCGAAAATGTGACCATCCTAATTAGCAATATGCCGTCGCATACGCACGTAGCTACCTTTACTCCTGGTGGTGGCGGCGCAGTAACAGCAACCATGAATGTGGTAAACGCAGCCGGAAATTTATCAACCGGTGGCACAAGCGGTTCAAACTACCTGGCAGGTTCGCACGGTGCTGCTGCAAATGCCGGCATATATGCTGCATCAGGTACGCTAACCGCTTTAAATGCAGGTTCAATAACTGTAAGCGGCGGTGGCAGCGGCGGTACAGTTACCAACGCGCTTACCGGCAATGGCCAGCCTGTTTCTATCCTACAGCCATACCTGGCCATAAATTACAGTATTGCTTTGCAGGGGATCTTCCCATCACGAAACTAATAGTATTTAGTCAAGTATATTTAAGAAGCCCCATTATGGGGCTTCTTTTATGAGTAATGACCAATTCTAATTGATATTATCAGTATATTTTGAATAATGCCCGAACGCAAGGTCGGCCGGGTCGACATTCTTCCATTTACACTTGCGTGCCGCCATATTCAACTTGCCCGATCTTTATCTTCAAAACAATTTCTATATGATCCGTGAGACCCCTGATCAATTCGGATAGGTTGATAAACGCAGCCTTAAATAAGCCAGTTGTTTACGTAACTCAAGCAGCAAGTGGCTTATCCATTTTTAAGCTAATTATAGCTGGGGATAAGAAGTTTAACACCGTTAGTAGTTTTAAACGCTTATTATTGATAATAACAAGCGTTTAAACCACTATTAACTGTGTTTATTCAACTAGAATATATACCAATGGTGCGCTCCATCGCTTACAAGCCGCAAACTGTATTGACCTACGAGGCTTGTTGTGCCTGTGGTACCGGTATTTATGTTATCGGTTATTGTATCGGTTGATGTGCGCGTAACTGAAAAGCCTGAACCTGTAAAACCTGAACCAGGATTAATATCCAAAAGAATAAGCACCTGCCCTGCAGTTGTTGCCGCAGGTAACGTTAGCGAACTGCCATCGGTAATAAAATAGACACTGGTTGTAGCATTGAATGTGTTACTGATAGTTGCCGGGAAAATGTTACTTGGAATTGCAGTAGGCGCCACCGTTGATACAGCCGTTATTAAACCTTTGCCGTTTACTGTTATTATAGGTATAGCTCCTGCACTACCAAAGCTGCCAGTGTTTGAGTTTACAGTGGCTAAAGTTGTTGCCACAGCACCTGCCGAGGTTGTAATATCACCGGTAAGGGCTGGCATCCGGCCAGCCGGCACTGTACCACTTCCTAAATTTGTAGCATTTAAAGCAGTAAGCGTAGCGCCGTTACCAGAGGCTATCGTTCCTAAAGCCGGGGTTACCAAAGTTGGCGAGCTGGCCAAAACCACACTGCCGCTTCCGGTGGTACCTGAACCTGCCGAACCTAAAGCAGATGCGATATGAATGCCTGCCGTAGAATTGTTTGCAATACTGGTGGATAAATTGCCGGCAGTTGTTGTTACATCGCCCGTTAAGGCAGGAAATGCTGATGTTGGTAATGTAGTTACCGGGTTTGTTGGCGCAAATGGACTAGCGCCCGTTATATAAAGCTGGTTTGCCGCCGTGCCGTTGGCAAAGCCGGCACCGGTAACGCCTGTTGAACCTGTAACGCCTGTGGCACCGGTTGAACCGGTAACACCGGTTGCACCAGTTGAACCTGTTACTCCTGTTGAACCTGTTGAACCGGTAGCACCTGTTGCTCCCGTAGCGCCTGTTGAACCGGTATCGCCTGTGGCTCCGGTTGCGCCCGTAGAACCTGTTGCGCCCGTAGAACCTGTTGCGCCGGTAACCCCTGTTGCGCCGGTAGCACCTGTTGCTCCCGTTGAACCAGTTGCGCCTGTAGCACCTGTTGCACCTGTTGCTCCAGTAACACCTGTCGCTCCTGCAGCACCCGTAGCACCCGTTGCCCCGGTAACGCCTGTTGCTCCCGTTGCGCCTGTAACACCTGTTGCGCCTGTTGAACCTGTTGAACCTGTTGAACCTGTAGCTCCCGTTACGCCTGTAGCACCTGTTGCGCCTGTTAAACCAGTAGCGCCCGTTGCGCCGGTTGATCCCGTAGCTCCTGAAGCACCCGTAGCGCCGGTGGCACCTACTGCACCTGTGACTCCTGTAGCCCCGGTTGATCCTGTGGCGCCCGAAGCACCTGTAGCACCGGTTGATCCCGTAGCTCCTGAAGCGCCTGTTGCTCCTATAGAACCAGTAGTACCCGTTGCGCCTGAAGCACCCGTGGCTCCGGTTGCGCCCGTGGCTCCGGTTGCGCCCTGAATACCCTGCGGGCCGGTTGGGCCTGTAGCACCAGATATGCCCTGGATACCTTGCGGACCGGTTGATCCTGTATTACCCTGTGCCCCGGTTGCGCCCTGAATACCCTGAGGGCCGGTACTACCGGTAGCACCCGTAGCTCCTGATATACCCTGGATACCTTGCGGACCGGTCGGGCCTGTATTACCCTGTGCTCCGGTTGCGCCCTGAATACCCTGAGGGCCGGTATCACCGGTAGCACCTGATATGCCCTGGGTACCTTGCGGACCGGTTGGACCCGTGTTACCCTGTGCTCCGGTTGCGCCCTGGATACCCTGAGGGCCGGTATCACCGGTAGCACCCGTAGCACCTGATATGCCCTGGATACCTTGCGGACCGGTTGGGCCTGTGTTACCCTGTGCTCCGGTTGCGCCCTGAATACCCTGAGGGCCTGTATCACCGGTAGCGCCCGTAGTACCTGATAAGCCCTGGATACCTTGCGGACCGGTTGGGCCTGTATTACCCTGTGCCCCGGTTGCGCCCTGAATACCTTGCGCACCATTGGTACCGTTTGTCCCATTTGCTCCGGTAGTGCCTTGTATGCCCTGCGGGCCGGCTGGCCCTGTGGCACCCGTAGGGCCTGTAGGACCGGTAGGACCTTTAGGCCCTCCGTTCAGTGCATAGAGTGCATAGGGCACAAATAATAATTTTGAGGTGCCCATGTCAAGGTATCCCGAACCGAGATCAATTTCTGTCTGAATATATTTTTGAACGCCACTGCCCCAGTTAATCGCCGCAAAAGTACCAACGCCGGGTGTACCGCTACCCACTTCTATGGCAAACAAACCATATTGATCGGTGCTTACCGATTGAACTTCCTGATATTCAATGGCCCCGGTGGCTGAACCCGTACGGATCGATATCCTGATTTGCAATGGTTTATTAACCAGCAAAGCACCGTTAGACCCGCGGGCAACGGCCTGGTATTTAAAAGACTGCGTTTGCGCCATCAAGGTTCCACAGGTTATAAATGCCAATAATAAAAAAAGTAGTAATGGTTTTTTCATAAAAAAAACTTAAATTTTAATTATCTTGACCTCTCCCTGGAAATTTTGATCGCCCTTAACCCTGATAAAATAGATACCTCCTTTTAACCTGGAAATATCCATATCTATATAATAAAAGTTGTGATCCTTATAGTCGACTTTTGTGGTTTGCATAACACGCCCCAGTACGTCAATCACATCAATGGTATAAGTGTCATTGGGCATATTATTAAAATTCAGTTTCATTTTCCCGGTAGTGTTCGGGTTTGGAAAAGCAATAAGATGTTTAGTTATATCGGTATTAGCCAGCGGTATCTCATCGGGCTGCGTGAAACCAACGGTCAGGATGGCGCCGTTTGATGCAGCAGGCAATACGAGGTCCCCAAAAAATTCGCCAACCGTATAATTTATCGAAAGGCCGCCTTTGGTTACACTTTCGCCTGCGTTACCTATGAAACTACGGCCGATTGTTTGCGCAGAAACAGAACCGCCCAAAGCCACAGTAAAAAGCATTATCGATAAGCGTATTTGTATAGTCATTATATCCGGTTAAAATATGGAAGAATTCTTTCCCTTCAAAAAAGCGTTAAGAACAATTACACAAATGGAATATTTTTAAACCTATATTTATATATACATTTCACATATTTTTAACACGGCGCCTTTCACTAAAAGAAATCTCCGGCTTTCGCACTGCACGCCTTTTATTTTTATGCTTTTTGGCTTTATAATATCTAAATGTTCGTTTTCAATTTAAATAAATCATTAAAAAGCCTGTAAGGTGGAATCTAAAAGTATTAAATTTATTTTAAAAACAAGCATATTAGAAAAAAAATATACCAACAGGCATTAAATATATATTCGTTGCTTCTTAAGCATTTTATTAATTATGTTATATGCTATAGTTAATTTGAACGCCATTTAAATATGCATACACACACGTTTACTATACCTGTATATAAAGAATCTCCGTACCTGGAGCAGTGCATTCAAAGCCTGTTGCAGCAAACCGTAAAAAGCTACATCATCATCACCACATCAACGCCTACGGTGTTTACGCAAAACCTTGCACAAAAATATGGGATTGCCTATTTTGTAAATAACAGCGAAAAAAAAGACATAACCAGCAACTGGAATTTTGCCCTGTCGAAAGTAACAACCGCATACGCAACTATAGCCCACCAGGACGATATTTACATGGCTACCTATACCGAAACAACAATGGCGGCTATTAAGGGTAGCAAACAGGTATTGATTGCCTTTACCAACTATACCGAGTTGGTTCATAATCAATTGCGCCGGTTTTCATTAAATGCGCTAATTAAAAATTGTCTGCTTTTCCCGTTCTATATTACAAGGAATGTAAAAAGCACTTTTCTTAAAAAACTGGTGCTGTTGTTTGGCGACCCGATCTGCTGTCCTTCGGTAACATTTAACCTGCAGGCGTTGCCTGGTTTTAACTTTTCGTCCAGGTATAGTTGTGTAATTGATTGGTACGCGTGGTACGGTTTGGCCAATAAACAAGGTTCCTTCGTATACATCAACAAAAAATTGATGAGCCACCGTATCCATACAGACTCAGAAACTACACAACACATCAATAACGGCAGAAGAAAGCAGGAAGAACTGGAGCTTTTTGAGATGATGTGGGGAAAGCGTGCAGCCAAATTTATATCACGGGTTTACGCCATAGGGCATAAAGATAATGTGATTTAAATCATCTATAATATCGCCCCATGCGTTCATGAGGCGTAAAAACCCGGGCCGGTTGACATTTTTCAGACAAGTAAACCACCTTTTTTTCCTAAGTCCGGTCTTAGCAACTTTTCTGTAACTTTACCTAATATGGAATAATTGTCCAGCTGTTTAATTTAACCAACTCACGTAAGGCGTTCATGGTTTTGAACGGCTATACCTAAATCAAAATGTTTTTATTAATACATACATTTGTGATGTAGCTAACGCTGCTTACGGCGCTTAAAGTTAATTTTTTCGGTTGGTGTATAGTACAATCATATCAGGGGTTTAGGTATCGGTAAATTATGATCATCATTATTATCTTCTGGACAATTATCTTTTGTTTATGCAATACTTTCTCGATCGTTTTATTGGGCGACAGATCATTAATCTCGGGCGATCTGTTTCATGTGGAGAACCTGGTCCGTTTAGTTCTTAACTGGAAATTTATACTTGCCATGGCGCTTGCGGTTGTTACGCGCATAAGCTTTATTATGCTCAATAACTCACTGCTCAAAATACCCCGGCTGGCAAGTGTATCAACATCGATATGCACATTTATAACCTTATTGTCGTTGATCTTTATTTTATTGGCCAATTACTTCTTTTTAAACGAAAAATTAAATTTACAACAGGCCATTGGCGCTGTTATTGTATTAGCCGGTATAGCCATAATGGTTAAATAGCCCCTTCGGCGCGATAATTCACCCTATTTTTTCAGCTGGCTTTTGGCCCAGTTTAAATTACCATTGGCCAATTTATGGGCGGGGTTAATTTTTAGTGCCCTGGTACACGCGTCGATAGCCTTATCCCACTGTTTTAGCTGGTTATAGGCAGCGCCCATGTTGCTGTATGCATCGGCATAGTCGGGTTTAATCCGTAAGGCCTGTAAACAGGCATCAATGCATTTATCATAATTTTGCTGATTGTAATATACCAGGCTTAAATTAAGGTAATCCTGCGCTGTAGTGGCCTGTTTTGGATTTGCCTGGTTTAATATTTCAATTGCCGGCGTATGGTTTTTGGCAGCCTGCAAATAGGTGTGCGCAGCAGCATCGCCGGGCAGTAAAGCAAGGGTTTTGCCGGCTGTTTGCGCCAGCTTGTCCCACAAGCCCAAATCATTATAAACGCTCATTAAAATATTTAAAGCCATTAATGATGATGGGTTAAGCTGTAAGGCTTTTTCGGCCATGATACGGGCCTGCGGCAATTGGCTTTTTTGTTTTAAATAGCGTGCATAATAAACATACGAATCAAAGGTATTGGGACTTAACGATATGGCTTTTTTAAAATCATCTTCGGCTTCCTTGGATTTACCTGTTGCGCCTTTTAGTACAGCCAGGTTAATATACAAGGTATTATAATAAGGCAAAAGGGTTAAAGCCCTGTCAAAATAGGTTTCGGCAACAGCATAATTACCTTTTGCCATTTGCGTAAGGCCGTAGTTCATTAACCCCCGGCCGTTTTGCGGGCTTTTGACAGTTACATCCCGCCAAAGCGTTTCTTCATCTTTCCAAACCTTGTCGCGCTGGTATACGCCATAGGCATTTAATGTAAGCACCGCAAAAATAACGATACCTATATATATGCGATATTTTGAATGAGATTTGATTTGCTCTTCCCTTTTTATCAGCCACAACCCAATAAATGTTACCACGCTTAACGTTAGGCCAACAAATGCGAAAAACATACGGTGATCATTGGTCACTTCGGCAAAGGGTACCAGGGATGTAGGCAGCAATGAGGCGGCAAACCAAATTAGCCCAAATGTAATGGGGCGTGTTTCGGATTTGGCCGATGTTTTAATCATCACGATCACCAGCGCAATTACAAATATTACCCCGGCGATGATACGCTCATCAAATACATTATGGATAACCGTCCAGTCGCTGTCGGCACTTAAATTCATAGGCAAAAAGAATGCGATAAAATAGTGCAGCCATACGTACGACTGTGTAAGGATATAATAGAATGGCGGATTGGATATACCCGGAATCGCACTTACTTTTGATAAAGTATAAATTTGAGTTACTAAAACAACCAAAAACAAGGGCAGTACCTTAACTATGGCGTTCCAAACATGTTTTATATTGACCGATTTGAAAAGATCGTGAATGGAAAGCTTTTTCTCAAACAACAGGATATAAAAGAACAGTATGATAACCAAAACCAAAACCGTTTCTTTTGCAAATACACCTATAAAGGCGGGTATAATATAATAATAACGTTTCCGCTGATTGGGCAGCCCGATATACATTAAAAACGATGCGGCAATACATAAGGTGGATAATACATCAGACCGTGCTATAATGTAATTAATAGTTTCGGCATTGGCAGCATGCAGGGCAAACCACGCAGTGGCTCCTATCGCGATATAGGGCGCCCACGTATGTTTAACAGCGGTATTTAAAATATTGCGGTATATAAAAAAAAGCAATACGCATAAAACCACATACCATATAAAGGTAGACAGCTGGAAATAAAACGGATTCAGCCCTCCCCCCAGCCAGTAATCAATAGCCAACGTTGTGGTTACTACTGAACGTATGCCCCAGTGCGATGGATCGGCACTGAACATTTTGGGGTCCGAAAAATACGATGGTACATTTTTAAGGCTCCGGATATAAACGTTGTCCTGAACCGCGTGCGAGTCATCAAAATGAAACCCGTTATGGAAATGATTTGAATAGGCTGTACACAGCGCAAAAAAAATTATCAATGCGAAAACGGCAATATTCCGGTTTTGCGGTGTCATATAAGTTAAGCTGAAGTATAGTTTAGTAAACGTTATTGGTTATGCAAGGATATACGGCTTACAATTTATCTAGTTTTTGTTTAAGCAACGCTATGTCCTGTGCCATTTGTTTGTTTTGCTTATGCAATTTTGAAGCAACTACGCTTAGGTGTAATAAGTAAACCAGGACAGCAAATATACAGGCGGTAAATATTAGGTTTGGTGGTTCATATACGCCAAACATTTTCGACATAACAGTCAGCCCATTGCGCCAAAAAGAAAAAACGATCAATATCATGGTGCATATACACCACACGATTGAGTATTCTTCCCGCAGCTTTCCCTTGATTATTAAGCGCGAAATATAAAACAAAAACGAAAGACAAACAATAATAGTGATAATTTGAATACGTGCCATAATTATGATGTTTTGCGTATGAATGAAAAAAACATAGCGATACTTACTTTAATGCAATAATATAATGAAGCAAAGTTGCGAATGGAAGATTGCCCCCCGTAACGATGGTGCATAATTACCGGCACTTCTTTAATGGTTAACCCGGCTTTTGAGAATAATACCAACGATTCGGGTTCCGGGTAATCGTCAGGATAGCATTTAGCGCCTATATTAATAGCAGTCCTGTCAAACAGCCTGTATCCTGATGTGCTGTCGTAAATACGTTTGCCGGTAAACAGGTAATTAAGGCAGTAAAAATAACCGATGCCCAACCTGCGAAAAAAGGATGATTGATAGCCCTCATTCTCAATAAACCGGGACCCGATAACTACATTGGCATCCGTGCTTTCATGATAATTAATAAGTTTTATAAATTGATCCGGCGGATGCTGGCCGTCGCCATCCATTTGAACGGCTATATCATAATTATTTTCTAAGGCATACACCATTCCTGATTGTACCGCCCCGCCAATTCCCAGGTTAACCGGCAAATCAAGCAAGAGTACCCCGGCGGCTTCTGCAACAGTCTTTGTACCATCAACTGAACAGTCGTTAACTACCAAAATATTTAAGTTATAGTTATCGGGGAGCTCAATTTTATTAATTTCTTGTAATACAAAAGGCAACGACGCTTCTTCATTAAAACAGGGAACTATAATTAAAACCTTCTTAGTCATCGCATAACCCTAAGTACATTGATAAAAAATAAACCATATCCCAATTTTGATAATCGAAAAATAACAGTTTTATGTGATACCATAAATAAATACCGGTAATTATTTATCAGGCGTGCTATCCGTTCGGATATATGCGGAATCCTTAGCGAATGCTCCTGCAAATAAACTGTAATTTAATAAGCAATATTATTTAATGATTAAAATGCTGAATTAAAAAACATTAGAATATGAAAAATATAGTTATTTTTATATGCTGATCTTTCTGAAAGAACCATAATATAATAGTCTGATTTTACACCTGAAGATTGTATATTAAACGATAAAATTTAGCTAATGAAACACCTATCCTTATCGCTGCTTCTGCTAATCTTTTCGGCTGTTGCTTTTGCACAAACCAATAATGGCACCACAAACATTATTACAACCGCCGTCCCGTTTTTAAATATTTCTCCTGATGCGCGCTCGGGCGGTATGGGCGAAGCTGGGGTTGCCTTATCGCCCGATGTGAATGCCCAATATTGGAATGCGTCTAAGCTGGTTTTTTTAGAGCAGCCTACCAGCTTTTCACTTTCGTACAGCCCCTGGCTGCGCAATTTAGTCCCAGGTATTAACCTTGCTAATTTTACGTTTGCACACAAGCTGGACGACCGAAGTGCCATAGGTGCTTCTTTAAGGTACTTTAACCTTGGCGCCGTTGACTGGTACGATGAAAATCAAACGTTTTTGGGTACGCTAAATCCAAATGAATATTCGTTAGACGCCTCTTATTCGCGCAAGTTCGGGCCAAATTTTTCAATGGGCTTAGCCTTGCGTTATATCCACTCCAATCTTACACCCGGGGTTACGCTAAACAGCCAACAAACGGTTCCGGGTAATGCAGTGGCGGCCGATGTATCTTTATCCTCAACAACACCAACTCAACAGTTTGGCCGCGATGCGATTTTTGCATTCGGCGTAAATATTTCAAACATCGGTTCAAAAATCAGTTATGTTGACGGCGGTGCCAAATACTTTTTGCCAACTAATTTAAAAATTGGTGCGGCTAATACATGGTTGCTTGACGAAGGCAGCAAGATAACGCTTGCACTCGATTTGAATAAACTATTGGTGCCAACTCCTCCCATCCGTAATGCAAACGGTGATATTATTAGTGGACGCGATGATAACCGTTCAGTTGTATCGGGCATATTTAGTTCGTTTAGCGATGCACCGGGAGGCTTTAGTGAAGAAATGAAAGAGATAAGCTACTCCACAGGTATCGAAGTATGGTTCAATAACCAGTTTGCGTTCCGCGGCGGCTATTACTATGAAAACCCGTATAAAGGCAACAGGCAGTACGCCACCTTTGGCGCCGGGTTACGATCGGGCGATATTGAAATTGATTTTTCATACATTGTCGCAAAGCAGGAAAACAGTCCCCTGGCTAATATGCTGCATCTTAGTTTGGGCTATGCTCTTGATGGCAGCAAAAAGCCAGAACACCAATAAGGCGATTTTTATAAACCGACCATTCGGCCTGCAATCAGCATATCTTAAATCTTTCTGTACCCCTTCAAAAAACAATTGAACAGCAAATACACCACCTGGGTATATGCAGGTGACAAGGCAAAGGCACCGCATCTTTAAACGTCAAGGTTGCACCCCTGCGAGATGAATTTGCAGGCGGTATCACGGCGGGGGTGAATGTTTTCCAGGCGCGTATGCAAACTACGGAGCTTTAATATCATCAACAATCATCAGGGGTTTGCCGATATACCGCAAGGTTCAGTAAAAGAACAGATCGATGGGGATGCTATTCTACTAATTCAATTCGGCGAAATGGATGATATATCTGTCAAATCCAGCGCTTGCCATTCGGTCAAAAAGCGATTAACGTTAAATTATTATGCATTGGGTTTAATGTTAGAAATGTCCCGTTCGTCACGAGTATGATACCTTTCGTATCAAAAAAATGCCGTTATATATAAATATTATTAAATAAGTGGTTATTAATATTATTTTTAACCAGTTAATCATCAATTAACTATTCTTATGGTTTACTTTTTGAATAGTTTAACACGACTGGTTACTATTTCTTAATACTAAATTAATTTAAAACCTAAAAATTATGCCAAACCCACAAAATCCAGTTATTAACGGCGCAGGTTCTACCACGCTTTCACCCACCAATTTTTGTACCTGGCAAACTGCTGCCGGTGCCGGGGTTAATTCAACAATTAACATTACCAATCAAAGCCTTGCAAACAATTGCGTAGTAGCCATTACCGGCGCGCCGACTGCAGGCGTAGTCGCCATCTTAAACGGCGTATCGCAAGCATCGCTTGACAGCATTTTTACAATACCGCCAAATCAGCCTAATTTTCAGCTTACCGGTTTTGGCACGTTTGGCGGTTCACAGGTAACCATTACAAATATTACTAATCCAACCGCTCCGGCTACTGCTTTTATTGTAACGCAAACTACCCCATCATCCTAAACAAGGGTTTGTTTGATACGATCTTCAAAAGGAGGATGAAAATTCTCCTTTTTTTGTTGTTTTTACTTGTTTCGGAGTTTGTTTGCGCCCAAAACCCGATCAACGCTAAGTTAGATACTGTTTCATTATCTCGTTTTTCATATTTCCAGCACACAACAAATAATGGATCAGCTTGTATTTGCTACCTGTTAAACCCAAGTAACGTCAATAACGCAACAGCAGTTAATGTTGGAGCGCCCGATTCACTTAGGTTCGACAATAATTCTTTGTTTAACGGTATACACTTATTAGCACCAGGACAGCAAATAATAGTGTTTGGCAATTTTGCCGGAAGGCAAATTACAATTACGAACCTGTCGTCAAAAAATACAAATATTACCGTGATGCTTTATTGTCCCGGTAATTAATTATTTACACCTAAACCTTTATATTTTGAGCCAAACAAGCAACAGTATTACTTTTAGTAATTCAAATTCGGGCAGCACACAATTATATACTTGTGATACACCCGGTTCTGAATGGGCAGCCATACTGTTGCCTGATGGCTCGGCTTATACCGAAAGCTCAATTGATTTGCCCACCGCAGCCAATCAGCAGGTTTACTTTTTGTTTGCATCATCCGCTATTTCACCTTCCCAGGTAAACAACTTCATCAAAATTTACAGGCCCTATTTATCAAATGCTTACAGGCAGCAATTTCCAGTAAATTTAACCATGGCCTGGTTATTTAACCCGTTGGCAGCCCCTACCATCGGTAACACAATCGCAATAAATTTTAACCAGGTCTCGGGCAATAATTTTATAGTTAGCCAAACATTTCAAACTACAACCATTGGCGGGCCAGCCGGCGCTAACTTTGCATTTTTAACCATTGTTAATAATACCGCGCTTACGTTTGTCCCTTCTAACGCACCTGATAGCATGCAGCTGGTGCAAATAACACGCCCGCCAAACTTTACATTTGGAAACCAGGTAATTGGCACTAAATCGCTTATTAACAGTAACATAACCATTCCCTTTACCGGGAGCGGAACAGGCAGCTTCAGGTTCTCGCTTGGATTTAATTATAGCAACGATTTCCAGGCCTACGGCCTCGAAAACAAATATTATAGCGGCAGCGCCGCCAACCTCACCGTTTTTTCGTATCCCACATTGCTGCCTGGTACAAACGCCAACGACTATGTTATTACCCAGGCACAGATCGATTTACTTGACATAGGCAATGCCCGGGGCCTCAATACTTATTTTGCCCTTACCGGCCAGATCGTTAACCAGCAAACCGGTGCACAGCGGGCTGCCAGTTTCCCAAGTAATTATACAACCAACTTTGGCTGCCCTTTAACTTTGTGGCCGTTAATTAACTTTATTGATAATAAAGCACCGGTAAATAACCTTTTTGCCACCCAGTTTAGCGCAAGGTTCATTATCTCGCCCCAAGACGCTGCCGGTACACAAACGTTTTACCTCACGCCCGAAGGCGACTTTTACCTGGATCCGGGATCGACCGCCGGCTCGCCTGATACTAACGGACAATTCAAATTAATGGCCGGTCTGTCGGGTACCGAGTCAATTACGTTCACCCCCTATTCTAACGTAACCGGGCCAACGGGCGATACCATTCGGTTTTTAGGCCGGCAAGCTGCATACATTCCCAATTTCCCGGTACAGGCATCGGGAAATGTGGTGGGTAGTAATACGACGCAAAATTGGCTCAGTGCCGATTATTTTACATCATGGGCCGCCATTGTGCAGGCAACCACATCAAAAGCTGCCATTACCTATTATGCACAGCCAAATGGAGGAGAGCTATACAGCCAGTCAACCGATCCAACTTCCGCGTTGTTTACGCATTTTGATACGGGGGCCGGGGTATTGTCGATGGCTGCAAACCCTGTTTTTGTTCCATTGGTGCCTTACGGCGATGCATCGGCCAGCAGCGCCGCCGCTACCGCCCAGATTGCGCTTTTTGAAAAACAGGTGCTTAACCCCAACAGAAAAAAAATTATATCAAATCTCAAATTACAAGCTTCGGCCGGCGCAGCCGGTAATAACATACCATCAACTAACCCACAGGGCTTTTATATTAATGTAAATCCTCAAAACGGCGTGTGGGAACAGCTATTGCTGGCCAGCAATACTGCAAATAATTCGGCGGGTTTCATGTCGCTGCAATTTCAGCCGGCATCGGCCACATTGCAGAGCGCTTTGCAATCCAACCAATTGTTCCTGGTTATCTCTTACGATAATGGCACTGCATTAACAAATTTCAGTAATGAAATTGAAATTGAAGGGTGGCCATTTAAACTTGATGTGCCCACATCTTCCGTCAACGGCAAATACAGTAATGTCATCATTTTTAAATATTGCCAGGGTGCACTTATCGATAAAGTACAAAATATACAGGGCTGGAATATGCCCGACGTTTTTAACGATACCTCAAGCAATGGCCTGCCTAACCTTAGCATGTGGCTGCAGGGGTACATACAGGCAGGCATGGATAAGTTTACGGTTCAGCACGATAATGACTACGCAAAGTTTTACAACATTGCCACCCAGCCGGGCTGGCAGGGCGTTATTGCGCTCGGGGTTGATATCAGCGTACAGGATTTTCCGAAAGAGTTACAGGGATTGCTGGCAGGCATTGACGAAAGTCGTTTTTACGCGCACCACTTTGGTATTGATGTGAGTATTGTAACCAACAACCAGGGTACCGTGGGCATGCAGTCGACAAGTTCTTTATTTGGTCTTATCGATTATGAAGATCAGTTGTTTCAGTCGCTTGGCGGTGTACCTGCGGTTTATCAGCAGCAAGCACCCATTAATGGTTCGGTCGATTATGATTTCAAAGTTTTAAAACTAAAGGTTGTATTTATAAACAGTAAAATATATAACTATAACAGTTACCTGGCCTTTACCATCAACAAACTATTTGGCGAACAGGTAGACCCAGCCAACCGCAACAACCTGCTCATTTTTACCGGCACATACGAGAACCACAACGGCGTACCATCCTATACCTTTCTCAATACCGGCGATAATTTGCTCAATTTAGTTGAAGATAACATTATAACCGATGTTGAAATTATAAAGGCCTCGTTTGTTACCATCGTGCCGCAAGATGGTACTGGTGGAAATACCGTCAATGCCCGGTTCGGCTTTTGGGGCTTTATCAATTATACTGAATTGCCGGGTTTCGACCTCTTTTCTTTCGGTGCCGAAACAAGCAGCGGGGCGCCAAACTACCAGGGACTGTCATACGCCAGCCTTTACATCAATCTAAACTTTAACCTTAATACACCTACGACTAAAACGTTTGCCTTCGATATCACACACACCACGTTTGATATCGGCCAAAGCACGCCCCGCGAGGACAGTCTGTATTCGCACTTTCCACTCCAGCTTTCGGGTATCACCACGGGCGATGCCGGTAATACGCCGGCATCGCAGGGCTATTTAAATGTATCGGTACAATCCATGCAGCAGCAGGCTGTTAGCGGTACATGGTATGGCCTGGTTTTTAACCTCAACATGGGCACGCTGGGGTCTTTATCGACCGCGGCCGGGTTTAACTCCACATTTATGATGGCCTGGAACGTTGGAGCAAAAGGTGCGTGGGCCGGCGTAAAATTACCGGGAGTTAACCCGCAGGCGCCATCTTTTAGTTTACAAGGTATATTAAAGCTCGACATCGGTTCCATCGTATTGCAAAGAGCCACAGGCACTACCGGTGTAGCTTACATAATGAAAATCAACAATATCGCATTAAAATTATTTAGCCTTTCGTTTCCGCCGGGCGGCAATATCAGCATGATGCTGTTTGGCAACCCCGCCGTAGATGCAAGGCCCGAAAGCCTGGGCTGGTACGGAGCATATGTTAAAAGTTAACAGTTTTTTAAATAAGATATTATGTCTTTTCCGTCAATTGTAAAAAGTTTGCTCGGTGCCGCTGCTACTGCAAATGCAGGAACATTTGCAACTTGCAAAGCCCGTTTACTGACATCGTTGCAAAGTGCGAGCTTTACTACAATCAGATTATTTGTAGCCAAAGCTAACGGCCTCGGACACCAGGCAACTACTGTTAATATGATTTGGCGCCTAACGGCATTGGGATTTAATCAAAATATACAGATTATTTTTGAGGGAGCGAATGTTGTAACCGACGAAACTTATAAAAAACTGGTGATATTGATACCGGGGCTGGCTGCCTGTGCCGGGCCTCTGCCATCAAATAATACACTCACCATTAATGGCGTAACCCTTACATTTATTTGCCTTGCCGACTTTACCGCGCACTACTCGGCCCCCGGTCAAAAAATCGCCTTTGGAATAACCGGCGGGTATGACACCCAGGCTACAGACATGGCTGTGCTCACCAATACCACATATTTTTTAAAATTACAGCCTTATTGCTGGCTTCAGCCTAATATTTTGTATTCCCGGGTAGGGGCGGCAGCGGCATCGACAACAGTTAACTTAGGCACCTTAGCTGTTTTGGGGAAACTCGCATTCACCCGGCAAAACTACATCCAGGCTATACAGGCTTTGGATGCTAACGGGTTAAATCTGGTAACGCCTGTCGAAAAAAGAACCGCTTATTCAGGCATACTCGCGGCTTGCAACCCATTATCTCCGCAGTGGGCCAATATGTTGCCTGTGTATGGTATAGAGCCCGACGCCGTGAGCGGCGAGGTTAAAACACTTCCCGGCGTTAAACCGGAAGACATTTTGTTCAATCTGATTGCATCAATTGCTTATGCTCAAGACAATAGTGTGGTTGCAAATCTAAAAAAAGGTGTAATTGTTCCCGTTATTGCAACAATACCCGATGCAAACTACGCGGCGCTGAAAGATGCAGTTTGGTCGACTTCAGATTACACAAACATTAATACATACGCCCGGGCCAATAGCTTCGTAACGCGGGTAACCATTATATCTTACGACCATATAAACCTGCAAACCTATCTTACACAGGTACAGACGGATCCCACCATGATCCTGTTGATCAAGATGAACGGGCTGCCTGTTCAGGCTTTTAATAACATGTATATAAAGAGTACGCTGCCGGGCATGTTTGAAGGAAAAGGGACTGCCTCTTATATGCTAAACTCAAACCTGCCGTTTTTCAACTTGACGCCGCTTGCCACGCAACGATATATATATCCGTCATTGCCGCTTGCCGGGCCGGCGAGCCTCATGTCTGGTACCTGCACAAAAGCGTCATTTAATTTTAATACCAACCTTGCAACTACAAACAACGCAATTGGCACCGTCGCAAACACGTCCTTTTATGCCTTATTTAGTTTTCTGCAAAATATTTACAACACGCCCGCATACACGGCCTATTTTACAGAAATACAAACCTATTTTCATGACGAACAAAACGACAAGCTATTAGGTGCTTTATTTTACCTGCTTTCAGCCAGCCCACTTTAAAAAATCATTATGCCACAAAGCGATACCATAACGTTAAAAAGTTTGTACACCGCGATAGCGGCCCAAATTGCGAAGGGAGCCGGTACATTTAACCTGGTACCCGATGTTTGCAGCAGCGATGCAATTGGTAAATTTTATTCGGGTGTAGTACCGGGGGGCGTTTTTACAATTGCAAATGGCACACTTACACCGGCTGCCTGGGACGACGCGCTTACCGAATTTACACTAACCGGAACCAGCGATTCCTTCCAGATAGGCAATACAGGCATTTCTATGGTGTTTTCCGATACGCCGGCAGGCGTACTATCGGATATGACCTCGACCCTTACCGGAGGCGCATGGAACATTGATGGTATAGACTGGTTTGGCTTGTCCGATCCTTTCATCGGCATACAAGTATATGAAGGAAATTTACCGGTGGTGGGCGCTATTGGCGGCACTATAAAAACCGGTATTCCTATTACTGTGAGCATGTCTTATCCTATTGTTAACAACACCTGGCTCTTTAAGGCAACTCCTGATTCACCCTACCCCAGCATATCCAATTTTTACCAGTTGGTGGGCGGGGTAAACCTTACAACTGCGTTACCGCAGCCTTTCAGTACATTAACCGATCTTGGCTTACGCGAAATTGATATACAGTACGATTCTGCAGCCAAAAGTGTTGGTTATATCTCGATAAATATTGCAACCGATCCGGCTTATCAATGGCAAATATTGCCCAAACTTACGGTAAGTAATATCGATATCAACTGCATCGTATCAAACCCGGGCAATTCGCAAAGCCGCAGCACTTCTTTTACAATTACCGGCAATTTTACAATTGGCGCCGCCGGTGCAAATACCCTTGTCGTTACCGCAACTGTGCCCAATTTTAGCGCAGGTGTGGTTTTAACCGATGGCACTATACAATTGGGCGACCTGCTGACTATGTTTTGGAGCGATGCTACGCTCAATCTCCAGTCCCGGATCACCGTATTTAACCTCCAGATTGCGCCCACACAAAAAAATTATACGCTCAGCTGTGATATAACCACCGACTGGACGTTTTTTAGTATACAAAGCCCTCCCTTTAGCTTAACCATGACGGGCATGAGCCTGAACATCAGCAGCCAGCAAGGGGCAATAACAGGTAAAATAACGGGTTTGTTCCATATTGGCGCGGCGTCACCTTCCGGCGTGGACCTTACCATGTTTGCCGGGTACGATGGGAAGGCATGGACTTTTGGAGCAAGTACCGGTATAAATCAAACTATTTCGCTTGGCGATATCGCCACCTCGTTTCTCAATGTTTTCGGGCTTGGCAACATCCCTTCGTGGGTAAGCAATAATCTGCCCGATATCAGCAACATAGTTTTTGTAGCTACGGTACCCACTGATAAAACACAACCGGCAAGCTACCAGATACAGGGCGACGTAGCGTGGAAACTGCAGTTTGGCAGCTTTAATCTTTCGCTGGATGCCAGCGTGGATATTACCTATCAAAGTGGCGCCCCGTCGGGCACGATTACTGGTACCGCCGACGCATCGTCAATGCTGGGCCTTACCTTTATAGTGGGTTACAAATTTGGCGAAGCCGATACCGAAGTTTATTTGCAGATACCCCAGTTTTCGAGCACAATTACCTATACCAAAAATGCTCAGTTCGACCAAATTGATATCAAATTCGATAAAATATCACTTGGCCAGATAATTACCGTATTGGTAGGCACTTTTGACCCCGGCTTTAGCCTTTCCTCGCCGTGGGATGTGCTAAACGACATTGATCTGTCGGGATTAGAATTTACCTATACCCGTTATCCCGATGCTTCAAAAAGTACGATCAAGGCAACTATACCCATAAAGGTCGACCTGGTATTTATTAATATTACAAACCTCGTAATTACGAAAGAAGGAGCCTCATCAGGGGGCAGCGGGGTTTATATGTATATAGAGGGTACTTTTTTAGGCCTGACGATAGACTCAAGCTCGCCCTTACAAAAAGACGGCAAGGGCGCCGACGCCACCAAAATGCCTGCTGTACCGGGCATGGGCAGCTCGCTTTTCGACCTCAAATTATTGGCGCTTGGCCAGCACGTATCCATGTACGACCCGGGCGCTATAAATACCGTTGACCAGGCAATTACTGCGCTGGGTAACGCTTTTACCACCACTTCCGACCCAAATTCGACCACCATTCCGGTACCGGCAAGCTCAACAACACCCGGCACACTTGTTTTCGATCAAAACAGTAACTGGTTAATTGGCGCCGATTTTACCGTGGCTAAATTTTACCGCATAGCAGTCGTATTTAACGACCCCAACATGTATGGCTTGTTGGTAGGCATTGACCCTGCTGCCGATTATTTTAAAAATCTGCAGTTCGAAATATTATACAAAAAAATAAACGACTCGATAGGTGTTTACCAGCTTGACCTGCAATTGCCCGATCAATGGCGCCACCTGGAGTTTGGCGAGGTATCAATCACATTACCGCTTATAGGTGTAAAAATATATACCAACGGTAATTTTTATTTTGATTTTGGCTTTCCGGCCAGTATCACCGATTTTTCGCGTTCCTTTTCAATACAGGTATTTCCGTTTGTAGGTTACGGGGGATTTTATTTCGGCTATCTAAGCGGGGCCACTTCAACTGCCGTGCCCGCAACAAGCTGCGGTGTTTTCAGCCCGGTTATCGTATTCGGCCTGGGGCTTTCGCTCGGTGTCGGCAAAACGTTTGAACAGGGTATCCTCAAAGCAGGGCTTTCGCTTACAGCTGTAGGTATATTCCAGGGAGTGGTTGGATTTTTCCGGGCTAATACCGCTTTGCAAACCAACGATGCTACATATTACAAGTTACAAGGCACATTTGGCTTAACCGGCCATATCTATGGCGAAATCAATTTCGCTATTATTTCGGCGCGGTTAGATATAATGGCTTATGCATACGCCACAATAACCATCGAAAGTTACATGCCGATACCTATCAGCTTTGAAGCCGGTGTATCGGTATCACTGTCGGTAAGTATAAACCTGGGCTTATTCTCCATTAGCGTATCGTTACACTTCAGTGCTACGGTGAGCGCATCCTTCGTTATCGGGTCAGACACCACCGCAAATGCGCCGTGGAACCTGTGCCCTGTTAAACAGCATGCCGGCGAACTGATAGCGGCGGCTGCGCCTGCTAAGTTTTTGTCGGCTCCGCCTGCCAATCAGAACATCAAATGGCAACCTATTGTACCGGCAGCATCTGTTCCGCTTAATATTGTATTTATCCCGCACCTCACCGTTTCGGGCGATGGGCCGTTACCCGGGCCGCAATATGTGGGAATGTTGTATATTAACACAGCCGACGCCAGTGTGACCGGTCTTGCAACCGGCATATTGTACTGGACGCTGAACGCGCTGATTGGTAATACCACCGCCAATACCGGCCTGGCTTGGCTGCAGGGCCAGACAATTACACTTAATGAAGCAGAGCAATTGCTGTGTTATTTTAGTACGCGACCAAATAACGTTGCGCCATTTAATTATCAAAATACTGCTAAATGCGATATTGAGACTTTTTTAAGCACTTATTTTGTTTTAAACATCAGTGCCGCCGATCCTACGGTAACAACCAACATGCATGGGTCGGTATTCCCGATTTTGCCCGCAATGCAATTGAGCAGTACCTATAACTCGGCCAGTCCCGTAGTGGTTCAACCGGCCCAAACCGGCACGCAAAATTATATCAGCGATATTTCAGCATTATTGGCCTCAATGGGCGTAGCTTATGAATCGGCTATGACCAAAGAAGTTTATAAGCCCTCAATTTGCGATAACCTGGTTGACCCCAATTATGAAAATCAGCCAGACCTGCCGTTCCCGACATTTATATTTACCGATTTTATAGCCCTTATTGCCAAACAATTGCTTCAGGCTACAGCCGATTACCTGAAACAGCAAAACGGGCAAAGCGCTACCGTCTTATCGGCGGTTACCAACGCTGTGCAAAACAGCATACAGGGGATCGGCGGCATGGCTTCAAGATTTATGTTATACGGCATGCGCCTGCCCGTACCGCCCGATGCCAGTACAGGAGCAGTACAGCCGCTGTATGCACTAACCGGCCAGCAGATGGCATTTCCGGCCACGTTAAAAAAGGGAGATAAGTACGCTGTTTCGTTGCAGGGGCCTGCCGGCACGTGGATCAATATGGTTAAAGGCACCAACCAAACCATCAGCATCAGCATTGATGACAACGAAATACAGCATATCCTTGATATAAAGGCAACTACGCTGGCGCCAACACTATTATCCGGACCATCGCCAATCCTTAATTTTAATGATACCCCGCAATCGTTTACCTTAGGCAACCCGGCACTGTGGCAGTACCCCGGCAACCTGTTCAGCGGCGTTAAAGGCGACCCCCATTTATGGCGCCTTCCATCAAACCTGAGCGCGGTGTTCAACGCAGGCGGTAACCCGCAGTTTAGTCTTAATACGATAACTAAAACCAGTTCGGGCATACAAAAAGGCGTAGTTGCAAATGCTTTGTGGTCCACCTCGGTCAGTATCACACTGCAGCGCATAAATGCTCCCGGCGGCTTTAACACGCCTTTGAGCGCCAATATGTACAACCTTGCAGGCGCCGATGACGCCGGCATTGTTTTCCTTGAAGACCTTATCAGCTATCTTAACACCCATTCGGATAGCGACGGCACTAAAACCATACAGCAAATACAAGTGCTTTACCAGCCCGACCCGGTTACTAATTCAAAAGGAGGTTTCGTGTCGGCAGCCAATAATGGCTTTAGCGCTGCAATAGTGCAGGCCAATCTATCAACCGAAACGAACCCCATTACCATGCTATCTGCGCGGGCAGCCGCGCCGCCGCCGGTACGCAGCTACAACACATTGAACGAGGCAGGCGACTTTATAAAACTGTTATGGGAATGCAGCATTGTACGCAGCGGCGGTTTTTATTTTTATTATAATACCAGCGCTAATGCGGGGCTTCCCGACAGCCTTTTTAACAGCAACGGCCTTGCCGAGCTTACACTGGTTATTACCTATGACAACCTGATTATAGCGCCATTTGTAAACAGCGTAGTAATAGGAGACCAGCTTGATCTTTCAATCACATCTGTATACGCACAATCGCCTGATATTACCACCAGGGTGGCAACTATTTTGCCGGGTAATATCGGCTACCAGGTATCGCGCCCATGCCCCGGTCCTTATGCGCCTTCGCAGCCATACCCTACGTTGCCGCAAGATCAAATATACCTGCAATACCAGTTTAACCTTATAGGGGCGCTTTTACCAGCCATCCCGGCTTATCAAAACCTGTTACCGTCCGGCCCTGCCGATCCGATGAGCGAAGGCGATATAGCAGCCGCAAAATCGGCCAGCAACGCTCCTGCAGGCGACGCAACCGACTGGAATTATCGTGCGGTTATTCCTTACTATCAATACGTACAGCCAGCCGGTACCAGCAAAGCGTATCCGAACCCGTACGCGGGCATTGGCAATACTGTAACAATAGCGCTTAACTGGCAGGATATGTTTGGCAATGAGCCACCGGCCGGTGCTCAGGGGCTTAGCGTTAATACAAAAGTATTATATTCTGATATGATCGTTGCGCTCAACCAATGGCCATCAGTTTCAATCAACTACCTGTTTAATTCGCTAAGTAATGCGCCTAACCTTGCGTTAACTTTTACCTTTAATACTTCGCGCTACGCCGGTAAGAGCGCGGTAAACAACGCCCAGATAGATCTTGCTGTTTACATGAAGCTATTCTATCAGCTCAGCAACGCCGACATGGTTATCAGTTTTACCACTTCGATAGAAAATTCGGCAACAACGCCCGTTAACCATACGCTCGATATCCCGCTGTTGCTAAACACATTTATCAACCCGGTAATAGCTATGCTAAACACTGTAGCCGGAGGCGGAGCTTCAACAACTATACCCGACTATGTGGTAAACACGCCGGTTACTACAACGACCATTACTACGTTGCCCGAGATATTGCTGCTTACAGTAGAAATGACCATGCAGCGCATAGCTAACCTCGATCCTAATTTTACAAATGTGGCGGGTGTTGCCTCGGCGTCAATAGCTATACAGCCGCTGTCGCAGGATACAGCCGGAACAGCAAGCAAACTATCGCTTTCCTATTTTGCCGGCCAGTTTGAGGGCGCCTTCGTTAACCTGCCTGCCAACGGCGTAGTATTAAAAGTTGCCACAGGCACTAACATGACGAAGGCTAACACAGATAGTTCCGGCGCGCCATTATGGATTGTACGTTTTGATACCACCGGCGTAAATGGCATTAAGTTTAGTTTCGATAGCTCGCAGCTTTACTATTATGCACCGGCGCCTTTAGCCACCAGCCTGCAAGCGTTCACCGCTGATATATCTCCATATTTACAAAGCAAGCCGTATCCGGCCGGACAGGCAGTTACTAAGAATTACTCGGCCATTGATGTAGATAACTGGGCCCTGCAATTTTTACAGGCTATAGATAAACTGCTTGGGCCTGACTATGCAGTTCCGACATTCCTTTTACATGCACTTAAAGTATTTAAAGGCGACGACGATTATCTGCAAAATGTACTCGATTCAAAACAAGCTATAGCGGATGCAATTAAAACCGGCGTTGACTTTATCATAGAGTCGTCGACAGCCGGTGCTTTAAATAAAAGCAATGCGCAGGAAAAATGGAGACAGCAATTGCTGATACAACTTTCCAATGCTTACAGGTATGTGGCATCGGTACAAACGAATGCGACGATCAGTTCGGGCTATACCGGCGTCAACAGCGATCCGCAGAAAGCGCCTTACGTACCTGCATTGTACGGCAATATGGCCGGTCAGGACCCATCCGTTCCAGGCTCGGCTACGGCGCCAAAATCAACAGAATATTCGTTGTCCACCGCAAAGGTTCCGATTGCGAAGGGCACTTCGTATCTCACTTTCTTATTTGAGGCAAAAGATGCTGCCAATAGCCGGAGCTTTGCCTTCGGCGATATGCAGTACCAGGTTAGCCACATTGAGTTTGATATACAAGCGGTACCCGACATGAACGACTACCTGGCATCTTCGTGGCTGGCCTTTATCATCCCGATAAACAGTGCAGACAGTCCGCTGCTAAGTATGGGCGATATAGGCAGTACACAAATACCGGTACCGTTACGCGCTTATCCAACGCCGCCGTCGATATCGGCGCAAAACTTTGACTATCAACCTGCACAGGGTGGCCAGGCAACTGTTACCAGTATGCGCGACTGGACTTATTGTTACACATACCAAAACCCATCGGCAGCACAGGATACTGTACTTACGAAAATACAATTTAACGTAACACAGGCGCAGCAGGATTCGAATGCAAGAAATAGTGCTAAAAAATTACCGGTGTACCAGGCGCTCGCACAGTTTATCAGCGCCTATCCGGCTATAAGCACCGACCTAGACAGCGCTCTTGCCCAGCTTACACCCGCCACAATGGTGTCAACATCGCCGGCCGCTATTAATGCCCGTTATGCGCTGCTGGCCTTTGTATCAATAGTAAATAATGTAGCGGCAGCGTGGACTGCCGTTCAATCAACCGCCCTTGCTACGCCTGCCATTCCATATACGTTATCTTATAAAATCACCGAAAGCGCCCAAAGCATCACGAATTACCTTGTCGTTACCGTTAACGCCCAGGATTCCCGTTCAATGGTGCAGGCTATTTCGGTTGATATCGACGGATACACCGCCCAACCGGTAACCGGGCAACAAGGTGCGTTTCTTTACTACAAAACCAATCCGGACCACACTAAAACTTACCTGGATTATAGTAAACGCAACGATCAGCCATCGCGTACGATATCTGTTGCCGGGCTCGATATACTCAATACCCAAAATGCGTGGAGCAGCATAGCCGTGCTGCGAAATGAAGAACTGTTGCAGAATAAAGATGGCAGCTGGCAAAAAACCAACCCCGACTTTATATATCAAACGCCGCAGGTAATGTTTTATGATAAGCTTATACCGCTGCTAAATAACCCCGATGCTATCGATATTGCTACAATTGGCACTAAGTCATATCCCGTACAACCAACACGTACACTTCAAAATCATTTGCTGGCCTTGTTTGACGCCCTCACGCAGCAAACTACCAATCAATATACCATAAAGATGCAATGCGACTACACCTACATTATACCAGGTACCAACCTTCCCGTTGACGTGCCCGCATTGCTTCTGACCCCAACGGGCATCGATCCTGCCGATCAAGGCAGCGCGGTTGCTAACATAATATACCAGGGATTAAGTGCATGGATGGCAAACAACCCGCAAAGCAATGGAGGCAGTTATCTGTTTAACATGGTCGCTTATTCGGGTACAGATAATTTTGTTCCGGTGCTGCAGTCGTCATTTACCCTTTCGTTAACTGATATCACTTAACAGTACGCACTGAAGAAAGATCAAAATAAAGGGTTATAGGAAGTACTTACTTCTGCTAATTAGCGGTATTACGATGGATAAAATGCCGCTGCAGGCCATAATAATTCACCTTTTATTGGCCACATTAAATCCTTTAGGCAAGTAGCGCAATTAAACTCTAATATTGTCCTTTATTCTTATTCCCTTTTAGCATTTCGGGTTATAAAATGAGCTTTAACCGTTTGTCGCCCAAAAAATAATCTTTCGATGATCACGCTCCCAAACAACTCAAAAATTGAATGATTATGGCTTTGAAATTAATGGACCATATCCTTTGCCGGACGCCGGTGTTTAGCCGCCACGCTGCTTTAAACGAAAACTGGGTCGGGTTAAAGCAACTGATCCGTGAGGCATCGCCTTCATTATATGAAATCGTCGCCGACAGCGATTATGATGACGCCGTTTGTACGACAGGCAAAGTATGGTTTTCGCTTTGGAAATACTTTAACCGTGCTAAATTCAGGCCGGCTCCGTTTGGCGGATTTGCAGCAATTACACTGCTTGATCAATTTGCCGGCGACCTTCCGTTAACGCTGGACAGTAAACTCATTCCCCACGAGTTGATAGACTGGCAAGAAAAAGATGCGATATTATTCCCTTCGGCTCCGGCAATGTTTCAGGCCAACTCCTCCATTTATACTGTGGGAAATGAGATTCGTTATATCCGCTTTAAAGATGATCAGTTCGAAATTTACTCCGTTGAAGCCTTGCCGGAACTTGAAGCTGTTATTGACTGCTGCCGGATCAAGGCAAATTGCCAGGATATAGAGGAAACGCTTGCACGTTTTGGACGGCCCGCCTCCGTGACGAACCTTTTGATTCTTCAACTGGTCGACCTGCAGCTGCTAATCCCCGAAACTCATCCGAATATTACAGGGACCGATTATTTCGAAAGAATTGATGCGAAGTGGATCAGCGGGTTTCGAAAGTATACCATAACAGAACGACGCAGAATTTCAGGACAGCTGGACCGACATCGGCTTAAACATCTGCCCGATCTGATTTATTTGCTGGCAAATGAGCTACCGGAAGAAAGGAACACAGCACTTACGGATTTTTTACAAGCCTTTGTAAAAAAGTTCGACCAAAATGCAGTCCCCCTTGCCCTTGCACTCGATCCCGAAACGGGCATCGATTATGGCGGCTTTGCCGGCCACGCTGAAAATGATGTATTGGCAACTTTTGCTTTCGGAAATGAGAAAGAAAAGCAGCAGGAACCATGGCCCTTTACAGCGTTGCATAAATTTTTACTAAAAGGGATTGCAGGCGGTCAAATGATACGGCTTGAAGAATTTAGCGGCCCCACAAAAAAGGGGAAGTTGTTGTTGCCCAACTCGTTAAATATTTTATTGCATTTTAGCGGCTGCAATGCAGTGATCGAAAGCGCAGGCGGATGTTCGGCCAATATGTTGCTTGGTCGCTTTACCATGGGTAGTGAGTCTATCGAAAACGCTTGCATGAAAGTGGCGTCCCTGGAACAGGAGGCCAATCCTCATGTTTTATTTTTTGATGTAGCCTACCAGGCAGAAAAACGTGTTGACAACGTTAACCGAAGAAAACACCTTTACGCCGCCGAACTTCCGATATTAAGTTGGTCTGCCCATTCCTCTCCCATTCATTTTGACGATGTTTTGGTTATGGTAAGAAACAATGAGGTGGTACTCTGGTCAAAAAAATTAAACAAACGGATAATTCCACGGATTGCTTCAGCATATAACTACACACGGTCTGACCTGGCGGTATATCGCTTTCTATGCGACCTCCAGCATCAAAATATCCGGTCGGACCTGAACTTCGATCTCGCGCGATTTTTTCCGGATATTTCCCATTACCCCCGTGTCGTTTATAAAGATATTATCGTTTCCCCCGCCAGGTGGCTCATTCCCGCGGCCATTACAGACTGCTCCAGGTCTGCAAGCAAAGAAGAATTGGCGAATTGGCTGCAGAATGAGGATATCGATTTCTTATTTCGGGCCGGCCATGCTGATCAGACTTTGGTTTTTGATCCTAAATCAGAAGCAGATATGGACGCCTTTTTGCTTTTCTTAAAGCAGTATTCAAAACAAGCCGTTTATATTTCAGAGGCGTTGGTGGAATCGGATGATTTGGTTCAGGATGAAAACGGCCATGCTTTTATTTCACAATTTATCGTTCCTTACTGCCATAGCGATGCGATTTACCGCTCCTATGATTTTTCCTTTGAACAGCTCTGCAAGCCGTTTGTTAACCGACGTTTCCCCGGGAGTGAGTGGCTTTATTTTGAGATCTATTGCCATCCGATGAGAAGCGATCAACTTTTGCTCGGAAAGATCCTAACTCTTATCAAAGTATCAAAAGGCAAGGTGAACAAATGGTTTTTTATACGTTATGCAGATCCCCATCCGCATATTCGCTTACGGCTACAGTTAAAGGACCCGGGCTTAGCCCATTCCCTGACAACCGAATTAAATACTTTATTGGCTTTCGAGTGCGCTGCCGGCCTCATCTCTGATATTCAGATTAAGACCTATATGCGCGAAACGGAAAGATATGGCACCGGACGTATAGATCTTGCCGAACATTTTTTCTTTCTTGACAGCAAATTAGCCCTGACCACGCTCGATCGGGCAAAAACACATCTCCGGCGGTATAAAATTGTATTGGCCAACATCGACAGGCTGACTGCCTTATTTTTACCTGATATCAGCGAAAGGATCGATTTCGTCCGTGCAATTGCATCCAATTTCACATCGGAACTTGGCATCAGCCAGGAAAACTTTAAGGTTCTTAACCAGAATTTTAAATCCCTGGAGCTCCAAAAGGGGGAGGATACGTTGTTGAAGTCAAAATATTCCCGATATGAAAAGGTTTTTTTAAAATTAATCAGTCAGTGTAAACATAAAGCAGAGCGAAATAACATGGCAGCTGATTTGATTCATATGCATATTAATCGAACCTTCCATTCCTTCCAGCGTCTTCACGAAGCAACACTGTTGCACTATCTTTTAAAGATGCTGACAACACGCCGTGCCCTTTCAGCTCATCAAGCGGAATAGCCAGCGCCACTTTGAATCGATTGAAGTCATCGCAACCGTGCGTAAATTCAATGTCGCTTCCATAGGCGTACTTTAATCTTTTTTGGACATTGCTCAATCCGAAGCCCGTCCTTTCATGGTTTTTTTTGTATCCCACAAGATTGTCGGTTTCAATGACAAGTTGTTTATTATTCACATATATGTGAATACTTGCTTTTTCTTTGGGCGAATCAATGTCGCCATGTTTAAAAATATTCTCGACCAGTGTAAGCAGAACCAACGGGATCAGTTTAATACCTGAGGTGTCTTCCGAAACATTCAGATCAACGGTAATTCCATTGTTTTTTTTGATCCGGTATAAATAAAGCAGGTTTTCAACCTGGCTGATCTCATCTTCCAGTAAAATGCTATCGCCCATCTTATCCGAGTCGATCGCAAACCGCATTATTTCGGATAAAGCAATAATGGTGTCAGCCGCAACCGGGGATATCGTAAAAATATTATGGTAGATAAAATCCAGTGTATTAAACAGAAAATGCGGCGTTATCTGAGCCTGCAAAAAAGCGTTTTGCGCTTTTGTAAGTTCTTGTTCCGATTTTTGACGATAAATAATATCATTAAGCCATTGCCGTTCAAGCTTGTCGGTTTTTCTTTTTTCGTTAATGTAAGTGACAAAAAAATAATAACCGGTTGCAAAGCCCAGGAAATAAATCCCGCGGTAAAGCATTCGCAGGCAATATAAAAAACTTAGCTTAAGGGGCGCAGACGACGAAAGAAAGTGACCGGCGATCAGTAGTTTATCAATAAAAAAAGAAGAGAATATAAAAACACTGATTTCCAGTAAAAACACGAGCGGAACTCTCCAAAAACTGTTTCGGTAGCTACTCATTGCCCATGGCATGCCATATATTGCATGCCCATAAAACAGTGAAATAGCCAGGGCATAATGTGCGGCGTACGTAAGCGGATTCCCAAATTCGCCAGACACCAGGCCTATCACAACGGTTTCGTAAAAAATAAACAAAGCCCACACCAAAAAATGATAACGGTATTTTTTAAGCGAACCCATATTTAACTTATTCATGGTTTAGTATCGTTTCAAATAGAAAAGGCCCCCTTCGGTATAAAAACTTTCCTTCTGTTGGAATTTCAATTTAAGTTTCATAAAAAAAGTTATGAAACTTAAATGCTTTAAAATTAAAGCTACTAAGCTTTTTATATACAAATCAAAAATGCACAGGTCTGACACCGATACAGCGACGACAGACCCGACAACAACGATGGTTACACTTACAAAAACCGGAATTTTACACGCCGGTAACTAAGGCCGGTTAAGCAACCTGTTTGCAGCCTTACTGTTCATCTTTAATAGTTTACTGGCCAGGAAATTGACAAAATCTTTTCGATAATAATCGCCGACCGTCATCGCCTGTCCGTTTACCATCCGGATGGTATTGCCATCGATGGAGTCAATATGATCTATACAAATAATAAAACTTCGCTGGAACTTCATAAAATTCGGGAACTGCATCAATATTTTCGAAATTTCATTTAACGACATATAGGTGAGTACTTTTTTTGACAGGGTATGGATTAAGACATAGTTTTGCTGGCCTTCTACCGAAACTATTTCTTTGAAATTTATTTTTACGATCTTTAATTGCTCGTACTTATTTTTCACAAAGAAGAACTCCTCATTTACCGCGTGCTCGCTAATCGACTTAACAGTCTGGGGGAATAACTTGGTGATCGTCGCTATAAATTTTAATAGCGAATAAGGTTTCAGCAAGTATGCGTCAGCATCGGCCTCAAAGGCCTCATAACCGTATTGTGTAAAGGCTGTTGTGAATACGAGCTTGTCGGTTTTTTGGCGAACCTGCTTTGATAACTCGATACCCGAGATCATCGGCATGTCAATGTCAAGCAATATCAAGTCGACCTTTCCTATTGAATTGATATCAGTTAGCGCATACAGGGGATCTGTATAAGACTTAATGACCTCTAGGTTTGGAATCAAGTCAATATAAGTTTTTAACCCCTCAATGGCATAAGGTTCATCATCAATAATGATACAGGAATAGGTATTCATATTACAGGGATATGACGATACTAATATAGTTTTTTTAATTCAAAATTCAACCTATAGTTTATACAAGCCTGAGCCCCATTTTTGGGAAAGATGATTGAAATAAGGGATTTTAATATAATCAATAGGTAATAATTTTCCAATTAGTACGCTATTTTATCAAGAAAAAATGGCCCTCGCCGGTACCATCTGGAGGCAGCGTCGTTAGAACTCAGCTTAATGGCAAAAGCAATCTTTAGCCTTTATTTAAATATATATTACCTGCTTTTTATTATTTCGACCAATCTCTCAAACTAATTTGGCATCGCTTTAAACAAAAATACTAAGTGTTTGCGGGCATTGATTTAGTTTGGCGGAGAGAAGGGATTAGCTGCGCTGATCCCTGGAAGGCGGCTAAAACAAATGTTTGCTTGCAAATGCCCTGCCCGAGCCAGATTTTAAGTATAGTTCAAATTCATAGGCTTTATACCTGTTCGGAAATGAACAACACCAAACAAGCTTTAGCGGAAGATGTGTCTTTGTTGCAGGAACCCAACCTTGTTATGACGCTTATATCTTACTTTAAGATTGACAGTACAGCCAACATAGTGTTTGCCGCCGCTTAACTCGAGGAGTTAAACGTTATACCACATCAGGCACCAATATAAGAAAAGCCCGATAGTATTCTAGCAGGCTTTTCACGCGTGTAGCAATTGCCGATTCTCACCTTCGCGGTACAGCGGACTTTGTCCGCCGTAGCTCGCTTCGGCGAGCGAAGGCGGAGAGAGAGGGATTCGAACCCCCGGTACCTGTTACGGTACACCTGATTTCGAATCAGGCACATTGAACCGCTCTGACATCTCTCCGGTTAGGGACGGCAAATATAAGGGTTAGCGCGTAATATTATATAGCGTGCTGCGATAATCGGTAGGATAATGTAAGGGGGGGATGTTGCTGCAAAATCCTAATCATTCGGCGAACATCGAAAAAAGCGCTATCGGTGCCGCTATATGCTATAAGTTGCCGCTATATTTTTCGGGGAAATACATCGTAATGGTAGTTCCCTCGTTAAGCGCCGAACTGGCAATAATTTCGCCGTGATGATTGATCAGGATCTTTTTGGCTATGGCAAGCCCGACACCTGCACCGTCATTGCGAAGGGGCCCTACTTTTTGAAATAGTTCGAAAACCAGATCGCTGTATTTGTTTTCAAAGCCTGTCCCGTTATCGGTAAAGCTGATCTCCCAATACCGCTCGTCCTTCAGGCGCTTGTTTATTTTTGCTCCCGATTTTACTTTATTAGCTGTAATGCTCACCTGGGGTTCAACGCCGATGCGTGCAAACTTCAGGGAGTTGCTCAATAAATTACTGAATACGATCCGGATATGCGACGGCACTACACGAAGCGTAGGGAGTTGCCCGATGGTTATCTTCACATTTTTATCTTCGATCTCGCTTCCAAAAGCTTCAATGGCCTCATTCAATAACTGCCCCAGGTTAATTGTTTCTTCCCAATTCTTGTCGTCGCTCAGAAGTGTATATTCAAGCAGCGAGGTAATAAGCCCCTGCATGTTCGCAGCTTCATCTTTGATCTTGCGCAGGTAAGCGCTTACAGTAGGTGATATAACTTCAGCGAATTCCTGATTAACTAAGTCCGAATAGTTGGTTATCTTTCGTAAAGGTTCTTGTAAATCGTGGGTGGCTACATAATTAAAAGCCTTTAATTCGGCGTTTTTAACAGCCAGCTTTGCATTGTTATTTTCCAGCTCGTAATTCAGCGATTTTTGCTCGTGAATATCGATGCAGCTGCCGATGTATCCCAAAAACTCGCCGTCCGGCGCATACCGGGGTACGCCATTGTCGAGTATCCAGCGAAATTGCCCGTCGTGCCTTTTAAGCCGGTATTCCATGGTAAAAGAAAGCCGCTGTTCGAACGAGGTTACATAAATATCAAGGCACCGGTCAAAATCTTCCGGATGCACGCCTTCGGCCCACCCGTTTCCGCATTCCTGTTCCATCGTTCGGCCCGTAAATTCAAGCCAGCCTTTGTTGAAGTAAGAGCAAAGCATGTCGGTTTCCGACATCCAAACCAACACGGGCGCCGTATCGGCAATGGTTTTAAAACGACTTTCTATATCAAGAAACTGCCGGTTTTGTTTTTTAAGCTCGGCGATCTCAGCTTCCAGCATCAGCGTGCTTTCACTGCGAACAACCGGATCTGTTAATTCCCTGTTTGACACTGGCGGTAGATTTGTGTGTGAAAAAGAATTTATCCACGGTAAAAATAAAGCATTTTAACCAGGTTTTATTAAGTAATAATTATTTTACCTTTGCGTGCTTTATTGGAGAGGTGTCTGAGTGGTCGAAAGAGCACGCCTGGAAAGTGTGTGTACGCCAAAAGTGTACCGAGGGTTCGAATCCCTCCCTCTCCGCCATGCTAAATCAATGCCCGCTATCGCGGGTATTTTTGTTTAATGCCTGCCCCACAAAGAATAAGTGCAGCCGATCCGCCCTTTCGCACGGATAGGGAAAGAGTTTACGTCCGCATCGACGGAGTGTGGGTTATGCCCACCAGCATACCCTCGGGTCCCAGCAGCCGCGTTACCATTTGTCCCCATGGCTCCTTTCGCATCGCAACCAGTAACTTGTAGCCTCGGGATTTGAGTTCCGCAGTTGCTTTTTCAATGTTCTCTACATCAAATTCGATCCAGGCCTGCGGCGCGGGAGCATTGTCAGGCCATTGATCCGTATCAAAGCAGGAAACAGCTGCCTGCGACAATGGCCAAAGGGCAAAATGCGTTACGCCATCCAGCTCGCCCGTATGCAAATAGCCATCACTATCGTCATTTAATGGTAGCCCCAATGCTTCTAAGTAGAACTTGCGGCTTGCAACTGTATCGCGAACGATGGGGCCAAAACCGGCGACGAATAGTACGTTGATTTTTTTCGCTATTTTCATAAGTCAGACCTCTCTTATTCTTATATCTTTAATTAAGTCATCAAAAAAGTCGAAAATGGTGAAGTGAGTCTGCGATAGTAACACGTCAAAATGATAGTATGTGTTAATTTGAATAAAAAATCACTAAAAAATATTCCAATCACTTTCTGTCTACTAAAAACGAATACAAAAAAGCGCCCCGGCCAAAGCCGGAGCGCTTATAAAACTAACAATCAAAAAATGATTATCTTACCCTGTCATTATGCTTATCGCGGCGTATGGCGCGGCTGGTGCGGTTTTCTTCGCGGCGCAAATGCTGACGTTCGGCACGACTAACATGACCGTTGGCTTTTGCCATACGTTTATCCCGGTTAATCGCCCTTTCATCGGTACGTAAATGACGCGCCTCGTTCCTGGTAAGCTCGCCACTGCGTACACCCTGGTTAATACGGTGGCGCTGGTTCCGTTGCCTTTGGGTTATAACCGGCGTATGGGTTTGGGCTTCGGCAATGGAGGTGAAAGCCAATGCAGCGATCAGTAAACCTCCGAATATTTTAATCTTCATAATTTTCGTTTTTTTTAAGTATATAGTAATAGAGCATAAACCAGGCCAATGGTTTAATGATAGCTAAATTATTATAATTGGAAGCATGCCCTTTAACTGATGTTTTAAATTGCGCTTATATTTTTTAATGCTAAATTAGTGGCTATAAACCGATGCCGGCATACAGGCTCCTTTCTGACGAGTTATTAATTGCGCACCTAAAAAAAGGCGACAAGGATGCATTTGCCGAAATTTATGCCAGGTATGCTGCAAAACTTGCCGCTTTTGCAAGTTCCAAATTATACAACCTCGAAGATGCAAAAGATATCCTTCACGACATGTTTGTTAAGCTGTGGGAACATCGGGCCGACATTTCTGTAACTTCTAATCTGCAGTCACACCTTTTTACCATCGTCCGCCGCCGCATTATTGATAAGATCAGGAAAAACATTACCCGCGAAGCGTATGCTTCGGCAATACAATCGATAGCCATTGGTTACGATAATGAAAGTGTGTTTGAAACAAGAGAACTGCGGCAGCACATCGATCGGTCGCTAAATCAGGTACCACCCAGGGTTAAAGAAATTTATATATTAAGCCGCAACGAAGGGCTAAACAATCGCGAGATTGCAGATAAGCTTAATTTATCCGAGCAGACGGTAAAAAACCAATTATCAGCGGCACTCAGGCATTTGCGAAAATCATTAACCGGCTTCACAACTTTTACAGTAATTCTTGGGTGGTTATTGGGATGGTTATAGCGATCATGGATTTTTAACTTTTCAATGGTACTTTTTAGCTTTTCGTCCGACTATCCAAAAACAATAACAGCATGAGTTACAATGATATTAAAGATCTGTTAGACCGTTATGCAACAGGTAACGCTTCCGATGAAGAAGTGGAGCGAATCGAATCGTGGCTGGACGAAAACGGGAATCCAAATTCAGAATGGCAGCAAATGGATAAGGTGCATCGCGATATATGGCTGGCCGGTGTGTTTCAGGAGATCCGGCAGGATATAACAAGTGACGACGCGAAAGTAGTGGCCCTCCGGAAAAGGAATACATGGCGCTCCGTTGCTGCTGTAGCCGCCGTATTTGTCTTATTTTTTACACTATGGCTTGAATGGCCTGCTTTACAGGCCAGATTGAATGGCGTCCGGCTAACCGTTGTTACTGCATCTTCGACCCAAAAAAAGGAGGTTGTTTTGGCCGACGGAAGTACCGTTTGGATAAATTCATCATCTCAAATAAAATATCCCCTCAAATTTGAAAATGCAATACGCGAACTTTACATTACCGGCGAAGCATACTTTGATATAAAACACGATGTTTCCAGGCCCTTTATCATACACTCGGGTAAAGTTGTTACTACCGTTTTAGGTACGGCGTTCAATATAAAAGAAGATAAGCACAGCCATACCGTGGTAGTTACTGTTACGCGGGGGAAAGTAAGTGTGGCCAATGGCAGCCAATCGTTGGGTACAATTACACCCAATCAGCAAATTACCTTTAATACCGTTACCGATAAGCATGTTCAACACAGCATAGACGCCGAAAAAGTAATAGCCTGGCAGGAAAACTATATCCATTTTAACGATGTCACCTTCGCCGAAGCGGCCGCTCAATTGCAGCAAAGGTTTAAAGTAAAAATTACGTTTGCGAATGAGAAAATTAAAAATTGCCAGTTTACAGGCGCGGCGCTGAAACAGGAAAAATTGGATAATATATTAAAGGTTATATGCGAGTTCAATAAAGCTGCTTACCAAACCAAGGCCGACGGCACTATTGTAATCGATGGTCCGGGCTGCAAGTAATTGCAATTATCACTACAAAACCAATGCAATTAAAGCTATACATAACAGTTTTGCTAATAGTTGCGCAGCAGCCACTGTTTGCGCCGAACTGCTGTGGGCAATCCATTGTTAACGAAAAGGTAACGCTGGGCCTGGCCGACGATAGCCTGGCAACAGCGATCAGCAAAATAGAGCGTCAATCCGTTTTTCGTTTTTTTTATCGCAGTTCTGATATTAAACCGGTTACGCATTTAAACCTGCCGAAAGCTTCACGAACGATTTGTCAAACGCTCGAAGCTTTGCTGCAAAATACATCGCTGTCCTTCAGGCAGGTAAACGGCAATATTCTACTGGAGCGGAAAGATCAGCAATACGATAAACTAATAAACGGACGTGTAATTAACCGTATTACAAAAAAGCCTGTCGCTAATGCCAGCGTTTTTTTAAACAATACTTCTACCGGCGCCCAAACAACAAACGATGGGACTTTTGCTTTTAATAATACGCGGCCGGGTAAATATGAACTGGTGGTATCTGTTATCGGTTTTGAAACCTATAAGCAATCTATAGTCATATGCAATCGTAATATAGTTTTAGGCGACATTGAAATATCACCGAAGCAAATCGTTTTACATGAGGTAAATGTAATAGCCCGGCGCCAGACAAAGGACGAAAGACAAAAATATCTGTCCTGGTTTACAAACGAGTTTATAGGCACTTCGGCGGTGGCTGAGCAATGCAAAATTTTAAATCCGGAAGTGCTTGATTTAAGTTACGACGCCACGAAAAATACGCTTACCGCGTCGTCGTCAGATTTTCTTGTGGTCGATAACCGGGCGTTAGGCTATCGCATAAAATACATGCTGACAAACTTCAAGTTGGATAATGACCCTTCGGCAAAAATTCGTCTTGATTATGAAGGCTCAATTTTATTCGAAGAACTACCAGGGGCAGCTAAACAACAAAAACGCTGGCAAAAACACCGACAGAGCGTTTATGAAGGTTCGGTGATGCATTTTTTACGATCAGCGGCTGCTGACGCGATAGAACGGGAAGGCTTTAGGGTGCTTCGCCAGGACAACTATGCAAATCCCGAACGGCTATCTGATAGCTTAATTCAAAGCAAAATCGCAATTTATAAAAAACTAAAATCAAGAACTGCGGCGGATTCATTGTCATTTTGGAATAAAAAACTTCGGCTTCCCAGGACGATTGAAAAACTTATACGCGTTCCCTTACATAAAGTAGAGATTATAAAACAGACAGATCAACCTGGGTTATTTGCGTTTGGGCCCGGAAAGGAAAACGCTTCGCTTTATATTACTTATAACAAAAATCATCATTATTATATAAATAACGAAGCTGCCTATATAAATGGCCCGAACAATAAAGAGACGACGATCGTGAGTTTTAATGCTCCGTATGCGTTGTTTTATAACAGTGGCTGGCTTGTTCCGGGCTACGTGATGTTTAACGGAACATGGGCTAACAATAGGGTAGCCGAACTTTTGCCGGTGGATTATGACCCGGGGCAGCCCCTGATTAATACGAGCGGAAATGCTGTGTCAATCACCGGTATTTCAAAAACTTCGGCCGAAATGCCCGATTCTCTTCAGGCCAAACTTTTAAAGTTAAAAGCCGCGTCTGACGGGATCAACGAAAGCCGGGCGCCCGAGAAGCTTTACCTTCAGTTGGACAAACCCTATTATGCCATCGGCGATACCATATGGTTCAAAGCTTATCTTTTCAACGCCGCTTATTTAACGGCAACCGATAAAAGCGGGATATTATACGTCGATTTAATCAATGACAGCAGCAAAGCTGTAAAACATTTCAGCCTGCCGCTCCAGGCCGGCCTTGGCTGGGGGGACATCGGATTAGATGAAAAAGATTTCGGGCCCGGCACCTACACGGTAAGGGCGTATACCACCTGGATGCGCAATTTTGATGACAACGGCTTTTTCAGTAAACGCTTTTATATTACCGGCGGGGAAAGTAACTGGCTGGTTAACAAACAGGTCGGCACGTCAACACTAAATGGCGACGGCGCCGCAAATGTTAAACTTCAGTTCTGCGATATTGACAGGAAGCCGGCAGCAAACGAAACTTTCGAACTTGAAGTGCTGAACGGGGACAAACATTTGTACAAGCAAGGGGCGCAAACTGATGGGGCCGGGGTTATGGATGTGAATTTTAAGCTACCTCAAAAAACCGCTGGTTTGGCCATAGTTGCCCAAAACGAAAAGAAAGACAAAAAGGCGGTTATCCCCATTGTTTTAAACACACCCGATAAGGCTGACATTCAATTTTTACCGGAGGGAGGCAATTTAGTTGCCGGTTTGCCTGCGCATGTTGGTTTCAAAGCGATAGGCGAAGATGGCCGGGGCAACAACGTTACAGGTGTGATCGTCGATCATGAACAAAAGCCGGTTGCGGAATTTAAATCGTTGCATAATGGCATGGGCAGTTTTAGCATGGCAGCGAGAGAAGGTGAAAGCTATATCGCTAAAGTTACCCTGCCCGGCGGGCAGGTAAAGGATTACCCGCTGCCGCCCGTAAAAAATAATGGCGTCATTTTACAGGTTAAGAACCCCATGGACCGCGATTCGGTGGAGGTTTTTGTGGCGGCCACAAGTGACGTTGTGCAATCGGATAACAACTATTTTTTAATTGGTAAGGTCAGGGGACTTATATGTTATGCCGCGGTTATCGCTTTCCATGGAAATAATTACGTAAAACGGAGGGTTGCGAAGAGCTTGTTCCCCTCCGGTATAACCCATTTTACGTTGTTGAGCACAAAATATCAGCCGCTGAATGAGCGCCTTGTATTTGTGGATCATCACGATGACCTGCGTATTCAGTTTGCTGATGAACATCCGGCTTACACGGCGGCGGATAGCGTCGCGTTACACGTCAGGGTAACCGACAACAGTGGCGACCCGGTACAGGGTAATTTTTCAATGGCAATCACTAACAACGCAGACATCAAAACAGATAGTTTAAATAACGAAAATATACTTACGCGCATACTGCTTACGTCTGACCTTAGAGGATATGTCGAACAGCCGGGATATTATTTTTTAAAAACGGGCGAGGCCTGGAACGCTTTGGATAACCTGTTGTTAACCCAGGGCTGGACCGGTTACGACTGGCAGGAGATGTTTAATCCGCCCAAGGTAACTTACCCTCCGGAACGCGAATTTGCCGTAAAGGGCAAAGTGGTCAACGCTTTTAGTAAGCCGGTTAAAAACACCCATGTCCTTTTATTTTCCAAGTCGCCTGCCATTTTAATGGACACGACGACGGATAAGGAAGGCCGGTTCGTATTTGATCATTTTCCGCCGGTGGATACACCCTTATTTGTGATCAAAGCGGTAAATAAAAACGGGAAAAGTTTTAACGTGGGTATCGTTATGGACGAGATAAAACCGCTTGAAGTTAAAAATAGCGGTGTCCCGTTAATTAATCCCTGGTATGTAAATACCGATACCACTTTAATAAACTATACAAGGGCTAACGTTTTAGCTATGGAACAAATCGGCGGGGCAGGTGGCAAGCATGTTTTGAATGAGGTAAAAATATTGGCAAAGAAAATTGTTAAAGACTCGCAAAACTTGAACGGCCCGGGGAATGCTGATATCGTGCTGGATGAGAAAGACCTGGAAAAAGCCGGCAAGAAAACCTTTTTGCAACTGCTGCAGGAAAATGTAAAGGGATTTCACGAATCTTTTTATAAGATGTACGAGTGGTATTTTATTAATGATAAACGGGTTATACTTTTGGTCGATGGGATGTTTGCGCATGATCTTGTGCATCCGTTTTTATTTCGGGATTTCAAAGACTACCTGGAGTCGCACGAAGCCGAGGATATAAAAGGAATCGAGGTGATGTCGTCAGCTAAGTTTACCATGAATTATGCAGCCCGGCTCGGCGCTTTGATGAATACTTTTGCCTTTGTTGAAATCACCACCCGGTCGGGTCATGGGCCCCTCATCGGCAACACGCCGGGCATGTATTTGTACAAGCCGTTGGCGCTGAGCTGGCCCAGGCAGTTTTATAAACCGAGGTACACCATTAAGGACGCGGCCAGCCATGCGGCGGACCTGCGGTCGACCATTGATTGGGAGCCAAATATTGTAACCGATATCAACGGCAAAGCTGCCGTATCGTTTTATGCTGCGGGCAAGCCTTCAACGTATACGGTGATCATTGAGGGAACCGACATGAACGGTGATATAGGGTATCATATCCAAAAGATCAAAATTGATCCGGAAAATAAATATCCATAATCGATGGAGTTACTCCCTGCCGAATGCTTCGCGCAGTTCATCCTTGGCTTTCTCCAAAATATCTTTTTGTGATTCAGGGAGATTTTTACCGGCCCGATTAATATAAAAGTTCAGCATGGACATAGCTGACTGGAAGGGCGTGGTTTTTCTTCGTTTACTTGTCTCGGCCGAGTGTTTCAGCGATTCGGCTATTTTCTTTGGGTCGTCCGATTCAAAAATATTTTCTTCCAGGTCCATGGCGTTACTGTTTTCTGTGACCTTTGCCGACCATTTTTTTGGCTCGGCCTTTTTCCCGGATTTTTTTGTTGTTGCATGGGTGGTTGCCATAATTTTGTCGAATTAACTTTTTATCATCGCACAATAATAATACCAGCACGTATGGTAATTTTGCGGCCTGATAATTAACAACCGATGGAGCTGGCAGGTATCATTAAAAAACGAATTAACGACGAAGGGCCGATATCCTTTTACGATTTTATGGAAATGGCACTCTATTATCCCGGGCTGGGATATTACACAGGGCCAAAGGATAAAATAGGCCGCACCGGCGACTTTTTCACAAGCTCGAACTTAACGCACGCCTTTGGTGCAATGATCGGCAAACAGCTTGAAGAGATGTGGCGGCTGATGGGCGAAGGCGAATTTACCATTGTTGAGTATGGCGCGGGCACAGGGGCGCTTTGCGCCGATATTTTAAATTATATCAAAAGCAATCCGGACATGTATGACCGTGTACACTATGTCATTATTGAAAAAAGCCCAACCATGCGCGCACTGGAAAAAGAGCGGGTAAACGAGAAGGTAAGCTGGCATCGATCGATAGATGAAGTTGCGCCGATTACCGGCTGCGTTTTGTCGAATGAGCTTTTGGATAATTTATCGGTGCACCGGGTGGTGATGGAAGATGAGCTGATGGAAGTTTTTGTCGACGATCAAAACGGGTTTACGGAAGTATTGAAACCGGCTTCGGCCAAAATTAAAAATTACCTGGATGAGCTAAACATTCAATTGCCGGGCGGATATAAAACCGAGATTAACCTGGAGGCCACGCAATGGATAACCGATGTCGCCGCATCGCTGCAAAAAGGTTATGTGCTCACCATCGACTATGGTTTCCAATCGACGGAGTTGTATAAGCCGCACCGGAGCGAGGGCACGCTGCTTTGTTATAAAGGCCACCAGATCAATGACAATTTCTACCAGGATATAGGCGTACAGGATATTACGGCGCATGTAAATTTTACCGCGATATGCCATTGGGGCCTGAAAAACGGTTTAGGTTGCTGCGGGCTGGTTAACCAGGCAAATTTTTTGCTGGCGTTAGGAATTAAGAACTACCTGCGCGAAACAGCGCCGCAAGGCGTTAATGTAGCCGAAATGGCAATGCAGGAAGCTATGCTGACGCGAACACTTTTGGTAGAAATGGGCAGCAAATTCAAAGTGCTGATTCAGCAAAAGGGGATGTACGGGCACCCGCTTTCGGGTTTAAACCTTTATTGACCTACGGATTTTTTCTGATCGCGCTTATGTCGCCGTTGCGCTCGATATAAACCCGGTCTATCTTATCCATGTCGTCGGTCAATGCCGATTTCCTGACCCCCTCCATCATATCTTCTTCGCAAAGCAATGCCTTCCTCATGTTTTTTTGGTTTACGTGCCCGTTATTAAAAAGAAGTATTTTACTTCCCTCCACAAAACGCGAGAAACGCTTGCTGCCAGCGATCAGCCATCCTAAACAGCGATGGAAAATAACGATCACAAAACAACAGACCACAACCGGGATAAACGGCGAGGCGCCCACCACGGCACGGCTTAGTATCGCGCCAAGCGAAATCGTGATGATATTATCCAGCGGCGTGTGCAGGCCAAACGAACGCCGGCCCGAAACTCTTACCAATGCCAGGGAAATTAAAAGCACAACGACACCGCGGCTGCTCATTTGCAGCGCATCCAAATCTTTTCCCTGCCCAAATATTTGGTGAATTAAATCCATGCGGTGTGATATAAAAGCTAACAAAATGTAAACCAAATTAGCCGTCAAAAAGTTTGTGAATTGATGAATAGTGTGCGGTGACCTGGTTGCCGGATGGCCGCGGCTGTTGAACTTAGCGGCTAAAAAAGTATCTTTGCAAAAACGGATAGAACTTAATGTCGAACCTTAGTCAATTTAAACGATTCACGGTTACGTCTGCGCTGCCTTATGCCAACGGGCCGCTGCATATCGGCCACCTGGCCGGCGCCTATTTGCCGGCTGATATTTTTGTTCGTTACCTGCGGCTTAAAAAAAAGGATGTTGTTTATGTTTGCGGGTCGGATGAGCACGGTGCGGCCATCACGATAAAAGCGAAAAAGGAAAGCACCACGCCCAAGGCCGTCATCGATAAATATCACGGCCAGATAAAAAAAAGCTTCGAAGAGTTTGGAATTGCTTTTGACATCTACCACCGCACGTCTTCCCCGATACACCACGATCTTTCGCAGGAATTTTTTTTAAACCTGTATGAGAAGGATGAATTTATCGAGAAGTTTTCGGAACAATATTATGACGAAGACTATCAGCAGTTTTTAGCCGACCGCTATATTATAGGCACCTGCCCCAATTGCCACTTTGAAAACGCCTATGGCGACCAGTGCGAGAATTGCGGCACATCGTTAAACCCAACCGACCTGATCAATCCTGTTTCTACGTTAAGCGGGAAGTCGCCAATATTGAAGGAAACCAAACACTGGTATTTGCCATTGGATAAATATCAGCCCTGGCTTGAGAAGTGGATCGACAGCAAGGAAGGGGAATGGAAGGTAAATGTATTTGGGCAATGTAAATCGTGGCTTAAGGCCGGACTGCAGCCGCGTTCCATGACACGTGACCTGGACTGGGGCATCGATGTGCCTTTAGAAGAAGCCAAAGGAAAAAAGTTGTATGTGTGGATGGATGCACCCATAGGTTATATTTCGGCCACCAAACAATGGGCCATCGATACCGGGAAAGACTGGAAACCATATTGGAAAAAACAAGACAACGAAGCCGATAACTCGTGCCTGCTGCATTTTGTGGGGAAGGATAATATCGTATTTCATTGTATTATTTTTCCGTCTATTTTACATGCGCACGGCGAATATATTTTACCCCAGAATGTGCCCGCAAACGAATTCTTGAACCTGGAGGGCGGCAAGCTTTCCACATCGCGCAATCACGCTGTTTGGCTGCACGAGTATTTGGAAGAATTTCCGGGCAAACAGGATGAGCTGCGCTATGTGTTAACTTCCATATTGCCCGAAACCAGCGACAGCGAGTTTACGTGGAAAGATTACCAGGCCCGGGTGAATAACGAGCTGGTGGCTATTTTGGGCAACTATGTGAACCGGGTAATGATCCTGATGCATAAATTTTACGACGGTGTTGTAGAGAGCTCACAGGGGAAAATCGAACTTAACGATGAGAATTTAAACAGTGAGCTTGGCCGTTTTTATGATGAGCTGGAAGCTAACGTCGAGGCTTTTAAATTCAGGCAGGCGCTGCAAAACGTGATGGATATAGCACGGTTGGGTAACCGCTATCTTACCGAAAACGAGCCGTGGAAAACCATTAAAACCAACCCGGATGCGGCAAAACAAACCCTGCATAACTGCCTGGTATTGATAGGCCATTTGGCCGGCTGCCTGCAGCCGTTTTTGCCGGCGACCGCAAAAAAAATAACAGGAATGCTCAACTGGCCGGGAAGCGAAATTGGTTTTGACCGGGAAATTTCGTTTGCGAATGGGCATAGGTTAAATCCTGCTGTTTTATTATTCGAAAAAGTTGAAGATGAAGTGATCGACAGGCAGATACAAAAACTTCAGGATAAAAAGGATGACGCCGCCGCTGAGAAGCAATTGCAGCTGGTACCCGCCAGGGAAAATATCAATTTCGAGGCTTTTGCCGCGATGGATATTCGCACGGGCACTATTTTAACGGCCGAAAAAGTAGCCAAAACCAAAAAGCTGCTGAAGCTAACCATTGATACAGGTATCGATCAGCGTACCGTGGTATCGGGCATCGCCGAATATTATGAGCCTGAAAACATCATTGGGCAAAAGGTGAGTATTTTGGTAAACCTGGAACCGCGCGAAATAAAAGGCATCCTCTCGCAGGGCATGATCCTGATGGCCGAAGATGCGGCAGGCAAATTAACCTTTGTGACCGCTGCTGATGATTTTCATAACGGCTCCGTCATCAGGTAAGATGATGTGCCGCTGTATTGACGAACTCATGTTTAATTCGCACATTTGCACATTCAAAATTCGCACATTTCCAATGGTCCCGTAGTTCAACGGATAGAATAGAAGTTTCCTAAACTTTAGATATGAGTTCGATTCTCGTCGGGACCACTTTGCAAGTCAAAAGCCTTTAGTCGTAAGTCTGGGGGCTTTTTATCTTTACTTAAAATATGCTTAAATCCAACTCGAAATGAATTTTATTATAACCGCTATCATCGTTATTAGTTTTGTTATTCCGATTGTAATAGCCAGTAAGAATAAATCAAAATTCGGTATAAACTTAAAGAGAGTTTATTGCCCGGTTTGTGGTACAAAACTGCCGATAATAAGAATGCCAGAAAACAGAAATCAATTATTATATGGTGGATGTACATGTCCGAAGTGTCATGCGAACGTTGACAAGTACGGAGATATCATCCGATAAAACAGCGAGTCAACGATAAACATTTCGAGTTTTGTGGTCTAAGAACCACTTTCCAAAGTGAAAGCCTTTAGTCGTGAACCCGAAGGCTTTTTTAGTTAAATAGACCTGTGCAGAGTTGACTTATATTTTTGGCATTCTTTAAATGCCCTCCAATCACTTACATTTATATCCGAAATCCGCATTCCCGGGGTTAGGGATATTCCGAATGGTGACGATTATTAGAAGAAGAATTTATTTATTCATATGGATCATCGCGGTAGCCACAAGCTGCAAAAAGCCGTATTACCCGCCGGTAACCAGCAGTACGGGCAGTTACCTGGTTATAGAGGGTGTGATCAACAGCGGCTCCGATTCAACGTTCATTAAGATCAGCCGGGCGGTTAAACTGACGGATAAGGTTGCGGTAAAGCCCGAACTGAATGCCGTTGTTACCGTTCAGGGGGATCAAAATTCTTCGTACTCCTTAACTGAAATGGGAAACGGCAGCTATGCCTGCGCCGGGTTAAATTTGGATAATTCCCACAAATATCGCTTAAGCATCAGGACGGCCAAAGGGGAGCAATATGTATCAGATTATATGGAGGTACTAAACTCGCCGCCGATTGACAGCATCAGCTTCGATACAAAAGGCACAGTTTCAAATCCGGGTTTAAATATTTATGTAAATACCCACGATCCGGCTAACAAGGTGCATTATTACCGCTGGGATTACCAGGAAACGTGGATATTTCACTCCAATTTCACATCCTTTTTTAAATCGAACGGTGATACCGTTTTAGGCCGCGATTGGAACCATGATAACATCAGCCAATGCTGGCAAAGCGATTCGTCAAATACCATCGTGCTGGGCTCGTCGGCTAAACTGGCGAAGGACGTGATCGCGGGCCAGCCAGTCACCTCCGTCATCTCTACTTCGGAAAAGCTTGGCGATGAATACAGCATCCAGGTAAGGCAATATGCCTTAACGACAGACGCCTATAACTTTTATATAAACCTGAAGAAAAATACCGAGCAGCTGGGAAGTGTTTTTGATGCCCTGCCATCAGAGATTAATGGAAATATACATTCGGTTACCAATCCTTCGGAGCATGTTATTGGGTATATCAGTGTGGGCGGCACATCCAAGCTTCGGATATTTATCAGTAACCGCCAATTACCCGCATGGATAACAACCCCTTTTTATACCACTTGCCAGCTTGCTTTTCCGGGAACTCCGTGCTGTTATTATATTTTTGGCGCAACTAACCAGGTTGATTATTATATAAACTACAATAAAGGAAACTACCCAAATCCTTTAATTCCGGTTGACGCGATCGGCAGGCCAGGCGGGCCGCCGGTCGGATATACGGCGGCATCGCGGCAATGTGTAGATTGCACCTTGCGGGGATCGAACAAAAAACCCGCTTTTTGGCAATAAAACCCGCAATCATTATGTTGATAAATGTGCTATGGTCCTTTGAATAGCGGCTATATCAAGTATATTTATATCCGAACCTGCGGCCCTTTAGCGGAAGGTGAACAATTATGATAAGAAGAATTTATTTATTGATGTTCGTCGTTGTCGTAGCGGTAAGCTGCAAAAAGCCATATTACCCGCCGGTTTCAAGCAGCTCGGGCAGCTTCCTGGTGGTTGAGGGTGTGATCAACAGCGGTGCCGATTCAACGTTCATTAAGATCAGCCGGACGGTTAAACTAACGGATAAAGTAGCGGTAAAGCCTGAACTGAATGCCATTGTTACTGTTCAGGGCGATCAAAATTCTTCATACCCCTTAACTGAACTGGGGAACGGCAGTTACGCCTGCGCCGGGTTAAATTTGGATAATGCCCACAAATATCGTTTAAGCATCAGGACGGCCAAAAATGAGCAATATGTATCCGACTATATGGAGGTGTTAAATTCACCGCCTATCGATACCGTTAGCTACGACATAAATGGAACGGTGTTCGGGCCGGGTTTAAATGTTTACGTAAGTACTCATGATCCAACCAATAAGGTGCGGTACTATCGGTGGGATTACCAGGAAACCTGGATAATTCATGCAAATTATTCATCTTATTTTAAATCGAATGGGGATACGGTACTCGGCCGCAACCTCGTCGACGATAACATTACATATTGCTGGCAGAGCGACGCATCGAGCAACATTCTTTTAGGCTCCTCGGCAAAGGAGGCACAGGATGTTATAGCTAACGCTCCGGTTATTTCTATCAACTCGACATCCGAAAAGGTAGGCGACGAATACAGCATACAAGTGAGGCAATATGCGCTGACGACGGATGCCTATAACTTTTATGTAAACCTTAAGAAAAACACCGAACAATTGGGAAGCGTTTTTGATGCCCTGCCATCAGAGATCAATGGAAATATACATTCGGTTACCAATCCCTCCGAGCCTGTCATAGGTTATATAAGCGTAGGCAGCACGTCGAAACAGCGCATATTCGTCAGCAACCGGGTGTTGCCTAACTGGCACGCCACGCCATTTTATTCCAATTGCAAACTCGAGTTTGATTGGGATTCCAATCCTCAACAAAAATGCTGCTTTTATAACTTTGGCACAAGCAACAACCAGGTGGATGCCTATATCAATTATAATATTGGTCACTATATTAACCCGTTCATACCGATCGATGCCATTGTTATCATGCCCAACACACCCCCGATAGGCTATACCGCCTCAACGCGCGAATGTGTGGATTGTACCCTGCGCGGCTCAAATAAAAAACCTGCTTTTTGGAAATAGATGGCGTATAACCTGGTTATTGATTTTTATAGCCGTAACTTATTCCCATTGTGCTTATATAATTGTTTTTTAAGCAATCGATAATTTTTACCGGGGTATCGCTGTTGGCGAGGTAGCAGTTCTCCTGAATTATCCTGTTTCCCTGGTATATAAACTCTATTTTGTGACAACTGAACTTATCGGTAAACGCAATGCTCGCGTTTGCGGGTTTACCTGCGCCATCAAAATACTCGACGCTTGATCTCCGGTTATTATTGTCGTAAAAATATTTTATAGCATGGTAATTTGACACCAGGGCGCCACTTGTAACGATAGGTGTCTGGCCATCAAAGAAACTAATTTCGGAGAGATCAGCATTAGGGTAATAAGTGATCAGCCGCCGCGAATAACCATCGTTTGTTTTGCCCAGATTACCGTTCTCGTCAAAATACAATACCTCAATTTCCTGCCCGTCCTGGTTATATCTTATAATATATTCATGATAGCCATTCCAGCGGGCCATTTTTGTTGCGGCATCTTTCCAGTAAGATTCGGAAGATTTCCTGCCCAGCTCATCATATTTATATTTTAGCATGTACACCTGGTCGGTATTATTTTTTACCGGGTTATTTGCTTTATCGTAATAAGCCATTTGGGTGGCCCTGCCTTTATCGTCGCGCTCATAGCTATACCGGTGTGTGCCGTAAACGTCTGATGTGGGTTGCTGATTATTATCAAAATATTCAATACTGGTCAGCATGTTCAACGGCGAAAATTTATAACTGATTCGTTGATATCCCGAATTATTATTTACCGGCTGCAGGTTTTCATCGTAGTATGATATTTGCACAAGATTCCCGTTTTCGTCATGATCATTCCTGATCATCGCCACGCCGTCGCCTGCGGCAGATGCCCGGCTTATTTTGCCTTTCTCATTATATCTTGTCTCGGTGGCCAGGAAACCGTTTTTATAGGTATATTCGTATTTGGCCACTCCGTAAGCGTTTTCGGTTACCTCTTCGTTAAGACCAATATTCTCGTAGGTGATATAGTTATCATCCTGGTCATATCCATATCGGTATTTGAATCCGCCATAACGATTGGTAAGCGGCTCGTCGTTGATCCCAAAATAAGCTACGGTTATATCATTCCCCCGTTCATCGCGCTGGTAAACCAGCTTATGGCAATCATAGCTTCCGGCCATCACCGGGCTGCCGTCGGGCCCATAGAACGATTGTTCCATGATCAGCGAAAACCGGTTTTTATCGGCATAGCGTTTATACTTCACTATAGCAAACCCGTAGGAATTATTACATGGCTTACCCGAATAAGACAGGTACCTTTTTTCGGCCAATAGGTTGTTTTTATAAATATATTTTACTGATTTACAGGGTAAAAGGCTGTTTTTACCCGTATTTGTTTCGGTAGCGCTGAATATGCCGTTACCGATCAATGTAAACTTCGTTGTTTGATAGGTTTGCCCCCATTGATCGGTTTCGGTAACCAATTTTAGGTTCCCGTTAAAAAACCGAACAACGGTTGTATTGATCACAATACCAGCGGCATTGTATTCCTGTACCCTGGTCGACTGAGCACTCATCCTGGTGATTTTATAGTACGACCGGTTAGCGGTCGTTTCCAGTTTCATCAGGCCAAAAACCGAAGTTGGCGTGTAATCCCAGTCCTTGTAGTTTTCGCCGCTACCGAACGCGGTGAAAGCGGAAAATATTAATAAACCAATCAAGGTAACAGATCGAAGCAGCATCTGTGAGTAATTCTTTTTCATATCAGGATATTTAGTTAATTGATCCGGTTGTAATTCTACCTAAACTTAGCATAGATGAACGATAGCATCAAGGTACCTGTTTGGGTACCCTGCACCCGGCCTGTCATAAAATGATAGGCCAGGCTTTTCAAAAATTGACGGTTATGTTTTAAAAATTACCCTATTTTTGTTTTAACCAAATCATTATGAGATCAAACCTGCTGTCAGTCCTTATCCTGTATATTTCTTTGTATGCCGGTGCAGCCGGCGCTCAGTCTAACGAAACAGTAATCATCAGGAAATCGGGCAAAGATAAAATCGACGTGTTGATAGGAGGGCAGCCTTTTACAAGCTTGTTGTATGGCGCAAACATCGAAAAGCCTGTACTATACCCGTTGCATGCGTCAAACGGGACTGTAGTTACCCGGGGGTTTCCTTTAAACCCCAGGCCGGGCGAGCCGACCGACCACCCCCATCATTTAGGCATGTGGTTTAACTTTGAAAACGTGAACGGCCTGGACTTTTGGAATAACTCATACGCGATACCGGGGGAAAAGAAGCATCTGTACGGCTGGATAAAAACCGACCGTATCACCGAAATTAAAAGCGGCAAAACAGGCGTATTAGCTTATCATGCCAACTGGACAAACCAGGCGAATTCAATCCTGCTGGAAGAAAACACGACTTTTTATTTTTCGGGTAACCGCAGCCAGCGCATGATTGACCGCATTACTACGCTTACCGCCGATACGACCGTAGTTTTTAATGATGCAAAAGACGGTATGCTGGGTTTGCGGCTTGCACGCGAATTGCAGATGCCCGCAACAACCGATCAAAAATTTACCGACGACAAGGGTAATGTAACCATCGTTAAAGCCGGCGAGGATAAGATCAGCAACGGCAATTATTTAACCAGCGAAGGTAAAACCGGTGACGCCGCATGGAGCACCCGCGGGGTTTGGTGCAAGGTGTATGGCAAAATGGGCCGCGATTCGGTTAGCATCGCCATAATCGATCACCCCGAAAATCCAAACTACCCCACCTTTTGGCATGCCCGGGGGTATGGCCTGTTCGCTGCTAACCCGCTTGGCGAAAAAGTTTTTACCAACGGGAGATCGGCCAAAAACCTGACTTTACAAAAAGGGCAGTCGGTTACTTTTCGGTACCGTATCATTATCCAGGATGGCAACACTACGCTTTCAAAAAAAGAACTCGACGCAATTGCATCGGCTTTTGCCAAACGAAGATAAACCGACACCCTCGTTAATGAATAATTTTTCTGCTTAGCATTATTTTAGTGATTATATTGCCAATCCAATTAAACCAGTGCCTGGCTATTCCGCTGCTATATCATCAGATTAGGCTTAGGCCATAAATTATATAACCTTATGAAAGATTCACGCAGAACATTTATCAAGCAGGCAGCGATCGCAGGTGCAGGGCTCGCGCTAACCAAAACCGCCTGGAGCGCTCAAAGTTATAAACGAATAATAGGCGCCAACGACCGTGTACGGGTTGGCGTGGTGGGTTTTTCGGACCGCCACCGCTCATCCCATATTCCCAGCTTTATGAACCACTACAAAGAATTAAACTTTGATGTGGTTGCCGTATCCGACATCTGGAAACGTCGAAGGGAAGAGGGCGCGGCCATCTGGAAGGGCAAAATGGGCCACGATATTATAGCCTGCCGGAATAACGAGGAGATGTACGGCAAAAAACTGGTTGACGCAGTATTTATAAGTACGGCCGACTTTCAGCATTCTCATCACGCTATTGAAGCGGTAAGAGCAGGGTGCGACGCCTATTGCGAAAAGCCATTTGCCGAAACGATGGAAGATAACCGGAATGCGCTAAAGGCTATAAAGGCGACCGACAGGATAGTGCAGATAGGATCGCAGCGTCGCAGCGGGGTGAATTACCATGCTGCGGCAGATTTTATCCGGTCAGGTAAATTTGGGCCGATAAAAATGGTTGAATTGACCTGGAACGTTAACCAACCCGGCAGGTGGCGGAGGCCCGAGCTGGTGCCGCTGTTGAAAGAAGGTGATACGGATTGGAAACGCTGGATCATGAACCGACCGTACGAGGCATTTGATGCCAGGAAATATCTTGAGTTCAGGCTATTTTGGCCTTATTCATCGGGCTTGCCGGGGCAGTGGATGAGTCACCAGATAGATACTGTGCATTGGTTTAGCGGCTTAAGCCACCCGCGAAGTGTTGTTGCAAACGGCGGAATTTATATGTGGAAAGACGGCCGCAAAAACTGGGACACGCTAACTGCCGTTTTTGACTATGGACCGATAAACGATCCGTCTACCGGCTTCCAGGTAACATTTGCCTCGCGTATGGATAATGGAGATGAGCATCCGGCCGAAATTTATTATTCCAACGGGGGAGAGCTGAACCTGATCACCAATAAGGTTTCGCCTACCGGCGGACTTACTGAAAAAATGGCGAAAGCCATGGGCATGAAGGCAAACTTATTGCCCGAGGTTGATTTGCCCAATAAGGAACCGGTAGTGGCATCGGCCAATACCGGCGGCGATGCGCTTACCTCAAACCACGTACGCAACTGGATGGAATGTGTGCGCAGCCGGAAGCAGCCGCACGCGCCGGTTGAGGTAGGCTATAATCATTCCGTAGCCAATATTATGACCAATGCCGCCATACACACCGGCGCCAAAGCAACTTTCGACGAAAAAACGCAGGAGGTAATGGCCAACGGCAGGGTTTTTAAATATGCTTAACTGCATTCGGGCCATGTTCAAAAACCACGGCTAAAAAATGAAAATTACCGCCCCGATCATCTCGTTGCTGTTGCTTTGCGGGCAGCTTATGGCGGTAGCCGGCGAAACGACCTGGATACGGGTAAATCAATTGGGATACACGCCCCGTGGGGTAAAGGTAGCGGTGCTTGTGTCAAAACAACACATCGGTTTTAACGATTTTGAGCTGATCGATGCTAACGGCAGGGTTGTTTTAAAAAAAAGCATTGGGTTCGATTTTGGAAAATACGGGCCTTTTGCAGCCTGCTATCGTTTAAATTTTTCGGCTTACCACACCCCTGGAATCTATCATGTTAAAGCAGGGAGTTTTGAATCCCCTTTGTTTAAAATCGCTGACACGGTTTATAAAAGCAAGGCCGATTTTTGCCTGCGTTATATGCGGCAGCAGCGAAGCGGCTTTAACCCATTTTTAAAAGATTCGTGCCATACTAAGGACGGGTATATTATATACGGCCCGGTTCCCGCGTCGACCCACATTGATGTTTCGGGCGGATGGCACGATGCGACCGATTACCTGCAATACACGGCAACCTCGGCCAATGCAACTTATCATTTGCTGGCTGCATACCGCGATTTCCCGCATGTATTCGGCGATAGCTACCAGGCCAATGGCCTTGATGGGTCGAACGGGGTGCCGGATGTTGCCGATGAAGGCCGTTGGGGGTTAACATGGCTGCTGAAAATGAATCCACGCCCCAACTGGATGTTTAACCAGCTCGCCGACGACCGCGATCATGCGGGCATGAGGCTGCCCAACAAAGATTCTGTTGATTACGGATATGGTAAAGGAAACGGCCGGCCTGTTTATTTTATTACCGGCCAGCCGCAGGGTCTTGGAATATATAAAAACCGCTCCACAGGCGCTGCCTCAACGGCGGGCAAGTTTGCCAGTGCCTTCGCGCTTGGTGCGTACACTTATCGTAAAAACGACCCTGAACTTTCCATGTTGCTGCGCGAAAAGTCAATTGCCGCCTATCAATTTGGATTGTCAAAACCCGGGGTTGCGCAAACAGCGCCGAATAAAGCGCCCTATTTTTACGAGGAGGATAACTGGACCGACGATATGGAACTGGGCGCGGCGGCCCTTTATGAGCTAACCGGCAAGCGATATTATTTAACACAAGCGCTTGAATTCAGCAAAAAAGAAAAAGTAACTCCCTGGATGGGCGCCGATACGGCCCGGCATTATCAATGGTACCCGTTTCATAATTTTGGACATTATGAACTGGCGACACAGGCTGACAGGCGAAACCGCGCGATCCTGGCCGGTTATTACAGAGAAGGAATACAAAGAGTTTGGCTCAAAGCCCTGAAGAACGCATTTTACAGGGGCATCCCATTTATATGGTGCTCAAACAACCTGACAGTTTCATTCGCCATTCAATGCTACTTGTACCGCAAGCTGAGCGGCGATCACACTTACGATCAACTTGAACAGGCTTGTTTCGACTGGTTGTTTGGTTGTAACCCCTGGGGAAAATGCATGGTTTACGGAATGCCGCAGGCAGGCGATACGCCGCGGCACCCTCATTCTTCCCTATCGTTTCTTAATAATTTTCCGCTGGATGGCGCATTGGTCGACGGGCCGGTATACACCAGCATATTCCGTAACCTTCGGGGTGTAGAACTGCACGAGGCCGACAAGTATGCAAATTTTCAATCGAATTTGGCAGTTTATCACGATGATGTGGGTGATTATAGCACCAACGAGCCTACGATGGATGGCACCGCTTCGTTGGTTTACCTGTTGGCGGCTAAAGAAAATGAAGCTCACGCCACCCGTGTGTACAGAAGGCGCCATCGAAAATAAGCCAGCAAACAAACCCTATCTACCATTTTTTAAGTCCCAATAATTTTTCGCCAAGGGGCGAAAGTTTGGCTACCGGATTTTTCTTTTCCCGCTGCAGCGGATCGCCGGGAAAAGCATAACCCTGCATAGCCTCGCGGCTTTGCCAGCTGTTGATACGCCATTGTCTGAGCGCCTCATTATCTTCCTGTGCAGGCATCATCGCAACATATTGCGCTATCCGCACTTTGCTTTCGCTTTTGTTTGGCCGTATACCATGGGGCAAAAGGCTGTTAAATATCAGCAGGTCGCCCGCTTCCATTTTCACCTTTACCAAATCGAAACCTGTGGTATCGGGCTTGTAGTGGTCCCGGTCGTCGGGCTGGGTAAGCTTCCAGGTATCGTAGGTCCTGTATAACTCCGGTATACATTGAAAACCACCCATATTCTCATCAGTTTGATCGGCAAGGGCCAGTACGCCCTGCACGTTTTGTGGCCTGTTTTCGGGATCGTAATCCCAATGGATAAAACCCTTATACTCAAAGCCCGGCCGCAGCGGGAAATTAAGATTCGCCCTATCGATGGTTACCCATAGTTTTTCGGTGCCCCAAACATCGGCAAACGCCTGGTGCACTTTTGGGAATTGCCGGTTATCCCATAAATATTGGTGGTTATAAATTTCAACCATCCCGGTATTGTTCAGCTCCGCCATTTCCATGCGGGCGTTGGGCTTTTTATACCAGCTTTCTATATCATCAGGGTCTTTTCCCTCGTATTGCCACAGGTAGCCTGCCAGCTTTTTTACCTGTTCGCGGGGCACTGCATTTTTAACAACCACGTAGCCGTTCGTGATCCAAAACTTCCAGTCGTCTTCGGTTAGCACACGAAGCGGCTGGCCATTGCTGCGGTCGTTTAATTTAATTTGGCTCGATTTGGCCGTCGACGGATTACCAGGTATCTCCTTATGCGCGTTCATGGTTTGCGTTGCCTTCATGATCATTGGTTTGATATTTAAAATTACCAATTTTTTATCAGGCTTTTTAAGCTGGCCGTTCGCAAGAAACCCGTCCGAATAATAAACAGCGCCATCACCAGCGGCGACAGCGTTGTTTATTATTTTATCGACGTTTTAGTGCCAGAACAAACTTCGGGTTTTATGCAGCCTGAATTTCCTGGTCGCGTCTAAGTTCTTTTTAAGTAAAGAGTTTAGCCCCGATGGTTGTGCAGCTTCAAAGGCAGGTATCGATTTAAACGCCATCACCATATCGTAATCCATGGCCACCTGCCCTTTATCAAAAGGAACATCGCCATAACGGTCCATAAACCACAAATTCCAATTGGCGCTGCCCGGCGTATAAACATACAAGCTGTCTGAAGTGGGGAAGGGGCCAGGTAACAGGAAGGATTTAAAGGTATCCTGCGCCGGACTATGACAGCTCATGCACGAAGATAAAGCAAGGTTTTTATACGGTTTATGTGAAGTTATGTCGTAGGCCAACTGGGCAACGGCGCCATCGTTCGGGCCGCTCAACCGGCCGCCCCAGCCCAGCGTTTCTCGGCTGTATGCCGGGGCTTTGGGGTTAATAATAGTTTCGTGCAGTTTAGGGTAAGGAGGGCTCAGAGGACTGTTTACATTCGGATCGTTACCCCACATAGCGCCCAGCGGCACTATTTTATCCCAGCCCGAGCCTTTCGTATCCATATCATATACAAATGTGGAATAAACCCACCCGGTTTTTGGGGCTGTTTTACTATCCTTAACAATAATGTCCATTTGGAAAAAGCTAACCTTGCGTACCTGGTAACCCCGTTTCGGGTTTTCCTTTGTGGCAATCGTATCATAAATGCTAAAGGTTTGCGCGCCGTGCATCACGGGCCAGGCAGGGTCATTGACGTTCGAAAAGGCAAACTTAACGATCACACTGCCTTCTTTAAACTGCGCGGCGTTGTTCAGCAAATTAACCTTTTGCCCGGTTTTACCCCATATCTTTCCTACTGTATAAGCCGCGGTCGAGTCATATAAAACCAGCGCGTACCCGGCTTCATCTTCTTTTAACGACTTAAACATGTTGGCAGGATTGCCGTTACCCAGGTAAGCGCCCAGGATAGCTTCTCTTTGCGAACCCATCCACGGTTCATTGAACCAGCCGTATTTCGCTGCGGTCCATCCCTTATTGTTTGTAAAAAACGGTAACAAATGAGGGGCCACATAACGTTTTAGTGCATCCAGATAGGCCCAAACATTTGCATCCGAAATAGGCTTCCCGTTCAATGCCTGCTGCCATGGTGGATTAACAAGCGCAGTAGCTGATGTGGGATAATTATGGCTGAGGACAAAAAGTGAATCGCCGTATTGCTGTTTGGAAGGTACGGAATCGCGGTGGTTCAAAAAGGCGCCGCTCGAGTCTGGAGCCATCGCAGATGTTGCTTCGTCATTTTTTGATTTGTTGCTGGTGCAGGTGTAAGCGAGAGCTATGATAAGACATATTATCAATACAGCTAACAGGGTGGTAATTTTTTTCATGTGATTTGGCGTTTAGGTTTAGATATTGTGATTGAACTGACTTTGTGAAACAAAAAAAATCGTAAAGGCTCATCAGGCGCCGCCCTGACCGGCGTCCCGGCTGCGAAACGGGAAAGACAGGCGCTTAAAAATAACAGGCCGTAGCAGGAAAAGATGGTTGATCATGATATGTGACAGGTTAGATTATTGATTTATATTGACTAAAAAATAGTTCAAAATAAAAAGATATAATAAATGTATAATTAATTATTTAATTAATTATCAGCTTTTTGAATAAAAAAATGCTTGAAAGGAAAAAGGAAATTAATATTCTTATTTGGATAAAATAATTATAATAAATATTATTATTTTATTCCTGGTTAATTGAACCGGTTAGGTAATGTCCTGCCTGAATATTTAGTATTAACCTTCGCGCGAATTGGAATTTTTCGTCATCCGGTATAAGCGCCAGCGATATGTAACAAACCACGTTGTCTTGCAGTCATAGTTTTATCGGCAAATACTTTATAAATTAGTTGCCTGTAACTGATCTTATTAACCATTATCATGATAAAGAAGCTTTACTTTATTCTGCCTTTATTTATCGCCCAATCAGTATTTGCCCAAAAAACCTACATCCAGTGCGGCAGGCTTATCGACGGTATCTCGAATAACGTTCAAACCGGGGTTACCATTGTTGTGGATGGCAGCAGGATAACGGATATATACAAGGGGTATGTTAGCGGCGGGGCCGGCGATAAGCTTATCGCCCTTCAAAATCAAACTGTAATGCCCGGTCTGATCGACTGCCATGTACATCTTGAAAGCCAGGGGAGTAAAAATTCCCTTTTAGAAACATTTACTTTAACCGATGCCGATATAGCTTACCAGGCTGCTGTTTATGCAAAACGTACACTAATGGCCGGTTTTACAACCGTACGCGACCTGGGTGGTTCGGGCGTTAACATCAGTTTGCGCAAGGCCGTACAAAGAGGGCTTGTGATAGGGCCGCGTATTATTACCGCCGGCCGGGCCATTTCAGCAAGCGGGGGGCACATGGATAATTCTGTGGGCTTTCGCGATGATGCCTTTAATCATAAAATGGGACCGGATGACGGTGTCGCTGATGGCCGGGATGAACTGGTTAAAACCGTGCGCCTGCAAATTAAACGCGGGTCGGATGTGATCAAGATCGCCTCGACGGGCGGTGTGCTCGACTTGAGCGAAAACGGATCGGGAGCGGAGTTTACTATTGACGAGATCCGGGCGGTTGTTGAAACCGCTAAGGATTATGGCTTAAAGGTTGCCTGCCATGCGCACGGCGCCGAGGGGATAAGGAGAGCTATCCTGGGCGGTGTAACATCGATCGAGCACGGAACGTTCATGAACGATGAAGACATGGAACTTGCAAAAAAATACGGAACGTACCTGGTGCCGACTATTATCGCCGGTAAGTCCGTGGCCGACTCCGCGAAAATACCGGGATATTTCCCGCCGGTGATCGCCCGAAAAGCTATGGAGGTAGGTACGCAGATACAGCAAACGTTCGGCCGCGCTTATAGGGCGGGCGTAAAGATCGCGTTCGGAACAGATGCAGGGGTGTATGCCCATGGCAAAAATTACATGGAATTCCAATACATGGTAGAGGCAGGCATGCCGCCTATGGAAGCTATAAAAGCCGCAACCACCAGCGCCGCCGACCTGTTGGGCATCACCGACAAAACAGGCAGTATCAGCAAAGGAAAATTCGCTGATATCATTGCCATCGACGGCGACCCGATAGCGGATATTAAAACCATGAAAAACGTAACCTTTGTAATGAAGGAAGGAAAAATCTATAACCGATAAATATGATGACAAAACTAAAAAACATTGCGTCGCTTACTTTTGCCGGCGTTCTGATAAGCTCGGTTATCTCCGCGGCTTATGCACAAACAGCTAAACCCGAAAACCCGCGTATGAAGATCTATCGCGCAACGGCGCCAAAGATCAACGACCTGGTTCATACCAAACTGGATGTGCGCTTCGATTACAAAAAGCGCTACATGTACGGCAAGGAATGGGTTACCCTGCGGCCGCATTTTTATCCGACCGATACGCTGAGGCTGGATGCCAAGGGCATGGACCTCAAGAATATATCGATCGTGAAAAACGGTAAAAACGTACCGCTTAAATTTCGGTATGACGACAGCCTGACCGTGGCTATCTGGCTGGACAAAGTTTATCACAATAACGAAACCTATACCATTTACATCGATTACACCTCGAAGCCAAATGAACTGAAAGTAAAAGGCAGTGCGGCTATAAACGATGCAAAAGGGCTGTATTTTATCAATCCTGATGGTACCGAAAAGGATAAGCCCACGCAGATATGGACCCAGGGAGAAACCGAAAGCTCGTCGGCATGGTTCCCAACTATAGACAAGCCTGACCAAAAAACGACCGACGAGATCAGCATGACTGTTCCCGCAAAGTATGTCACTTTATCAAACGGGCGCCTGGCTTCTCAAAAAACCAATGGCGACGGTACCCGTACCGATACCTGGAAGATGGAACTGCCGCAGTCGCCTTATTTGTTTATGATGGCCATTGGCGATTTTAAGATATATCACGATCACTGGCGCAATAAGCCGGTTGATTATTACCTGGAACCAAAATATGCGCCTTATGCCAAACAAATATTCGGCATGACGCCCGAGCTGATCGAGTTTTACTCCAAAACATTGAATTACGACTTCGCATGGAACAAGTATGCCCAGATAGTGGTGCGCGATTATGTGAGCGGCGCGATGGAAAATACCACCGCTACTCTACACGGGGACTATGTACAGGAAACCCCGCGCGAATTGCTCGATGCGAATTATGACGCCGGCCGGAGCACTATCGCCCACGAGCTGTTTCACCAATGGTTTGGCGACCTGGTGACCTGTGAAAGCTGGAGCAATCTGACCGTGAACGAGTCGTTTGCCGATTTCAGCGAGATGCTGTGGGCCGAACATAAATATGGCAAAGATGAGGCTGATGCCCATAGCTACCAGGCAATGCAAAGTTATTTAGGCAGCGCTGACGCTAAAACGAAAAACCTTGTGCGCTTTCACTATAATGATAAGGAGGACGTATTTGACGTGGTTACCTACCAAAAAGGCGGCCGTATCTTAAATATGCTCCGCAACTATTTAGGTAAAGACGCATTTTATAAGGGCCTGAACATTTACCTGAAAACCAACGCCTTTAAAAATGGCGAAGCGCAGCAATTGAGGCTGGCCGAAGAAGAGGCCAGCGGGCTCGACCTGAACTGGTTTTTTAATGAATGGTACTATGGCGCAGGGCACCCGGTATTAAACATTAGCTATAAATGGGACGATGCTTCAAAAACGGAAACGGTTTACTTACAGCAAACCCAGGAAGGCCAAACCTTCAAATTGCCCATGGCTATCGATGTTTACGCAGGCGGTAAAAAAGAACGCCATAAGGTATGGATGAACGATAAGGCCGATACCCTCACCTTTCACGCGGCCTCAAAACCCGAACTGGTAAACGTGGACGGAGACAAAGTTTTATTGGCGGCAAAAACAGATAATAAAACGCTCGATGAATTTGTGTTTCAGTATTTTAACGCGCCGCTGTATCTCGACCGCTTTGAAGCGATAAACGCTGCGACTGCAAAGCAAACAGACAAAGGCGCCCAAAAAGTGCTGATCGCAGCAATGCGCGACAAATATTACGGCTTGCGTATTAAAGCAATACGTGCGTTAAATATGAGTAACGACGATGTTCATAACGCCGCCCTCCCGGTTTTGGCTTCATTAGCTCAAACCGACGACAATACCCTTGTTCGTGCGGCGGCTATCACCGCTTTAGGAAAGCTAAAGGCATCGGGTAATATGAATATTTTTAAACAGGCATTGAGCAGCCAGTCGTACGCGGTACAGGGGGCGGCGTTAACCGCCATCGGACTGCTGGATCCGGCGCAAGCCGTTACCTTGGCCAAAAACTTTGAAAAAGACAATAAAGGCGCATTGACACAGGCAATTATTACCGCATATGCCACCGGCGGGAGCGACGCACAATGGCCATTTGTATATAATGCGTTTAAAGAGTCGGGCCTGCAGGGTAAATTTAATATCATCAGGAACTTCGGCGCTATGGTTGGCCATGTTAATAATCCGGCATATGCGCAGCAAGGTATTAGCGAACTGAGGGACCTGGGCGTAAAATATAAACAGTTCGGTATAGGGCCATTCATGACTGGCTTATTAACCGATATAAAAACTCAGCGCATAAAACTGAAAGACGATGCATCTGCGGCAGCTGCCGCAGATGCTATAAAAGCAGTTAACGAGGCCAAATAACGTAGAGGCGCCCCGTACGTACGGGGCGTCTCGGTGCTAACATAAGAGGCTGTCTCAAAAGTTAAACTATGAAAAGCGGGACCGAATTATATTTTGAATGAATAAACTCTGTGTCACCTTTGCGCCTCTCTTTGTGATCTTCGCGGTGAAAATCAAACCACAGAG
>Ga0134125_10000061_pt1 | contig 165231 bp, 164 predicted proteins | sample KB31751_FD_96464 | JGI IMG/M metagenome (GOLD analysis project Ga0134125, IMG submission 96464) | Terrestrial soil microbial communities with excess Nitrogen fertilizer from Kellogg Biological Station, Michigan, USA - KB3-175-1 | ecosystem: Environmental > Terrestrial > Soil > Unclassified ...
CTGCGGCTCGCGCCGCCGCCGCCCCCGGCCGGCTGGATCACTCTCGCCCGCTCAGTGCTTGCGCGGGCAGGGCGCCTTGTATTCGGCCGTGACCGTCTGTTCGGTCAGCCCGCCCAGGCCGGCGAACGTCAGTTCGGCCTTCAGCGGCAGGTATTTCTTCGGGCAGCTCTTCGGCATCGTCCCGTAGTAGGTGACCTTGCCGTGCTTGCGCATCGCCGAGCCGGTCTTGACCTTGATGTACTTGACCGACGCGTCCTGCGCGCCCGGGACCGTTTCCACGAGCGGCACTTCCGCTTCGAACTTCTTGCTGAACAGGCCGCTCGAGCCAACGAAGTGGCCCTTCGAGAGGATTTCCAGCAGCACCGGCGAGTGGCCGAACGTGAAGAACGTCAGCCCGCCGCCCGGCGCGTAGAAGCCCTGGATCGTCACCGTCTCGGGGACGATTTCGGTGCCGAAGGCGACGAAGCCTTCGCCCTTGCCGACGGGACCGGCCTGAGAGCCCTTCGGGCAACCCTTGGGACCCTTGCCGGACGGTTCCAGCACCGACGGCGCGCACGTCGGGAAGCCGCTCGGGTGCAGCTTAACGCCCGCGGGCAGGTACACGTTGACGTGCGTCAGCGGCGGCGGGAACCCGCCGTATTCGGTGCCTTCGATCTTGAATTCCGCTTCGAACGCGGCGCCCGCGCCGAAGATGTTCCCGGTGTGGGGGAAGCCGGAGATCGGCACGGCCTTCGCTTTGAACGACACTTTCGGCGCGGCCGACGCCACAACCGGCAGCGCCAGCGCGATCAGCGCGCCGCCGCAGACCGTCAGGCCTGTGATTGCTCTGCGCATGCAGTCCCTCTTTCTCTTTGGAGATCCCGGGCAGCAGCGCGTACGCGCCACGGCCACTCGTCCCCCTAACACCCCGGGACTCGCGATCGTTTCGGAGCTACCGCCGATCCTGTCAGCGGTCGAACCGCCCGGCGAGCCGAGCGCGCCGCCCCAGCAGCGGCTAGGGTTCTCCCATGGATCCCGATCGCGCGATGGAGTTGCTCGGCGCCGAGCGAAGCCGCATCGAAGCGGCGCTCTCGGCGGGCGACGCGGAAGCCGCCGTCGAGCAGGACGAACCTGGCGAACGGGACTCCGAGGACCTCTACGAAAAAGAGCTCGGCCGTGGCCTGGCGGAGGATCTCGCGGCGCAGCTCGAGGCCGTCGAGCGCGCCGAACGGCGGGTCGCCGAAGGTACCTACGGTCTGTCCGTGCTGAGCGGCGAGCCGATCCCGGACGAGCGCCTGGAGGCCAGGCCGACCGCGGAGCTGACCGTCGAGGAGCAGCGCGCCCAGGGCGGCTGACGCCTAGCGGCGCTGGGGGGTCGGCGCGAAGAAGACGTCTTCGGGGAGCTTCTTGGCCGCGACGCCGCCATCGAGGGAGATCAGTTCGCGCAGCGAGCGCTTGTAGGTCAGTCCGTAGCGGGTTTCGAGTTCGCCGAGAACCGGGTCGTTGGCGTAGAAGAAGCGGTCGCCGTCGCGTAGCGCTTCGAACTGGCGCCGCCACAGCGCGTCCTGCACTTCGCCCAGCTCGCTGCCCGGCAGGTGCGGCTCGGACATCATCCCGACGAGCGCGTCGAGATTGCCGACCGACCCGTAGATCGCCTTCAACCGCGCCGCGAGCGTCGTGCGACGCGTGCCGTAGACGGCCCGCTGCGGGGCGGTCGGTTTGGCTTTCTTCGCCGGCCGCGCGCTGCCGCCGCCCCCGTTGAGCGGTTCGCCGAAGTAGTTCTGAAGCGAGGTGAAGTCGAGGATGTGGGGCGAGTCGATCGGGTCGCTCGCCGGGACGAGCGAGTCTTCGGTCGGGAACGCTTCGGTCGCCTCGCCGGTGACTTCGGTGAAGGTGCTCTGGGCGGGGAGGCCGAGCGCCTGGCGCAGCTGGGAGTAGCTCGGGATCCCGTGGTCGCGCTCGCGCTGGATGTCGATCGCGCCGAGGTCCTCCACGACGCTGAAGCATTCCGGCACGCTCGGGTTGGCGAAGCAGAACGCCGGGTTGGCGCCGGCGCGGGGGATCCCGAACAGGATGCTCCGCAGCTGGTCGTCGATCTGCTCGTCGTTCTTGTAGCCGGGCTCCTGGGAGAGGCCTTCGAGGATCGGGCCGAGCCCGACTTCGGGCACGAGCGCGGGGTTGAAGAAGGCCGCCCCCTGGGTGATCGAGAGGATCAGCCTCGAGCCGTGGAACGGAGACGGGTTGACTTCGACCCCCATTTCGCGCAGCTTCGTGATCTTCGCGTTGAACTTCGAGGCGGGCGCTTCGATCGTCTCCTCGCCGTTGACCATTGAGTGCGCTCGGTAGCCGACCGTCGCGAATTCGTCGCTGAGCTCGGGGTCGACGCTCGGGTCATACCCCGCGTACGGCGCGAGCGTCACGCCCATCGCCGGCAGGAATTCGTGGTAGGTGATCCACTGCTGCTCCGCGCCGACGATGCGGCGCGCGATCTGGAAGCGTTCTTCGCTTGTGAGCGTCGTGGGCAGCGCCGCGGCGATCCGGTTGTGCTCGCGCGCGAACAGCGTCGTGACCGCGGTCAGCTCGACGTTCTCGTTCGCCCGCACGTCGCCCGCGACGACCGCGTTCTGCGGAGCTTCGGCGAGCGCCCCCTCCGTTTCCATCGCGGGCGCGGGATGCGATTCCCCGCGCGCCGTGACCGTCGGGAGGTAGTTCTTCTTTGCCATCAGCAGCGTCGCGCCCTGGTGGGCCGGGTTGCCGTCGTCGGGCCCCGAGCGCATCCATTCCAGGCGCTGCGCCGACCCGCCGTACAGCGCCCAGCCGTCGACGTAGGAGTTGACGGTGTTGATCTGCTCGCGTGGGTTGCCGGGACCGGTCCCGGTGCCGGGCGCGACCGCGTTGCGCGCGAACGGGATCGATTCGAACGTGTCTTCGAAGCGCTCGAGAGGATCGGACGCTTCGTAGGGGATCGGGGCGTATTCCAGGCCCGGTTCGGCCCGGCCGAAGGTGTGGTCGAGGAACTGGCCCCAGACCCAGCCCCACTGGCTCACGTTGCGCTCTGAGAACAGGTCGACGCCGAGCGAGTTGAAGACGCGGTTGCTCACGTAGCGCGGGTTCGGCCCTTCCACCATCTGGCCGGCCCCGTCGGCGTATTGGGCGGGCGCGATCCGCGTGTACGGCTGGCCGGCCGCGCCCCATTCCGGGTGAGCCGCGTTGGTGCCCGCGCCGCTCAGGCTGCGCACTTCGAAACCCGTCGCGGCAGCCGGCGCGAGCGCCGCGACCGCAGCGATCGCCGCCGCGGCCAGCGTCTGCCGGAGCCTCGACCGAGAGCTGCTCGCGCTGCCGCTGCCGACGCGCAGATCGTCCTGCCCGCGCTGCGGCTCTGCTGCGTCCCTCTCCCCTCCCATGAGCCCTCCTGGCCGTCTCCCTCGCTCTCGCCGGGTGTGACCCCACCGAGCCGCGGAGTCTCCCATGAGCAAGGCCCGAGGTCAAGCGCGGCGGGTCGGGCGCGCCTCTCAGACCGCCCGCATCTCGGCACGCGCGAGCACGACCGCGCTGCCGCCGACGTGAACCGAGTCGACGCCGGCAGCCGAGCCCTCGGCCCGCGCCCGCAGCAGCGACGGCCGTCCGACCTCCGCCCCCTGGCGGATCTCGATCTGCGCGCCGAAGGCGCTCAGGCCGTGGCGCGCGCAGTGCACCGCCAGCGGCCCGGCCGCCGAGCCGGTCGCCGGGTCCTCCTCGACGCCGAGCCCCGGCGCGAACATCCGGCTCTTGAACCTCCCCCCGCCGCCCGCGAAGCAGCTCACGCCGCTCTTCCCCGCCGCTCGCGCGAGCGCGCGCATGTCCGGTTCGAGCGCTGCGACGGCGGCCTCGTCGGGCAGCGCGACCATCACGTGCCCGGGCCCGTTCACGTACTCGAGAACCGGCAGCTCCGAGCGCACGCAGCCGAGGGCGGCGAGCGTCTCCTGCGCTCGCGCGAACGGCGCCCACGTCGGCACCGGCTGGGACATCTCGCCGCTGCGCACCGACCCGGCGCCTGGCGCCAGCGCGACCGGCACGGGACCGGCCGCCGTCTCGAGGAGGAGCTCCTCGCGCCTGAGAGCGCCCCCGAGGACGACGGCGGCGCCGAGCAGCGGGTGCCCGGCGAAGGGCAGCTCCGCGGCGGGCGTGAAGATCCGCGCGCGAGCGTCCCCGCCCTGCTCGGGCGGCAGCAGGAAGACCGTCTCGGACAGCTTCAGCTCGGCCGCGATCGCCTGCATCGTCGGGGCGGTGAGCGCCCGCCCGTCGGTGAACACCGCGAGCTGGTTGCCCGTCAGGGGCACGTCGGTGAATACGTCGAGGAGGACGTAGCGCAGGGTCTCGACACCCGCCGCGAACGGGTCGAAGCGCGCGATCCGATCGGGCCAGACGGCCATGCTCACAGGTCGCTGAGGGTGAGCCGGGCGGCCCCCACCGCGAGGCTCTCGCGTCCCGCGCGCACGGCCGCCGGGAGCGCCAGGGCGATCTCCGTGATCTCCTCGACCCCGCGCTCGCCGCTTCCCACGAAGCGCACGGTCGCGCCGTCGCTCATCTCCAGCTGCGTCCCGCCCTCGCCCGCGGGCGCGACTCCGAGCACCGCGCCCCAGCGCGCCGCGACCGCGGCGGGGTCGCGGACCGCGACCGTGATTCCCTCGAGCCGTCCGGGCGCGCCGGTCCCGACCTTGCCCGTCCAGTCCGGCCCGCCCCAGCGCCAGCTTCCGTATGGACGCGAACCGTCGAGCGAGACGATCGTCCCGCGCAGGTCCGCCGGGTGCATGTGGGTGCCGGAGATGTCCGGCAGGTCGATCCGCCATACGGTCCGAACGCCGTCGCGCTCGGCGCGCTCGCGCGCGCCCTCGAGATCCTCGAGGTCGAACAGCGCCATGTACCCGCCGTCGCCGCCGGCCCGCTCGAGCTGGCGACCGGCGGCGGTCCCCGCCGCGACCGGCGAGACGACCTCCAGAAAGCAGTCGCCGATCGCGAACACGACGTTGGCGAGCCCGAACTCGGCCACGCCCGGGTCCCGGAACGGCGCGGCGAGCCCGAGCTCGCGCGTCAGCGTCTCCGCCAGCAGCTCCAGCTCGGCCGCGACGAGCACCGCCTGGCGCAGCCTGACTGCGGGAGCTCCCTCGGCCATGGAGGAAGGCTATCCGCCCGCGCGCGAAGCTTGCGCGGCGCGTGGATAATCGTCGCATCGTGGCCGAGCCCCGCAAGCCCCCGGCGAACCGACGCTCGCCTCTGCGGCGCTCCTTCGAAGCCCTCGCCGACCTGCTGGTGCCCCCGGCCGAGAACCTCGCGGGCGCCGTCTACGGCCTGATCGTGATCGGCGCGCTGATGGCCGCCGAGAGCGGCCGTCACGAGAGCTGGCTCGACACGCTGCTCTCGGTGGCGATCGCCGCCCTGCTCTACTGGCTCGCCCACGGCTACGCGAGCGCGCTCGGCGCGCGCCTGAGCGGGCGCGTCCGGCTCACCCCCGGCGTCCTCGCCCGGGCGCTCGCACGGGACGTGGCCCTGATCAGGGGCGCCGCCGTCCCGTTGCTCGCCCTCGTTCTGGCCGCCCTCGCCGGCGCCTCCCAGGAAACCGCCGTGACGGTCGCGATCTGGAGCGTCGCGGTCTCGCTCGCGCTGTTCGAGCTGATCGCGGGAGTGCGCTCGGGCGCCTCGCGCGGCGAGCTCGTCCTCGAGACCGCGGTCGGGGCGGCGATGGGGTTCGCGATCCTGCTGCTGCGCATCGGTTTGCACTGAGCGCCCGCCCCCGCGGGCGACACAGACGCGCCGCCGCGACCCCGTCGTGGACGATCGTCTGCAGGATGTAACATCCCGCTCATCGAAACTGTCACGTCTGCTCGTCGGTTTCCGACGGGCGACTGAGGAGGTGCGGGTGTCAACGGAGCAACGGCCGCCGGCGAGCGGGAAGCGGGTCGCGCACGGAGCCGGCGACGGTCGGATCCCCCCGATGTACCGGCGCCTTCCGCGCGGGCCGCACGGGCTCGACGCGCGTCAGATCGCCGCGCACCAGCGAACGCGCATCCAGGGCGCGCTCGTCGAGGCGGTCGCGCGTGACGGCTACGAGCGCCTGACGGTCCGCTCGGTGATCGGCCTGGCGGGGGTCTCGCGGCGGAGCTTCTACGAGCACTTCGAGAACCGCCACGACTGCTTCGTGAAGACCGCCGCCGCGCTCGCACGCAGTGAGTTGGCGGCGGCGCGCGAGGCGGCAGTGGCGGGCGGCGGGCCGGCCGACGCACGCGTGTACGCGGGGTTCGCGTCCCTTGCGGCCTGGTGCGAGCAGCGCCCCGACGCGGCGCGCCTGGTGCTCGCGGAGACGGTCGCGGCGGGCGACGCCGGCGCGACCGTGTTGATCGAAGCGCTGGCCGCCGCCGAGCGGGAGCTGGCCGCCGCGCTCGGCCCCGCGCGAGCGGTGCCGGCGCCGATCCTGCGGGCGGTCGTGGGCGGCGCCCACGGCGCGTTCGTGGCCGGGATCGAGCAGGGATCGCCGCCCGACCCGGAGGAGCTGACCGCGATCGTCCTCGCCCAGCGCGTCCCGCCCGAGCGCTCCCAGGCCCTTGCGCGCCTGCTTCACGAACGCTCGCGTCGAGCCGCGGCGGCAGCCGAGCGACGCGCCCGCGCGCCCCGCCCCGCGGGCGCGCCCCGCGAGCGGATCCTGAGAGGGGCGCTCCGGCTCGCCGCGGAAGAGCCGACGGCCCGCCTCAACCTGGCCGAGATCGCGGACGCGAGCGCGGTCGCGGTGAGCGAGCTGGTCGAGCTGTTCGACGACGCCGGCGAGTGCCTGGACGCCGCCCTCGAGGACGCCGCGTCGCGACTCGTCGCAATCGCGGCCCGTGCGTGTGAGGTCGGCGCCGACCCGGCGGAGACGAGCAGGCTCGCCCTCGCCGGCCTGCTGGGGCATCTCGCCGCGGAGCCCGCGCAGGCTCGCGGGCTTGCGCTCGTCGCCCACCGGGCCGGACCGGTCACGGCCGAGTGCCGCCGCCGGCTCGACCGGCAGCTCGGCGCCGCGCTCGCGACGCGCGGCCCGGAGGGCGCCGTTCCCCCTGCGGCGGCCGCGGGCGCGCTGTGGCACCTCGTGCGCACCGCGGCGCTGGCGGGGCGGCTGCGCGTGCTGCCGGCCCTCTCGGACCACCTCTCCTACGCGCTGCTCGCTCCCGCGCTCGGAGCAGGCCCCACGATCGAGGCGCTCACGACGGGGACGATCGAGGTCTAGCGCTTGCGCGAGCGCCGCTCGGCGAAGTGCGTGAGCACGATCCCGACGAGCAGCGAGATCACGATCACGATGATCAGCGGGGCCTTGCCCGAGCCGACGATCCAGTCCACCTTGACCTCGTCGAGGTTGAAGACCGCGAACAGCGTGATCAGGATCGCGAGCATCACGAGCGCACCGGTCCGCGCGCTCTCGCGGCGCGAGCGGCTCGGCTCTTCGCCGCGCGGCGCCGCCTGGGGTTCCTGAGGTCGGCCGGTGGACATCGCGCTGTGATGATCGTACCCGCTCCCGCCGCCGTCGCGGGGACGCACGCGCTCGCCCAGGGGGCCGGCCGACCTCCGAATACCATGAGGCCGATGAGACGCATCCTGCCCCTCGCGGCGCTGCTCTGCCCCCTGCTCGCGGGCTGCGGATCGGGTACGAAGACCGTGACCGTCGCAAGCTCCCCGACGGCGAGCGTCCCGGCGACGACGCAGTCGAGCGCCGCGACGACGAGCTCGGCCCCGCCGTCGACGACCACGGCGACGACGCCCGCCACGACCTCGACGACGCGAACCGCCCCCGAGCCGTCGTTCGCCGAAGAAGGCGGGTCCCACCAGTCCGGCAGCGTGAGCGCCGCGGTCGCCGTGCTCCGCGCGCACGGCTACACGCCGGGGGACACCTCCGAATACCACTCCGGCCAGACCCTGAGGGTGCTCGTCGGCACCCGCACGGGCTCGGGCGACGGGTACGGCCAGCAGGCGTTCTTCTTCATCGGCTCCCAGTACCTCGGAACCGACACCAAGGAACCGAGCGCGAAGCTGCGCGTGGTTGCGCAGAGCGACACCGAAGTCGCGATCGCCTACCCCCTGTATCGCAGCGGCGACGCGCTCTGCTGCCCGGGCGGCGGGCAGCGCGTGGTGCACTTCGCGCTCAACAACGGCAAGCTCGCTGCGCTCGACCCGATCCCGCCGGCCAACTCGAAGACCGGCCTCGCGCGCAACTGAGAGCGCGCCCGCGGCGAGCGGCGCAACCCCCGGCCCGCTCGGCGGAGCGTCCTATCTTGGAGGGCGAACACGAGAGAAAGGGGTTGGACATGAGCGTACGTATCGAGGGACACGCCGAGGAGCTCCTGAAGGCGAAGAACTTCTGCCACGTCTCCACCCTGCGCAAGGACGGCTCGGTCCACTGCGCACCCGTGTGGGTCGACGTGCAGGACGGGATGGCCGTGCTGAACACCGCCGAGGGACGCGTGTGGCCGACGAACCTCGAGCGCGACCCCCGCATCACCCTGACGGTCCAGAACCTCGAGAACCCCTACCAGTACGTCGAGATCCGCGGCCGGGTTGCGGAGCGCACGCACGAGGGCGCCGACGAGCACATCGACGCGCTCGCGAAGAAGTACCTGGGCGTCGATGAGTACCCGCAGCGCAAACCGGGCGAACAGCGCGTGATCCTCAGGATCGAGGCCGAGCACGCGAAGGTGCTGGGCTGAGACCGTCCGCCTAGCCGCGCCGGCGCAGCCTTCTCCACCACGGCGGGCGGCGCGGCTGCTCGGCCTGCCACTCCTCGCGCAGTCGCAGCTCGCCGCTGCGACGAGCCCTGAGCACGCACTCGGTGTGGGCGTGCCTGCGCCTGGCGGTGTCTCCCTCGGGCGCGATCAGCATATGCTCGCTGAGAGCAGGCAGCAGATGACCACAGATCGGACACCGATACGTCGATGGCTTGCGGTTGGCCGCAGGGCGAACCGTCCACCATGGGGCGCTCGGAAGTCCGGCGGACACTCCCCCATTGTCGCGCCCCTCGCCGCCACGCTGGCCGCGACCGCGGCGATCGGCTGCGGGGTCGTGCTGCTCCGCGCGGGCGAGGAGCTGCGCGCGCGGCGCCGGACGGCGCGCGGGCCGCGCGACGGGCGGCTCGGCCTCGGCGAGGAGGAGCGGCTCGGGCCGGGGCTCGAACGGATCGCCGTCGAGCAGGCGGACGTCGTCCTCGGGCAGATGGCCGCGGCCGAGGACGGAGACGTCCGCCACGCCGTCCACGAGGCGCGCAAGGCGATCAAGCGCCTGCGGGCGATCGTACGGCTGCTCGAAGGCCCGCTCGGCACGCGCGCGGGCGAACGCGAGCAGGACGCGCTGCGCGCGGCCGCCGCGCTGCTGGCCGGCGCGCGCGACGCCGAGGTGCTGCTCGAGACCCTCGAGCAGGTGGTCCAGCGCGGCGGGCGCCGCCTCGCGGGCAGGCCCGGCGTGATCAGCCTGCGCCTGCAGCTCGCGGCCGAGCGCGAGGCGGCCGAACAGGAGCTCCTCGCGCCGGCCCTGCGGCTGCGGGTGGCCGACGAGATGCGCCTGTTCCGCGCGCGCGCCGCCGCATGGCAGCTCGGCGCCGGAGACGGCATCGAGCCGATCGAAGCGGGCCTCGCGAGGGTCTACCGTCAGGGCCGTCGGCGCCTACGACGCGCCGGGAGGAAGAAGGGCCGGCGGATGCGCGCGATGCACCAGTGGCGCAAGCGCGTGAAGGACCTGCGCTACGCGGCGGAGATCCTGCGGCGCCCGAGCCCGGAGGGATCCGGCTCCGCCCGCGCGGCGCGCCGTCTGGCACGGCTCGCGCAGCGCGCCGACAGCCTTGGCGAAGTGCTCGGCGAGGAGCACGACCTCGCTGTCTTGGACGAGTGGATCGCGCTCCACGGCGCCTCGGCTGGAGCCGGGCGCGGCACGCGGCGAAGGCTGCACCGCGAGATCGCGGACCGGCGGCGGCGCCTGCGCCGGCGCGCCTTGCGCGAAGGCGCCGAGCTCTACGAGCGCCCGCCCGCGGCGTTCATGCGCCGCGTCGGCAAGGCCTACCGGCGCAGCTCGCCGGCGCTCAGCCGACGCTGAGGATCGTCAGCTTGCGGGTGCCGCGCGGCAGCGTCACCGAGGTGGTGTCGCCGGCCCCGCGCCCGAGCAGCGCGACGGCCATCGGCGATTCGGCCGAGAGGCGCCCGTCGCGCGGCGAGGCGTCGTGGGAGCTGACGATCTGCCAGGTCTGCTCGCCGCCGTCGTCGTCGCGCACCACGACGGTCGACCCGAGCCCGACTACTCCGCCGGCGGCGGGCTCCTCGGCGACGACGACCGCGTCGGCGATCTTTTCCCGCAGCCGGGCGATCTTCGTCTCCAGGTGAGCCTGGTCGTTCTTCGCGTCGTGGTACTCGCTGTTCTCCTTCAGATCGCCCCATTCGCGCGCCGTCTTGATGCGGTCGGCGATCTCCCGCCGGCCGTCGCCCTCGAGCACGGCGAGCTCGCCCTTCAGCGTCTCGAGGCCCTCCGCGGTGATCAGGTTCGCAGCGTCGGTCATCGCTCCAGACCCTACCGGCTCGGGTGGGTCGGCCGGGTGGCGTCGCTCTAGAAGTACGTGCTGGGGGGCGAGCTGAGCAGCGCGTAGATCTGCACGATCGCGGCCTGCACGAGCAGCTGGCCCGAGGGCGGGGAGCCGGCCACGAAGAGGTCGTTGGACAGCCGTAGGTGACTCCACGCGTAGTCGACGTAGGCCTGCGCGACCCGCGGCCCCGGGGGATCGTGCGTGACGGCGTCCAGGTACATGAGGTTGCGGAAGTAGATCGACGGGAAGAACGGGTTCTCCGCGCCGAGCCTTTCCGGGGTGAAGTAGGCGAGCGCAGCCGCGGCGGTCTGGCGCGCCTCATAGAGGAACGCGCCGTTCCCGGTCGCCTGGTAGAGCAGCGTCCCGGCGCCGATCATCACCCCCTGGGTGTAGCTGTAGAGGTGCGGTTCGACGATCCCGCGGCGGTTGAGGTGATCGGCGTACATCTGAGACGGGAGCAGCAGGCACGTGCGGACCCATTCGTAGGCCTGGATCGCGAACTGCAGGTAGGTCTGGTTGCCGGTCAGCTTGTAGAGCTGCACCGCCAGCTCCGCCGCCGGCGCCGTCGTGATCGTGTTGCGATCGGTGTTTTCTGTCAGGTTCGAGAAGGGCAGGCCGCCGCTGCAGCCGAGTTCCGGGCTGCTCTGCCAGCCCTCCATCTCGAACGCCATGATCGCCTCGGCGCTGGTCAGCAGGGCCGGTTCGCGGGTCAGCCGGTACATCCGGGCGAGCTCGATCCCGATCCAGTCGTTGTCGTCGTAGTACTTGGCCCCGCCGGGCCCGACGGGGGGCGCGGCGGTGCCGTCGAAGGCGGGCAGCGTGCTCGTGTAGATCCCTTCGGGCGCCCCCGAGTTGGACTGGTCGAAGTACGAGCGCAGGCCGACCATGCGCGCTTTCAGCTCGCGCGTCATCAGCGGGCGCAGAGCGGGGACGTTGGCGACGCTCACGGTCGCCGCGAGCGCCTGCGAGAAAGGCCACAGATAGGAGAACGGTTCGCCCTTGTAAAGACCCGAGCCGAGGACGTAGTACCCCTTCTGCATCGCCTGGAAGGCGAGCAGAGCCCTGGCGGGATTGCCGCGCAGCGCGGGCTTGGCCTTCTTGCGGCTCTTCCTGGCGCTCGCCCCGGCCCGAGTCGGGCTCGCGTGGCGGAGATGCGCTCCCCTCGCGACGAACGCAGGCCGGGTCGCCCCCGCCGGGTAGCGCGACGGGTTGCCGTGCGCGGCGCTCGCGGTGGCGGCGCAGGCCGGCAGGATCGCTGCGGCGAGCACCGCTGCGGCGGCTCGGCGAAGATGGCGTTGAGACGAGATGTCGAGCATGCTTCTCCCCCCAGCAACAGAAGTCGGGCGCGTTCGTTGCGGTCGCCGCGCGCGGACGCTGCGCGACGGGGCGCCAATCCTGGCACACGCCCGGCCCGGCGCATGAGCGCCGCGTTGCACCCGACCCCACTCGGGCCCCCCGGGAGCTACCTGGCGGTCGGCCACGTCGTGATCGACGTGCTCGAGAACGGCGAGCGCCGGCCCGGCGGGACCGCTCTGTACAGCGCGCTGCAGGCCGCCCGGCTGGGACTCGCCGCGACGATCGTGACGCGCGGCGTCCCGGCGGAGGTCGAAGCTGCGCTCGAGCCGTGGGCGGCGGAGCTCGAGCTGATCGTCCAGCCCTCGCAGGCGACGACGACGCTCGGTACCGCCGGCACGGGCACCGCCCGCCGCCAGCGGGTGCTCGCCTGGGCCGGCCCGGTCGAGCTCGGAGCGCTGCCCGACGCCGCGATCCTGCACCTCGCGCCGGTCGCAGCCGAGCTCTCGGGAGGCGCGCCCGGGGAGTGGCGGTTCGTCGGGTTGACCCCACAGGGCCTCGCCCGCGGCTGGGGGCGCACGGGGGCTCCGATCGTCACCCGCGAGGCGCCGGGCGACCTCGTCGCGGCGGCGGGGCGCTGCGACGCGATCGTGCTCAGCGAGCTGGAGCGCGACAGCTGCGCGGCGCTCGTGCGGCGCGGTCTGCGCGGCGGCGCGACGGTCGCGGTGACCGCGGGGCCGGACGACACCGAGCTGATCCTCGCGGACGGCACTACGCGGCGGCTCCCGGTCGGCGCGGTCGAGCAGGCCGTCGACGACCTCGGCGCCGGCGACGTCTACGCGGCCGCCTTCTTCGTCCGCCTCGCGGCAGGCGCGGAGCCCGCGCAGGCGGCCGGATTCGCCCACGCGGCCGCGGCGCTGCGCCTGCGTGGGATCGGCCCGGAGGCGATCGCGACGGCCGCGGAGCTGGCGTGATCGGGCCGCGGCCCCTGCCGCGTGCCTGATCAGGCGGCCAGCGCGCGCTCGATCAGACCCGTCAGCCCAGCCGCGTCGACGCGGTTCTCGGCTCCGCATGCCCGGGCCGCGAGCAGCAGGCTGCCGCCGACGGGTGCCATCTCGACGGGGGCGACGTGCGCGTGCGGCGCCGCCTCGGCGATGCGGGCGCGCAACGGCGCGAGGAACACCTCGCCGGCCTTGTAGGCGCTCCCGATCAGCCCGATCGGGAAGCTCCCCTCGAGGCCGGCCTGGTCGATCACGGCGGCGATCTGGCCGCCGAGCAGGACGGCGCCGCGCTGGAAGAGCTCGCGGGCGACCTCGTCGCCCTGCTCGGCGTGCTTGGCCGTCTCGATCGCGAAGCCCGCGATCTCCCCCTTGGTCAGGGGCTTCGAGTAGACGAGGTTCGCGACCGCCTCGACGGTCTCGCGCCCGAAGAACCCGCACGCCGCGGCCGCGAGCGCCGTCGGCGGCCCCGACGCGTCGCGGTCGCGAAGCGCCGCGCGGATCGACTCGACGCCGAGCCAGTAGCCCGAGCCCTCGTCGCCGAGCAGGTGGCCCCACCCTCCGGTCCGCCAGCTGCGCCCGTCCGGGCCGACGCCGAACACGTTCGAGCCGGTGCCGGCGATCGCCGCGACCCCCGGGCCGGCGCCGGTCGCGGTCGCCCACGCGCCGACGACGTCGTTGACGACGATCCAGTCCTCGCCGCGGGCCGCGTGGACGTGGCCCGTGACCGAGGCCGTGTCGGTGCCCGCCACCGCGGCGACGATCGCGGACAGGTCTTGCTCGCCGATGCCCGCGCCCCTCAGTGCCTCGCCGGCGGCGTCGAGCAGAGCTCCGACCGCGGCCTTCGCGCCGACGGCGTCCTCGTTGCTCGGCCCGCCCTTGCCGACGTGCAGCGTGCCCGCCTCGAGGTCGAGCACCGCGGCCAGGGTCTTGGTCGCGCCGCCGTCGATCCCCAGCAGGTAGCGCGCGTCGGCGCGCCGGACCGGCTCGGTCAGCGCGGGGGGAAGCGAGACGAGGGGGACTCGTTTCATCGGGGGTTCCTCTCAGGGTGGCGGGACGTGGTTAGGATCGCAGCGATGGAGGCGACGGCGGTGTTCACGGGGGCGCGACCGGCCGAGGGAATGTACGAGTCCTTCTACCTGCGCGCCGTCTCGCCGCGCGAGCCGGTCGGCGTGTGGATCCGCCACACGGTCCACAAGCGGCCGGGCAGCCCCCCCTCCGGGTCTCTCTGGTGCACCGTCTTCGACGCCGCCCGGGGCGCGCCGTTCATGCACAAGGTCACGGCGCCCGGACCGACGGTGCCGACGGCCGGCTGGATCGAGGTCGCCGGCGGGGCGCGGATCGGCCCGGACGGCGCGGACGGCTCGTGCGGCCCGGCGCGCTGGTCGCTGCGCTTCTCCGCCGCGCGGCCCGAGCTCAGGCATCTGCGCCCCGGGTTCCTCTACCGGGCGCCGCTGCCGCGCACGAAGCTGACGAGCCCGGCGCCGCTGGTGCACCTCGACGGCGTGCTCGAGCTCCCTGACCGGCCCCCGCTCGAGCTCGACTCCTGGCCCGGGATGGTCGGCCACAACTGGGGGCGCGAGCACGCCGAGCGCTGGATCTGGCTTCACGGCTGCGCGTTCGAGGGGCGGCCCGACGCCTGGATCGACCTCGCCGTGGGCAGGCTCGCCGTCGCCGGGAGGATGACTCCCTGGGTCGCCAACGGGATGCTCGACGCCGGCGGCGAGCGGCGGCGACTCGGGGGGCTGATCGGAGCGCGCCCGCAGGTCGCAGAGACGCCGCAGGGCTGCGAGCTGAGTGTCCGCGCCGAGGGCGGCGCCACGGTCCGCGTTCGGGCGACCGTGCCCGCGGGCGCGGCGGCCGGATGGCGCTACGCCGACCCGGACGGCGGCGAGCACGACGTCGTGAACTGCTCGGTCTCGGCGCTGCGCGTCGAGCTTGCCGGCGGGGCCGGGGGTGGGCTCGTGCTCGAGAGCCCCCACGGGGGCGCCTACGAGCTCGGCATGCGCGAGCACGACCACGGCGTTCCGCTCGCGCCCTTCGCCGACGGCTGAACCGGGCGCCCGTCCACGCCGCGGTGCGGCGCTCATGCGATCCCCGCCGCCCGCCGATGGACCTGAGAAGGGGCAGGAATCGATGAAGGGAATCAGGGCAAAGACAGACGGCCCGCGCGGTGCGCGGCCGCCCGCGAGCGACGGGAGCAGCCGATGGCGAGCCTAGAGCAGGACGGTCACTCGATCGCGACTGCCGCCGAAGCTCTGCTGCGCGAGCACCCGACCGCCCAGGTCTGCGCGCTCGCCTCCAACGGCCTGATCGTCCCGGTTCCGCAGACCGTCGGCCTGTGGGGACAGGGGCTGATCGAGGGGCGTGCGCTGATCGACAACGTCGTCGCCGGCGACCGCACCGCGGTCGTGCGGCTGTGGATCAGCGCCCAGCAGGAGGGCGCCGCCGCAACGAAAGTTCGGATGCTCGCGACGCCGACGAAGTGGTCGACGCTGCACTTCCTCGACCTGCGCGAAGTCCACGGCATCTTCCTCGGCGTGATCCTGCCGAGCGAGGAGGACGCCGACAGCGCGCCCGCCGAGCCCGACAGCGCGCCGGCCGCGCCGCGTTTCTGCACGCTGACCGAGGACGAGGGCGCCCGCGTGCTCGCCGCCGACCCTGCCTTCACGGAGATGTTCGGCTACACCGAGGAGGAGCTGCTGGGCAAGTCCGTGCTCGACCAGATCCACCCCGACGACCAGGGCCGCGCGGTCGAGGGCTGGCTGGCGGTGATCTCGAGCAACCGCGCCCAGCAGACGCGGCTGCGGCGGCAGCGCAAGGACGGCTCCTACATGTGGGTCGACACGACGCTGCACAACTTCCTCAACCAGCCGGGCCGCAACTGCGTGGTCGTCGAGATCATCGACATCTCGGCCGAGATGGCGGCGCAGGAGAAGCTGCACGAACACGAGGAGCTGCTGCGCCGCCTGACCGACGCGATGCCGGTCGGGTTGCTCCAGATCGACACCGAGCGCGACGTCGTCTACAACAACGCGTGCCTGCTGGAGATCCTCTACGGAAGCGAGCAGGTCCTCAGCGCCGACGGCGCCGAGCCGCAGGCGACCCACGGCGAGGCGCCCGCGCCCGGCGCTCGGGGCGACGCCGACGCGCCGCCGGTGACGACGCTGCTGCAGACGCTGACCGCGGAGAGCATGGCGACCTTCGACGAGGTGCTCGACGAGGTGCTCGACGAGGGCGTCGACCGCGACGTCGAGGTCGACATCGCGCTGCCCGGCGGGGGATGGCGGCGCGCGCTGATGAACCTGCGCGCCCTCTCGCGCACGAGCGGCGAGGTCAGCGGCGCGATCACCTGCGTGCTCGACATCACCGACAGCGCCCGCGTGCGACAGGAGCTCGAGCACCGCGCGACCTACGACACCCTGACGCACACCTACAACCGCTCCTCGATCCTCGCCGTGCTGCACGAGGAGCTCGCCCGGGACGACGGCGCCCACACCGGCGTCATCTACGTCGACCTCGACGCCTTCAAGCCGGTCAACGATCGGCTCGGCCACGCGGCCGGCGACGAGCTGCTGACGCAGGTCGCCGAGCGCATGAAGCTGGCGAGCCGCGAGAGCGACGTGCTCGGGCGCCTGGGCGGCGACGAGTTCCTGATCGTGCTGCGCGACGTGCACTCAGAAGAGACCGCGATGAGAGTCGCCGAGCGGATCAGCATGGCGGTCTGCGGCCACTTCGAGCTGACCGCCGGCGAGGCCGACATCCGCGTCTCGATCGGCGTCGCCTGCGGGCACGCCGGGACGCTCAGCCCCGAGGAGCTCGTCAGGCGAGCCGACTCGGCGATGTACCGCTCCAAGGGAGAGGGCCGGGCAGCGCCGGTTCTCTCCCGGGCCTGAGCGGCGGAACCGCCCCTGCGCCCGAACCTCTCCGCAGCGGAACGGGGCCCTACGACGCGGCCGGTCCGCGCGAGAAGTCGGCCGTCAAAGACGAACGCGGAGCCCGGCTGTCGCCGGAGCTCCGCGCTCGAAACTCCGCGGTGCGCGGGGACCGAGGTCCCCGCGAGCCGCTTCAGAACGGGTGTCGGCTAGCCGACGAAGTTGAGCTCCCCGTTCTTGATTTCGAGACCTTCGATGTCCATGAAGATGTGGCCGCTGTGGTATTCCAGCCACCCGTTGTATTTCCCACCGTTGGGGCCTTCGGGGCCTTCTTCGATGAGGTTCGGGTTGTCTTCGCCTTTGGCGGGGAAGCACGGCGGGTTCGCGTTCACGTACGTGACGATGCCCTTGAACTTTTCTTCGAATTCGACTTCGAGACGGTTCTTCAGGCCCGAGGGGAACAGTTCTTTGAGTTTTTTGCTGTGTTCCCAGCCTTCGATTTTTTCGGGCGGTTCTTCGTTGTACGAGACGACTTCTTCGTATTCGTGTTCTTCTTTCTCTTTCGGCGGGATCGTCTGCTGGGGGATCACCACCGCGCACTTGCTGAGCGCGCCCTTGAACTTGATTTCGGTCTTGTTCGGGATTTCGACTTCAGCGATTTTCGGACCGATTTCAGACGAGTGGTTCTGCTTGAGCAGCACCGGCAGCGTGAAGGACACGTACTTGACCCCGCCGATGCCGATCGCCTTGGCGGACGCGCCGCACTTTTTGAAGGCGATGTCGAGCGGGAGCGTCTCGCTTTTGTTGACCTTGCCTTCTTCGGCTTTGAAGGAGCCCGTGATCTTGGGCGACTTCGCGCACGGTTCGTTTTCGTTGAATTCTTGTTTCCCGTTGATCGTCCCGAACTTGTACGGACCGAGCCTCATGCTTTCGACGGTGAGTTCCTTGTCTTCCTTCCAGACCTGGACGACGCCCGGGGTCGTTTCCATGTTCTGCCCGGTGACGCTGCCTTCGAATTCACCGAAGATCAGTTTTTCTTTCGCGAATGTCGGTGCAGCGAAAGCGCCGAGCGCCATCAGCGCCACCGCCATCGCCAACGCGATCCTCTTGATCCTCATTCTCCTAAGTCCTCGCTTTCGCCTTGCTGGAAAGGCTGATTCGACGGTTGGTGTCAACGCGCCCCTGACCCAGGTTTTGCTCTCTGGGCACCCCCTGTGGCCCCCCGAGACCGAGACTCGATGGCCGCGAGCATACCATGAACAGGGACGTCCAGCATCATCAAACCGCGACCGGATCCGTTCGCGATGATGGAACATGTGGGCGGGCCGGGGCGGGGCTCCCCGGGGCCGTTTCGCTTGCTCGGGTGGCGGCGTGTCGCACCCGGCGTATGGACTGCAGACCGACTCTACCATTTGACAACTCTTTGACGTCAGCAGCCGGACAACCCTCTCGACGTGCCAGGCGTCGCACCGCGATGCTCGCGGTGGCCGCCGTCGCCGTGGCGGCGGCGATCCTGATCATCGCCCTCGACGGCCATGGCGACTCCGGCTCCAGGCACGGCGGCGGCGCGACGCGCGACGGCCGCGGCACCGTCGTCCAGTTGGCCGCAGGCTACCTCGGCGTGCCTGTCGCCGAGGTGCGCGCGCGCCTGCGCCGAGGCGAGACCCTCGGTCAGATCGCCGCGTCCGGCAAGGGCGCCTCGCGCATCGGCTTGATCGAGTCGCTCTACTCGGCGAGAGCCGCCGCGGTCAAGGCACGAGGGTTGTCGCCGGCCGCCGAAGCGGCCGAGCTGCGAACCGTGCGCCGCACGTTGATCGCCCAGGTCGACCACGCCCGTCGACGGGCCGGGCTGGTCCGCGGGGCCGCCTCGTATCTCGGCCTGGACGAAGCCGAGCTGACGGGGAAGCTCGCGGGCGGGCACACGCTCGCGCAGGTCGCGGCGGCAACGCCGGGCCGCTCGTGGGCAGGCCTGCTGCAAGCGCTGCTCGCCACGAGACGCCAGGCGATCGAACGCGCGGTGAGCGAGAAGGCCGTCTCGGCCGGCGCGGCGCACCGGGCGCTGAGCCGGCTGAGAAGCCGCCTGGAACGGCAGATCGAGCGCCCCGGCGGCTGATCCGAGCGTTGTCAGCGGCCTGACCGCCCGTGAACCGAGTCCTGCAGGTGTAAAGGGCCCTCGGACCGGGGCCGATGGCGCTCACGGACACAGGGAGTGTCTGCATCGGTCACCGCGTGTGCCCGGTGCTCACAAGGGAACAGAAGGGGGCCCGACCGTGGGCATTCATCTAGGTAGGCGAAGGACGGCCGGTGGACGCCGGATGGCCGGGCTTCTCGTATTCGTGGTGGCGAGCGTGATCGGTGTGGGCGTGTACGCGTTCACGGCGAGCAACACGGTCGCGAGCCACTCGGCAGGTGCAGGTTCGGCGACGGTCAGCGGCTACACCGTCACCTCGCCGACGAACTACTCGTTCAGCGCGGACGGTCTGACGATGACCAACGTCACGTTCGACCTCGACAAGGCGGCAACGGACGTGGCCGTCGCGCTGACCGCGGGGCTTCCGGAAAAGGCCAACTGGACTGACTGCGGTGCGTCCGAAGGTGCCTCGCCGTTCGCGGTGACGTGCACGTTCCCGACGCCCGTCCCCAACGCGGAAGGCCTGAAGCTGTCGGTCGCGGCCGTCAGCAGCGGCACCGTGACGATCGAATAAGCCGCAACCTCGCGCGGAGCCGCCCCGGGACGGTGGCGGCTCCGCTCGTGGCGGCCGAGCGACCGCGGCAGCGCCGATGCGTCCACCACGCCACATAACCAGAGCGGTCTCCACCGCCGTCGCAATCGCCGCCGTCGCGTGCGCGTGGTTCCTCTTCGCGCCCGCCGCGCTCGGCGGATCGACGACCTACGTCGTCACCGACGGGGTGAGCATGCAGCCGCGGTTCCACTCCGGGGACCTGGCGCTCGTGCGGGCGCAGGGGGATTACCGCGTCGGGCAGATCGTCGCCTACCACAACAGGCAGCTCGGGACGATCGTCCTGCACAGGATCGTCGCACGGGCCGGCTCTCGGTACGTCTTCAAGGGCGACAACAACAACTTCGTGGACTTCGAACACCCCGCCCGCAGCCAGCTGATCGGGGCGCTCTGGATGCACCTGCCCGGTCTCGGGGCGGACCTGGGCTCGGTCCGCTCGCCGGCCCTGATCGGCGGCCTCTTCGCGCTCGGCACGCTGCTGCTCGGCGGGGCGGCTTTCACCCGGCACAAGCGCCGGCGCCGCCGGGAGCGCCGCGCGGGCGAACCGTCCGGCGCGCCGGTTCCGTCAGCGCCTCTCGCGGCGACGATGGGCGGCGGCGGCGTTCCCGTGATGCTCTCGATCGGCCTCGCGGCGCTGAGCCCGTTCGTCCTGCTCGCGCTGCTCGCCTTCACGCGGCCCTCCTCGGCGGCGATCTCGGTCAACGTGCCGTACGCGCAGCACGGCCGCCTGGCCTACGAAGCGGAGCCTTCGCCGGGACCGGCCTATCCCGCCGGGCGGGTGCGCACGGGCGACCCGATCTTCACCCGCGTCGTCCCCTCGATCGACTTCCGCTACAGCTACCGCTTCTCCAGCGCCGACAGCCACCGGGTCGCGGGAAGCGCCGCGCTGAGCGCGACGATCGCATCGACGAGCGGCTGGCGGACGACGATCCCGCTCGGGCGCCCCACGCCGTTTCACGGCGACCTGGCGACGGTCGCCGCGCCGCTCGACGTCGGCTCGCTGCTGGCTTTGACCTCGCGGGTCGAGGCGATCACGGCGGTCCACGGCACCTACACGCTCACGATCGCGCCCCACGTGCAGGTGCGCGGACGCGTGGGCGGCGCGCCGCTCCACGAGGTGTTCGCTCCCGCGAGCAGGTTCTCGCTGAACAAGCTCGAGATCCGCCCGGTCACCGCCAACGGCTCGAGCGCCTCGGAAACGATCGACCCGGCGAGCCTGTTCGCCAACTCCGCGCAGGGCACGGCGACCGCGCGCCAGAGCCGCCCCGCGCACCTCTCGCTTGGCGCGCTCGCGCTGAGCGTCTCCGCCGCGCGGGCGATCGCGCTCGTCGGCATCGCGCTCGTCGCCTTCGCCCTGGCGGCCGCGCTGACGTTGATGCGGCCCCGTCGCAGGCGCGATGAGACGGCTTCGATCCTGGCTCGCTACGGCTCGCTGATCGTCCCCGTCGAGCGCGTCTGGCAGCTGCCCGGCGTGTCGGTGATCGACGTCGCCGACATGGACGCGCTGGCACGGATCGCGGGCCACTACGAGCGCTCGATCCTGCACGAGCGGACCGAGTACGGGGACGCCTTCTGGGTCAGCGACGAGAGCGGCCAGTTCCGCCACGCCGTCTGGGCCGAGGAGGAGGTCGAGGAGTGGGAGGAGGAGCCCGCGGGCGGCTACGACGCCGAGAGCTCGGACGCGCCCGATTTCTATGGCGAGGCTCAGGGATGGGACCGGAACGGCGACGCGGAGCCGGTCGCGGTGGGCCTTCGTCAAGGTCTCTCCGGCGACACGCTTCAGTACGGAGCCGTGTCGGCGCGGCTACTGCCGCAGGGGTAGCGCTCTCAATACGGCGCGACCGCCGCGCCTTCGTAGGTCCGCCCGGCGGGGCTGCGCCAGCGGACCCGCCAGACCGCGGCCGACGTGGGCGTTTCGAGCGTCCAGTAGCCGAGCGGGTCGGTTCTCACGTGGGTGAGGATCCGCAGCCGCGAGGAGCTCGGGCCGGCGAGGACGGACACGGTGGTGGGGGCGCTCGACGGGCGGACGAGCCCCCACAGCGAGGAGCCGCCCGAGCGGGGATAGACGGCGAGCGGAAGCCGCCAGCCTTCGTAGAGGGGCTTGTGCCCACCGCTTGCGTATTCGAGGCCGGTCTGGAAGCCGACGGTGCCACCGTGAACGCTCGCCCCGGGGGCTCCGCCGAGCGGGTCGTCGCGGAGCAGGTACTGCGAGAAGCCCGCGACGCGGGGGTTGTCGTAGGCGATCCGCTCGGCGACGGCGTCGTACTCGGCCTGCGTCGCGACGGGCACGCCGAGGCGGCGGTTCGGGTAGCTCTGCACACCGAACTCGGTCAGGTAGATCGGCGTCGCCGCCGGGATCGCGCCCGCGGCGGCCGCTCCGTCGAGCGCGCTAGACAGTCGCGAGAGCGAGCCGATCGTGACGTCATCGCCCCCGGGCGGGACCCAGGTGGGCCCGACGGCCTTGGAGTAGGGATGGTCGGCGAAGCCCGCGATCTGCAGCTTCGCGCACGAGCCCGCGCGACGGTAGCCCGAGTCCAGGCAGAACGCGGAGCGCAGGAAGGCGAGCGGCGCGACGGCGTGGAGCAGCCCTTCGCGGCTCGGCGTCACGCGCGTGTAGCCGGCGGGCGCGGTCTCGCCGAACAGGACCTTCGGGTGGCGCAGGCCGGCCGCGAGCAGGCCGTCGTAGCCGTGCTGGTAGAGGTGCCTGTAGATCGCGGGCGAAGCGGGATTCCCGGAGGCCGTCCACTGCGGCATCAGGAAGGCCGGGTGGTTCGGCTCGTTCCAGATCGAGTAGAGCGCCACCTTGGTGGAGAACTCGCGGCCGACCGCCGTCATGAACCGTTCGAAGGCGAGGCCGTCAGGGCGGGTGACGTAGGGAGCGCGGCGGTTGGAGGTGGCCCAGCGCGGGGCGGGTCCGGTCACGGTCAGCAGCACCGGCCAGCCGAGCGCCTTCGCGCGCGCCACGACCGAGACGTACGCGCCCCACGCGTAGCGGGAGGGGTCGGTCGCGTCGAAGCGCGGCGCCCTCGCGCTCGTCGGGGCCGGCGCCACCGCCGACCAGCGCAGCTCGAGGCGCAGGGCGTGCACGCCGAGGTCTTTGAGCTGCGCGAAGGTCGCCGACTCGTGGCGAGGTTCGAGCAGCCTGCTGCCGGCCTCGAAGAAGGTCAGCTGGGCGGGCGAGGCCGCCGCGGGCGCGGCGCAGGCGGCCGCGAGGAGCGCGATCAGTGGAGCGGCGAGGAGGCGGCGCACCGGGCGCATGCTCGCAGCCGGGAGGCGGCGAGCCAAGCGGGAACCGGCCAGGACGCCGCAGCCCGGTTCGTGAGTTCCTTCGAGCAAGCCGATGACGCCGGCTTCGCGACGCGCACCCCCGGTGGCGTTTATGGCGGGCGGAGAAATGCCGGGGCGGACTCCGACCTGCCTCCCATGCACGGGGGATGATGAAACGCCGCAGCTGCCGGACAGACAAACCACGGCGCCTGACAAAATTGCCAATTGTGTACGTCTATCGACTAGATAGACAGGACATCTGTCGAGTCGGCTACGGTCCGCCTCCGGCGACGTCGCGATCGGCGTCGCGGGGCGAACGATGACGCAAAAGGCACGAAAGCACACCCAACGGGCTCGGCTGCTCGCCGGCATGATCGATAGCGCCAACCGCGCCGGCTACGCGGGGGCGAGCGTCTCTGTGGTGATCGCCGCAGCCGGCGTCTCACGTCCGACCTTCTACGACTACTTCGAGGATCGCGAGGACTGCTTCCTGGCGACGGTGACCGACGTCCACAGCAATCTGCTCTCGCAGCTGGAAGAGGCGCTTCGCGACGTGTCGCCCGAACAGGCGACCGAGGCGGCAATCGGAGCGCTCGTCACGTTCGCCGTGAACGATCCCCCCGCGGCACGCTTCCTGATGGCCGAGTCGACGAGCGGCGGAGCGGCGGCCCTCGCGCTGCGCGACGACGGCATCGCGCGACTCGCGGAGGCGCTCGAAACGGCCTGCGAGGGCGCGGCGAACGACGCGAGGCTGGTCGACCTCGACGCGCGCCTCGTGATCGGCGCTGTCTACCGCACGCTCGCGAGGAGGCTTCGTCGCGCCGAAACTGCCCTGAAAGCGACCGCGGATGAGCTCGGAGCCTGGTGCGGCTCCTATGCCCGCCCGGCCACGGAGCGTCGCTGGACCACGTTGCGGCCGGGGAGGCGTCCCGCCCGCTCCCGACATGTCCCGAAGCTCCCCACCCAGGAGATGCCGGACCCGATCCCGGCCGGACGCCCGCGCCTATCCGGATCGGAGGTCGCCGAAAACCATCGCCGACGGATCCTCTACGCGGTCGCGAAGCTCGCCGCCGAAGAGGGCTATGCGGCGATGACCGTCGCGGACATCACCCGCGCCGCGGGCGTCGACGGCCGCGTGTTCTACCGCCTTTTCTCCGACAAGGAGGACGCGTTCGCCGCCGCCCACGAGCTCGGCTTTCAGCAGGTCATGGACGCGACCTCGAAAGCCTTCTTCGCCGCGAGGAGCTGGCCGGAGCGCTGCTGGGAGGCGGGCCAAGCGCTGACCGGCCTACTTCAGGAGAACCCGATGGTCGCCGTCGCCGGGTTCGTCGAGGCGTACTCGGCCGGCCCCGCGGCCGTGCAGCGAATCGAAAACATCCACGCCGCGTTCCTGTTCTTCATGCAGGAAGGCTTGATGCAATCCCCCGGCGCCGCGAACGTCTCGCGAACCGGCATGGAGGCGATCGTCGACGCGATCTTCGAGGTGATCTACCTACAGGCCCGTCAGGGCGAGAAGCTCAAGGTGGCGGCGATGCTCGGCCCGATCGCCCACGTGTGGCTCACACCGTTCATGGGCGTGACCGCGGCCGATGCGTTCATCGACGCACAGGGGTCCGGGAGGAACCCGAGGGGCCGCTAGAGCCACTGCCGGCCGCCAGCTCGCGGCTGGAGGCCTCGACACCGAGGTAGGGCATCACGATCATCGCCATCAATGGCCCGCACAAAGGCGCGAGATCCGGAGTCGGCGTCGTCCGCAGCCGTCCGCGCACGACCGCAGCCGCCGTGCCGACGATCGCGCAGGCATCGATCGGCGCGGAGGACGCAACAGGCGCAGGGGGCAGAACACTCGCAAGCGCAGCCGCGAGACGTTTGTGCGTACGGGCCCGTCGCGCGGTCAGCGCCGGTTCCTCTCCACGCGCCGGCAGCACCAGGATCCTCGCCAGCGCCGGGTTGCGTTCAAGCGTCTGAAGGGCGTGGACGAGGACCGCGCGCAGGCCGTCCTGCCAGTCCTCGTGAGCACGATAGGCAGTGGCGATCAGCTGGGCCTGCTCCTTCTCCAGCTCGTCGTAGAGCGCGAACAGACAGTCGGCCCGGCCCGCGAACAGGCCCCCGAACACCGCTCTGGTCGTGCAGGCGCGCGCGCACAGCGCAGCGACCGTGATGTCCCGAGGCTGCTGCTCGACGAGCATCCGCTCGGCCGCGCGCAACAACGCCGTGCGGGCGTCCGGCGGAGCCACCTTGCTCTCATGATGCCGGGGCTGTGCGGACCGCCTCCGCACGCGATCTTCATGTGTGCCAGCGCCGCTGGTCATGTCTCCATCCTCCAGATCACCGACGTGCCCCGCGACGGTGATAAACGCCTCCGTTTCACCGTACCGCGACGGCACGTCGGCTGTCAAGACGAGGCGACCGTTCCCCTGGGAGCACCGTCACTGCCGGCAAACCCGGGCGCCAGTTGCCTGTAACGCGTCTGTTGCAGAGGAGTCAACCCCGTCGAGCCCCCGATCTCGATCCACGCGACGCCGTTTTTTCCCTGCAATCCGCGCTGCATCACATCAGCAACATTCGCGCGATTCCGACACGGATAAACGTCAGCAGTACACCATCGCTCCCGCGCCCTGCAGCGTGATCTGAGACCGACCCGCGCCGACCCCGTGGAACACACGACCTCAACCTCAGCCGAAAGCCTCTCCACATTCGCGACAGCGCAGGACGCGACCCCGGGCACCGATGTGCGGCTGCTCGGCATGGAGCTGCAGCGTCAGACCGCGGAGGTCGTCGCCCGGACCGCGGCGCGCAGCGCGTCGGGCCGGCTGAACGACGCCGTCGAGGAGCGCTTCATGAGGATGGGCGAGGTCTCGACGACCGCTGTCGCGAGCTGGATCGCCGGCGAGAGCCCCACCGCCGCGCGCGAGGTCGGCCAGGAGGTATGGGGGATCTTCGGCCAGCTGGCGGCGCAGCGCGCAGCGCCCCTCGCCGAGGTCACGCGCCGTGTCTGGCGCTGGCGCGATGCGACACGCGACGTGCTGGGCGAGACCGCGGGGCGCCTCTCGCTCCCCGAGTCCGCGCTGGACGAGGCGCTTTCGATGCTCGAGCTGATCCTCCGCCTCACGCTCGTCCAGATGTGCGAGAGCTTCGACGCGGAGCGCACCCGCGCGGACGAAGAGCTAGAGCGCCGGCAGACCGAGCTCACCTTCATAGCCACTCACGACGCCCTCACCGGACTCCCGAACCGAGCCCTGATCGTCGATCGGCTGGAACAGATGCTGCTCCGTGCGCGTCGCTCGCAGACACGCGTCGCGGCGCTGTTCATCGACCTCGACAACTTCAAGGCGATCAACGACACCCTCGGCCACGCCGCCGGCGACGAGCTGCTGTGTGCAGTCGCGGCCCGCCTCGACGGCGTCGTTCGAGACGTCGACGCCGTCGGTCGCCTCGGCGGCGACGAGTTCGTCGTCGTCGCCGGCGACATCTCGCTCACCTCAGGCCCCGAGCTGGTCGCCCGGCGAGCGTTGGACGCGCTGGCAGAGCCGATCCGCGTCGGCGAGGACGAGACCCCGGTGACCGTCACCGCGAGCGTCGGCATCGCCACCGGCGAACGAGCGAGCGCAGCGGACCTGCTCCGCGACGCCGACATCGCGATGTACCAGGCGAAGCTCAACGGCCGCGGGGACGTCGTGGTCTTCGAGTCGGGCATGGCCGAGCGGCTCCAGAACCGGATGGAGCTCGAGCGCGACCTTCGCGGAGCCCTCGCCAAGAGCGAGTTCTTCCTCGTCTTCCAGCCGACTTTCAACCTCAGCGACATGGCGCCGACCGGGGTGGAGGCGCTGATCCGGTGGCAGTGTCCGACCCGCGGACTCGTCCAGCCCGACGCGTTCATCCCCCTGCTGGAGGAGACCGGCATGATCACGGACATCGGCCGCTGGGTCCTGCTCGAGGCCTGCCGCCAGGCTGCCCTCTGGCACGCGGAGGGACATCCGATCGGGATCTCCGTAAACGTCTCCGCGCGCCAGCTCGACTGTGACGAGATCTGCGAGCACGTACAGGAGGCGCTTCGGGCCAGCGGCCTCGATGCGCGCCACCTGACACTCGAGATCACCGAGACGACGCTGATGCGAGACGCCGAGGAGACGGTCCGCCGGCTCGGTGAGATCAAGCGCCTCGGCGTGCGGGTCGCGATCGACGACTTCGGCACGGGCTACTCCTCGCTCGGGCACCTGCGCCAATTCCCCGTGGATGCACTGAAGATCGACCGCTCTTTCATCACCGGCCTGGCCCACAACCCGGAGGGAGCGAGCCTGATCCACACCCTCGTCGAACTCGGCAAGGCGCTGCGCATCGAGACCGTCGCCGAGGGGATCGAGGATCACGGCGAGCTCTCGCTCCTGCGCGAGAAGCAGTGCGACATCGGTCAGGGCTTCCTGTTCGCCCGACCGCTGGACGCCGAGGCCACCCGCGAGTTTCTCGCGCGCTGCGTCGAGAGGAAGAGCGCGGACGAGCGGCAAAGCGGCTCTGCCGAGCGTCCCGACGACGAACCCGCCTAGTTCTGAGGCCGGCGCACGAGGTATAACTCGATGACAGCGTTTATCGCTGGGACCGTGGCCCGTGCCTCGCTGCGGGCTTCGGCCGGAGCGCCCCGGTCCCTCTCCGTGGTGATCCTGGCGCCGTGGCTCACCCCTCAGGGCCGCGGCGCCCCTATTTTCCGGAAGCGCGAGACCGTCCGGTCGACTTCTTTGAAGCTTCGCTCGAAGACGTTTACGCGCGGTGGGCATGGCTGAGGTTGCACGCCTGCGAGATCCCGATGAGCCGACATCGGCAGCTGGAGTCACCGCAGGTTCGTATAGAAAGCCCTCACTGCTGCGCCGTAGGGAGTCGGAGCGCCTTCGTAGCCGGCAATCAGGGACGGTCCTGGCATGCACGCACCCGCGTGAGCGTTCCAGCTCCACGCCAGCATCCCGATCCGATGCGCCACCGCGAAGGACATCCATTCCTGCAGCCAGCCGAGAGCGGCCGATTCTCCGCACTGCATCTCGCCGAACTCATCCGCCACGACCGGGACGCGCTCGGCCAGCGGGAGGAGCGTGTGTTGCCAGCACGCTCGAACCGTGCAGCCTGCGTGATATCGATAGACGTGGATGGCCGCTGCAAGCTGATGCAGCGAATCCGTGGGCTCGTAGGCGAGCCAACGTGAGTCGTCGGAAGCCCACCCGACCCCCGCCAGCAGAAGCACGTTGCGGGCCCCCGTCGAGCGCACCGCCGCCACCAACCCGTTCATCCCCGCATAGCGACCACAGCCTCGCGCCCAGCACCGCCAATCCGAAGGACCCCTCGCGGCGAGACCGTGCGGCTCGTTGTAGAGGTCGAACATCACGGCACGGTCTTGCCTGAACGCCCTCGCGATGCTCCGCCACAGGCGGTAGCCGTGGCTGGAGTCGAGCATGTTCTGCTGCCCGCGTGCGAGTTCGCTTCCCGGCGCGCTCCAGTGCACCTCGACGACCGCGTAGATCCCCTGGTCGTTCAGCGCCCGCACATACGAGCTGATCGCGGTCCTGTAGGCCTGCCCCGCAAAACGCCACGCGACGCCGTTTATCCCGAGCCAGCAGTCCTCGTTGACCGGCACCCGCACCACGTTCACGTGCCATGCCGCCATCGCCGCAATCGAGGCCTCGTCGTGTGGCCCGTCGAAGATGCCCTGTCCGAGCACGCACATGTACTGCGACCCCGAGCGACTCACGCCGAGCAGCCGCAGCGGTCGCCCTCGACCATCCACCAGTTCGTTGCCGCGTACCCGTACCTCGAGAAGAGGGCCCGACTTGACATCCGGTGCGTGCGGGGCACCGACGTGAGCACCGGTCGACGCCGCGAGCGCCAGCCAAGCCGCCAGACGAACGAGCATCCCGTGATCTTCACCGATCACGCCGTCGAACCTTCTGCCCGCCATCGTCGCGCTTTGATTCCGAGGAGCCATTCCTTGACGTAGACGGCGCCTTTGACGTAATCTCCAGTATGAACGTTTAGGAACGCGCGCACGGTTGCATCGGCGCACCAGTCACGCATGACAGGCGACGAGCCACAGGCCCTAACCGACTGCCTCGTCGGAGAAGTTCCGATTGCGGTGCGTGCGATCGACCTCGAGCGACTTGCGCCCAGCATCGAGGTACATACCGACGGCCGGTACCGACATCTCGCGGCACTAATCCGCATGGCGGGCCGTCCGCTCGGATGGGTCTCGCTCCCGGTCACGCCCGACGGAAGAGCGCCGACCGGCAGCACGCTCGCAGCGCTCGCCGATCGGCAGCAGCGTCAGGAGTGGAAGACCCAGCTACCCGATGAACGAGGGCCGCACATCAGCGTCGTCGTCGCGACCTGCCGCCACGCCACCGCCGCCACCGGCTGTGTCGAGGCGATCCTCGACGCAGCCGGCGAGCGCTGCGAGGCGATCGTCGTCGAGAACCGGCCCGGCCATTCGACCGTCGAGTCTGCACTTCGACTGCGCTTCGGCCCGGACCCTCGCGTCCGGTACCTCGAGGAGGCGCGTCCCGGCCTCTCCAGCGCTCGCAACGCCGGCCTGCGCGCGGCCCGCGGGGAGATCGTCGCATTCACCGACGACGACGTCACCGTCGACCGCAACTGGATCGACTTCCTACTCGCCGCCTTCGCCGAGGATGACGTCGACTGCGTCACCGGCCTGATCGCGCCGCTCGAGCTGGAGACCCCTGCGCAGCTCTTGATCGAGCGCTTCGCCGGTTACGGCAAGGGCTTTCAGCGCCGCGCCTATTCGCTCGCCGAGCCCCCCATCGACCAGCCGCTGTTCCCCTACGCCGCCGGGCACTTCGTCTCCGGCGCCAACATCGCCTTCCGCACCGAGGCGCTGCGCGCGCTCGGCGGCTTTGATGAGGCGCTCGGCACCGGCACCCCCGCCCGCGGCTGTGAGGATCTCGATGTCGCCATCCGTCTGCTGCTCGCAGGCGGACGCCTGCTCTACGAGCCCGCCGCCACCGTCTGGCATCGCCACCCCCGCTTGCCGGGCGGCGCTCACCGGCGCGTGTTCGACTACGGCGCTGCGCTCGGCGCGATGCTCACCAAGCACATCCTCGGGTCAGACCGCCGCAACATCCTCACGAAAGCCCCACGCGCCGTTGCCTATTGGTTCGACCCATCCGCACGCAAGAACGCCGGGCGAGGCAGCCTTCCTCGGCGGCTGCTCGCGCTCGAGCTCGCCGGTCTGCTCTACGGGCCGCTCGCCTACGCGATCAGCCGCGCCCGATGACGCGAGCGCTCAACCAGCGAGGCCGCGCCGCGCTCGACCTCGCGTTGCTCGGGCTCGCGCTGCTTGCTCTTGCGAGCGCCACGGTCGGGCCCGGCGGAGCACCGCGCCTGCTGATCGTCCTCGCCGCGGCCTGCCTGCTTCCCGGAGGCGCTCTGCTGACCCTGCTGCCCGTCGAGGACCCTCTGCTCGGTCCTGCGCTGGCGGTCGGTCTCAGCCTCACCGTCGAGGCGCTCGGCACCCTTGCCATGGCCTGGAGCGGCTTCTGGCACCCAGCCGGCTGGGCGGTCGCGCTCGGCGCCCTCGCCTGCGGACTGCTTCTGCGCGACCTCGCGCGGACCACGGATCGGCGGACCGGGGGCCCGTGAGCGCTGCCATCTCAGAGGTCGGCGGGTCCTCGACGAGCCAAGCGACAGCTGCTCGCCGCGTTCCCGCGGTGGTGGCGTTCGGCGCACTGGCCGTCGTTGTCGTCGCGCTGTGGCGTATCTCGCTCGCAGGCGTCAACCCGTATCGCCTCGGCGAATACGGCCTCCCGGCTGCCTTGCCCATGAGCTGGTATCTCGCGCTCGCCGTGTGCGTGCTCGGCGCGGTCCTCGCAAGCACGCGTGCCGAGCGGCGCCCGCTGCTCGCGGTCTTCTTCATAGGCCTCGTCGCGCTGATCCTGTTCGGGACCGTGCCCGCACTCTCCGGGCAGCCTCACTACGCCTGGACCTACAAGCACATCGGCGTCGTCCGCTACCTCGAGATCCGGGGCCATGTCAACCCCGCCATCGACATCTATAACCGCTGGCCCGGCTTCTTCGCCCTCGCTGCGGCTTTCTCGCAGCTGACCGGTGTTCACGACCCGGCGAGCTACGCCGCCTGGGCCGACCTGTTCTTCGTCCTCGCCGCTGCCGTGATGGTCATCGCCGCCGTGACCACCGTCACCCGTGATCGTCGCGTTGCGTGCGCCGCCGCGCTGCTGTTCGTGCTCAGCAACTGGGTCGGGCAGACCTACTTCTCACCCCAGGCTTTTGGCTATGTGCTTGGTCTCGGGATGCTCGTCGTCGTCCTCGACCAGATGCGCACCACGCGCGTCGCGCCCTGGGTCGAGCGCTCGATAACACGCGTCGTCCGACGACCACAGCTCCCACCCGTCACGACGCCCACAAGATGGCCGCGCGGTAGCGCCGTCGGTGCCGTCCTCGCGCTCGACGCGGTCGTCGTCGCCAGCCACCAGCTCACCCCCTACATGCTGCTCGTCGGGATCGCCCTGCTCGTGATCCTCGGCGCCGTGCAACCGCGATGGATGCTGGCCGCGATCGCCGCGATGACGCTGGGCTACCTAGCCGCGAACTTCCACTTCATCCAGCACAACTACGGGCTGTTCACGAGCATCGACCCATTCAACAACGTACAGGGTCCGAAGATCACCCAGCACCCTTCCGCGGGCAAGGTCCTCAACACCGACGTGGAGCTTCTGTTCATCGCACTGGTGTTCGCGCTCGCGCTTGGCTCCGTGATACGGCTTGCTCGGCGCGGGCTGCTCGTGCGGGCGCTGCCGCTCGCCGTGCTCGCGTTCTCTCCAGCGGCGATCGTCTTCGGTCAGAACTACGGTGGCGAGGCCTCCTTGCGAGTGATCCTGTTCTCGAGCCCGTGGTGCGCTGCGCTGATCGCCTGGGCGCTATTCACATTGCCGAGCCCGCGCAGCCGTCCCGTCGTGTTGGGGCTCGTGGCTGGACTGTTCGCCCCGCTGTTCGTCGTCTCTTATCTGGGCCAGGAAGAGCTCAACATCGTCTCTCCCGCCGAAGTCCACGCCGGCGCCTGGTTCTACTCCCACGCCGCCCCCGGCTCGGTCCTGGTCCTCGCTGCTCCGGGCTTCCCGTACCGTTACGGCGCCGACTACCCCGCCTTCCGGGGACCCGAAGGCGACGCCAATCCCAACCTCATGACCGAGCCCGCGTTCCAGGGTCGGCCGCTCGGCGCCGCCCAGGTTCCGGCTGTGGCGGCGCGCATCCGTCTGTACTCGACCCACGGCTACATCGCCTTCAGCCGCGACGAGACCGCGTTTGCGGAAGTGTTCAGGATCACCCCTCCCGGCGCGCTCGCAGATCTGCGCCGGGCAGTCGCAAGCTCGGCCCTGTTCCGACCCTGGTACCAGAATCGCGACGTCGCGATATACGAACTTGCGGGGGCGATCAGCAGTCCGACGTCGCCACCGATTCTGCCGGCGCCGCGGGGAGGTCGTCGGCAGCGATGAGCGCTCCGGGTCTCGTCGCCCCCAGCGCCGTGGCTACAGAGGAGCACCTGCTCCGAGGGGCCTACAGCCTGCTGGCGAATGGCGCTGTCGGCTCGCTGCTCGGCGTCGCGTTCTGGGTGGTCGCCGCGCGTCTCTATCCGGCCGCGACCGTCGGTCGCGACACCGTCCTGCTGGCCATCATGGTCGAGCTCTCCGCGATCTGCCAGCTGAACCTCACCACTGCCACCGCCCGTTTCCTTCCCGGCCTCGGGGCACGAGGCGCTCCGGCGCTCCGGCGCGCCTACACCGCGACCTTCGTCGCTTCCTTGGTCGCAGGGAGCGCCTTCGTCCTGGCGGCTCCGGCCGTCCTCGGCCAGTTTCGCTTCTTGACCGCCGAGCCATGGCTCGCCGTAGCGTTCGTGTCCGCGCTCGCCGCCTGGGGTGTCTTCGTCCTCCAAGACGCGGCGCTCGCGGCCCTGCGCCGGGCAAGCCTCGTGCCCGTCGAGACCGCCCTTTTCGGCGTCCTCAAGCTCGCCGCGCTGCCGGCGCTGCTCGTGTTCGGCAGAAGCGACGGCGTCTTCCTCGCTTGGGTGCTGGCGATGCCGCCTCTGATCGTCGTCGTCAATCTGCTCATCTTCAGGAGCGCGATCCCGGCAGCCGGACCGGACGGCGCTGTCCCGCCGCCTGGCGCGGCGCGTTTCCTCGCTGCCGATTACCTCGGTTCCGTGCTTTCACAGGCCTCGATGACCATGCTGCCGCTGGCGGTTCTCGCCACCCTCGGCAGCCGGCAGAGCGCCTACTTCGCGATCCCGTTCGCGATCGTCACCGCCTTCGACACGCTCGCCGCCGGGGCTTCGGTCGCACTGATCGTCGAGGGAGGCCGCAACCCGGATCGGCTGCCATCGCTGGCGCGTGCGTTCGGGAGGCGTGTCGGGCTGCCGCTGATCCCCGCCGCTGCGGCGCTCGCACTCGGCGCGCCAGCCCTGCTCACCGCCTTCGGCGCGAGCTACGCTCGCCACGGCACCGGCGCTTTGCGACTGCTGCTCGCCGCCAGCGTCGCACGCATCGTGCTCGCCCTCTTCACGGCTGTCGCGCGTGCGAAGAAGCAAGGGGCAAGGCTCGCGCTGCTGAACGGAGCGACCCTCGTCCTGCTCGCCGCCGCCTTCCCGGTCGCTCGATCACACGGCATCACGGGCATCGCAGCCGCGTGGCTTGCGGCCAACGCCGTCGTCTGCCTGCCGGTCGTCTGGCAACTCGGTGGGCTGTTGCGAGGCAGCCCGTCGTGAGCGACCGCCTGACACCGGGGGGGTTCGTCCCCGGCCCCTTCGAACACGACGCGCCGAGCGCGGTCGGCGTGATCGACCTCGACTCCTCGCTGCATCCACGCACACCCGATGGTGAGCCGTTCGGCGAGCCGGAGACGGACGCCCTCGTGCTGGTGAGACTGCACGGCGATCCACTCGGAACCATTCACCTGCACCGTGCCGCGAGCATCGAGGGGAATCGGCTGCCTGCGTCCCTGCGCGGCCCGATCGCGGCGCATCGCGCGCGCCACGGCTGTGCTCCTGGCAGCACTGGCTGCCCCGGGAACCTGCCGAGGGAGCCAGTGGAGCCTGCCGGCGTGATCGTCTGCACCGCCGGACGTCCGGCTCAGCTCGGGTGCTGCCTGCGCTCGCTGCTGAGAGACCAGCGAGACTTCGAGCTGCTCGTAGTGGACAACCGCCCTTCCGAACCAGCGACACGTCGGGTCGTAAGCGAGCTAGCCAGAGACGACGCGCGACTTCGCTACGTCGCCGAGACCCGCCCGGGCCTCTCCGCGGCGCGAAACCGGGGCTTGGCCGAGAGCACCGCCGAGCTGGTCGCCTTCACCGACGACGACGTCATCGTGGAGCCCTGCTGGCTCAGCTGGCTGCTCGACGCGTTCGCCGAGCCGGGAGTTCTCATCAGCTGCGGGCTCGTGCTCCCGCTCGAGCTGCAGACCCCCGCGCAGAAGCGCTTCGAGCGCTACGACGGATTCTCCAAGGGCTTCGTGCGCAGAGAGTTCCATGCCGCCACCGGCCAGGCCCGCGGCCGCCTGCTCTACCCCTTCATCAACGGCGTCATCGGCACCGGCAACAGCATGGCGTTTCGTCGCCGCGAGCTGCTCGCGCTGGGCGGCTTCGACCCCGCGCTCGGCGCCGGTACACGCGCCCGGGCCGGCGAGGAGACCTGCGCTTTCGCTGCCCTCTTGCTGTCCGGGGGACGTGCCGTCTATCAACCACGCGCTCTCTGCTGGCACGAGCACCGCCGCGACGAGCAGGCGTTGCGCAGCCAGGTGCAGGCCTACGGCATCAGCGTGGGTGCGATCATCGCGCGTGCAGTGCGCACCGAGCCGCGTCTCCTGCGAACGGCGATGGCCGCGCTGCCGATCGCTCTTGGGCTGAGCGCTGCTCCGAGCGACCCACGGATGGGTCCCGCGAGCGGGCTACGACCGACCGAGCTCGACCGCCTGCGCCGCCGCGCGATGCTGGTCGGTCCGCTGCGATACGCACAGGCGCTGCGCGAGGCCCGCGCTCACGAGCAACGTCACAGCCAGGCCGAGCGGGCAGAACAGCCAGGGGATCGAATCGGGAGCTCGCAGGGGGTATAGCCAGCGCTCGCCGCCGCCCGCCGCGTCGGGAAGGAGATGCGCGAGCAGCACCGCCAGAACGCACCAACCGACGAGCAGGTTGCGCGATAGGACGGCGATGAGCGCTGCGGCTAGGACAGCGGCGAGCAAGCTGTGCGTGCCGGGCCGGCCGCCCGCAAGGTGCTCGAGCGCGCTCGGGGCGAGGCTGCCAGCGGCGACCACGTGGTCGAGATCGAGCGCGATCCCACCGAACGCTGCCAGAGCCCCGAACAGCAACGGGCGGCTGCTCGCCGACAGCAGCGGGTAGATCACAAGCACGCTCAGCGCACCGTGCCACACGATCGCCCACAACGCGGAGAGGAGCGGGTAACGGGGGTCCGAGAGGAACGGCCAGCCACGATATGGGTGCACGACGAAGGGAAGGCTAGGCGACAGCCCGACCGGCCGTGCGCAACTCGTAGCCGTAGGCGAGCAGCAGGGGCCAGGTGAGCGCCGTGACGCGCCTGTGCGCCGCCGGCTCGAGGTGCTCGCGCCACTCCTCGTCGCGACGGATCGCTACGCGTCCGCCCTTCGCGCGCATCGGGTTGCCCGAGAACATGTGGTGAGCGCCCAGCTCGACCTCGCCGTCGGTGAGCCGCCCGCCGGGTGGCAACAGAGGCTCGCCGGCGAAGGCGCTCAACTGCTCGAGCGCTCCGCGGGGATCTTCGACGAAGCGCTCGTACGGCAGCTTCATGTACGGGAAGCCGGCCGCGCGCAGCGCATGAAAACCTGCGTTCCACGCGCTCCAGCGAACCGCGGTCTGCGTCGGCGTGGAGCGCGGCATGAACTCCTGCTTGCCGATCGGGCTCGGCATCCGTCGCCGCCGCGTCCATGAATAAGCCACCGCGCGGCTGTCTCGCACCAGATGAACGACGCGGACCTCGGCGCCCGGTATGCGCCGCAGCAAGCACGCGAACGTCGGGTCCTTGCTCATCTCGACGACCACCCGCGCGCCCGCCACCGTCCTGATCGCCTCGTACAGCCGCGCGAGCACCGGCACGTACTCGTCGAACATCCGCCCCATTGCCCGCCCGGCGCGCGGAGCGAGATGCAGCGGCAACGTCTGCGGCAGGTTCGTGCGCCGGTCGAGCTCGGTCAATACGGCCGCGTCGACTCGCTCCCAGCCACCGAAGGCGCGCTCGCCCACCTCACCCCACAGCGGGCACGCCGCGAACGGAACGCCGCAGCCGCAGTCCACGCCATGCATGAGAGCCCGTTCCCACAGGTAACGCGTCTCTCCTGCGCAGAACGACCCTGGGTGCTCGCCGAGCACACGGCTCAGGAGCGTGCTGCCACTGCGCGGATAGCCGCCGACGTACAGGATCTTCACTTGATCGCTCCCACGACCGAGGCGTCGATGCCGAGCCTGCGGCGGACAAGCGCCCACATCCAAATGTTCCACACCGCGAAGCCAAGCGCTGAGCCGACCGCGGCACCCGTGAGGGCGAACGTGGCCGCACCCAAGGCCGTCAACGCCACGAACAGGATCGCGCTGATGCCCAGCACGCGCGCAGCATCACGGTGGTGACCGCTCATCGTCAGCAGATAGCCGACCGAGCCCGCACCCGCGTTGACGAGTTGGCCCACGAGCAGCACCATCAACGCCGATCGCCCGCTCTGGAAGCCGGCGCCGAAGATACTCAGCAGCGGACCCGCCAGCGCAGCAAGACCGAGCGCGATCGCCAACGACGGCCAGAAGATCATGCCGGCGAGCCGCGCAGTCAGTCGCTGCAGCTCCAGCTTGCGTCCCTGCGCCCACAACGAGGCGAACTGGGGGGCCGCGATCGCGTTGACCGCGAACAGGACGAACGAGACGAGCGTCGCCGTCTTCGCCGCCGCCGCATAGATGCCGGCCTCGCGACTGCCGCGAATCGCGCCCACGACCAAAACGTCGAGTTGCATCAGCACAACAACGAAAGCGCTCACCGCCAGCAGCGACCCCCCCACGCCGAGCCACTCGCTCAGCTCGCCCGGCGTGCGCGAAATCGGCTCGGCTTCCCGATAGAGCGGACGCGTCAGCAACCGCTGACCGACAAGCACCAGGTAGGCCGCCACGAGTGTCGCCGCCATCGCCACGTCAGCGGAGCGCGCACCCGCGACTGCGGCGATTGCGGCCACGAGTGCGATCAGCGCCGGGCGCAACGCCTGGGGGAGCGCGTATGCGACCCCGACACGATCACGAGCTCGCGCGAGTTCGCTCCAGAGGATCGAGCCCGCCAGCGCCGGCACCAGCAGACCGCCAAGCACGAGCGGTGTGGGGTCGCCGAGCACGCTTGCGGCGTGAAGCACAAGAGCGAGCACATCCGCAACGAGCATCGCCAGCAGGGCCGTGCCGCAGCTCAGTCGCCACGCGGCGCGCCTGAACGCCCGCACGCGCCCCTGCTCGCCGGCTGCCAGGTAGGCCGGGATGAAGCGCAGGCTCGCCGCCGGCAGACCGAGCCCGGAGAGCAACGCGACGAGAGTCGCCCCCAACCAGACGTAGCTGTAGAGCCCAAACGCCGCCGCGCCCAGCAGCCGCGCCAGCAGCACCTGTTGGACGTAGGTGAAGCCGGCCCCGGCGAACTGGATCGCGAACGCGAGCGTACCCGCGCGCCTGACGAGCGCGAGCATCCCCGGCAGCCGCTCCTCCCCGACCCTCGTGACCGGGACGGCAGGGCTAGACACCGAGGAGCACCGGCTGGGACGCACCGTCCTCGATGGCGGGATCGCCCAGCAGCTCGAGCACGGCCCGTGCGTTCTCGCGCCAAGACGTCGGGTCGGGATGGGAGGTGCCCATGAGGGCGATCGCCTCGCGCAAGCCTGTGCACAGCGCAGGCGGATCCGCGGGCGCGACCAGCACCGCGCCCGTATAGCCCTCGGCCGCCTCGCGCAGCCCGCCGACGTCGCCGAGCACGACCGGCAGGCCGGCGTCCATGCTCAGGTGCAGCGGTCCGCTCGCCGAGGAGCGCCGGTAGGGCAACGCCACGACGTCGGCGCCCGCGAACCATTCGCTGGCCTCTGTGTCGGACACGTAGCGGTTGACCAGCGTGATCCTGTCCTTGAATCGCGAGGCCGCGATCAGACGGCTCGGCTCGTTCCAGTCTTCCCAGGTCTCCCCGACGACGGTCAACCAGACCTCATCGTCCTCCGCAGCCAGCAACTCGAACGCCCGCACTAGATCCTCGAGTCCCTTGTAGGGTCGGATCGTCCCGAAGAAGAGGATGTTCTTGGCATTGGTCGGGGCTTCCCGGCGCGGCGCCGCCTCAGCGACCGCGTAGTGGGAGTAAGGACCGTGGCGTACGACGCGAACCTCGCGTCGGCCGAGTGGGTAAGAGCCCGCGAGTGCCTCGCGGTCGAACTCCGAGTGCACCACGAACCCATCCGCCAACGCCATCAGCCGGCCGCCGAAGCGACGCACGTAACCGCGCGCCGGCGCCATCCCCGCCTCGCCGGTGTCCTGCAGCTCGTGGATCTCCACCAGCACCGTCGCGCCCAGCATGCGCGCGAGCAGGGCCAGCGCCAGATAGGTGTGCAGCACCGAGCCGGTCCACCACTGAAACAGCACCGCTCGCGGACGCTCGCGGCGCAGGAACCGCAGCGCGGTCACGATCGACGGCAGCCAATACCAGTCCACGCCGTCGAACACCGGCATCGAGGCCGGATAACGCTCATCGGTCAGTGTGTCGTCACCGACCCGTGCACGCCCCGGGTAGAACGCGCGCGGGATCAACCGCCGCATCAGGATCACCGCCACACGCTCCCTCTCCTCCAGCGCACAGGCCACATAGCGCGTGTAGTGCGAGACGCCGCTGATGAAGCGCGTTCCCGAGCCGACGACGACGATCCCACCGCCGCGCTCGCCGTCGGCTTCGGACTGCTCGGACTGCTCGGACTGCGAACCACCGACCGCCAGGCGCCCGAGCGCGTACCCGCTGGCCGTAGCCATCAGGCCGAGCAGGATCGAGGCACTACGAGCCACTCCCGCTCCGGACGCCCGACCTCGCAGACGGAACCCTGTCACGAAGCCATTCGGAAGCGTGCGTCGGGCATACTCCCGCTCGGCGGCGAGGCCGTCGCGGGCACCGACAAACGCGACGATCGATGCCTTTGCGACACCCTCGTCGTAGCAGCGAGAGAGGAAGTAGCGCAGACGCGCCCTTGCGCGCGGCACGCGGTGCATGACTGCGACGCTCGGATCGTGCAGCCACCGGCGCTCGGGCCACCGTTGCCCGCCACGGATGCAAAGCTCGGTCTCCTCGGTGCCCGAGCGTGCCCCTGTCTTGCCGAAGCCCGCCCGGAAGCCGCCGAGCGCCAAGAACTGCTCGCGCCGCACGAACATGTTCGTTGCGATCAGATTGCGCACGGGTGCCGGGCTCGTCGGCAGCCCCGCGTAGGTGCAGCCCACGGTCCAGTAGAACTCGGGCGCCATCCATGCCGGCGGACGGCCCTCCCAGGCTGGCTCGATCGTGCCCCCCACGCCGAGCACGCAGGGATCCTCGAATGCGCGCAGCGCCTTCTCCACCCAGTCGGGGGCAGCGATCGCATCATCGTCGAGGAACGCGACGATCTCACCTGATGCCTCCTGCACGCCGCGGTTACGCGACTGGCCGGCCCCTCGCGGGCCGTGGTTCTCGATCGTGGTGACCCCGCGTAGATGCTCGCGAGCGTGTCGCGCCAGCACCGGGTTGTTGTCGATCACCACGATCACCTCGCGAACACCGACGGTTTGCAGATGGACCGATTCGATTGCCTCGCGCAGCTGCCCGGCACGCTGCTCGGTGTACGCGCAGAGCACGACCGAGACGTCCGCCCTCGCCCGCATCAGCATGATTGCCGCGCTCGCTCGAAGTGCCGGCGCGCGCGCCGTGCGACCCTGTAGCCGCGCGTGCGCAGACGCTCGCGCCGCCACGCCAGCGGCACGCCCTCGCCCTCCAGAACGCGAGCGACTTCGGCAGAGGAGGTCTTCGCCGACACCGTCCACCGCGCGATCGCGAGTGGGTCGTCCTGCGTGTGCGACAGCGCGTTCTTGACGGCAGCCGCCGAGCTGAAGCCGGCGTCGGCGACGGCCTGCTTGACCGCCCGGTCGTATGCGCCATAGGGGTAGGCGAAGCTGCCGACGCGGCGACCGCACAGCTGCTCGATCCGATCCCTGCTGTGCGTGATCTCGGTTCTCAGGCGCATCGGGTCGAGCTCGTCCAGCCGCGGGTGCGTGACGCTGTGCGCGCCGATCTCGAACGGGCCCGCTTGTGCGAGCGCGGCGAGCTGTGCGCTCGTCAGCATCCCCGGGCGCCCGAGGAAGCCGGACGTCATGTAGAGCGTTGCCCTCAAGCCCTCGCAGGCGAGGGCGTCGAGGGCCGCCTCGTTGTCGGCATGGCCGTCGTCGAACGTGACCGCCAACGGGCGCGCCGGCATCGGAACCTCGGCGCGCAGGCCGGCGGCAAGCTCCCCGATCGTGACCGGCGTGCGTCCCGCGCAGACCATTGCACGCAGGTGCGAACGGAACAGCTCGAACGTCACCGACAGCCTGTCATCGCTCCGCCCGCGCGGTGTGCCGTGGTAGAGCAACACCGGGATCGGCTCAGACGTCATCGATGCGCTCCGCGCGTCAGCTGCTTGGAACGCGGGCGCCGAGCCCCTCGAGCACAAGCTCCGGCGCGAGCGCAGGACGCCGGGTTGAGCGCCGCAGCCGTTCGCGGATGATGGTGCGCAGCACACGGCCGCCGTCGCGCACTGCGTTGAGGTTGCTCTCGCCGTGAATCCGCGGGCGCTCGAAGCTGGGCACCTCTGCCACGACGAGGCCGGCGCGCGCGGCGCGAATGTTGATCAGCGTCTCGACCTCGAAGCCGTCGCAGTCGATATCGAGCGCCGGCAGGCAGTGACGCCAGAACGCGTTGTAGCCGTAGCAGAGGTCTGAGTAGCGGGTACCGAACAGCACGTTGACGAGACCGCTGAGGAATCGGTTGCCGGCACCGCGCACGGGCGTGATGTCGCTGCTCCCGCCATCTCTGTGGAAACGGGTGCCCTTGGCGAAATCCGCTCCGTCGGTCAGGGCGCGAACGAAGCGCGGGATCTCCGCCGGGTCGGCCGATCCGTCCGCGTCGAGCATCACCAGCACTTCGCCCGTCGCCGCCTGAAAGCCGCAGCGTAGGGCGTCGCCCTTGCCCCGACGCTCCTGGTCGACGATCCTGACGTCCGGGCGCAAGCGCCGGCTGATTTCCTTCGTGTCGTCGACCGAGAATCCGTCGACGACGATCACCTCGTACAGGTCCTCGGGCAACTCCGCGAAGACGTGCGGCAGGTTCTCGGCCTCGTTCAGCGTCGGGATGATGACGCTCACCGTCGGCGCCGCTCCGATTGTGCTCTCCATGTCCCCTCCCTGGTCCTGCGCGGTCAAGTTGCGCGGGAGTGAAGCCAGAGGGCGACACGACAGAGTTACATGTGAGTTTCACTTGCGGATTTCATCCGCGTTACCAGGCGCGAGCTCCGACAGCGTGAAACGCGGCGGATAGCCGAGCGACTCACGCATCATCCGTGCGAGTCTGTCGTGGCGGCGCTTGGCGTCGCCGTGGCGGCCGTCGGCGATGTCGAGGGACACGAGCTGGCGGCAGACCCGTTCGTCGAGCGGCTGCAGCTCAGCCAAGCGCTCGAGCGCTTGTCGCGCCAGCTCCGGCTGGCCCTCCTCGCAGCGAAGCTGTGCGAGCCGATCGAGCGCATCGCAAGCCAGCTGGTGCAGGCGCCCGCGCTCGAGCAGGGCCCATTCGGCGAACGGGCAGTCGGCAAACAGCTCGCCGCCGTACAGAGCGAGCGCCTGTTCGAGACGCTCGGCGGCGACTTCAGGCTGCTTACCGACCAGCTCCCGGGCACCGCGCAGGCCGGCCTCGAACTCGTCCGCGTCGATCTGCACCATCTCTTGATTCAGGCGGTAGCTGCCGCCCCGCGTCAGGAGGTACGCGTTCGAACGGGCGCGCTCGCGCGCGGGTTCCAGCTCGTTGCGCAACCGGTGCACCGTCGTGCGCACGTTGCGCGCGACCTCAAACCCCGCCCCGCGCCACAGGCTCTCGCCGATCTCATCGGCGGACACCGCTCGCTCGCGATGCACGATCAGGTAACGCAGCAGGTCGCCCGCACGCTGATCCAGCCATCCTCCTTCGATCGCACGCTCGCCACAAACCAGCGCGGTATGTCCGAGCGTGGTGATCCGGAGGAGCGCCTGAGCGCGCCAGCCACGATCCTCACGTCGACGGCGATCGTGGGGGTCCCCCCGGCGCAATTGCAGCAGCACCCGCGCCGGCCCCTCAGCGAGCGCAAAGGCCGACACCCAGATCGTCTCGCTGCGCGGACCGTGGCGCAGATCACGCCGTACCTCGTCGGACTGCCCGTCCCCGGCCAGCGCGAGACTTGTCGGACAGTCCTCCGGGCCCTCGCAGCCCAGCAGCTCGCAGCACGTGACCCTGCTGCCCGGCACACCGATGGCGCGCAAGATCAGCGCCGCCGAGCGATTCCCCATCAGCACCCGACCCCGCGCGTCGACGATCAGCAGGCCATGGACGAAGCGATCGAACACCGCGTGCTTGAGGCTGACGTCCACCTCTGCCGAGGATGCGGACGGGCCTTGTTGGATAGCGGATGAAGGCACCATTGCGCAGCGATGACGGAAAAGACGCCGGCCGGGCCTCGGCAGGACCGCGAGCCACTCTCCGGGCCCGAGTCTGCCATGACCTAAATCCTATGTCAACGTTTGTACCGTGATCCTCGGCCCAGCGCCTCGTCGTGATTGCGCTTCAGCATCGTCGTTTATGAAGCGGCTTCTGGCATCGTGCGGCCAAGCGCTGAGGTTCGGTAAGGCAATCGCGAGTCGCGCCCCGCCCGAGGGCGCGTCATGCGGGCGGCACATGCGCCCGTGGAACTTGCAGTCGCCGAGGGGCGGGCCGCGCGCTTCCCGACCGCCCACCATCGGCGGCTGCGTCACGCTTTGTGCCCGACGCAAGGATCGCGTCGCTCGCCGCCGCCACCAGCTCCCGCACCGGCTGCAGCGCGACGAGATCACGGCCGGGTCCAGGTTCGCGCTCTGGACAGACTGCGCCCGGCGCGTTCCAGGGCGTTCAGCCGAGACCCTCACGCGCCTGCGGAGACGCTAACCAAACTCTCATCGATCGAGGACCTGGTAAGTGGTCTGCTCGAGGCAGGCGGACGTATATCTCGCGCCCGCGCAGCCTGTAGCAATTACGTCCAGGCTGGCGGCGATTCTGGTAGCGGTGACCGAGACGACCTCGAGAGCTGCAGTGGGGAGGTAGATAGGGATCGACCATTTCGGGGTGGCGGGGAGGCAGCGGACCTGCGAAGCTGATGTGCGGCCGCGTCAGCGCGTGTTTCAAGGAAGTCGCGTCCTCGGCCTCTGATTGCAGCAGGTCCCATGCCGCCGAAGCCCAGCAACCGGCAGCGATCTCGGCGCCCCGCTCGCGGGAGCACTGCTGGGGATGCCGCGCCGGAGCGAGGTGACACCTTCCGGGAGCGACCCGATCGAGGCGCGTTCGAACGAGCTGAGGAACTCGCGCAGATAGGCACTTGGGAGTGGGATCTCGACACCGATGTCCTGTTGTGGTCGGACAACATGTTCCGTCTCCTGGGCATCGAGCCGGGTTCGATTGCGCCCACCCCCGAGTATGTGATCGGGCGCGTACACCCGGACGACCGTGACCGCGTCGAGCGGGAGGTCGAAGCAGCCCGACGGGAGGGGAGCCTGCCTACTCCTGTCTACCGGACGATCTGGCCCGACGGCACGCTCCACGTTCTGCGCTCCTTCCCAGCCGTGGCGGACGAACGCGAGGGTCGTCCGCGCCGTTTTTTCGGCGCCGTTCAGGACGTCACGGCTCTCTTCGAGTCGCAGCGACGTTCAGCTGAGTCGTTGACGCTGATGGAAACCCTCGAGCAAGCCGCGCCGGTCGGGTTCGCGTTCGTAGATCGTGATTTCCGCATCGTCCGAATCAACGAGAAGCTCGCCGAAGTCAGCGGAGCGGCGCCGCACGAGCACATCGGCCGGACCGTCGCGGAGATGGTCCCGGATGTGTGGGCCCAGATGCAGTCGGTCTACCGTCGCGTGTTGGAGACCGGTGAGCCTGCGATGAATCTGGAGGTCGAGCGTCAGACTCGCGGAGCGTTCGACTTTCAGTACTGGCTCGCGAGCTACTACCCGGTTGTAGTCGATGGGGAGGTGCTCGGGCTCGGCGTCATCGTGACCGACATAACGGAGCGCCAAGAAGCGGAGCATTTTCGCGCTGCGGTCATGGACACGATGGTGGAGGGGCTCTACGCGCTCGACGACCATGGCAACGTGACCTTCATGAACTCGGCGGCTTCAAAGCTGCTCGGGTGGAGCGAGGAAGAGCTGCGTGGGAAGTCGATGCACGCTGCCATCCATTTCCAGCATGCGGACGGCTCGCCATATCCGGACGAGGAGTGCGAGCTGTTGAAGGTCAGCGAGCAAGGCCAGCCCGTACGCATGAGGCATGACTCGTTTACCCGCAGAGACGGCACGATCTTCCCCGTCGCTTACTCGGCGGCGCCTCTGATGAGCGGGACCTACGTACGTGGAGTCGTAGTCGTGTTTCGCGACACCAGCGCCGAGCATGCCGAGCAGGACCGAGCCAAGCGCGAGCTGGAGAGGCTCGCCTGGGTCGGTCGCATCCAGGACGCGCTCGACCACGACCGGTTCGTCCTCTACTCACAGCCGATCGTGCCCCTCGCAGGGGGCCAGCCCAGCCAAGAGCTGCTGCTGCGGATGCGCGGACAGGGAGGCGAGATCATCGCGCCCGGAAGCTTCCTGCCGGCGGCTGAGAAGTACGGGCAGATCGGCGAGATCGACCGCTGGGTCATCGGCGAAGCGGTCCGTCTCGCCGCCAGTGGCCTGCACGTGGAGGCGAACCTCTCGGCAGGGTCGATCAGCAAACTCGACCTGCTGCCTTTGATCGAGCGACAACTGCGCGCCGCCGGCGCCGTTCCATCGAATCTCATCTTCGAGATCACAGAGACGGCGCTGATGGAGGACGTAGAGGCCGGCACGGCCTTTGCGCATGGGCTAGCGGACATCGGCTGTCAGCTGGCTCTGGACGACTTCGGAACAGGGTTCGGCAGCTTCACCTACCTCAAGGCGGTCCCGGTCTCCTATCTGAAGATCGACATCGACTTCGTGCGGGAGCTGAGGTCAGATCCGGCCAACCAACACCTGGTCAGGGCGATCGTCGGGCTGGCCGAGGGCTTCGGCTGCAAGACCATCGCCGAGGGAGTCGAGGACGCCGAGACGCTCGACCTTCTCAAGGAATACGGCGTCGACTTCGCGCAGGGGTACTTTCTCGGGCGCCCGGCACCGATCGGCAGGGACTAAAGGGCCGCTGGTTCGCGGGCCGCGTAGCTCCCGGCCGACGAGTTCGCGGCGGATTCCAAACACGCGCCCGAGAGGATTCGAACCTCTGACCTTCGGTTCCGTAGACCGACGCTCTATCCAGCTGAGCTACGGGCGCAGAGCCAGAGAGTCTAACGAGCCGGCTCGGGCAGCCGGCCCAGCAGCGCGTAGTGGCGCTCGTTGCGCGCCGAGGTCGTGCGCGCCAGGAAGATCGTGGTCTCGACGCCGGTCGCCTTCACGCGGTCGTACAGCCAGGAGTCGTTGCGCACGTCGTTCATGATCAGGATCCCGTCGGGGCCGAGCAGCGGCTCGATCAGATCGACCGCGAAGGTCCGCCCCGTGTACGCCTTGTCGGAGTCGTAGTGGACGAGGTCGATCGAGTCAACCTCGGCGACGATCTTCGGCAGGTTGACTTCGTCGGAGTCGACGTAGAGGTGCCAATGCTCGCGCAGCTCGTCCTCGACCAGGCAGCCGATCACCGACTCGGGGTCGGGGATGTGGAAGAGCGGGAAGTCCGAGCTGTAGAGCTCGCCGAACCCGTTGGCGCGCATCGCCGCGAGGAACGTCTGCGAGGTCCAGCCGGCGCAGACGCCGGTCTCGACCACGACCTTCGGCTTGGTCAGGCGCGTGAGCCAGTAGAGGAAGCGGTGGTCGGCGCCGCCGTGGAGCTTGTAGGGGATCTCGGCGAGGATCGGCTTCGCGCGCGCGTCGAGCGCGGCCGCGAACTCCCCCGCCTCCTCCCACAGCTCGGGAGCGATCGCGGCGGCGACGGCCGCGGGGTCCTTCGCGCTCTCCGCGATCCAGGCGCGCGCCGCCTGCACGTCGCGGGATCGCCGCTGGTCTCGTTCGAGCGTCCGCGCGATCCCCTTTCGCGCCATCACCACCGCGCCGCGGGGGTGGGTCGCTGCGAAGCGCGCCGCGTTCAGGAGGCTGCGGCGGTTGTGACGGCCCGCAGCGAAGCGGCCCGCGCTCAAGTAGTCGGTAAGCCGCGCTCGTGTGCTCGCCATCTCTCTTCCTCCCTCTGCCCCTTGCCCGCCTCGCGGGCGGCGCCGAACCTTAGCAATCGCTCGCCGGCCCGACCAGCGGCCGCGCGTCGACGGGGTGCCCGAGCGAGAGCCGAGCCCGCGGCTCACTCGACCGCGGGTGCGGGGCCCGATTCCCGGGCCCCGCACCGGAATGCGGTCGTGCCGCGGCCTAGACGACCGTGTTCAGCTCGACTTCTTCTTCGGTCGTCACGGTCTGCGTGTCGACCAGGTCGCTCTGTCCGCCGAGGAGGCCTTCGATCCTCGTCGAGAGCTGTTCTTCGCCCGAGCCTCCTTCGAAATGCTCGATGCTCTGTTTGCCTTTCGAGCCCGAGAATTTGATTTTGAAGCTCGTCGTCATGCTGTTGGTCGGGGTGATCGCCCCGAACACCACTCCGTGCACTTCGTAGGTCGTCCCGCCGCAGGTGAAGTCCACGACGTCTTCACCTTCGTTGACGGGAACCAGCTCGATCGCCACCTGGTTGAGTTCTTTGTTTTCCCAACCGATCGCGCCTTCGAGCGTCGTCGTTTTGAGCTGCCCTTCCGTGGCTCCGGTGGTTGTGCAGGTGCCTTTCGCGTTTTTGCAGCCCGAGAACGTGAGCGTCAGCGTGACCGCTTTCGGGGCCACGAATTCGCCGCTGCCGCCACCCGTGCCCGTGCATTCCACCAGCTGCGAGCCCGAGTTGGCGAGTTCCGCGCCCGCTTTGTGGGAAACCGTGAATTTCCGGTTCGTGAGTTCGGTCGTCCATTCGTTTTTTCCCGTTTCGGACAGTTCGGTGCATTTCGAGTTGCCGTATTTCCCGGTAGTCCCTTTCGTGCAGCGCCCGAATTCGAGTTTCCCGGCGGGCACGATCCGAAATTCGCTTCCTTCGCTGAGGCCGCTCGTCCCGACCGGCGTCGTGACCGTCACCTGAACGACGCGCGGCGCCTCCACCGGCACCACGGCCTTGATCTGGGTTTCGGTGTCTTCGGTGATCGACGAGCTCGATACCGAGCCGAACTTGACCGGGCTCGCTTCGAGCAGGTTGTAGCCGTGGATCGTCACCGTCGTGCCAGATTCCGAGCTGGACGGTGAGATCGAGCTCACGATCGGCACCGCCGTCCCCCCGGCGAGGCTGAAGTGTTCGCCCGAGGCGATGCTGGTGACTTCTTTCAGGCCGGTGACGGTGGTGGGTGAGAATTTCGAGGTGAACGTGCCATCGCCCAACTCGCCTTTGCCGCCATAGCCCCAGTCCTTGACCGTGCCGGATTCGCCGATCAGCGCCATGTTGTGGGGGGTTTCGCCGTTGTCCACCTCGCCGGCGGCCACGGCGGTGACGCCGCTGAGCCCCGGGACTTCGATCGGGACGTTGGAGATTTCTTCGCCGGCTGTGCCTTGACCGAGCAGGCCGGATTTGTTGGTCCCCCAGGCGTCGACTTTGCCGCTGCTCAGCAGCGCGAGCGTGGTTTCGTCTCCACCGGAGATCTGCGTCACGCCGGTCAGGCCGGAGATGCTGACCGGTTCGTGCTGGGTGGTCGTGTTTCCGATACCCAGCTGGCCCCGGAAGTTTTCGCCCCAGGCCTTAGCCGTCCCGCCTTCCAGCACCGCGAAGCTCGTGGCGCCGCCGGCGCTGATCGAGGTGACGTGTTCGAGGCCTTTCACTTCGACGGGCGTGCAGCTGTTTTCGGCTTTGCCGTCGCCGAGCTGGCCGCGTTCGCCCCGGCCCCAAGCCATCACGTGGTGGTTTTCGAGCAGCGCGAGCTCGTGACCAGCGGTTTTGCCTGTGGCCAAGCCTTTACTGCCGGCGGCGATCGCGATCACGTGGCTCAGGCCTTCGACTTTGACCGGCGTCGTGTGGATGTTCGGGGTTTCTTTGCACGTTTCGACGCCCCATTCGTAGACTTCGCCGCCTTTCAGCGCGAGTCCCGTTTCGTTGCCGGCCGAGATCGCGCTCACGCCTTCGAGCGAGAGCTCCTCGGGCGTGAGCTGCGAGGTCTTCGTCGTGCCGTCGCCGAGCTGTCCGTTGCTGTCCTCGCCGAACGACCACACGCGCCCGCCGCTGGTGAGCAGCAGGCCGAAGCGCTGTCCGGTGCTCACTTCTGTCACGCCCGCGACCGTGCTCACCGGCTGGTAGAGGTTGACGGTTTCTTTCGATCCGTTGCCCAACATCCCGTGGACGTTGTACCCCCATGCGGCTGCGCCGGGCGTCGCTGCGGACGCGCCCGTGGCGAGCGCTCCGCTCGCAACGATCGCGATCGCCAACAGCGTCGCGAAAAAGGCGCGCCGAGGCGCCCTGCTCCGCGACAGGTCTGGCTGTCCCATGACTCTCTCTCCCTCGTGTGTGTGTTGGGTTCGTGGCGCTCGAACCCGACCATCCCCGCGCGCCGAGCCGCCCCCTGCGCGCCTAGTAATGACACACGTGTTTAGGGCAGTCAAGCCCAAATTGCGAAAAGATCACGAGAAACGGAACCTCGTGCCGGCGTTGAGCGGTCGGGCACCGGGATCGCGGGCCGAACCGGGTCACGCGGACCAGCGGCCGCGCCTCGACCGAATGGGCTCAGGCCGCGACGCGCTCGAACACGGCGGCGAGACCCTGACCGCCGCCGATGCACATCGTCTCGAGGCCGTAGCGGACCTCGCGGCGCTGCATCTCGCGCAGCAGCGTCGTGAGGATCCTCGCGCCGGTCGCGCCGACGGGATGCCCGAGCGAGATCCCCGAGCCGTTCACGTTCACGCGCTCGTAGCCGTCCGGCAGATCCCACTCGCGCAGGACCGCGAGCACCTGCGCGGCGAACGCCTCGTTGAGCTCGATCAGACCGAGATCGCCGAGCGTCAGGCCCGCCATCGCGAGCGCCCGCTCGGTTGCGGGCACGGGCCCGATGCCCATCGTGGCCGGCGGCACGCCGGCCGCCGCCCACGAGACGAGCCGGCCGAGCGGACGGAGGCCGAGCTCGGCCGCCTTCTCGGCGTGCGTGACGACGCAGATCGCGGCGCCGTCGTTCTGGCCGCTCGCGTTGCCCGCCGTGACCGTCGCCTCGGGGTCGCTGCCCGACATCACCGGCCGCAGCTTCGCGAGCGACTCGAGGCTCGCGTCGGCGCGGGGGTGCTCGTCGAGCGCGACGGGCTCGCCCTTCGGGACGGGGACGGGCACGATCTCCTCCGCGAAGCGGCCGTCCCGCTGGGCCACGACCGCGCGCTGGTGGGAGAGCAGCGACAGCTCGTCCTGCTCCTGCCGCGGGATCCCGTACTCGCGCCGCAGGTTCTCCGCGGTTTCGAGCATCCCACCGGGGACCGGGTGGTTCACGCCGCCCGCCGTTACGCGCCCGCGCGCGAGGCGGTCCTCGAGCTGGATCCCCTGTGTCCCCTTCACCCCCCAGCGCAGACGCGTGGAGTAGAACTCGGTCTGGCTCATGCTCTCCACGCCGCCCGCGAGGACGAGGTCCGCGGCGCCGGTCTGGACGCGCATGCAGCCGTCGATCACGGCCTGCAGCGCCGAGCCGCAGCGCCGGTCGACCTGGACGCCCGGCACGTCGACGGGCAATCCCGCGTCGAGCGCCGCGACACGCCCGATCGCCGGCGCCTCGCCGTTCGGGGAGCACTGCCCGAGGATCACGTCGTCGACGTCCTCGCCCCGCAGGGAGGTCCGCTCGACGAGCTCCGCGATCACCGTCGAGGCGAGCGTCGCGGCGTCGACTTCCCGCAGCACGCCGCCGAAGCGCCCCACCGGCGTGCGCAGCGGCTCGCAGATGACCGCCTCGCGCGCGTCCCCCGAGCTCACCGTCCACACTCCTCGCCGCCGCCGTTCACCCGGCGCAGTCTATGAGGCAGGGGGCTCCACGCGACTCAAAGCGTCCGGGCCGTCGGAGGCGGTGCGAGACTGAGTCGATGCGCGAGCGTCCCGCCGGCGACTTCGACTACGACCGCGCCGGAGCCGACTACCCCTCCGTGCGCCGCCCCGACCCCCGCATCGCGGCGCAGGTCCGCGCCGCGCTCGGCGACGCGACGACGGTCCTGAACGTCGGCGCCGGCGCGGGCTCCTACGAGCCCCCCGACCTGCGCGTCACCGCGGTCGAGCCCTCGGCTGCGATGCGCGCCCAACGACCCCCCGGTCTCGCCCCGGCGATCGACGCGGTCGCGGAAGACCTCCCCTTCGCGGACGCCGGCTTCGACGCGGCGATGGCGATGATCACCGTCCACCAGTGGCCCGATCCGCTCGCCGGCCTCGCCGAGCTGCGACGGGTCAGCCGCGGACCCGTCGTCGTCCTCACCTTCGACGGGACCGAGCTGGGGCGGCTCTGGCTCGGCGACTACTGCCCCGAGCTGCACGCCGCCGAGAGCCGGCGCTACCCCGCGATCGAGCGGGTCGCGCGAGCGATCGGCGACGGGACCGAGGTGCAGGAGGTCCCGATCGCGCTCGATTGCACCGACGGCTTCACCGAGGCCTTCTACGGCCGCCCCGAGAAGTTCCTCGATCCGGCGGTCCGCGCCTGCCAGTCGGCGTGGGGCTTCGTCGACTCGGCCGCCGAGGAGCGCGCGATCGCCCTCCTGGCGGCCGACCTCGACGCGGGCCGCTGGGACGAGCGCTTCGGGCACCTGCGCACTCAGCCCGAGTTCGTGGGCGCCCTGCGGCTGCTCGTCGGCCGGCCCGGGGGCGGGGGATGAGCTCGATCTCGAGGCGCATCGCGGCATCGCCGGACGCCGTCTACGCGGCCCTGCTGGACCCGGTCGCGGTCGCCCGGTGGCGCGTCCCCTACGACATGACGAGCGAGGTCCACGAGCTGCAGGCACACGAGGGCGGCGCAATCCGCGTCTCGCTCAGCTACCGGGACCAGGGCCGCGCCGGCAAGACGGCCGGGCACACCGACACCTACCGCGGCCGCTTCGTCGAGCTCGTCCCCGGCAGGCGCGTGGTGGAAGCGATCGAGTTCGAGACCGCGAACGCCTCGATCAGCGGCGAGATGCGGATCACGACGACGCTCGCCGAGCTGCCGGACGGAGGCACGGAGATCGAGCTGGCCTTCGACGGCCTGCCGCCCGGCGTCCGCCCCGAGGACAACGAGCAGGGCACGAGGATGGCTCTCGAGCGCCTGGCCTCGCTGCTGGAGGCCCCTCCTACCAGTCCGCCAGCCTGAAGACGTCCTCGTAGCGCTCGAGCAGGCTCGCCGGATCGCCGATCGGCTCGCCCCGCAGCGCCGCTGCGATCTCTCGGAACCAGTCGAGCGTGCGCCCGGCCGGCGTCGTGACCCAGCGTGTCACCGCGACCTCGTCGCCGCCGTTCCACATCTTGTGGACCGTCCCGCGCGGCACCTCGAGCTCGTCGCCCGCGCAGACCTCGATTTCCCAATCGCCGACGGTCGCGTGCATCGCGCCCTGCAGGATCTCGAAGTGCTCGTCCTGGGCCGGATGCAGATGCGACGGGGGCGGGTTGCCCCCGCCGTCGTAGCGCGCCTCCAGCACGAGCTCCCGCGCGTCGTGGGAGAGGACCGTGAGCACGGTCCCGGGCGCGATCTCGAGCTGCTCGCTCATCGACGGAGAGGGAGGGATTCGAACCCTCGAACGAGGTTTCCCCCGTTACGCGATTTCCAGTCGCGCCCGTTCAACCGCTCCGGCACCTCTCCTGGCGCTGCGGGGCGACCGATCGCCCCGGGCGGACGCCCTAAGGCTACGACACCGCCGGGACCCGCGCTGGTAGGCTGCCGCCAATGCTGATCGCGAGCTCCCAGGCGTTCGCCAAGACCTTCGGACTGATCGTCACGTTCGGGGGCATCGGCGTGGTCGTCAACGTCATCATCGTCTACATCCTCGTGCAGGTTCGCGGCGAGCGCCGCCAGAACGAGGAATACATCGCCTCGCGCAAGCCCCCCGGCTCCTCCTGAGCCCCGTCCGGCGCGTGAGCGACGCGCCTGAGACCCGGCGGGCGGAGCCCCCTAGATGATGTAGACGGGCGTCCCCACGGGCGTTTTCGCGTACAGCTCGATCACGTCGGGGATGCGCATCCTCACGCAGCCGTGCGAGGCGTCGTGGCCGATCGAGGAGTACTCGCTCGGGTCGATCCCGTGGATGCCGGCGCCGCCTTCGATCGACATGAACCGCGCCTTCAGCGGATCGGCCGGGCCGGGCGGCACGACGGTTCCCGCGAGCGCCCCCGCCCACGCTTTCTTCGGCACGTACCAGGGCGGGTTGACCTGCTCCCATTCGATGTGGTGCAGCCCCGCAGGCGTTTCGAGGCCTTCCATGCCGACCGCCACTTCGTATGTCTTTTCGAGTTTCAGGTGGTTGTAGAAGCGCAGGCGGAAGGTCGAGCGGTCGACGACGATGTAGGCCGGGTACTTCGCCGCGAGCTGGGCGGTGGTGACCTTCGGCTTGACCGTCCGCACCGGCACGCTCACCGTCCGGCGTCCGCTTGGCGCGACCAGGGCCGCCTCGATCCGCCCGCCGAGCTTGCTCGATTCGACGGACCGCCCGACCTCTCCTCGGACGGTGCTGAGCCCCGAGGAGCTGGGCTGGACGGTCGCGTCGCGCGGCGCGCGGTTGACGGCCGCCCTGATCTGCTTCGTCAGTCCCCGGACGGCGCCGTGGGAGTAGCTCGCGACGAGCGGGACGTCGCGGTGGACGCTCCCGCCGGTCAGGCTACGGATCGTGCGCGAGAAGATCGACCCGCCGCGGCCGGCCTGGACGGCCTGGTCGACCATGTTCGCGACGTCCACCCGCAGGCCCGCGCTCCGGCCCTCCAGGCGCCAGGTGCGGGTCCCGTAGCGAACGACGACGGGGCCGTTCAGGGCCGCCACGAGGTCTCGTTCCAGCTTCGTTCGCGCGGCCGCTTCGTGCAGGCCGCCGACGGGCACGCCGGCGATCGTCACGCCCTTGGCGATCACGTCACGCCGCGAGTGGTCGTAGAGGTAGGTGAAAAGGGCGAGCGCGAGCACGAAGCCGGCCGCCGCGGCGGCCACGAAGGGCCAGCGACTGCGCCTGCCGTGGGCGCTGCTCTCCTGCACCGGGGATGCGGCCATCCGTCACCGAGCGTATCGCCCCCACCGCTTCGTCGGGCCGATATCCGTCCGGCGGCGGACACCGCCGAGCGATTCCGGTTCTGTCCAGTTACTTGACAGAGAGTGCGGGGTATGTAAACTGATCGCCCGAGGAAGGGGCGCTTTTCCCGCACAACCAGGAGGTCGACCCCCTTGTCAGCTGCCGCACCCTCGCCCGCGTCGCTCCCCGAGACCGAAACCGCCCCCTCGCGAACAGCGGAGCCCGGCGAGCCCTCGTCCGCGGCCGCGCCGTCTCGCTGGCGAGACCCCAAGCGCCATGCGTGGATGCTCGGCCTCGTCGTCCCGACACTGCCGTTCATCGCGTGGGGCCTGGTCGAAGCGACCGGCCTCGGCGCGTTCTGGTTCTTCGGTCCGGTGCTGGTCTTCGGCATCTTCCCGCTGCTGGACCTGCTGATCGGGATGGACGCCCGCAACCCGCCCGACGACGTCATCAAGTGGCTCGAGCAGGATCGCTACTACCGCTGGTGCACCTACCTGTATCTGCCGGTGCAGTACGCCGGCCTGGTGCTCGCGTGCGGGCTGTTCGCCTCATCGAGCCTGTCCGTGGCCGACAAGATCGGCCTCGCGCTGACGCTCGGGATGGTCAGCGGCGTGGCGATCAACACCGCGCACGAGCTAGGCCACAAGCGTGCGAGCCTCGAGCGCTGGCTCAGCCGGGTGGCGCTCGCGCAGAGCGGCTACGGCCACTTCTTCATCGAGCACAACCGCGGCCACCACGTCCGCGTCGCGACGCCCGAAGACCCCGCCAGCTCACGCCTCGGCGAGAGCTTCTGGCGCTTTCTGCCCCGCACGGTCGCCGGCAGCCTGAGCTCCGCGTGGGAGCTCGAGCGCACTCGCCTCGGGCGGCTCGGCAGCTCGCCGTGGACCTATCGCAACGACATCCTCAGCGCCTGGGCGATGACCGTCGTGCTGTTCGGCGCCCTCGCCGCCGTCTTCGGCGCGGGCATCCTCCCCTACCTCGCGCTTCAGGCCGTGATCGGCTTCTCGCTGCTGGAGGTCGTCAACTACCTCGAGCACTACGGCCTGCTTCGTCAGCGCCGCGAGGACGGGCGCTACGAGCGGACCCGCCCGGAGCACAGCTGGAACAGCAACAGCGCGGCCTCCAACGTGCTGCTCTACCACCTCCAGCGCCACTCCGACCACCACGCCAACCCGGTCCGCCGCTACCAGGCCCTGCGCCACGTCGAGGAGGCGCCCCAGCTGCCGACGGGCTACGCGGGCATGATCGTCCTGGCCCTCGTGCCGCCGATCTGGCGCCGCGTGATGGACCGCCGCGTGCTCGACCACTACCGGGGCGACGCGTCCCTGGCGAACGTGCACGCCCGCAAGCGTCGTCGCTACCTGCCCGCATGAGCCGCTGGCGCTGCCCGAGCTGCGGGTACGAGTACGACGAGGCCGCCGGACATCCCCGCGAGGGCTTCCCCGCGGGGACCGCGTGGAGCGAGGTCCCCGACGACTGGGCGTGCCCGGATTGCGGGGTGCGCGATAAGGTCGACTTCGAGCCGGTCGAGTGAAGTCGCCGAGATCGGCCACTGCCACCATTTCGCGCATGTCAGCCGCCCCGCAACGAGTCCCCTACTCCGTAGCCGCCCGAGAGCTGCTGCGCAACACGCTGCTCGACGCCGCCTGCCATGAGCTCGAGTCGCGCCACTGGGCCGACATCACGATGGCCGACATCGCCGTCGCGGCGGGCGTCAGCCGCCAGACCCTCTACAAGGAGTTCGGCAGCCGCGAGGAGTTCGCCCAGGTACTCGTGATGCGCGAGGCCGAAAGCTTCCTCGACGCGGTCGAGTCCTCGGTCCGTCAGCATCTCGACGCTCCCCCGAAGGCGCTCGCCGCGGCCTTCGACCTCTTCCTGACATCCGCCGCGGAGAACCCCCTGCTGCGCGCGATCGTGCTCGAAGAGGGCGCCGAGGAGCTGCTCGCGCTGCTGACGACGCAGGGCAAGCCGCTCGTCGAGCGCGCCGCCGACCGCCTCACCGACGTGGTCGTCTCAGGCTGGCCGCTGATCCGCCGCCGCGACGCCGAGCTGCTCGGCGACGTGCTCGTGCGCCTCGCGATCAGCTACGCGGCGCTGCCCGACGGCGACGCCTCGGCGACCGCTGCGGCCGTCTCGAGCCTCTTCCAGCCCTACGTCGAGAAGCTCGTCCGCGAGACCGCGTCCTAGGCGCCAGACGCGCCCTCGGACGCCGCTGCCCCGCCGGACGCCGCTGCCCCGCCGGACGCCGCCTCGGCCTCGGCGCGGTGGGCTTCCTCCCGGGCCCGCCGGTACTCGTTTACGACGATGTCGGTGAGCTCCTCGACCGACGTCTCCGCGGTCGGCTTGTCGAGCGCGATCGCGCCGTCTTGGATCATGCTCACGCGGTCGCATGCCTGCAGCACGTGCACGTAGTTGTGGAGGATCATGATGATCGAGACGCGACCCTCGTCCTTCAGGCGCGCGACGAGGTCGAGGATCTGCGCCCCCTCTTTCGCGCCCATCGCCGCCAGCGGCTCGTCGAGCAGCAGGATGTCGGCGTCGGAGTTGACCGTGCGGGCGACGGCGATCGCCTGCCGCTGGCCCCCGGACAGCCTCGCGACCGCGACGTCGATGCGCGGGATGTTGATGCCGATGTCGTCCAGGGCGGCGCGCGCTTCGCGCTTCATCTGCCGGTTGGACAGCAGCGGGACCGGCCTGTGCACCCGCTCCTTGCGCAGGAACAGGTTGTGGTACACGGACAGTTCGTCGATCAACGCGAGGTCCTGGTAGACCGTCTCGATGCCGTGCGCGCGGGCGTCATCGACGCTTTTCGGCTCGTACGGCTCGCCGCGCAGCCACATCTTGCCGGCGTCGGCTTTCTGGAAGCCGCAGATGATCTTGATCAGCGTCGACTTCCCCGCGCCGTTGTCGCCGAGCAGGCCGAGCACCTCACCCTGTTTCAGGTGCAGGTTGACGTCCTTCAGGGCGGTCACCGGGCCGAAGCGCTTGGCGATGTGCTCGACGCGCAGCACGTCGTCGGGCGCCGAAGTCGGACCCACCACTCCCGTCTGCGGTGCAGCCGCGTCAGCCACTGCCGCTGTGCCCCCTTCTCGCGCGCGCGACGTAGACGTTTGCGGTCATCGCGACGATGATCGCGATGCCCGTGTAGAAGAGCAGGTAGTTGGCGTTGACGCCCTGCAGGATCAGGCCGTCCTTGAGGATGCCGAGGAACAGCGCGCCGATGAAGGCGCCGACGACCGTGCCGGATCCCCCCGACAGCAGCGTGCCGCCGATCACGGCGCCCGCGATCGCGATCAGCAGGAGTTCGTTCGGACCCGAGGGGTCCGGCTGGATCGTCTGCGAGCGGATCGCCTCGAACACTCCGACGAGGCCCGCGAGCAGCGCCGCGAGCACGAAGTTGCGGATCGTCACGAGCTTCACCTTCACGCCCGCCTCGGCCGCGCCGAGCTTGTTCGAGCCGATTGCGACCGTGTACAGGCCCCAGCGCGTGAACGTGAGCACGACCTGCAGGATCAGCACGATCGCGATCGCCCAGATCAGCTCCGAGTAGATCCCCGCGCCGAAGATTTTCGCGAACGTGCCGACGTGGTTGACTTTTTCCGGCAGCGTGATCGAGTGGCCGTTGACGACGTGGTGCACCTGGACGATCGTGGAGTGCACCTGGGCGCCGGGCGTCGCGACGGGCGTGCCATGGGAGAGGATCAGACTCAGGCCCTCGAAGCCGAACAGCATGCCGAGGCTCGTCACGAAGGAGCTCACTCCGAGGATCGCGACGAACGAGCCGGTGATCGCGCCGACCGCCATGCATATGAGCATCGACAGGATGATCGAGGGCACCAGCCCCAGGCCGGCGGTGTCGAGCTTGTAGAACACGATCGGCGCGAACATGTACATCGCGCCGATCGACAGGTCGACCTCGCCGAGGATCAGCACGAACACCTCGCCCGCGCCGAGGATCGCAAGCGGGGCGAAGTACGGCAGCAGCGTTTCGAAGTTGCTTCCGGTGAAGAACGTGCTGGTGTTGGCGGAGAAGTAGACCGCCACGATCACCGTGACGACGATGATCGACCCCTCGCGCAGCGAGATCAGCCGCTCGAGGATCGCGCGTCCGCCGGGCAGGGCCCGGTGCTCCTGCACCGGACCCCCGGACCCTCCTTCGGGTCCTTTCGCGGCGGACTCTTGCGTGGCGCTTGCCACGGTCGCGCTAGCCGACCACCGTGACGGCCGAGGAGGTGCCCTCGTAGCGCGTCTTCGTCTTCAGGTATGGCTGGACCGTTTCCTTGTCGAGGAACTTCAGGCCCGTGTCCACTTCCGAGGGACCGGTCAGCGTCCCCGAGACCTTGTACTGGAACAGCTGCAGCACCGGCAGGAAGCCCTGCAGGTACGGCTGCTGGTCGATCGTGAATTCGATGTCGCCTTCGGAGAGCAGCTTCTGCGTCTGTTCGGTCAGGTCGAAGCCGCCCGCGTGCACCTTGCCGGCGAGACCGAGCTTCTGCATGACTTTCGCCAGCGATTCGGTCGAGCCGCCGTCCACGGCGTACATGCCCTTGGCGTTTTTGTGACTCTGGTACCACGCTTCGATCGCCGGCTGCTCCTGCGTGACGGCGGCGCCGGTCGCGACGGAATGGGCGGTGATGCCGCTGCCCTTCAGCACCTTTTCGGCGCCTTCGATGCGCGGCTGCAGGTTGGCCGAGCCGGGCGTCGCGATGAACAGCCCGACTTCGCCGGAGCCGACGGCTTCTTTGATCCGCACGCCCATTTCTTCGCCGGCCTTTTTGAGGTCCTGGCCGACGTAGGAGAGCCGCGCGTTGCCGGGCGCGTCCGCGTTGTAGGCGATCACCGGGATGCCCGCCTTGATCGCGGCTTCGACCGGCGCGTTGAAGGCGTGCAGGTCGATCAGCGCCACGGCGATCCCGTCGGCGCCGCTCGTCACGGCCGTGTTCAGCGCGTTCACCATCTGGCTCACGTTGCTGTTTTCCGAGCCGGTCCACTGGTAGCTGCAGCCGAGCAGTTTGCAGGCGTCGGCCGCGCCGTACTGGGTGGGGGTGAAGAACGGGTTCGTCGTGACGTGGTTGACGAACACGAACTTGTAGTTCTTGTGTTTCCCGAACACGCTTTCCGAGCCGCCGCTGCCGCCGCTCGAAGCGCTGGAGCCACAGGCGCTGAGGATCGTCCCGACCGAGCCGGCGGCGACGCCGGTCATCGCGGTGCGGCGCAAGAATGACCGTCGGTCAAATCCGGAGCCTGTGGCCTCCGGCTCGCGCTCGAGAACCTGATCTTCTGACATCGCTCTCCTCCAAAGTCAGGGTTCGACCGGCGGCTGCCGGCTTGCACCAATGCACACTATCCGGTTCGTTCGACATAGGCCGGGGAAAAACCCGTAACCCGCATCCCGGATCCACCACAGCACGCCCGAGGCGCTCGACCCGCTCCCGGCGAGCTTCGCGACGCACTCGCGAGACGCCTCGCGACGATTCGAGTCGAACTCCGCACGAGGTCGCTATACCCTCGGGTCATGGACGGGAAACGAGCCGCCCCCGGCGGCCCGGGCGACGACGAGCCGTCCCCGCCGGAGGCGTCCGCGAAGCACGCCGGCGGCGGGGAGGACGAGCTCTACGGCCCGCTCGAGCTCGAGCGTCTGCGCAAAGACGACGGGCGCACGCTGATCGTGTTCTCGCGGGCGGACGGTCGACGGTGAGCGAGCTGCGCTTCAACGAGCTGCGCGGCGAGCAGGTCGTCTACGCGATCCACCGTCAGGACCGCACCTTCCTGCCCGACCGGGCCGACTGCCCGCTGGACCCGACCCGGCCGGGAGGCCCGGCGACCGAGATCCCGCTCGAGGCGTTTGAGATCGTCGTCTTCGACAATCGCTTCCCGTCTTTCGAGGCGCCGCGGGGCGCGGCCGAGGTCGTCGTCTACACCGACGACCACGACGCCTCGCTCGGCGCGCTGTCGCTCGACCGGGTCGAGGCGCTGATGTGGGTCTGGCGACACCGCTACGCGGAGCTCGGCGCCCGCGAGGACGTCGAGTACGTCTACATCTTCGAAAACCGCGGCGTCGAGGTCGGCGTGACCCTGCACCATCCGCACGGGCAGATCTACGGCTACCCGTTCCTGCCGCCGGTGCCGGCACTCGAGCTCGCCGCCGACGCGCGCCTCGACGGCTGCGCCCCGTGCGCGCTGCTGGAGCGCGAGCGCTCCGACGGGCGCCGCCTGCTGTTCGAGAACGACGCCGTCAGCGCGTTCGTGCCGGAGGCCGCGCGCTGGCCCTACGAAGCACACCTCGTGATGCGCGAGCACCGGCCGTCGCTGCTGACTTGCCGGGACGGCGAGCTGCGGCTGCTCGCCGCAGCGCTGCTCGATCTCGTCCACGGCTACGACGCCCTGTTCGACCGTCCCCTGCCCTACGTGATGGCCGTGCACCAGGCGCCGACGGGCGCGGCCGGTCACGCCGGCCACCTGCACCTCGAGTTCTACCCGCCGCTGCGCACCGCCGAGAAGCTCAAGTACCTGGCGGGCTCCGAGCAGGGCGCGGGGACGTTCATCGGGGACGTCCTGCCGGAGGAGGCCGCCGAGCACCTGCGCGGGGCGATCGAGCGTGCCGGCTAGGCGTTGCACCGCCTTCGCCCCCGGCCGCGTCAACGTGATCGGGGAGCACACCGACTACAACGGCGGGCTCGCCCTGCCCTTCGCGATCGCCGACGGGGTGACCGTGCGGGCGACCGCCGACGGGGATCCGGCCTCCGCGGGCGCCCCCGGGACGGGAGCGGACGCGGGCGCCCCCGACTCGGGCGGAGCTGCAGCGACGATCCACGCGCTCGCCTCCGACCTCGGCGAGGAGGACGCCTTCCCGGCGCGGAGCCCCGGACCGGCCGAGGGCTGGCGCGCGTACGTGCACGGGGTCGTGGCGGAGCTCCAGGCGAGCGGCCGGCCGCTGCCCGGGGCGCGCCTGCAGATCAGCGGCAGCGTCCCGCTCGGCTCGGGCCTCTCCTCCTCGGCCGCCCTCACGGTCGCGCTCGCGCTGGCGCTGGCCGAGCTCGGCGAGCCGGGCTCGGACGCCGCGGCCGGGACGGCGGGCCGGATCGAGCTCGCGCGGCTCTGCTCGCGCGTGGAGAACGACTGGGCGGGCGCCAGGACGGGGCTGCTCGACCAGCTCGCGAGCCTGCTCGGCACGGCCGAGCACGCGGTCCTGATCGACTTCCGCAGCCTCGCTGTGGAGCAGGTCCCGCTGGCGCTCGACGGCTGGCGCTTCGCGATCGCCGACTCCGGCGAGCGCCACGTCCACGCGAGCTCGGGCTACAACGAGCGCCGCCGCGAGTGCGCGGAGGCGTGCGCCGTGCTCGGGGTCGAGTCGCTGCGCGAGGCGCGCCCCGAGGACCTCGAGCGTCTGCCGTCGCCGCTCGATCTGCGCGCCCGCCACGTGATCGAGGAGAACGAGCGCGTGCTCGCGGCCGTCGCCGCGCTGCGCGACGGGGAGATCGGCGAGCTCGCGCGCCTGCTGAGCGCGTCGCACGCGAGCCTGCGCGACCTCTACCAGGTGTCCACCCCGGCGGTCGAGGCGACGGTCGAGCGGTTGCTGCGCGCGGGCGCGGCCGGGGCGCGGTTGATCGGCGGCGGCTTCGGCGGCTCGGTCCTCGCTCTGCTCGAGCCGGGACGAAAGCTGCCCGAGGGGACGATCGAGGTGACTCCGGGCCCGGGCGCCCACATCCTCGATCTGAAAGGCTAAGCGCGATGGCGGTGATGCTGATCACGGGGGCCTCGAGCGGCATCGGCGAAGCGACGGCGCGGCGGCTCGCGCGCGAGCCGGGAGCGCAGCTCGTGCTGATCGCCCGCCGCGGGGAGCGACTCGAGCAGCTCGCCGCGGAGCTCGGCCGCGACCGCGTCTCGACGCTCCCCGTCGACCTGCTCGACGAGGACGCGCCGGCCCGGGTGCGCGAGCACCTCGCCGCGGGCCACGGGCGGCTCGACCTGCTCGTCAACAACGCGGGCGCGGCGTGGCGGGCGCGCTTCGCCGAGGGCGGCTGGGAGAACGTCCGCCGCACGATGGCGATCAACTTCGACGCCCAGGTGCGCCTGACCGAGGCGCTGCTGCCGATGCTGCGGGCGAGCGCCCCGTCGGCGATCGTCAACGTCGCCTCGACGGCGGGTCGCGTGGCGCGCGCGGGCAGCGGCGCGTACAGCGCCTCGAAGTTCGCCCTCGCCGGCTGGTCGGACTCGCTGTGGGCCGAGGAGCGCGAGCACGGCGTCCACGTCGGCCTCGTGCTGCCGGGCTTCATCGCGACCGAGGGCTTCCCGCAGGCGGAGCTGATAGCAAAGCCGCTGACCCGGCGGATGGTCTCGACGCCCGAGCGGGCGGCCGAGGCGATCTACGAGGCCGGGCTCGGCGGGCGGGCCGAACGCTACGTGCCGCGCCCCTACGGGATCGCGGCCGCCCTGCGGGTCATCGCCCCGGCGCTGTATCGGAGGGTGATCGGGGGCGGCGCCGCGCAGGTGATGACGACCACGACGGGCGCCGACCTGGCCGAGCGCCGCGCGGCGCCCGAGCCGGGCACGGATACCCTGAGCTGATCACCGACCCGGCCCTCGTCACCGGCGCGACCGGCTTCATCGGCGGCAGGCTCGCCGCGGAGCTCCTGCGGCGCGGGACGCCCGTGAGGGCGCTCGTCCGAGACCCGGCGCGCGCGGCGGCGCTCGAGGCCGCCGGCGCGGAGCTGCGGAGGGGCGACGTGACGGACGCCGCGAGCCTCGAGGGCGCCTTCGAGGGGGTCGGGACGGCCTACTACCTGATCCACGCGATGGCGGGCGGGGGCGACTTCGCGCAGCGCGAGCTCGATGGCGCGCGCAACTTCGCGCACGCCGCGAAGGCGGCCGGGGTCGAGCGCGTCGTCTACCTCGGCGGGCTCGGCGTGGAGTCGACTTCCAAGCACCTGAGCAGCCGCCACGAGACGGCGCTCGTGCTGGCCGCCGAGGGACCCCCGCTGACCTACTTCCGCGCCGCGATGGTCGTCGGCGCGGGCAGCGAGTCCTACCGCACGCTGCGCTACCTCGTCCGGCGCCTGCCGGTGATGATCGCCCCGAGCTGGCTGAGGACCGAGACGCAGCCGATCGGGATCGACGACGTGGTCGCCTACCTCGTGCGCGCGCCCGAGGTGGCCGCGGCGCGCGGGCGGGAGGTCCAGATCGGCGGTCCCGACGTGCTCTCCTACGGCGCGATGCTCGATCGGATGGCCGAGGCGATGGGCATCCGCCCCCGCCCGAAGATCCCGGTCCCGCTGATCACGCCGTGGCTGTCGGCGCTGTGGCTCGGCCTCGTCACGCCCGTCGACACGAACGTCGCGCGACCGCTGATCGAGGGGCTGCGGACCGCGACCGTCGTGACCGACCCGAGCGGCGCCGAGCCGTTCGGGATCGACCCGGCGCCGTTCGCCGAGACGCTCCGCCGGGCGCTCGCCGAGGAGCGCGCGGGCGAGGAACACGCGGGGCGAGGGCCGGTAGGCGGGGGCGGGTAGGGAGCCGGCGATGCCCACGACCAGCGCCACCGCGACCGCCGAGCGCACCGGCGTCGTCCTCTTCACGTGCGACCTGCGCGTCCATGACAACGCGGCGCTTGCCGCCGCGGCGGCTCGCTGCGAGCGGGTCGTCCCGCTGTTCGTGCTCGACGAGGAGATCCTGGCGGGGAGCTGCGCGAGCGCGAACCGGCTCGCCTTCCTGCGCGACTGCCTGGCGGACCTCGACGGCTCGCTGCGCGACCGCGGCGCGGGCCTCGTCGTGCGCCGGGGCGACCTCGTCGCCGAGACGCTCCGCGTCGCGAGCAGGCACGGCGCGAGCTCGATCGACATGAGCGCCGATTGCACGCCCTACGCGGCCAGGCGCCGCGAGCGCCTCGCGCGTGCCTGCGCCGAGCAGCGGGTCGAGCTGCGCGAGCACGCGGGCCCCTCGGTCGTGGCGCCGGGCGAGGTCACCCCGTCGGACGGCGGGCACTACCGCATCTTCACGCCCTACTGGCGCGCGTGGAGCGGGCGGGTGCTGCAGCCCGCGGCGCCGACGCCGCGCAGGCTGAGCGCCCCGGCTGACCTGCCCGAGCTGCGGCTCCCTGCGATCCCGGCGCGCGACGGCACGGCGCCCTCGCCGCGGATCGCCCGCGGCGGGGAGGGGCCGGCCCGCGAGCGGCTGACCCGCTGGCTCGGCGGGGGGCTCGCGGGCTACGAGGAGGGCCACGACGACCTCGCGGGGGAGCGGACCTCGCGGCTGAGCGCGTTCCTGCACTTCGGGTGCCTCTCGCCGCGGACGGTGCTCGAGCGTGCGCGCGGGCGGCCGGGCGCGGAGGGCTTCGCGCGGCAGCTCTGCTGGCGGGACTTCCACCGCCAGGTGCTCGCCGACCGGCCGGAGCTCCCGTCGCGCGACTACCGCCCGCGGGGCGATCGCTGGCGGCGCTCGAAGCGGGACCTGCGGGCGTGGCGGGAGGGGCTGACGGGCTACCCGATCGTCGACGCGGGGATGCGCCAGCTCGCGGCCGAGGGCTTCATGCACAACCGCGCGCGCCTGATCGTCGCCTCGTTCCTGACGAAGACGCTCTACGTCGATTGGCGGGCGGGGGCGGCGCACTTCGCATCGCTGCTGCTCGACGCGGACGTCGCGAACAACGTCGGCAACTGGCAGTGGATGGCGGGGACGGGAAACGACACGCGGCCCAACCGGGTCCTGAACCCGCTGCGCCAGGCCGAGCGCTTCGACCCCGACGGCGCGTACGTGCGCCGCCACGTCCCGGAGCTCGCGGGCGTGCGCGGGCGGGCGGTCCGCGAACCGTGGCGACTCCCCGCCGCCGAGCGCCGCCTGCTCGACTACCCCGCGCCGATCGTCGACCACGAGCGGGCGGCCCGCGAGCTGCGCGGGCGGCGCGAGCGATGAGCGGCGAGGTCCCGATCCGCGGGCAGACGATCCGCCTCGGCCAGCTGCTGAAGCTCGCCGGAATCGTCGACAGCGGCGCCGAGGCGCGCGAACTGCTCGCGACCGAGCGGGTGCTCGTCAACGGCGAGCCGGAGAGCCGCCGCGGGCGCCAGCTGCACCCGGGCGACGAGGTCGAGGCCGGCGGTCAGGCGCTGCGCGTGACCGCCGGCGGCTAGGAGAGGTTCGCGACGATCACGGGGGCGCTCGTGGGAACGCGGCTGCCGCCCTCGGGCTCGGCCGTGACCATCACGGCCGTCACGCCCTGCAGGCTGCCCGGGACGCCGACGCTCGCGGAGCCGTCGGCGCTGACCGTGAACAGCGCGTCGGTCGGCTGCGCCTCCCCGGAGCGTTTGATCCAGACCTCATACACCTTGCCCGGGGGGGTCTGCGGCATGTGCGAGATCTGCAGGGTGCCGCGGTTCGAGCTCACGCGCAGCGTCGCCTTCGCGGCGGGCGCGCTGACCTGAGCGCTGTAGAGCGTCGTCGATCCGCCCGAGCCCCCGCCGAGCACCATCACCGCGAGCAGCACGACGGCGGCGGTCGCTGCGACGCTCGCGACGATCAGCCTGGTGGGCAGGCGTTCGGGCCGGCGGCGCAGCAGCGGGCGACGGACGCTCGCGGGCTCGGGGGCCCCGGCGTTGCGCAGCTCGGCCTCGGAGCGGACGGTCGAGAGCACGCGGTCGCGCAGCGGCGCCGGCGCGCTGAGCCGGGGGGCCGCGGCGGGCAGCGCGTCGGCGACGGCCTGGAGCGAGGAGACTTCCTCGCGGCAGGACGCGCAGGTCCGCAGGTGCTCGCGGAAGCTCGCGTGCTCGTCCTCTGCCAGCGCGCCGAGCACGTAGGGGGCGGCGTCCTCGCCGCAGCCCTCGTATGGGGGAACCGAAGCGCTCACGTGGTCGCCTCCGCGGGGTCGCCGTCGCCGAGGGCAAGGCGCATCTTCTGAAGCCCGAGCCGCATCCGTCCCTTGACGGTGCCGACCGGCGTGTCGAGCATCGTCGCGATCTCGGTGTGGGTCATGCCGGCGAAGTATGCGAGCTCGATCACGCGGCTCTGCTCGGCCGGGAGCTGCTGGAGGGCGTCGCGGATCTCGCGCGCCTCGTCGCGGCGGGCGAACTCCAGCTCGGTCCGCTCGCGGGCGGGGACGCGCTCCTCGATCCCCTCCTCCTCGACGATCCCGCGGTCGCGGACGGCCTTGCGGCGCAGGGCGTCTATCGCCCGGTTGTGCACGATCCCGAGCGCCCACGTGCGGACGCTGCCCCGGTTGCGGTCGTAGCGGGCGCCGCTGCGCCACAGCGACAGGAACGACTCCTGAACGACGTCCTCGGCGAGCGAGCGCTGGCGGCACATGCGCATCGCCAGCGAGAAGGCGGCGTCGCAGTGGCGGTCATAGATGACCTCGAAGGCGTCCGCGTTGCCTCTGTACACGAGCTGCATCAGCTCCTCGTCGGCAAGGACCCGAAGGTGAGACTCCGAGTGCCCGCCATGCGCTGATCGCAGAGGATTGAACATGCCTGTTGCTGTTACGGCAGAAGGCCGCCGCCGGATCACCGACGGACTCGCCCGCCGGCGGGGGCCGGCGGGCCGATCCGTGGCCGCACCCGGGACGCATCCTACGCCCGCCGCCAGCCGCCTACGCGGCCGCGCGCTCCCGTCGCGGCTGAGCGACGACGGGCGCCGGCTCAGCGGCAGGCCCGTGCACGGCGAGCCCCGGCTCGACGGCGGGCGCGTGGGCGGCGAGCGCCGGCTCAGCCGGAGTGGCTGTACCCAGCGCGGGCGCCGGGGCGCTCGCGTCGGGGTTGATCGCGTCCTTGAAGCCGCGCAGGCCGTGACCGAGCGATTTACCCATCTCGGGCAGGCGCTTGGCACCAAAGACCATCAGCAGGACGACGAGCAGGAAGGCTATGTGAAGCGGATTGTCGAGACCCATGATTTGGCGCCCCTCTCTTTCTCTCCGGGTGTCTTGTTTACGGCCCCGGCTCGCGCGCGGATCACGCGCGCGAGCGGGTCCGGCTCATTTCTTGATCAGCGGTCCGGCCTTGGCGAGCACCTGTGTCTTGGTGAGCGGCCGGTCGAAGCCCTGATCGGGCGTCGGGCTCTGGCCGATCAGCAGGTTGATCGCGGCCGCGTGGCGAGCCTCGACCTGCACGATCGACCCGGCCGCGGCGAGCACTTCCTTGCTCTTCAGCGCCGGCGCGGCGCCGTTGTATGCGCCGACGCCGGTGTTCTCGAGCACCGAGGCAAGCGCCAGGAACGACTTTTCGTCGGTCGCCGGGAACGAGAACGACGGCTTGGCGACGGGCGTGGACCCGAGCTGCTTGATCGTCGTCGCCAAAGCGCCCACGTGGTCGGCCTCCTCTTCGCCGAACAGCTTCGCGTAGCTCCTGGCCTGGCCCTTGAGGCCTACCGTCTTGCCCTTCACGTTGTAGAAGTCGGCCTCCAGGTACTCGAGCGTCAGCGCGAAGTTGAGGATTTCCACGTCCCCCATCTCGCCTTCCGCGGCGAACGCGCCCGACACGAACGGCGTGACGGCGCCGAGGCCGTAGACGGCCCCCGCGGCGAGCGCGCCCTTCAGCAGGAAGCTCGACCTGGTGAGTCCGTCGACCTCGACTTGCGCGAGGTCGGGGTGTGCGCCGGTGTGAGTGTCTGTCTGTGACATCGCTGCTCCTTTCTTCTCAGAGAACCGGCGGTTAGGCCAGGAACGGTTTGACGGCGGCCAGGACGGTGGACATGTCGGCGGGTTTCGCGAACGCGCCGTCGGGGGTGATCGGCCTGCCGAGCACCGTCCCGAGCGTCGCCGCGTGGCGCGCCTCGACGGTGTGGATCGCGAGTGCCGCGGCGAGCAGTTCGGCGTTCTGGATCTTGGCGGCCTGCCCGAGGTAGGCCGCCGCGCCGAGGTTCTCGACCGTGTAGGCGAGTTCGGTGACCTTCTTGGCGCTTTCGATCGGGAACTTGCCGGCGGGCTTCGCGGCCGGGGTGCCGCCGAGCTTCGTGACGGCCCCCTTGAGCGCTTCGACGTGCGTCTTCTCCTGCGCGCCGAACTGCTTGATCAGGGCCGCCGACTTGCCGCTGAACAGGCCCGAGGCCGCGACCTTTTCGTAGAACTCGGTCTCCAGGTACTCGAGCGTCAGGGCGTAGTTGGCGATCGCTACGTCGCCCCCGCCCGCGGACGCCGACGCGGTCGTGACGGCGGCGGTCGTCGAGGTCGCCTTGCTGCTGCCGCCGCATGCGGCGAGCACGAACGCGCCGAAGCTCGCGGCCGCGCCGCTCCCGGCCATCTTCAAGAAGCGCTTGCGGTCGACGTCGTCGCGGACCAGCCGCTCGACGAGGCCGCTCTGGGCAGGCTCGCGCCCGCCCGTGCTGTCACTCGACATACCAGGCACCTCGCTGTGATCGCGAGCGAGCGCCGTGGCGCCCGCTCTGGTTCGGCTCGCGGCGACTTGATCTGGCTCAGCCGGAGCGGTCGTTTCCTGTTATTCGCGGCCGGGCCGCGAACGGATCACTTCGAGCGTCAGCGGGGGTCGCGCCACATCCGCCACATCGAGGGCCCGCGGACGAGGCGAACCTCTTCGGTGACGCGGAAGCCGTGCCGGGCGTAGTAGGCGATGTTGCTCTCCTTCGAGGACTCGAGGAAGGCGCCGACGCCGTCCTCGTCGCACTGGTCGAGCACGCCGCGCAGGACCGCGGAGCCGATGCCGCGTCCCTGCGCGGAGGGGTCCGTCCCCAGCACCGCGAGGTAGTAGTGGGGAGGCTTGCGGGGATGGCCCCGCTCGAGCTTTTCCCAGCCGACCGCGACGAGCGGCATCCTCGCGAACAGGCGGGGGCGCAGGAAGCACGGCACCAGCTCGGCCGTCTCCCGCAGGCTCGAGTGCCAGTGGCCGGGCGGCGCCCACAGCGCGGCACAGGAGAGGTCCTCGCTGCACCACACCTCCTCGTGCGCGACCAGCTGGCGCATCCGCGTCGCCTGGAAGCGCTCGAGCGCTTTCAGGCGCAGGCCGTCCGGCTTCCACGCCCAGCTCGCGACCGGGTCGTCGTAGAAGGCCCTCGCCAGCGCCCCGGCGAGGGCCGGGATGTCCGCGGGCGTCGCGCGTCTGATCGCGTGGCTCTCCTGCACCGCCCGGAACATACCGCCGGCGCCCCGACGGCAGCGCGGCGCTACAGGCCGAAGGCCTCGGCGAGCAGCTCGTAGCTGTGCCGCCGCGCCTGGTGGTCGTAGAGGATGTTGACGATGATCGCCTCCTCGGCCCCGTACTCGGCCGCGACCTCGCGCAGCTGCGCGACGACCGTGTCGGCGGTCCCGAGCAGGGCGCGTCGGCCGCCGCCGGAGGACTGCCCGTCCTTCGGCAGGGATTCGATGAACCGTTCCGCGCGCTCCGGCGGGGGCACCTCGATCAGCCGGCCCTGGCGCAGCAGCGTGAACGTCATCCGCCCGCTGCTCGCCAGCCGTCGCGCCTCCTGCTCGCTGTCCGCGCAGATCGCCCAGACCGCGACGGCCGTGCTCGGCCGGCCCGTGTGTTCGGCCTCCCCGAAGCGCTCCCGATAGATCCGGGCGGCGGGCGCGCCCTTGGCGTTGATGAAGTCCGCGAACGCGTAGGGCAACCCGAGATCGGCCGCCCAGATCGCGCTCTGATCGGATGACCCGAGCAGCCACGGCTCGGGCCGCTCCGGCCGCCCGGGCAGCGTCGTCGAGAGGCGCGCGAAGGGATGATCGGCGGGCAGCGTGCCGTCGAGGTAGCCGAGCAGCTCCGAGAGCTGCTGCGGGAAGTCGTCGGGCATCGCCGCGCGGCGATCGCGCTGCAACGCGAAGGTCGTCATCGGGTCGGTGCCCGCGGCCCGCCCGAGGCCGAGGTCGATGCGCCCCGGGTAGAGGCCCGCCAGCAGGCTGAACGTCTCGGCGACCTTGAAGGGGCTGTAGTGGGGCAGCATCACGCCGCCGCTGCCGACTCTGATCCGCTCGGTCGCCGCCGCGATCGGACCGATCAGCGCCTCGGGGCTCGGCCCGGCGAGCATCGGCCCGCCGTGGTGCTCGGCGACCCAGTAGCGGTGGTAGCCGAGCTCGTCGGCGAGCCGGGCGAGGTCGATCGTGTTGCGCAGCGCCTGCGCGCCGGTCGAGCCCTCGGCGACGGGCGACTGGTCGAGGATCGAGAGGCGCAGGAGCTCGGTCATGGCTGGCGTCCAGCGTAGGGCGGCGGCGGGCCTGGCTCGGGCCTGACCGGCCGCCCGCGCCCGGTCAGGTAGATTTGACGACAGGAGAGAGAGGAAGCCGATGCTGGAACCGACGCTGTTCAGAGATCGCTCGCAGTCCGCGCAGATCGTGCTCGGCGGGATCCTCCCCGCGCTGATCGGAGCGGGCGCGGGCGTGCTGGTCGGCTCCTCCGTCGCCGGCTACTGGGCGATCGCCGCGGTCGCCGCGATCGGCGGCTTCCTGTCGGGCTTCGAGCACCAGGACGGCTGGGGCGGGGCCGATCGCGGCCTCGTCGGCGGCGCGATCTACGGAACGTCGCTGCTGATCGCCCACGCGATCGCGGGGACGCACGCGAAAGTCTCGCTCGGGAGCTTCCCTCCGCTGCTCGCCGTCGTGACGGCGATCTTCGGCATGCTGCTCGCCGGCCTCGGCGGGCGCCTCGCCCGCATGCAGCGCGAACGCAGAGCGCCGGTCGCGGAGCCGGCCTCGGGAGCGGTGGCGAAATGAGCGACGCGGAGGAAACGCCCGCCGAGTACCACCTGATGCTCGACGCCGAGGAGGTCCCGGCGGCGGCCGGCGCCGTGCGGCTGCTGATCTCAGACGAGGCGCACGAGCCGGAGATCCGCGCGATCGCGCGCGAGGTGCTGGCGCTTCTCGAGGCGCCCGCCGACGAGCGCGGGCTCGTCACGCTGCCGCTCTCGCCGCCGCAGATGAAGATCACCCACAGCGCCGTGCGGCTGCTCATCAACGACACGCAGCGCGAGCAGGCCGGCGAGCGCGAGATCCTGTGGCGCATCGTCGGGAAGCTCCCCGACGAGCACGTGATGCGCGCGATCGAGCTGTAGCCGGCTCGCCGGCTTCGCTTCGCGGACTCAGCCGGTCGTGCGGCGGCGGTAGGCCCAGAGCGTCGTGGGCGCGACGAGCGCGATCAGCACGAGGCACCAGAGGACCGATCCGAGCACCGGATGCGAGAGCGGCCACGCGGCATGTAGGGGCGTGGCAGTCGGGTTGCCGAACAGCGTGCGGACGCCCGCGGCCCAGCAGCTGATCGGGTTGTATTCGGCGAACTGACGCAGGCCGTCGGGCAGACCGGCGGCGGGCACGAACGTCGTCGCGACGAACGTCAGCGGGAAGATCGTCATGAAGCCGATCCCGGTCACGACGTCGGGCGAGCGGGCGACGACGCCGAGCAGCGTCCCGAGCCACAGCATCGTGACGGCGAGCAGCGCGAGCAGGCCGAAGGCGGCGATCGCGTGCGGGACGTCGGATGAGATCCGCCAGCCGACGATCAGGCCGCTCGCGACCATCACGACGATCGCGACGACGTAGGCGCCGAACTCGGCGATCAGGTGGCCGACGAGGAACGCCCAGCGGTGCATCGGCAGCGAGCGGAAGCGGTCGAGGATCCCCTCGCGCAGGTCGGTCGCCATCGAGGTCGCCGGGCCGAAGATCCCGAAGCCGAGCGTCTGCACGAGGATCCCGCCGATCAGGTAGGAGCGGTAGCTGCCGTGCGGGATCGCGATCACTTTCCCGAACACGAACGCGAACAGCACGACGAACATCAGCGGTTGGACGGTGACGTCGAGCAGCTTCTCCGGGATCTGGCGGATGTGGGCGAGGCTGCGGCGGGCGATCACGAGGCTGTCGGAGGTGAGCTCGCGCAGCGCGCCGCGGCGCTCGGCTCTCGCGGCGAAGACGTTCACGACGCCACCTCCCGCCCCTCGGCCGCGCCGGTGATCGACAGGAAGACGTCGTCGAGCGTCGCCTCGCGGCGGTGCACGTCGGTCGCCTCGACGCCGGCCTCGTCGAGCGCCCGCACGACCTCGATCAGCCGCGTCTGCAAGCCGACGGGCGCGGACACGAGCAGCCGCTCGGGGTCACTCCCGACGGCCGCCTCGGCGAACGGGGCGAGCGCGCCGCAGGCCCGCTCGATCTGCTCTGCGCTGCGCAGGGCGACCTCGATCCGTTCGCCTCCGTGGCCGGCCTTCAGCTCGGCCGGGGTCCCCCGCGCGGCGACCACGCCGCGGTCGAGCAGCACGATCTCATCGCTCAGACGATCGGCCTCCTCGAGGTACTGGGTCGTCAGGAGCAGCGTCGCCCCCTCCCCCACGAGCTCCCGGAGCAGCTCCCACAGCTCGTTGCGGCTCTCGGGGTCGAGTCCCGTCGTCGGCTCGTCGAGGAACAGCACCGGCGGCGAGGCGACGAGGCTGGCGGCGAGGTCGAGGCGGCGGCGCATGCCGCCGGAGAAGTCCCGCACCAGCCGCTCGCCCGTGTCGGTGAGGCTGAGCCGCTCGAGCAGCTCGCCGGCGCGGCGGCGAGCCACCGCCTTGGGCAGGTGGTAGAGGCGGCCGATCATCTCCAGGTTCGCCCGCGCGCTCATCAGCCCGTCGACAGTCGCGGTCTGGCTGGTCAGCCCGATCCGCCGGCGCACCTCCCCCGCCTCGGCCACGACGTCGAAGCCCGCCACGCGGGCGCTGCCCGCGCTCGGCAGCGCGAGCGTCGTCAGGATCCGGATCGCCGTCGTCTTGCCGGCGCCGTTGTGGCCGAGCAGCCCGAGCACCGTCCCGGCCGACACCTCGAGGTCGAAGTCGCGCAGCGCCCACTGCTCGCCGTAGCGCTTGCCGAGCGCTTCGGCGGCGATCGCGGGGGTGTCGGGTGTGACGCCGTTCACGTGCATGGCCGAGTGCTAGGTGGTACCACGATCTCGCGCGATCGCCGGGGCGGGATGGCCCCGGCGCGCGCGGCGGCGATCGCCGTCGGCGCGGCGCGAGATCGTCCCGGCGGGAGCGGACGCCCGTCTCCCGCACGCCGCCCCTCCTCGCCCTGCGGGTAGCATCCGCTGAGAGCGAGCCGAGGAAGAGGTGGCGGGCATGGCCGAGCAGACGAGCAGCCCCGAAGCGGCGCCGGCGGGCGACCTCGATGAGGTGCTCGTGATCGAGACCTCGCGCTGGCAGGACGGCCCGCCGCACGAGCTGTTCCGCGAGCTGCGCGGGCGCTGCCCGGTCCACTGGTCGGCGTCGATCCCCGAGTTCCCCGAGCAGGACGGCTTCTGGTCCGTGACGAGGGCCGAGGACGTCCACGCGGTCTCGCGCGACTGGGAGACCTACTCCTCCGAACTCGGCGGGATCACGGCGCTGACCGGCGCGGTGATGCCGCTCGAGCTCGTCCGCGCGATGTTCATCGGGATGGACCCGCCCAAGCACGACCGGCTCAAGGCGCTCTTCCAGCGCGGCTTCACGCCGAAGCGGATCGCCGATCACGAGCCCGCGATACGCGCGATCGCGGCCGACACGCTCGACCGTCTGGACGGCCCGCCCGCCCGCGAGGGCTGCGATCTCGTCGCCGACGTCGCCCAGCCGATCGTCTCGCGCGTGATCGGGAGCTTCATGGGCATCCCGCCGGAGGACGACGCGGCGTGGGCGCGCCTGATGAACGCCTCGATGGGCGCCGGCGACCGCGACCTGAACCCGGACGGCCCGGAGTCGGTCGTCCGCCGCGAGATGCCCGAGATCTTCGCGCGCTGCCGCGAGCTGATCGAGGCGCGCCGCGAGAACCCAACCGACGATCTCACGAGCGTGCTCGTTCACGCCGAGATCGACGGCGAGCGCCTCAGCGAGCAGGAGATCGTGATGGGCTTCGTGCTGCTCCTCGCCGCCGGCAACGACTCGACCAAGGCGACCTACTGCAGCGGCATGCGGGCGGTGATGGAGGACGAGCGCCAGCGCGAGCTCGTCGTGGAGGGCGGCGAGTACGACGGCCTCGTCGAGGAGTCGCTGCGGATGTTCCCCGCCTTCGCGCACTTCCGCCGCACCGCGACGCGCGACGCCGAGCTCGGCGGCCGGACGATCCGCGCGGGCGAGAAGGTGGTGATGTGGTACGCCTCATCGAACCGCGACGAGGCCGTCCACTCAGATCCCGACCGCTTCGACGTGACCCGTCGCGCCGAGCACCAGGCCTTCGGCGCGGGCGGTCGGCACTTCTGCCTCGGCACCGCTCTCGCGCGCCTGGAGCTGCGCGTGATGTTCGAGGAGACGCTCGCCCGCCACCCGCGGATCGCGCTCGACGGGTCGCCCGCCCACGCGCTCTCCCCTTGGATCAACCAGCTCAAGACGCTGCCCGTGAGGTTCGCGCCGTGAGCGCCCGCGGCACCGCCGCCCCACCCCGGCGCTCGGCCGCCGGCGATGCGATCGAGCGGGCCGTCGTGCGCGTCCTGCTCGGCCTGCCCAGGGCGGTCAAGCGCCGCCTGGCCGGCGCGCCGCTGCGCCGCGACGGGCTCGACCTCGACCTCGACACACAGCTCGTGCTGCGACTCGCCGAGCGCGACCCGGATCCGCCGCTGAGCACGCTCACGCCGCTGCAGGCCAGGGCCCAGCTGCAGCGCTCGGTGAGCCTCGTCGCGGGGCGCCCGGCACAGCTAGCGGAGATCCGCGAGGTCTCGCTGACCGGTCCCGCGGGCCCGCTGCGCGCACGCCTCTACGTGCCCGGCGAGACGATCGCGGGCGGCGCGCCGCTGCTCGTCTACTACCACGGCGGCGGCTGGGTCGTCGGCGATCTCGACACCCATGACGAGGTGTGCCGAACGCTCTCCCTCGCCGCCGGCGCGCGAATCCTCAGCGTCGACTACCGGCTCGCGCCGGAGAACCCGTTCCCTGCCGCCGTCGAGGATGCGCTCGCGGCGTTCCGCGATGCCGTGGCCCGGGCCGCCGAGCTCGGAGCGGACCCGGCCCGGATTGCGGTCGGCGGCGACAGCGCCGGCGGCCACCTCGCGGCCGTCACCGCGCAGCTCGCGCGCAGCGATCCCCAGCCGCCCGCCTTCCAGCTGCTGATCTACCCCGTCACCGACTGCCTCGAGGTGTCGGCCTCGCGAGTCGCCTTCGGCGAGGGGTTCCTGCTCACGAAAGAGAACATGGACTGGTACGAGGAGAACTTCATCGGCCCCGCCGACCGCGGCGACGCGCGGATCTCGCCGCTGCTGGCGGAGAGCCTCGCCGGGGTCGCGCCCGCGATGGTCGTGACGGCCGGCTTCGACCCGCTGCGCGACGAGGGCGAGGCCTACGCTCGCCGCCTCGCGCAGGACGGCGTGAGGGTCTCGCTGCGCCGCCACCCGGGCTTCGTGCACGGCTTCACGCACATGATGGTTGGAGGCAGCGGACCGCGCGAGGCGATCGCCGAGATGGGCGGCGCGCTCCGCAGCGCGCTGGCCCAGCCCTCGCTCGTGACCGAGCCCGCCTGAGCGCGCGAGCGCCGGCCGCCGTGATCCGGCCGCGTCAGCCGGCGGCCGCCGCCGGGGCCGCGGCGCCAGTCGTGTCGGCGACGGTCAGCGGCTCAGCGACGCTCTCGAGCGATTCGCGCTCGGCCTTCACGCCGAGGAGGAGCTCGGCCACCCCGCCGATGATCATCATCGTCCCGCCGAGGGCGAACGCGATGAACACCTGGACGTAGCTTTCGGTCTCGACCAGGCGGCTGAAGACCTGCGGGCCGATGATCCCGCCGATGCCCGTGCCGACCGCGTAGAAGACCGCGATGCAGAGCGCGCGGGTCTCCATCGGGAAGACCTCCGAGACGGTCAGGTAGGCCGCGCTCGCGCCGGCCGAGGCGAAGAAGAAGACGACGCAGATGCAGGCCTCGAAGCCGATGTCGTCGAGCTGGTGGGCCTTGAAGAGCAGGCCGGTGACGATCAGCAGGACCCCGGAGAGCAGGTACGTGCCGGCGATCATCGGCTTGCGACCGATCGTGTCGAACAGGGGGCTCAGCACGAGCGCGCCGGCGAAGTTGCCGATCGCGAACACTGCGAGGAAGTAGGGCGTGTCGCCTGAGGCCGTGTGGAAGAACGTCGTAAGCAGCGTCCCGAAGCCGAACAGGACGGCGTTGTAGATGAAGGCCTGCCCGATGAACAGCGACAGGCCGAGGATCGTCCTGCGCGGGTACATCGTGACGACCGAGCGGACGATCAGCGAGAGCGGGATCGCTCGGCGCTGGTGGACGGTCAGCTCCTTGCCGGTGGGCTCGGGAAGCTCGCGGCCGGTCGACTCCCGCACCTGCTCCTCGATCCCCGAGACGATCCGCTCAGCCTCCTCCTCGTGGCCGTGGATGAACAGCCAGCGCGGGCTCTCCGGGACGTGACGGCGGACCAGCAGCACGCCAAGTCCGACGACCGCGCCGAGCACGAACGACAGGCGCCAGCCGAGGTCGATCGGGAAGATCGCGGTGTTCAGCATCACGACCGACAGCAGCGAGCCGCCGAGGCCCCCCAGCCAGTAGCTGCCGTTGATCGAGACGTCCACCCGGCCGCGATGGTTCTTCGGGATCAGCTCGTCGATCGCCGAGTTGATGGCGCTGTACTCGCCGCCGATGCCCATGCCCGTGATGAAGCGGAAGACGAAGAACCAGAGCGGCGTAAACGTGATCGCGGTGAGGATCGTGCCGAGTAGGTAGATCGCGAGCGTGATCATGAACAGCCGCTTGCGCCCGAAGCGATCGGTCAGCTGGCCGAAGACGAGCGCGCCCGCACACGCGCCGGCGATGTAGAGGGAGGCGGCCCAGCCGGAGACGTCCCCGCTCGTCAGGCCCGTGCCCGCGCCGTGTTCGGAGATCCGCGCGGAGATCGAGCCGACGACGTTGACCTCGAGCCCGTCGAGGATCCACGCCGTGCCGAGCCCGACGACGATCATCGTGTGAAAACGCGACCACGGCAGCCGGTCCAGCCGCCCCGGGATGTTCGTCCTGATCGTGCCCGTCTCGACGCCCTCGCTCATCCGCTCTCTCCTCTCGCGGCGCACCACGCGCCTGTTGTCGGTTCTGTTACCCGGGTCTCCGCCGACCATGCCGTTTGCCCGCGGCACTGACGGGTAGGCCAATGTCAACGGACGTCAAGAGAGAGGAGTCAGCACGATGCCGACTGATCTGAAGGGAAAGAGGATCGCCTTCCTCGTAGCCCAGGAGGGCGTCGAGGAGGTCGAGCTGACCGGGCCGTGGAAGGCCGTCGAGGACGCGGGCGGCGAGCCGGTCCTGATCGCGCCGCAGAAGGGCGAGGTGCAGACCTTCAACCACCTGGACAAGAGCGCGACCTACGACGTCGACGTGACGCTCGCGGACGCCCGGCCGGAGGACTACGACGGCGTGGTGCTCCCCGGCGGCGTCGCCAACCCCGACCAGCTGCGGACCGAGCCCGACGCGATCTCCTTCCTACGTCAGCACTTCTCCGCCGGCAAGCCGGCGGGCGTGATCTGCCACGGCCCGTGGACGCTGGTCGAGGCCGACCTCGTACGCGGCCGGCGTCTCACCTCGTGGCCCTCGCTGCAGACGGACATCCGCAACGCGGGCGGGGAGTGGGTCGACGAGCAGGTCGTCGTCGATCAGGGACTCGTCTCGAGCCGCAAGCCCGACGACCTCCCGGCGTTCAACGCGAAGATCGTCGAGGAGTTCGCCGAGGGAGAGCACGAGGTCGCCGCGGCCGGCGCGACGGCCGACCGCGCGTAGAGAGAGCGGCGAACGCGCCCCGGGGACGTGGCTGGCCCGGCCCCCGGGCGCGTTCCCGCGCGGGCGTGGCCGTGCCACCGGAGCGCCGGGCCGCGGAGCGCACAGCCTGACGCCGCGCACGCGGACCTCACCGCTAGGTTCAAGGGATGAGGCGTAGGAGACTCGGAGCGAGCGGACCGGAGGTCGCCGAGATCGGCCTCGGCTGCATGGGCATGTCGGGGATGTACGGGCCCTCCGACCGGGCCGAGAGCATCGCGACGATCCACGCGGCGCTGGACGCCGGGGTCGATCTGCTCGACACGGGCGACTTCTACGGCATGGGGCACAACGAGATGCTGATCTCCGAGGCGCTGCGCGGGCGCCCTCGCGAGGACTACCTCCTCAGCGTCAAGTTCGGAGCGCAGCGCGGGCCCGACGGCGGCTGGCTCGGCTACGACGCGCGTCCCGCCGCGGTCAAGACGGCGCTCGCGCACTCTCTGACACGCCTCGGCGTCGAGTACCTCGACGTGTACCGCCCCGCCCGCCTCGATCCCGCCGTCCCGATCGAGGAGACGGTCGGGGCGATCGGCGAGATGGTCGACGCGGGCTACGTCCGCCACATCGGGCTCTCCGAGGTCGGGGCGGAGACGATCCGCCGCGCCGCGGCGGTCCGGCCGATCTGCGACGTCCAGCTCGAGTACTCGCTGATCTCGCGCGGGATCGAGCGGGCGATCCTGCCCGCGTGTCGCGAGCTCGGGATCGCGGTGACGGCCTACGGCGTCCTCAGCCGCGGGCTGATCGGGGGGCACTTCTCCGCCGACCGCGAGCTCGCGCCCGGCGACTTCCGCTCCCGCGCCCCCCGTTTCGAGGGCGCCAACCGCGAGCGCAACCTGGCCCTCGTCGAGTCGCTGCGCGAGGTCGCGCAGCGCTACGAGGCGAGCGTCGCCCAGCTCGCGATCGCGTGGGTCATGGCCCGGGGCGAGGAGATCGTCGCGCTGATCGGCGCCCGCACCCGCGAGCGCCTCGCAGAGGCGCTGGGCGCGGTGAGCATCGAGCTCGACGCCGCGGCACTCGCCGAGCTCGAGGCCGCGATGCCCGCGGAGCAGGCAGCGGGCGATCGCTACCCGGCGGCCCAGATGGGGACGCTCGACAGCGAGCGCTAGAGACTTTTCCGGTCGGCGCTCAGCGCCCGGCCAGGAACTCGTCGATCATCGCCGCGAGCCGTCCGGGCTCCTGAGCCATGAAGGCGTGGCCGCCACCGGGGAAGACCGAGGCGGTGGCACCCGGCCAGCGCGCTGCGAGGGCCGCGGTGTTGGCGGGCGGGATCACGACGTCCTCGCTGCCGCACACGATCAGCGCAGGGGACGGCATCGCCGGCAGCGGAGGCGGGTCCTCTTCGTGCCAGGCCGCGATCGCCCGCTCCTGCGCTCGCAGCGTCGCCGGCTCGAGCTCGGCGCGGGCGGCCGCGACGATCTCGCCGAACTCCGCGTCGATCCCGGCTGCCGCCGCGGGCGGGAAGAGCACGTGGATGATCCGCGAGGCCTGCTCCCGTGCCGTGCCCGTGTGATCGGTCAGCCGCGCCCACGTCTCGGGGTCGGCCAGCGTCGCCTCTGGACCGCCGGGGTCGGTCGCGAGCAGCACGACCGCCGCGGCGCGCCCCGGGACGCGCGCGGCGACCGTCTGTACGACGAAGCCGCCCATCGACCAACCGAGCAGCGGCGCGGCGTCGAGGCCGGCGGCGTCCATCACGCGCTCGACGTCGTCGGCCATCGCCCCCACCGACAGCTCGGCCTGGTCGCCGAGCTCGGAGGAGCCGACGCCGCGGTTGTCGAGGCAGATCAGCTCGTGCGTGTCCGCGAGCAGCGCGAGCAGCGTCGGGTCCCAGTCCGCGGAGGTGGCCGCGTAGCCGTTGACCATCACCAGCGGCGGGCCTTCTCCCAGACGCCGCCAGGCGATCCGCCGTCCGCCGAGGAGGACGCTCTCGATCTCCGGGACGCTCACCCGGGCAGCATCCCAGACCCGCAAGCGGGCCGCAGGCTGTCAGCCGCTGTGCGGCTCCGAGCGCCACGGCGCCCAGCCCGGCGCCCGCATCCGCCCCTCGAGGGTGCGTCGCTCGGTCACGTCCGCGATCGTCATCACCGCGCCGCGCCGGCGCCCGCGCGCGTCGTTGGCGGGCCGCGCCGCCGTCTCCAGCAGAACGTCGCCGCCGGGCAGGGTGACGAGCACGTCGACGCCTTTGACGACCTCCCCTTCAAGCGCCCGGACCGGGGGCAGGTCCTCGAGCGGCAGGGCGACGCCCGACGCGGTGCGGGGCCTGAGCTCGCGCATCCAGGTGTCGGGGTAGGTGCCGAGCGCCGGGCAGCCGGCCCCGAGCAGCTCGCGGGCGTGCCGGTTGGCATGCGTCAGGCGGCCGTCGGCGGCGCAGGCGAGCATCGCGACGCCTACCATTTCCAGGGCGGCGTCGAGCAGGTGGGGGCTGTCGCTGCAGGAGGGGCGCAGCGGGCGAGGAACTCGCGGCACGGGGCAATGGTAGCTACGCGATACCTTTTCCCAATCCCACGGACGGAGGATTCGACGTGGCTCAGATGCGCTCGCCGTGCAGAGCGTGCTCGGCGGAGATCACTACCGCGACGAGCTGCGCGCGGGTGTGGACGTCGAGCTTCGCCATCGCGTTGCGCACGTGGCTGCGCACCGTCTCGGGCGAGACGTGCAGCTCAGCCGCGATCTCCGCGGTGTCGCGTCCGAGCGCGATCTGCATCACGACCTCGCGCTCGCGGGCGGTGAGTGGAAGCTCGGTCGAACGGGCCCCCTCCGGCCGGTCGTGCTCGGCGTGGAGCATCGCGACGTAGATGGCGCGCACGCCGTCGACACGCGCGCTGCGCGCCGCGAAGTCGACCTTGACGCTGGAGCCGTCGGCGCGGATCAGATCGCGCGTGCCGAACTGTTCGCCGGTGCGCAGGAACTGCTCCCACTCAAGCGCCGATCGCTCCCGCTCCGCGGCGAGAACGCTCTCGGCCATCGACGTTCCGATCAGCCGCTCGCGCTCGCCGCCGAACAGCTCCACGGCCGCGTCGTTGAGCTGCACGATCACGCGACGCTCGTCGAGCAGCGCGATCGGATTCGACGTGCGCTCGAAGACCAGCCAGAAGAGGCGCTCCCAACCCGTCTCCCCCCGGGATCCGGTCATGCGTCCAGCATACGCTCTGCCGATGGCCTCGGAAAGCGCAGGACTGCTCCTCTACCGCCGCCGCGACGGTGCGCTCGAGCTGCTTCTCGCGCACATGGGCGGACCGTTCTGGGCGCGGCGCGATGAGCGCGCCTGGACGATCGTCAAGGGCGAGATCGAGGCGGGCGAGGATCAGCTGGAGACGGCGCGGCGCGAGTTCGCCGAGGAGACCGGATCGCCCGCGCCCGACGGGCCGCTGCTGGACCTCGGCGAGATCCGTCAGGCGGGGGGCAAGCGGGTGCGCGCGTGGGCGGTCGAGGGGGACTTCGATCCCGCCTCGCTGCGCAGCGCGACGTTCACGGCCGAATGGCCCCCGCGCTCGGGACGGCAGAGCGAGTTCCCCGAGATCGACCGCGTCAGGTGGTGTGACCCGGAGACCGCCCGGCGTCTGCTGATCGCCGCGCAGGCCGTGTTCGTCGAGCGCCTGCTCGAGGCGCTCTAGGCCGGCGGCGTAGGCTAAGCGTCATGAGCGACCCGGTCCGAGGAGAAGTCGTCGGAGTCTCGCGGCCCGGACCGCCGCTCGCGGTCCGCCTGGCGATCTCCTGGCTCACGAACGCGCTGGTGCTGGCGGTGGTCGCCGCGCTGCTGTCCGGCGTGCACGTCCGCAACACGGGCTCGCTGCTCCTGGCGGCGGCCGTCTTCGGCGTGCTCAACACGGTGCTGAAGCCCCTCCTGCGGTTCGCGACCCTTCCGCTCGCGATCCTCACGTTCGGCGTGGCGTGGTTCTTCGTGGCGATGCTGATGCTCGTGCTGACGAAGTCGATCGTGAGCGGCTTCGACATCCACGGCTTCTGGACGCTCGTCGGGGCGACCCTGATCGTGTGGCTCGTGAACATGACGCTCGACATGCTGCCGGGGCCCTGGCAGGTAACCGGCCGGCGACGGCGGATCAGGCGGGTGCGGGGCTGAGGAGCCCTCAGCCGAGCTTCAGCTTCACCTTCGGGTCGATCTGGCGGGCGGCGAGCAGCGACGCGCCGAAGGCCTCGATCAGCAGGTCGCGCAGCTTCTCGCGCGGCAGGTCGCGCTCCCTCGTCCAATCGAGGATCGCCGCGTCCATGTAGCCGAGCCAGCCTTTGATCGCGATCCGCAGCGCGGGCCGAGGCTCGCGCGCTCCCGTCAGCTCGCCCAACGCGAGCTCGAGGGTTTGCTCGCGGAACCCCTCGACGAGCTCGCGCGCCTCGGGCAGGCCCGCGGCGCTCTGCATCAGCTTGCTCCACGTCCGTCCGTTGTCCTCGATCCAGCCCAGGTACGCGTCGAGGCTGGCCGAGAGCTGCTCGATCGGGGTGCCCTCGCCGCTCGGGGCGATCAGCGCGCGCAGCTCCTCGGCTGCCTCGCCGACGGCGGCGATGAAGAGCTCGTTCTTGGAAGGGAAGTAGTGGTAGAGCAGCGGCTTGGAGACGCCCGCGGCCTCGGCGATCTGGCGCATCGAGATCTCCTCGAACGCGTGCTCGGCGAACAGCCGGGCGCCGGCGTCCAGCAGTTGCCGGCGCCGCTCGTCGACCTGCAGGCGCGTGTACGCGGGCTCGGCTGCCACGGGCCCAGTCTACGTGGCAGCCGACCGGTGGTCAGCAGCACCCCGCGCACCGCGATCGCGAGCTGCCCGCGGCGGGGCAGCCGCTGGCGCGGCGAGCGCCACGGCTCGGGAGCCGCCGGCACGGCGAGCGCCACGGCGCGAGACGGCGGCGAGGCGAGCGTCACGGCGCGAGACGGCGGCGACCTAAGGCACGACCGGAAGCTGCACGAAGGAGTCGTGGCCGCCGCCGTGCAGGACCGTGATCGTCCCCCCCAGCTCCTGGCCGAGGGTGGGCAGCGTCGGCAGTCCCGTGAACGTGTTCGCCGTCCCGACCGTCAGGCGCAGGCGGTCCCCGGCGGGGACGATCGCCCCGGTCGGGTAGATCTCGATGCTGTATTCGGTCGCTTCGTTCGGCGTGACCGCCTGCTGGCTTTCTTTCGTGAACGGGTGCCAGGGGCGGATCACGGCGTGCTTGGGCCCGTACGTCTCGAGGCTCGGATCGACCGCGCGCTGGCTGGCCTGCAGGAAGCCGGCGGTGATCTGGGTGGAGACCCCGCTCGGTTCGACCTCGCTGAGCACCGCGACGAGCGTCCCGTCGGTCGTGCTGAGCTTCGCCCACAGGTTGGCAGTGCTGAGCCCCTCGATCTTCGTGTCGGTTTTGAGCGGAGCCGTCGTGTAGGTGAGCGAGCTCGCCTCGTAGGTGTTGTTGGAGGTGTCGCAGACAGGGTTCGATGCTGCGCCCGCCGTCCACTGTGCCGTCTCCCGCGAGCACGGACTCGAGGCCGGGAGCAGCGGCGCGGTGTCGCCGGATTCACCAGCCGGCGCCGTGCTCGCGAGCGAGCCGTCGTGGACCGACAGCGGCGCCGAGCCCGACGATTCGCCGTTCAGGTAGAGGCGCCGGTAGGAGGTCTTCGGCAGCGGGAACTTCTTGAAGTGTTCCCAGTGCGTGCCGTTGATCGGGTAGAGGTTCACCTTCGGCGTCTTCTGCACGCCGTTCTTGGTGCCCTTCAGCCAGTGGCTGAACCACTCTTCCTTGATGTTCGGGTCAACGTATGCCGGGCCCTGGGTGATGTGGTAGTGGGGCGACATGAAGAGCACCCGGTCCTTCGAGCTCTTCAGCGCTTCCCACAGCAGCGGCTCGCCGCGCTGGAAGAGGTCCCACCAGCCGCCGGTGATCACGACGGGGACGGTGATTTCCGATGCGCGCACGACGGGCGAGCGCAGGCGGTAGAAGGGTCCGTCGTAGGCGCCTTCCTCCCCCAGCGCGGCTTCGAGGATGTGAACGCCTGAGAATTCCGCGCCGCCGAGCAGGTGTTCGATGTAGATCGTGGCCGCTTCCTGCGGGTTGGCGCTCGCGTCCGAGGGCGGGAGGTCGGAGAGCACCGTGACGAGACCGAGCCAGAGGGGGATGAAGCCGGTGTCGACCGAGCCGCCCTGGAAGGTGACGTCGCGGTAGGCGTCGGCCATCGGGATGTCCGCCCAGATAGCCTTGACCGCGCGTGGCTTGCCTTCCTTCACGCGCGCCGCGTCGGCCTCCGCGATCAGCAGTGAGGTGATGCCCATGTAGGACTCGCCCGTCGTCGCGACGCTGCCGTCGGACCAGGACTGGGCCTGGATCCAGTCGAGGACCTCCTTGTAGTCCTGCTGGGTGCGTTCCCCCCACGATTCCCACTTGCCGCCGCTGTCGCCGGTGCCGCGGTCGTCCAGCACCATCACCGCGAAGCCCTTTTCGGCGAGCGCGGGGTCGTCTCCAGCGATGCCCGACGCGGAGGAGCTGCCGCATTCCCCCGTCGGGGCGCCGGCGTCCTTGTTGTAGCCCGTCACCGTCAGCACCGTCGGGTAGCGGCCCGTCGAGGCCGGCAGGTAGAGATCGGCGCGCAGCACCGTGCCGTCGCTCATCGGGACCGCGACGTTGCAGAGCGCGACGCTTGCGTCCGCGGCCGGCGCGGCGAACGCCACGGCGCAGAGGACGAGCACGGCGGCGCCCGCGGCTTGAAGCGCGCGAACGATCGGAGATCCGGTCCGCTGCTGCGGACGCACGGCGGGGTGTGGCTGACGGCCCATCGACGCTCCTCGAGTTGGCTTGCCCACCGCCCCCGGTGGCGCTGTCTTATCCCCCGTGAGGATCTCGGACCCTCGCGCGCCGGTAGGGATACCCGCGCCCGCCTCCCGGCAAACCTCGGGGCCCGGACCCGCGGGAAGCCGTCGGGTAGCGTGGCGGCGATGGGCGACGTCCCACGATCCGGCCTGACCGCGAAGCTCGCCGAGCGCGCGGCGATCCTGAAGCTCGCCGACGTGCCGGAGGACGTCGTCGAGCTCGCCCGCCACGCGCTGCTCGACTGGTTCGCGGTCACGCTCGCGGGCAGCGCCGAGCCTGCGGCGCGGCTGGTCCGCGAGACGGTGGGGGCGAGCGGCGCCGGCGAGTGCACGGTCGTGGGCCGCGCGGGGCGCCTGCCGGCCCGCGACGCCGCGCTGGTGAACGGGACGGCCTCGCACGCGTTGGACTTCGACGATGTCAACATGCGGGTCGTCTGCCACGTCTCGGCGGCGGTCGTGGGCGCCGCGCTCGCGCTGGGCGAGCGACTCGACGCCTCGGGCGAGGAGCTGCTGGCCGCCTACGTCGCGGGCTATGAGACGGCGTCCAGGGTCGCCGTGGCGATCGGACCCGAGCCGTACCTGCGCGGCTTCCACGCAACCGGGACCGTCGGCGCGTTCGGCGCGGCCGCGGCGTGCGCGCGACTGCTCGGCCTCGACCCGGGCGCGACCGCTCGAGCCCTCGGGATCGCGGCGAGCGGCGCGGCGGGGGTGAAGCGGAACTTCGGCACGATGACCAAGCCGCTCCACGCCGGGCGGGCCTGCGAGACGGGACTGCTGGCGGCCGAGCTCGCCGGACGCGGCTTCACGGCCGCCACGGATGCGATCGAGGCCGATCAGGGCTTCGCGGCGATCTGCGGCGGGGGCTGCGATTCGGAGGCGGCGCTCGCCGACCCGCCCGCGGGCTGGCATCTGCGGGAGAACCTCTTCAAGTTCCACGCCGCCTGCTACTACGCGCATTCCGCGATCGAGGGCGTGAGCGGCCTGCGCGAGGAGCACGGGCTGACGGCCGACCGGGTCCGCGCGATCAGGCTCCGGATCGGAGCGTCCGAGCGGGGCGCGTGCACGATCGCGGCGCCGGGGACGGGCCTTGAGGTCAAGTTCTCGATCGCCCACCTGGCGGCGATGGCGCTGCTCGGCCGGGACACCGTCCTGATCGGCGACGAGGCCGCGCGGGACGAGGAGGCGATCGCAGCGCGCGGCTTGGTCGAGCTCCTCGACGGCAAGCCCGACGGAGCCCCGACGCGGGTCGAGATCGTGCTCGACGACGGCACGGAGCTGGCGACCGAGCGCGACGTGAACTCGCCCGAGACCGACCCGACGCGCCGGAGCGCTCGCCTCGAGCGCAAGTACCGGGCGCTCGCGGAGCCGGTGCTCGGACGCGAGGCCAGCGAGCGCCTCCGGGCGCTGCTCGAAGGCTGCGAGCGGGCGCGGGTCCGAGAGCTTGCGGCGGCTGCGGCCGGGGACGCCTGAGGGCGCGGGTCAGACGTTCGAGGCGATCTTGCCGCCGTCGACCTGGTAGACGGCGCCGGTGATGTAGGAGGCGCGCTCGGAGGCGAGGAAGGCGACGAGATCGCCCAGCTCGATTGGGTCGCCGAAGCGGCCGAGCGGGATCTGCTCCGCGACGGGCGCGAGCTGCTCGAGCGCAGTCCTCCGCTCTTCGGGGTCCGAGCTGGCGAGGCCGGGGTGGATCCGGCCCGTTGCGAAGGTGCCCGGCAGGACGAGGTTGATCGTGATCCCGTCCGGCGCGAGCTGCGGGACGAGCGCCTTCATCAGGCCGGCCACTCCGGGCCTGAGCCCGTTCGAGAGATCGATGAAGGGCACCTGCTCCTTGACCGAGCTCGACTGGATGCCGACGATCCGCCCCCAGCCCTTCGCCCGCATGTGGGGCAGCGCCGCGCGAAGGAAGCGGACGAAGCTCATCGTCACGATCTGAAAGCCCTCGAGCCACTGCTCGTCGTCGAGCGAGGGGAACTGCCCGACGGGCGGGCCGCCCGAGTTGTGGACGAGCACGTCGAGCCCACCGAAGCGCTCGACGGCCGCCGCGACGACGCTCTCGATGCCCTCGGCGGTCGTCAGGTCGGCGGGCACGGCCTGGACCTCGGCCCCGCAGTCCGCGCGTATCTCCTCGGCCGCGGCGGCGAGCTCGGCCTCGCCGCGGGCGCAGATCGTCAGCCGCGCGCCCTCGCGGGCGAGCGCGAGCGCCGAGGCCTTGCCGAGCCCCTTGCTCGACGCCGCCACGATCGCGCTCTTGCCGTTCAGACCGAGGTCCACGCGGGCGACCCTACTGCGGATCGAGCCCGCGCGAGGGGGACGCGGCGCGGCTAGGGTGCGCGCATGACCGACGGGAAGCAGGGCGACGATCCGACCCACGCCTTCGACTTCTGGGTCGGAAGCTGGATCGTCACCGACGCCGCGACCGGCGAGAGGGTGGGACACAACCGAATCGAGGCGGTCGTCGGGGGACGCGCGCTGCACGAGCACTGGACGGGAGTGAGTGGGCTGAAGGGCGAGAGCCTGAACATCTACGACGAGCAGCGGGGCCGCTGGCACCAGACGTGGGTCTCCTCGAACGGGATGCTGCTCGAGCTCGACGGGGGGATCCGCGACGGCGCGATGGAGATGCAGGGGAGCGCGGGCGACAAGGCGTTGCACCGGATCCGTTGGACGCCGATGCCGGACGGGACAGTCGTGCAGCGCTGGGAGCAGTCGGGCGACGAGGGGGCGAGCTGGGAGCTGCTGTTCGAGGGGATCTACAAGCGGGAGTAGCGAGCGGCGGCGGCCGTGCGTCCGGTTCGACGCCTCGGGGCCGCTGTCGCCGTGCGGGCAACCACGGAGAGCGTCGCGCGGTTCACCGCGATGACCGCCCGGACGCCTGAGGTCAGGATGGCCGTTGTGAGTGCGGGTGCCTCATACCTCTCTACGGGCCGACGGCGTCTCGCGGCGCCTGCCTGGAAGGCACCCGCACTCCTGATCGGCGCGGTCGCGCTTGCCGCTCTCGCCCCGGCGACCGGCGCCGGCGCGGCGGCCCCCTCCGGCCACTGGTGCCGGGAAGGAGACCCGCCGCTCTACGCGTCCCCGGACACGTCGTGCGAACTGGCCGGCAACGTGACCACCACGTACGTGAACGTCTGCCGGGAGCTGAGCAGATGCCCGATCCGGGTGGCGGCCTCGCCGACATCGTCCACGCGCTACCCGATCACGTGCACTCGCCGTGGCGGGCGCTACACGGGGACGGTCTACTGCCAGGGGCCGGCGGGAACGGGCATCTGGACGCGCTTCTCGGCTCCGGTCTAAGCGCTCCCCGCTCGGTCCCTCTTCATCTGGACGCGCAGCGTCGGCTCGAACCATGGACCGTAGAATCGCGGCCGTGCCGTTCACGATCAGGAACCTGAGAGAGGACGTCCCGGACGTCGGGAGCAATTTCGACGGCCCACCCGACCTCGAGTTCCGTCTCGCGAGCAAGGCGCTCGAGCTCGAGCGGTCCGGCCTGAGCTATCAGCGCGTCCCTCCCGGCTACCGCTTCCCCTACGGCCACACGCACAAGGAGCAGGAGGAGGTGTTCGTCGTCGTCGGCGGGGGCGGGCGGATGAAGCTCGACGGGGAGATCGTCGAAGTCGAGAAGTGGGACGTGGTGCGCGTTCCGCCCGGCACGTGGCGGGGTTACGAGGCCGGGCCGGAGGGCCTGGAGATCCTCGTCTTCGGCGCGCCCAGCCTCGGCGAGAACCCGCGAGAGGACGTCGAAGGCCGGCGAGACTGGTGGGCCGACTGAGCGTGGGCCGGCCACGGCGGCGCCGACCATGAAGGCCGGGCGCGACCGGGAAGGCCAGGGCTACCCCTCGGTGAGGATCACCAGGGTCTCGGGGCGGACCCCGTCGAACTTCATCGCATCGGCTCCCGCCTCGGACTGCATGACCCCTTCGAATGCAGCCATGTCGGGGACGTCCACGATCAGTCCGACCCGATTCGAGCCCTCCGGGTCTCGGAAGGTGCGCACCGCGATCCCCAGGGGCCCGAAGACTTCCTCCCGCTTCGGGGAGCTGAGCCAATGGTCGACGTCGTCTACCTCGTGAAACGCAAGCAGCGTTGGCATCCCGCCTCATCTTTCCCACGGCGAAGAGCCCGTGCGGTGTAGTGGTGTGAGCGGGCACCGTACCGCGGGCCGCGTTACCGTCGTTGGTCGATGGCTGAGCCCCCTGGACGCGAGCGCTGCCATCGCCGGCGCGGGCTCGATGGATACGGTTCCGCCCCGCCCGCCGCCGCCTGCAGATCACAATCACTTCCTTTGGAGGAGAGCAAATGGCCGACACCACCTGCCACATGTCGATCTCACTGGACGGCTTCGTCGCCGGGCCCGATCAAAGCCGTGAGAACCCGCTCGGCAAGCGGGGCATCGAGCTGCACGGCTGGCACCTCGGGGACGAGCGAGCGAACGAGGCGGACGCTGCTGCCGTACGCCGCCTGCTGCGACCCAGGGGCGCCTACGTCATGGGCCGCAACATGTTCGGCCCGATCCGCGGCGAGTGGGAGGAGGAGTGGACGGGCTGGTGGGGCCCCGAGCCGCCCTACCACGCGCCCGTGTTCGTCCTGACCCATCACCCTCACGCGCCGATCGAGATGGAGGGCGGGACGACGTTTCACTTCGTCACCGAGGGCTTCGACGCCGCCTACGCCCTGGCCCGCGAGACTGCAGGCGCTGACGGCATCGACATCGCGGGTGGCGCCTCGACCGTCCGCCAAGCGCTGCGGGCGGGCGTCATCGACGAGCTCTGGCTCGACGTCGTCCCGGTGCTGCTCGGGTCAGGGGAGGGGCTATTCGATGATGTCGCCGAGTTTCCGTTCGAGCCAGTTGAGGTGCTCCAATCGCCGCTGGCGACACACATCTGTTACCGGCGGGCGGGATGAGCGCCTTCGGTGAATAGGCGCGGCTACTGGGACGGTCGGGGAGGCGGAAGAGCGGGGAAACAGCACGAGAACTCGTGAGCATCGCTGCTCAGGAAACCGCGCGGCCCAGGCTCACCACCGAATCTCGACGAGCGCCACGACCGTAAGCGTAAACCGTTCGTTCAGGCCCGTAGTCAGGTGAACAGCCCAGCGCTCATCAAGTCCTGAATCCTCACCAACTCGTCCCGATTCACGTGTTTCAAATGAGCCAGCCTATGGCGTGTCTGCCGCAGGAGCCGCGCGAGCTCGTACTGGGGCACCGCTCGTCGTAGCCCAGCGGATTCATGAAACACCTTCTCCAGCGGGCCCACCTCTAGAGCAACCATGTCCTTGTATCTCCACCTGTCACCAACCAAGTGCGATCGCGAATCAAGCCATCCCGCCAAGCGCTCACGAGCGAGCTCCACGTACGGCAGCACTGCAGCTACTTGCCCCCTCCAGATTCGACGCCTGACCGCCGCCTCGAAGTCGCAAGGCGGATAGCGGCCGATGTGGACCAGAGCACGCTCGCCCCACCAGTTGACCGAGCCCCTGGCCCACGCATCGAGCAGATCGGTAGGCGGTCCCGCGTATCTCTCCATTGAGCTGGCAGCCGCCGCCTCCCGAAGAAGCCCCTGTTCCTCCGGCACCGCAGCACGATAGGCCCCGAGCAGAGCCTGCGCCTCGGCTTCTGCGCCCCAGTCGGCAGCGAGGGACGCTGCGAGCTCTAGATCCCAGGCCGCGAGCTCAGCTATCGCCTCCGAATCGCCGACCACGCGCGATGCACTGAGCACCTCGTCGACCACCACAAGCGTGTCGAGTGGCGATACGTAACCCCACCAGTAGACACACATGACGGCAACATCATCGATCGGCACTGGTGAAATACTCCCGAAGGGACCAGCATATGCCAGCACGGGTCGATGATGCGGTCCATAGCGGGCGGAAGCGGTCGCAAATTTGCCAATGAAGTCCGCCAGCTCGCGCGCGTCGGGGCTCTGATCTCGATGCCTGATCGCCAGTCCAAAGCCAACAAGTCGGTCGACGAGCAATGCCCAATCAGCCCCGTCAGCCGAATGCTCCCATCCGAAGTGATCAAGGAGGCGCTGCGCCAGCGTTCCCGGCCTGCCTTGTAGCTCGCGCAAATCCACGGCATACCAAGTTCGATTAGCGGATCGCGCCTCCAGCTCCGAGTAAAGGCCGTCCAAGCAGACATCGACGGGGTGAAGTACTACGAGAGACCGACCCGCATCCTCTCCAGCGCGCAGCTCTCGCAGCAAACGCTTGGGTCCTGGCAACGACCAGAGATCGACCGTCAAGCGGCCGAAGACCAAGCGGTGGCCAACACGGGCTCGCAGCAAATGCTCCCCGCAGGGTCAACTTCCACCAGCTGCAACGCAGTGAGCACATTGAACACTGACTCGGCAACGACGGGAGCACGATCACAGATAGTCGCCAGCGTGCTCACCATGCCGTCTTCTGGCACGAGCGGCTCTCCGTACTCGATCAGCCGTTCGAATGCATGCTGCACCTCGGCGTCTCCCCTCACGCCCGTGGCCGCGACAAACGCCGCTGCCGCCTCCGGATCCTCCAATCGCTTTCTGGCGTTTGACAGCTCTACTTGCAGTCGCTTGTGCCGTTTGAGAGACGTCACGAACTCTTCGACGAGCATGGGCCAACCACCGGTCACTTCGAGGAGTTGTTGAATGTCGTCCTCGAGGACAGCCGGCAGATCGCTGGGCCTGTCCAGCAGCCAAGCTCGTAGTTCGTCAGCCCCCCATCGGCGCAAATGGGTGATTCTCGCCGGAGATCGACCGGAGAGCTCGATCCACCGCTGCTGCACCCCACGCCACGGCGTAACGCTAGCCTCGTCCACGACCATCACGCCGCAAACCGATCCCTCGCCATCCAGGCCGCGCTGTTCCAATGTCTTGCGCGCGGTCCCGATGTGCCGTCTCAAGGTGTTGCTGTCTCCCCCGCCAACGCGAATCAACACGATTCGGTGGGAGTCGCTCTGACGCTTCAGAGCGCGCATGAAACGCTTGCGAGCGGCTTCATTCGCGATCGTCTCTTCAATCGGGACATACTCGCATCCATCGGCTCGGTCAGCGATTGCGCCCAGTGCATCCTCGATCGCCTCCGCTCCGGTAGCAGTTGAGCCGATGATTACCTGAAGCGCGCTCACGTGTCGCATCATCTCCTCTGTCTGGCGCAAGGTAAGAGGACTTCGCCGACCCTCAGCACGCCCACCTCTCGACGGCAATTCGTATCTGTACGAGCTACCGTCGAACATCTGCTCGAGGCGCTCCTCAGCAGCAGACTCAAGCAGCCGATCCTCGATCTGCTTCTGCGTGCCGAGCATACGCGCTATATGCGGATTCCTCAGACTGTAAAGGCCCGCGTCCGCATCTTCGTACAGGACCCCCAGCGCGGTCATCTCATCGAGGAGCGACGCGAACCCCGTGAAGTCAGTTTCGACGAAGCCGGCAGGCCAGAACTCTTCACAGTGGGCTTTTATCTCCGGAATTGCGAAGCTTGGCGCCATGTCCCGCTCGGCCGCCAGATACGCGACCACCAGCGCGATCAGCCGATAGCGAGGATCGAGCGAGATCGTGAGTTCAAAGCGTGCTGCGATCTCTCGGGCGAGCGCAGGTAGCGCCAGTACTTGCTCTACATCCTGGTGCCTGACCTTGTACGGAGGCGTGTTAGGAAGTCGGGCTTTCGAGAGCATGTGTTTGACCAACTCCGAGCAGACGAGCTGTATCAGGCTCGGCTGGTGTTGAGTGAGGGTGAGAAGACGATGAATGCTCCGTTCTTCGAGCCGGTATCCGAGCACCTCGAGAGGACGCTCGATCAGGTTTCGCGCATCAGTTGGACCCAAAGGCCCGACGCTCTCCGAGCGTCCGAAATGCACGAATCGCTGATTCGAGACACGGTCGAAGCGACGAACGTTGTGGAGGCCCGCAAAAACGGGCCGAAATCGCCTGTTTGTCTCCTCTTGCAGATGGCGCAGGGCAGTCATCGTGGGAAAGTTCTTCTTCGCGTCGGCGGCGATGAAAGAGTCGCACTCGTCGAGCAGGAGTAGGATTCGTCTGCGCTCATTACGTACAAGCATCTGTTTAACCTGCTTCGAAAGCTTCTGCTCCGCTTTGGGCTTTGCCATTCCGCGCGGCCCTTTATGCGAAGGCGTCTCACCCAGCTGCTGTTCGATGATCTCCAGCAGCGTCTCAGGCCCGCTCCATTGCCCTACACCATGGTTGCCCAGGTCGATGTAGTGCACAAGGATGTCCTTGTTCCGTCGTGCCTCTCGCTCTGCCGCACGCAGCAATGCTGACTTTCCCAGCCGGCGACCGCCGTATATGAACGCGAGCATACCGTCGGCGGAGAGGAGGTCGTTGAGCTGCTCATCTCGCCCGTAGAAGATCTCGGGTGGCACCTGGCCTGAGACCCAGGGGTCATAGGGGTTCAGGCCAGTGAAGGGAAGCGCCGCTCGCTCGAGCCCAGTGAAGAGCCCCGGATCGAGGGCAGCGACCGCCACCAAGGTCGCCAGATCTACGAGCATCGCCTGAAACGACGAAGACGTCGTTCGCGCCAGGTCAGCAAACGCCTGTCGCTGACGCGGTGTGAGGACGCCCATATGGAGAACGATCCGGGCGGATGCAACCTCGTGATCCTCAAGATGCGCCATGAGACGATCTGGAGTCACATCAGCATCCGTGATGATTACGTGATAATGACCTTTCGCCTTTGAACCAAAGTGTGGCACGAGGGGGTCTCCGACGGGCCTGGCAACTATGTCGTACAGGCGGAAGTCTCTCGTCGAGCTGGGCCTTGCCTTACTACATCTTGTAATTTCCATTCCGACCATCAGCATCACGCTGCTCAAGGACGAGATCACAGTCGAGTAATCCGCTGACCGCAGCCCATCCCACGCGTCGAATGCCGCTCGAACTACTTTCGCGTGCTCCTCATCAAGCACGGCGCTGATACCACCGACGCTTTCGCCGCTGATGACCCGCTCGGCAACTGCCTTAACATCTCGCATCGAGGACAACTCGTTGGAGACCGTGGGGTACCACTGCTCGAGCATCCATTCCGGGCGCACGTGATCAGACAGCGTCTCCCCGCGCTCGATCGAGAGCAGCACTTCTTCGGCTGTCGCGATATCGCCGGTCGAGAGCGCCAGGTCAAGGCGCTCCCGAAAGGCCGGGGCGATGCTCGCCGGGACCCTCGACCACAGTTCTTGCGCCCGCCTCTTTGCCGCCTCGTCCGCTTCGATCGAACTCTCGCGTTCGAGCTCCTTCAGTGCGTCGAGTTTGCGCCCCACCGCAAGGTCACCGTCCCGTAGGGTTAGTCGCTCACGCTCCATGTCCCACTTCTGCCATTGATCGGGCTGTAGCGCCCCACGCTGATAGGCACTCGACAGTCGCGCGCCTACGGCCAGATGGAGGCGCTCGTACCCGCGCCGCGCCTCGTTCAGCAGGTGGTCACAGCGCTCTTCGTAGGAGATCACCGATGTAGGATCCTCAATGCGCATCAACTCGATGATCGCCGGAAGCAGATCGTGGTCTTGGCGGTCCGCGCGCCGCTCGAACGCATCTCGCCAGTCAGGCTCAGACGTAAGGTTCAGCAGACGGTCGAGCGGGACGGGACCATTGGGCTCAAGCGTTGGGTCGAGTCGAATCTCCACATCGCGAAGTAGCTCCGCCCCCAGGAGCACTTCCGGCGGGCTCTCGGGGCCAGCCTCCCACGGTCCGTCGAAAACCATCGCCACGATGCCGCCAGCCGCTTGCTTGAGCACCGATGCCCCAGCTTGGACCAGTCTGTCCTCTCCTCCGGGCCAGTCGGACAGCTCGGCGTCGCGGACGTCCGCGGCTGCGCTGGTGAGCTCCTCACTTGCCTGTCGAAGCCAGGCAGACTCCTGACTCAGACGAAGCCGTTCGATCATCTCGGTGACGTTTATCCACTGCTCCACCAACTCGACGACCTCGAGGATGCGGACCCGCAGCGACTCGCGCGCCACACCATCGATTCGCCGATTCACGCTCGGCCGCATCTTGCTGCGGTCGAGGTCATCGATCACGGCCTCCAATGACTTTCGGTTTCGCAGCTTTACGACAGTCGCCAGTGCGTCGTCTCGCGCAGCCGCCGCATCTTCGTAGACCGCCCGTAGAGCCCTTGCAAGCTCGTGCTCCTGGGACTGCACCATGATTCGCCAGAGACTCGTGGCTCTGGCGAACTTGATCGTGCCCGGATTCTCGATGTGGGCCTGGGCCTGCCGCCTGAGTTCCTCGAGCTGCATTTCGAGTTGCGCCGCGTCCGTCCTTTGTCCGACGAGATCGTGAGTTATCGAGATGCCCTTTTCGGATAGCTGCTGGACGACCGTGCTGAGCCGCTGAAGCTCCGGAGACTCTCCGATAGAAGAGCGACACTTGTTCAGCACGAAGCTCGCACCCAGGTGTGGAGCGACAGCCGCCACGTGCAACGCAGCTCCGCACGCGATCAGCCCTGCTGCTCTATCCAGCTTTGCCACGTCGTTACTAGTGCTCGTGGGCGGGACTGACTCGGGAGAGTCTTGCTCGGGCGTCACCATCTCCTCGGCGCGTTCGCGGACCTGAGCAGCGAGCGCCCCGGTCGACGAACCGAGTCCCGTTGCAAGCGCCGCGAACTCAAGAGCTCGAGCAAGCCCGAGCGGCATCGCGAGGCTCAGTGCGATATGAGACGCCAAGCCGAAGCGTCCCGCGCAAATCAGCTCGAGCAACGCATTCGTGGCTTGGTCGCTTACGGCCTCCGGAGCTGACTTCTCGCGCGCAGTAAGACTCGGTTCCGGCGCTTGTTCGTCACTCTCCGCTTCAGGGGCATCAGACCCACAGGGATCGCCTGTTTGGTCGGCTGACTCCGGCGCCTGCGCTTCGGTAATTCGAGATACCTCTGCCCAACCATCCTCAGCCGAGCCATCCCGAGGACTCAGGATGTCCCCTTCAGAGGCGACCGCCTCAGCCGGCACATCGGAGCTCTCCTGAGTCGAGACTGAGCCGGTCGTCTGCTCCGCCTCAGCCGCACGGTTCATGTCGCCCGGCTCCGTCGCTTCAGCCGCTTCGGTGATCGGATCGGGTACAGGATCGACATCATGAGCAGCTTCGGCGCTGCACTCAACGTCACCCGAAAGCCCCGTTGGAGCCTGGTCGATGACAACAAGCTTGGACGGCTCCCTCCCCGGGAGCGAGGTGGAGAGCGGCAGTCGTCCGATGGCTGCCATCGCGACCCCTGTCTGATACTCGGGCTCAGCCGAATCCCGCAACCGCTTCACGAGATCCTCGTCCACCTCACCCAAGTCGGCGTCGTGATGGATCTCGATCAGTGCAGCGAAGAAGTCTTCGACAGCCGGCTCCGGCGCCTTTCCCGACTCGTGCGCGGCGAGAAGACCAACAGCCCTCTTTCGAAAAGGATCGAACCAAAGGTCACTGACCCCATTGGCGCTGAGCTCTGCGAACGCCTTGAGAGCCGCGAGTCTCGAATTCTCCACGACGACGATCATCTCGGCCACAGATGTCGTCGGAGAGGCATTTGTCCGCGCCGCCAGATCCAGCCGAGCTTCCTCGTATGTATCGAGAGCGACCGCAAGCCTTGCTGGCACGGCCGTGCCGTCATGCGCCGCCGTCACGGCGGAATGCAACGCGCGCTCCAGATCTGCTTGCGCGTCGCAAGCCTTCCTTATGAGCGTTTCGTTGTCGAGCGCCGAGCCTGTTTCCCTACTCACAGGCATCGAAGGTCCCGCAAGGGGTGCAAGTCAGATTTCCAACTACGTGCCCAGTTCGTGCGATCTGAGCACTCAGTGACGAGGACAAGCATCGGCTGGCAGACTACAAGAGACCTCAATCTGACGTCCCAATAGGGGGACGATTCCGTAATGCGAACTTGAGCTTGGTGGCAGAGACCCGTTCTTCCTGACGACTGGCTCGGCAAGAAGGAAAGAGCCCAACGCTTCGGGCACCAGCAACGGACGGATAGCGGGGGCGGGATTCGAACCCGCGACCTTCGGGTTATGAGCCCGACGAGCTACCAGACTGCTCCACCCCGCGTCGCTACTGAATGTTCTAGCAGACCGGCGGGGCCTCGGTAAAGCCCCGCCCGCGTCCTTTCGGCCGACTTCCCGACCCCCGCGCCGATCCACGCACGGCTAGCATCTGCGCGGTGCGCGTGGCCGTCGTCGACATCGGTACGAACTCGACCCGGCTGCTGATCGCGGACGTCGACCCGTCCGACGGGGCGATCGACGAAATCGCCCGGCGCTCGCGCGTGACCCGCCTCGGGCACGGCGTCGACGCGACGGGCGAGCTCGACGAGGCCTCGGTGGCGCGGACCTGGGCCGTGCTCGAGGAGTACCGCGGAGAGATCGAGCGCAGCGGCTGCGAGGCGAACCTCGCGGTCCTGACCTCGGCCGTCCGCGACGCGTCCAACGGCGCCGAGTTCGCCGAGCGCGTCCGCACCGAGCTCTCGCTCGACGCGAGAGTCCTCAGCGGCGACGAAGAGGCCCAGCTGACGTTCCTCGGCGCGATGGCGGGACGCGGCCCGGCCGAGGAGCCGACCGTCGTGATCGACATCGGCGGCGGCTCGACCGAGTTCGTCGTCGGCACCGGCCGCACCGCCGGCTTCCACGTCTCGACTCCCGCCGGGGTCGTCCGCATGAGCGAGCGCCACATCCACTCAGACCCGCCCGAGCCCGCCGAGATCCGCGCGCTCGGCGAGGATACCCGCCAGGTCTTCCTCGCCCACCTCCCCGAGGACGAGCGCCTCCCGGTCAAGCGCGGCATCGCGGTCGCCGGGACCGCCACCTCGGCCGCCTCGATCGAGCTCGAGCTCGAGCCCTACGACCCCTCTCGCGTCCACGGCCACCGCCTGCTGCTCGCGACGGTCGAATTGCTGCTCGCCCGGCTCGCGGAGATGACCGAAGCGCAGCGGCGCGAGGTCGCGGGCCTTCACCCCGATCGCGCGCCGACGATCGTCGCCGGGATGGTGCTGCTCTCACAGGCGATGATCGTGATGGGCCTCGAGGAGGTCGAGGTCTCCGAGCACGACATCCTCTACGGCGGCGCGCTGCGCCTCGCCGGCTACGGCTAGGCCAGGTTCGACTTGCGCGGGTAGACGACCGTCGGATCGGTCAGCACGTTCACCAAAGCCGGCAGGCCCGACGCGAACGCCCGCTCGATCGCGGGCGCGACGTCCTCGGCGCGGTCGACCATCTCGCCGTACCCGCCGAGCGCCGCGACGACCTCGTCGTAGCGGGTCGCGGGCCGCAGGTCGGCCGCGACCGAGTAGCCGTAGAGGAACTCCATCGGGTGCTTCTCCAGGGCCCAGATCCCGTTGTTGCCTATCACGCCGACGACGTTCACGCCGTGGCGGGCCAGCGTGTCGTACTCCATCCCCGTGAAGCCGAACGCCCCGTCGCCGAGCATCATCACGACCTGGCGCTCGGGGTGGGCGAGCTTCGCCGCCAGCGCGTACCCGGGACCGGTCCCGAGGCAGCCGAACGGCCCGGGGTCCAGCCAGCAGCCGGGCCGGTAGCTGTCGATCACGCGGCCCGCGTAGGAGACGAAGTCCCCGCCGTCCCCGATCACGATCGCGTCGCGGTCGAGCGTCTTGGCGAGCTCCGCGTAGAGGCGCATCGGGTGAAGCGGCGAGCGGCCGTCCTCGAACTCCCCCCGCTCGGCCTCGCGACGCTCGGTCTCGGTCGCGCGCAGCTCGGAGATCCACTGCTCGCTCGGCAGCGCCGCCGCGCCGGCGCCGGAGCGAAGCTCCGAGAGCGTCCGCGGGATCGCGCCGTAGCACTCCGCCGCGACCGCCCGCGGGTGGCTCCGCTCGGGCTCGGCGACGTCGATCACGACGATCTCCGTGTCCTCCCCGAAGGCCGCGCCGAACGCGAGGCGGAAGTCCATCGGCACCCCGACGACGAGCGCCACGTCGGCTCCTTTCAGAGCGGCCGAGCGGGCGCGCGAGAAGAACAGCTCGTGGTCGGCCGGCACGCAGCCCCGGGCGAGCCCGTTCAGGAAGACGGGGATCCGGAGCGTCTCGGCGAGCGCCAGCAGCGCCTCCTCCCCGCGCCCCCAGTAGAGGTCCGTGCCGGCCATGATCACCGGTCGTTCCGCGCCTCGCAGCAGCTCGGCGGCGCGCTCGAGGGCCGCGCCGTCCGCGCCCGGCTCGACGGCCGGGGCCGGGCCGTCGGCCTCGGCCTCGGCCTCGGCCTCGGCCTCCGCGGCCTCCATGAAGACGTAGTCGAGCGGGAAGTCGACGAAGGCGGGGCCGCCGTGCGGGGCGGTCGCGGCGGCGAAGGCGTCGTCGACGAGCGCCGGGATCTCCGCGGTCGACTCGGGCGTCGCCGCGAGCTTCGTGAGCGGTCGCACGAACGGCACGTGGTCGATCTCCTGCAGCGAGCCCTGTCCCCAGCGGAGCGCCGGGGCGCGGCCCCCGAGCACGACCATCGGCGAGTGGTTGGCCTGGGCCGAGGCCATCGCCGACATCCCGTTCGTCACGCCCGGGCCGGCCGTGAGCGCGCACACGCCCGGCTCCCGCGTCACCTTCGCCCAGCCCTCGGCCGCGAAGGCGGCCGTCGACTCGTGGCGGACGTCGACGATCGCGATGCCCTCCTCGCGGCAGCCGTCGTAGATCGAGAAGAGATGGCCCCCGGAGAGCGTGAACAGCTTGCTGACCCCGTGGGCCTTGAGGCGCCTGGCGATCAAGCGGCCGCCGTGGTAGGTGCCGGCGCCCGTCTCCTCGGCCGCGGTCTCTGCGCTCTCGGTCGACATCCGGCGCGACTCTATTGCAAGCCCGACGGCGATGCCCGGGGTGGGGCTCGAACCCACATGCCCTCTTCGGGCCACCGATTTTAAGTCGGTTGCGTATAACCGATTCCGCCACCCGGGCCAGTCCGGCGGAGCCAGTCTATTGCGAGTCGGAAACACTCCTCGGGGTCGTTGCCGCGGGGTCGGGACCGGCTCGAAAACGCCTTCAAGACGCCTTTATCTCCCGCAACTAAGCCGTTGCTACCGTGTTTTCGGGGGTAACGCAGGGATGACGCACGGTTTGACCGCCATGGAGGTCTCCGCACTACCACAACCCAGCAGCATCTCGGGCCTGAAAGGCCCGTCCGCTCTGCTGCGCCTGCAGTCCGACGAGCGCCTGATCGCGCTGACCCGCCGCGGCCACCACGCCGCCTTCGAGGTCCTCTGCTCGCGCTACCAGTCGCGGCTGCTCTCCTTCTGCCGCCACATGCTCGCCTCCAAGGAGGACGCCGAGGACGTCCTGCAGGAGGTCTTCGCCGCCGCCTTCAACGCGGTCCTCGCCGACGAGCGACCGATCAACGTACGGCCGTGGCTGTACCGGATCGCGCGCAACCGCTCGCTCAACCACCTGCGCCGCCACACCGCCACCGGCATGGACTCGATGGACGTCCACTTCGCCGAGAACGGGATCTCGACCAGCGACAAGGTCCTGCGCCGCGAGAGCTTCCGGGAGCTGATCGCCGACGTCCACGAGCTCCCCGAGACGCAGCGGACGGCGCTGCTGCTGCGCGAGATCGACGCGATGTCCTACGAACAGATCGCCCACGCGATGGAGACGACCGTCCCGTCGGTGAAGTCGCTGCTCGTGCGGGCGCGCATCTCGCTCGCCGAGGCCGCCGAGGCCCGGCGGATGAGCTGCGAGGAGGTGCGCCTGGAGCTGGGCGAAGTCGCCGAGGGCCTCGCCAAGCTGACCCAGCCGGCCCGCCGCCACGTCCGCGGCTGCGAGCGCTGCGCCTCGTTCAAGAAGCAGCTCCGCGAGAACAACCACGCGCTCGCCGCGATCCTCCCGGTCGCCCCCCTGCTGATGCTCAAGAAGGTGATCCTCGCGAAGCTCGGCTCGACCGCTTCCGCCGGCGGCGCCCACGTCGCGGGCGGCTCGGCCGCGACCGTCGGCGCGGGCGCGTCGGTCGGCGCGGCCGCGGGCGGAAGCAGCCTCGCGGGCGGGCTGATGACCGCCGGCGCCGGCGCGCTGGCGACCAAAGCCGCCGCCGGTCTCGCCGCGGCGGCGCTCGTGACGGCAGGGGCCGTCGCCGCCGACCACGCGGTCGTCGCGCCCGCCCACCGCCACCACGTGACCGCGATCGCCGCGGCGCCCCTCCCCCAGGTTGCCGCGCCGGTCGTCGCCCAGGTCCGCGCACAGCCGGTCAGCCCGGGCCGCACCGTGGACGCCGCCGCCCGCGCACACGCGCGCCACCGCAAGGCGGCCGCGAAGACCCCCGCGACGCCCGTCCAGGTCGCGCCCGCGCCTCCGGTCGTGCCGACCGAAGCGCCGGCCAAGATCGAAACGACCCAGGCGGCCGAACAGGTCACCGAGGTGACGACCGAAACGACCCAGCTGCCGAGCACCGCGACCGCGCCGCCGGCGAGCGAAACGACCGCGACAGCTCCCCCGGCCGGCACCACGCCGCCGCCCGTCGTGACGACCGAAGCGCCCGCCGTCCCGGTCCCCGCCCCGCCGGTCGTGACGAGCGAAACGCCGCCCCCGCCGACCAAGCCGGTCCACCGTCACCACGAGAAGCCGTCCGCCGGCACGATCGCCGGCGTCACGACCCCGCTGGAAGCCGACGTCCGCTACGAGCGAGCCGCTCGCCGCGCCGCCCCAACCGCGGGCTAACCGAAGCTGAAGGTCTTCAGCGGGCGCAGCAGCACGCCGCCCGAGGCCACTTCGCCCGCTTCCTTGACTTCCGAGGTCGCGCCGACGGCGGTCAGCATCACGATCTCGACGCCGACGCGGGCGCCTTCGCGTTCGGGCAGCAACAGCACGTTGCGGCCGTACATCTCCCGGCCGTCGATGCGCGCTTTATAGAGGACCTGGTAGGCGGGCACCTTGTTCACGCGCGTCTTGCCCTCTCCCCTCAGGACGAGGTTCCCGAAGCGCGAGGAGAGACGTTCGGAGTAGCCCGTCGCGTAGACCGGCAGCGCCCCAGAGATGCCGCCCCGGTACGGCGGCAGGCGCAGCGGGTTGACCGCGTAGGAGTACTTCAGCGAGCCGTCCGGGTAGTGCGACTCGACCCGGACGTAGCCCCCCGGTTCCGGGTCGGTCTTGTAAAGGCCGCGGTAGCTGAACCCGAACGCGGGCGAGCCTCCGTGGTGGTAGCGGGCCGGCTCGAGCGTCAGCGCCGCCGCGATCGCGATCGCGACGACGGCCAGCCCGGCCCCGATCACGGCACCGTGGACGAGCCGCGAGGAGCGCCGCCACCAGGGCGCGAGCAGACGGCCGAGGGTCGGCCCGTACTCCGGCTTCATCGGCACCGCCACGGCGCTAGAGGGGCGGTTCATTCACCGATCGAGAAGAGCGACTCGAGATCGTGGCGCGAGTAGGCGGCGAAGGCGACCATCGTCTGCGTCTTCACGACGCCCTGCAAGCCGCCGATCTGCGTCGTGACGACCTCCGCGAGCTGCTCGTGGTCGGGAACCCGCACGATCGCCACGAAGTCCCACTCTCCCGTCACCGAGTAGGCCTCGGCCACGCCCTCCGCGTCCGCCAGCGCCCCGCCGAGGCTCGAGAGGGCGTTGCGCTCGGCCTCGATCAACACGACGGCGTGGGTCATCGACACGCGATCCATCATAGGCCCCCTGCGCCGCCATAGGCCCCCGGCGCCGCCGCGAACGCCGGAGCCGGCGCGGGCCGCCGCGAACGCCGGAGCCGACGCGGGGGCCGCACGCGCCCCGACCGCGGAGCGACGGCGCAGGGTCAGGCCGCCGACCGGCCCGGGCGGCCAAGGCCGAGTCCCACGAGCAGGCCGATCGCCGCGCCGACGACGCCCGCCAGCCAGCTCGCCTCGGGCCGTACGAAGGGGATCGCGAGCAGCAGCGCGGCGAACGCCCCCGCGCCGAGCAGGTCGCCTTCGTAGTGGCGGCCGGCCCGCAGGTCCTGAAGGTCCGGCGCGGCCCAGCACGCGAGCAGGGCCAGCGCGCCGGCGTTGGCGCCGGCGACGAACGGCACGGGGTAGGCGGCTTCTGCCGCCAGCGCCCCGCCGACGCCCGCCGCGAAGAACAGGGCGAGCACGACGATCGGGCCGTGGCGACGCTCGACCAGCCAGCCGAACAGGCCGACCGCCAGCACCGCGACGAACGCGTAGACGCCGCCCCCGCCGTCCCCGAAGTACCCGAACTGGGCCGTGAAGGGCTTCCACCATTCCCCCCCGACCGGCAGCACCACGATCAGTTTCAAAAGCCAGAGCGGTTCGGCGTAGGTGGCGATCCAGGCGCCGCAGCTGACCGCGACGAGCGCGATCGACGCGTACGGGCGGGTCGCCGCCCAGCGATCGGAGCGTTCCCGCACGGGTCGCGCCGCGGGCGCCGCCCGACGGCTCCCCGCGGTGCGCGAACCGCGGCCCAGCAGCGAGCCGACGCTCCTGCGGGCGGGCTTGGCGGCGGGTCCCTGCTCGCCCGGCCGGGGCAGCTTCGGAGCGCGGCGCCTGAGCCGGTTCCCGCAGTACGGGCACTCGGTGATGTAGGGGCTGACCTCAGAGCCGCACTGCTTGCAGACAACGAAGAGGTCGGCGCCCGAGCTCACCCGCCCATTCTAAGCGGCCTGCAGGGGCGCGCCCGGCACCTCTCGACCCCGGCGAGCACCCCTTTGGAATACTCAGACGCATGAACCTTGGATACGACCAGCAGCTCTACATCCTCGCCTTCGACCATCGCGGCTCTTTCCAGAAGAAGTTCTTCGGGATCGAGGGCGAGCCGGACGCGGAGCAGACGGCGATCATCGCCGACGCCAAGCACCTGATCTTCGAGGGCCTCCTGCAGGCCGTCAACGCAGGCGCGGACCCCGCCGTCACGGGGGTGCTCGTCGACGAGCAGTTCGGCTCGACCGTGCCAGCGGAGGCAAAGGAGGCCGGCCTGAAGCTCGCGATGCCGGCCGAGCGCTCCGGGCAGAACATGTTCGACTTCCAGTATGGAGACGAGTTCGGCGAGCACATCCTCTCCTTCGACCCCGACTTCACGAAGGTGCTCGTCCGTTACAACCCGGATGGGGACGCGGCCGAGAACGCCGAGCAGCTCGGCAAGCTCAAGCGGCTTTCCGACTGGCTGAAGGACAACGGCCGCCGGTTCCTCTTCGAGCTGCTCGTGCCGGCCGAGGAGGCCCAGCTCGCGTCCGTCGGCGGCGACGCCGAACGCTACGACGCCGAGCTCAGGCCCGAGCTGATGAGGCGCGCGATCGCCGAGATCCAGAACGCCGGCATCGAGGCCGACGTCTGGAAGATCGAGGGTGTCGACGAGCGCTCCGACTGCGAGATGCTGGTCGAGCAGGCTCGATCCGGCGGCCGCGACAGCGTCGTCTGCGTGGTCCTCGGCCGCGGCGCCGACGACGCCAAGGTCGACCAATGGCTGCAGGCCGCCGCTCCCGTCGACGGCTTCGTCGGCTTCGCGATCGGCCGCTCGATCTGGTGGGACCCGCTGAAGGCCTACGTCGACGGCAAGATCGAGCGCTCCGCCGGCGCCCGCAAGATCGCCGAGAACTACCTGCGCTTCATCTCGGTCTACGAGCAGGCCAAGGTCCCGGCCGCGTCATAGCGTGCGCACCGGAACGAGTCGGATCGAGCAGCTCACTCTGACGGCCGAGGAGGCGCGGCCGTGAAGATGCGCCAGAGCCTGGCGGAGTGGGAGCAGGCCTTCGTCAAAGAGATCTCGCTGGACCGCCACCGCCGCGATTCACTGCGGCGGCAGGCCGAGCAGCGCACGATCAAGCGCGAAGTGGAGAAGCGCCACAAGCGCGGCTTCGTCCGCTTCTGGCTGCTCGTCTTGACGCTGATCCTCACGGCCGTCGTGGTGACGGTCGTGATGTTCAGAACGCTCTACCTGCTGCTCGGCTAGAAGCCAGAAGGGTCCGCGCCGCGCGAACCCCGAGCGGGCGCTCAGTCGCTCCCGCCGAGCCCCCGGAGTGCGAGCCGGCGCTCAGCCGCTCTCGCCGAGCTCCCGGAGCGATTCGTCGACCTCGGCGACCTTCTCCGGCCCGTGGCCGTCGGCGCTCGGGACGACCCCGGCCGCTTCGCGGTGGATCTCCAGGTAGATCTCCTTGCGGAAGACCGGCACCTTCTGCGGCGCCTGAATGCCGATCCGCACCTTCTCGCCCATGACAGACAGCACCGAGACCTCGATTTCATCGCCGATCATGATGCTCTGGTTGGACTTTCGCGTCAGAACCAGCATTCTGGGTGCACCTTCCTATTTGCCGACCTGGCCACCCGGGGAGCCCCTCCACCAAGGTCTGGCAAGCATAGTCACAGGACCGGGGGAAAGCGATCCCCAGTTTGGAAGGTTTCCGCTGTCAGCGGCGTCGAGGTGCACGCGGACCGACGCAGGGGAGCTTTTGGCGCGCTCGGCCGGCGCTTTGCGCTAGTGTGCCGGACCGTCGATGCCCCGTAAATCGCTGCGCCCACACCTCAATCAGATCCGCGCCTGGGCGCGCGAGGGACGGACCGACGCCTGGGTCGCCCACCAGCTCGAGGTCAGCGTCAAGGACATCGAGCAGTTCAAGCGCCAGAACGATCTGGCCGCCGAGGAGAACGGCGACGGCGGCGCATTTCAGGAGGAGATCGACCTGCGCGCCGAGGACGACGCCCTGATCGCCGCCGAGCTCGAAGCCGCCGAAGCCGAGGCCGAGCGCGCTCGCGCCGAGGCCGCCGAGCGGGGCGAGGACGCAGAGGGCGAGGAGGAGGAGTCCGCGACACCCGCCCGGCGCCGCAGCAGGCGCGGCGGCAGACGTCGCGCCGGGGCGCGCAACGAGCCGCTCGAGGGCACCTTCGACCACGGCGAGGAGGGCTTCGGCCTGTGGCTCGATCCCGCGATTCAGGACAACCCGGTCTACGCCGAGCACTGGGCCGGGCACCGGCCCGTCGAGGTCGCCGTCGAGGAGGACCGGATCGTCATCCGCCGTCTCGGCGACGACGACTGACCGCTTCATCCGCCGTCTCGGCGACGACGACGGACCGTTCTTACGCGTTGATCTCGCGGCGTCCGCCCGCGAAGTCGGTCGCCTCCCGCAGGTAGCGCGCGAAGGCCGCGTCGACGACGATCCCCGCCTCCCACGCCCATGGGTCCTGCGGGGCGATCCGCATCGCCGCCTGCAGGCACCAGGACGTCCCGCCGTCGTACAGGCTCGCCAGCTCGTCGGCCGTGAAGCCGCCGCCCAGCCGCCGCCTAAGCTCGGCGACGAGACCGTCCGCGACGCGTTCGAGCAGCCGCTTGCGCTCGGCCGGAGCCGCCCTCAGGCGCCGCTCGCCCTGCTGCCACTGGTAGTTCGCGCTCTCGAACGACACGCGCGCGAGGCTAGCAGCGCCGCGCGGTTCAGTTGGCGGGAAGGCCGCCGAGGATGAACGTCTGCTCGTCGGGGCGCTGCATGCCGAGCGCTTTTGCCTGCTCTTCCAAGTTCGCCTGGCTGGAGAGCCGGTTGTGTTCGGCGATCAGGCGATGGTGTTCGCTCTCCATCGCCGCGACCCGCGCGGAGGCCCGGTGGGACTGGTGCAGCGTCGAGAGCATGTGCAGCCCCGCGCCGACGTAGAGGATCACGAGGGCCAGGAGCACGAACAGCATCGCGATCCGCCCGAGCCTGTCCCAGCGCACCCTCCCGGCGGCCCGGATGCTCCCGCTGCGCGCCGTGCCACCCGGCCGCGGGCGGCGGCGGGACGGGGCGTATGCGGCGGAGGCGGCGGGCATCTCCAGGGCCATTCGCCGCCGGCGCCCCGGTTCCTCCTCCTCAGGCGCGCTTGAAAGCCGAGCGGCCGGGGAACTCCGCCCGCTCGCCCAGCTGCTCCTCGATGCGCAGCAGCTGGTTGTACTTCGCGACCCGGTCCGAGCGCGAGGGCGCCCCGGTCTTGATCTGCCCGCAACCGGTCGCCACGGCGAGGTCCGCGATCGTCACGTCCTCGGTCTCCCCCGAGCGGTGGCTCATCACCGCGGTGTAGCCCGCCTCGCGCGCCATCGCGATCGCCTCGAGCGTCTCGGTGAGGGTCCCGATCTGGTTGACCTTGATCAGGATCGAGTTGCCGACGCCAGCCTCGATCCCCCGCCGCAGGCGCTCGGTGTTGGTCACGAACAGGTCGTCGCCGACCAGCTGGACGCGATCTCCGATCCGCTCGGTCAGGAGCTTCCAGCCGTCCCAGTCCTCCTCGTCCATCCCGTCCTCGATCGAGACGACCGGGTAGCGCCCCGCGATCTGCTGCCAGTACTCGGCCATCTCGGCGGGGCTGAGGGTGCGTCCCTCGTGCTCGAGCACGTAGGAGCCTCCCGAGAACAGCTCGCTGGTGGCCGGGTCGAGCGCGATCGCCACGTCCTCGCCGGGACGCAGGCCCGCCGCTTCGATGCCCGCCACGAGCATCTCCAGCGCCTCCTCGTTGGATCCCAGGTCCGGGGCGAAGCCGCCCTCGTCGCCGACGGCCGTCGCGAGTCCTCGGTCGTGCAGCGTCTTCTTCAGCGCGTGGAAGACGGCCGCGCCCATCTGAAGGCACGCCGAGAAGCTCTCCGCGCCGCACGGCACGACCATGAACTCCTGAAAGTCGACTTTGTTGTCGGCGTGGGCGCCGCCGTTGAGCACGTTCATCATCGGCACCGGCAGGATCCGCGCCTCCGGGCCCCCGAGGTGCCGCCACAGCGGCTGGCCGCCGTCCGCGGCCGCGGCCTGCGCGACCGCCAGCGAGACGCCGAGGATCGCGTTCGCGCCGAGTCGCGACTTGTTCGGGGTACCGTCGAGCTCGATCAGCGCCCGGTCGAGCGCCTCCTGCCCGTCGGCGTCCATCCCCTTCACGGCCGCGGCGATCTCGCCGAGAACGTTGGCGACCGCCCTGCTCACGCCCTTGCCGCCCCAGGCTTCGCCTCCGTCGCGAAGCTCGGTCGCCTCGAACTCCCCCGTCGAGGCGCCCGAGGGCACCGCCGCGCGTCCCCGCGCTCCCGAGGCCAGCTCGACGTCCACCTCGACGGTCGGGTTGCCGCGGCTGTCGAGTATCTGGCGCGCGAGCACGCGCTCGATCGCGCTCACGAGCGACCTCTCAGGCGATTACCGGCCAACCTCGCTCCGTCCGCGGCGAGCGCCGCCCGGGCGTCTCGCGGCAGACGCAATCCGTCAGCCTTCTGCGGGAGCTTCGGTGCCGGTGCTGGGGGCGCCGGCTTTCGCCTTCGGCGCTTTGTACTGCTTGCAGTCGGCGACGACGTAGCCCGTGCGGCAGTCGGTCTTGCCCTGCCACTTCTTTTTGAAGCCCTTGATGAACTTGCTCAGCGCCGACTGCTGCTGCTGGGTGGCGAGCGTCGCCTTGATCGACTTCTCGACCGCGGAGAAGGGCTCCTGGCTGCCGGCTTTGATCGCCAGCACCTCATACAGGTAGTAGCCGAACTGAGTCTTCAGCGGGCCGCCGAGCTGGTTGACCTTGGCCGAGAACAGGGCGTTGTCGAGGTTCTTCTCCTGCGCGCCTTTGATCGTTTCCGTGATCAGGCCGCCTTTGGCCTTGCTCGTCGGGTCGATCGAGACCTTCTTGGCGACGCTCGAGAAGCTCTTGCCGCCTTCGATTTCCTTCTTCGCCGAGGCCGCCTGGGCTTCGGTCTTGGTGAGGATGATCTCGACGTTGCGGTGCTCGGGGACCCCGTAGCGCGACTTGTTCTGGTTGTAGTACTTCTGCGCTTCCGCGTCGCTGACTTTCGGCTTTTTCTTGATGATCTTCTGCTGGATTTTCTGCGAGAGCATGTTCAGCTTCACTCGCAGCAGAAGGTCCGACACGGACTGCCCGGAGGTCGAGAGGAATTTTTCGAATTCGGCCGGTTTCGGGAACTGCTGGTGCTTGATGTGGAGGAACTGGTTCTCCACTTCCTTGTCGGAGACCTTGACGCCGAGCGATTTCGCTTCCCCGAGCACCCACGAGGAGGAGATCAGGAAACCGAGGACCTCCTGCTGCAGCGATTTGTACTGCTGCTGGCACTGGGTCTTCAGCGCCGCTTCGGTCGGGGCCTTCTGGCCTTTGGCCGGCTTCGGCGCCGTCGCTTTCAGGTGCGCGATACAGGCGGTGTACTGCGGCGGCACGGGAACCGTCTGTTTTTCGCCGGTCGCGGTCGTCGAGGCCGCGGCCACGCTGAGCCAGTGGCCGTAAGCGTCTTTGGTGATCGAGCCCGCGCCGTCGATGTTGACGACGGCGTTACCCGGGATACCCCCGCCGCAGGCGGCGAGCGCGACGCTGGCAAAGAAAACGGCGCCGAGCGCCGCGAAGTAGCGAGTCCTCTTCAACACGAGTCGGGCACTCTAGCGGATCGGCGCGAAGGATTGCTTAAGGAGTTGCTCAAGACGATCTAAGCGGCCTCGCGCACCACGGCCAGCAGCGCGTCGGCGGCGCGCACGACGCTCGGGAAGCGCTGCGCTGCGTCCTTCGGGACGCGCATCGAGACCTGCGAGCGGCCCGACTCGTACAGCGCTTCGGGCAGCTCCTCGCGCAGCCTCCGCGCCCGCGCCGAGTCGAGCTCGATCGGGACGACCGCGAGCCGGTCGCCGTGGAAGCTGACCGTGCGCGCGCCCGCCTGGCCGAACTTGATCCGCGCGCGCTGCAGCGAGAGCAGGTTCTCCAGCGGTTCGGGCACCGGCCCGAACCGATCCACGAGCTCCTCCCGCAGCCGTTCCACCTCAGCAACCTCGACGGCCGACGCGATCCGCCGGTGGACCTCGATCTTGGCCTGCTCGTAGGGGACGTAGTCGGCCGGCACGTAGGCGTCGACGTTGACGTCGAGCCGGACGGGCTCGGGCGCCTCGGGGTGGGCGGGATCCGATTCCTCGCTGCCGGCGGCGCGCACCGCCTCGTCGAGCATCTGCATGTAGAGCTCGAAGCCGAGCGCGGCGACGTGCCCGGACTGCTCGTCCCCGAGCAGGTTCCCCGCACCGCGGATCTCCAGGTCGCGCATCGCGATCTTGAAGCCCGCGCCGAGCTCGGTGTAGTCCGACAGCGCCGAGAGGCGCTGCGCGGCCTCCGGCGTCAGCGCCGCCGCCGAGTCGTAGAGCAGGTAGGCGTAGGCGCGCTCGCGGCTGCGTCCGACCCGTCCCCTGATCTGGTAGAGCTGGGCCAGGCCGAACGCGTCCGCGTGCTCGACGATCAGCGTGTTGGCCTGCGGGATGTCGATCCCGGACTCGATGATCGAGGTGCAGACCAGGACGTCGGCGCCGCCACGCAGGTAGTCCATCATCACCTCCTCGAGCTCGCCCTCCCCCATCTGGCCGTGCGCGACCGCGAAGCGTACGCCGGGGCAGAGCGCCCGCAGGCGCTCGGCGGTCTCCTCGATCGACTCGACCCGGTTGTGCAGGAAGAAGGCCTGCCCGTCGCGCTCGTGCTCGCGCTCGATCGCCCGCTTGACGAGCTCCTCCTCGTACTCCCCGACGTAGGTCCGCACCGGCCGCCTGCCCTCGGGCGGCGTCTCGATCACCGAGATGTCACGCAGCCCCGCGAGCGACATCTGCAGCGTGCGAGGGATCGGCGTCGCCGACATCGAGATCACGTCGACCTTCAGCTTCAGCTGGCGCAGCAGCTCCTTCTGCTTGACCCCGAAGCGCTGCTCCTCGTCGACGATCAGAAGGCCCAGGTCCTTCGCCCGCACGTCGCGCGAGAGCACCCGGTGGGTGCCGATCAGGATGTCGACGCGACCTTCGGCGAAGCCCTTGATCGCCTCCTTCTGCTCGGCGGCGGAGCGGAACCGGGAGACGTGCTCGATCGTGAACGGGTAGTCGGCGAGGCGCTCGGCGAAGGTCCCGTAGTGCTGCTGGGCGAGGATCGTCGTCGGCACGAGCATCAGCACCTGCTTGCCCTCGGCGGCCGCCTTGAAGGCCGCCCGCAGCGCTACCTCGGTCTTGCCGTAGCCGACGTCCCCGCAGATCAGGCGGTCCATCGGCCGCGGCGACTCCATGTCGGCCTTGACCAGCTCGATCGCCTCGCGCTGATCGGGCGTCTCGGTGAACGGCCAGCGCTCCTCGAACTCGCGCTGCCAGTCGCCGTCGGGGTCGAAGGAGTGCCCGCTGCGGCGGCGCCGCTCGGCGTAGAGGCTGAGCAGCTCCCCGGCCAGCTCCTGGGCGGCGCGACGGGCGCGCGCCTTCATCGTGTCCCAGCGCGTCCCGCCGAGTTTCGAGAGCGGCGGCTCGGCCGCGCCCGCGCCGACGTAGCGCGAGATCTTCGCGAGCTGGTCGGTGGGGACGAAGACCTTGTCGTCGCCCTGGTATTCGAGGTACAGGTAGTCGCGCGTGACGCCCGCGACGGTGCGCGTCTCGAAGCCCGCGAAGCGGGCCACCCCGTGGTCCTCGTGGACGACGAAGTCGCCGGTCCGCAGGTCGGTGAAGGAGCGCAGCGCGCCGCGGCGCCGTCCGCCCGGGCCCTCGGGGCGCTCGACCCGCCGGCGGCGCAGCAGGCGGTGCTCGGGGTAGACGGCGAGCTTCAGCTGCGGCGCGACGAAGCCCTCGCGAAGCGAGGCCGCCGCGAAGCGCAGCGAGGCCTCCAGGGGCGCCGCGGACCCGGCTTCGGTGGCTGCCCCCTCGCCCAGCCACGTGGCTTTCAGGCGCCCGAGGTTGTACGCGGCGCGCTCGCCCTCGCCCCGCCGGGGGAACGCCACGACCGTGCGGTAGCCGGAGCGCACGAGCTTCTCGAGCTCCGGCTCGGCTTCGGCCAGCGAGCGGGCCGCGGTGTCGGCCGACTGCGCGCGCAGCTCGATCTCCTGACCGGCCGAGTGCGCCGAGAGCCAGACCCTCGTGCGCTCGCCCAGCGTCGCGCTGATCTCGCTCGGGTTCACGTACAGGTGATGGGCGTCGGTGTCGCCGAAGGCGGCGCAGACGTCGTCCCAGTGATCCTTCAGAGCCGGCTCGATCTCCTCCTCGGCTGCGACGATCAGCTCCGTCTCGGAGCCGATCAGGTCGAGGAACGCGCCGAAGCGCTCGACCGGCAGCAGCTCCGCGATGTCGGGGCGCTCCCCGGACGCGTCCTCGCCGGTGAAGGCGCCCGTCGAAGCGGCGATCTCGGCCAGCTCGCGGTGCTCGGCGGCGAGCTCTGCGGCGGGCGCGATCTCGATCTCCTCGGCGTCCCCCAGCGAGCGTTGCGTGAAGGTCGAGAACCAGCGCAGCGATTCGATCTCGACGTCGAACATGTCGACCCGCACCGCCCGGTCCTCGGTCGCCGGGTAGACGTCCAGCAGGCCGCCCCGCATCGCGAACTGGCCGCGCTCCTCGACCTGGTCGACCCGCTCGTAGCCGGCCGCGACGAGCTCGGCCGCGCACTCGTCGAGGTCGAGCAGCTCGCCGACCCTCAGCGTGAACGAGCGCGGGCGCAGCTGCGGGTCGGGCACCTTCTCCGAGAGCGCGACAGCGCTGACGACGACGACCGGCCGCTCGACCCCCGGCGCCGCCGCTCCGTCCTCGAGCAGCGCGTCGAGCGCCGCGACGCGCAGGCCGACGAGGTGCGGCGGCGGCGCGAGGTGGGACTCGTAGGCGACGCCGCGCGAGGGGTAGTAGCGCACGCGGCGCGGAGCGAGCCACGCTTTCAGGTCGGCGGCGAGCTCGCGCGCGGCGCGGTCGTCGCCGACCACGACGAGGGCGGGCCGCGCGCGGGCGGCCTCGTCGCGGTCGCTCAGCGCCGCGATCAGGTACGGGCGCAGCGACGCGGAGACGAAGGCGTGGCCGCCCTCGACCGCCAGCCGCTCGGCCGACGGCTCGCCGTCGATCAACCCGAGCAGGCCGCGCAGGGCGCCGGGAGGACTCACGCCCCCGCCGGCTCCCCGCCGGCGGTCCCGCGATCGCCCGGCACGGCCGCTTCGCCCAGCACGGCTGCTTCGACCTGCTCGCGGCCGTGCGCCACGAGCCGGGCGACTTCGGCCTGACTCTCGGCGAAGCGGCCCAGCACCCACGCCGCGACGATCTCGGGGTCGGTCGAGTCCGGGCGCCCGACCCCGACCCGCACGCGCATGAACTCAGGCCCCCCGAGCTCGCGGCGGATCGACTTCAGCCCGTTGTTGCCGGCCAGCCCGCCGCCGAGGCGGGTACGCACGTCGTCGAACGGCAGGTCGATCTCGTCGTGTACGACGAGGACCCGATCCAGCGGCAGCTTGTAGGCGCCCCGCGCGGGACCGACCGAGCGGCCCGCGTCGTTGTAGTAGGTCTGCGGGCACAGCACCGCGACGTGCGGGCGCGGCGCGCCCGGCGGGACCGCCGTGACGGCCGGGCGCCCCTCGGCGACGCGCGCGTTGAAGCGGTTCTTCCCGGACTTCAGGCCCCAGCGCTCGACCAGCGCCTCGGCGATCATGAAGCCGACGTTGTGGCGGCTGCCCGCGTGCTCGCGCCCGGGATTGCCGAGCCCGACGATCAGCCAGTCGACCGGTGCGCCACCGCCGAAGGGGCGTCGCAGGGCCAGCTACTCCCCCTCGGAGGAGTCCTCCGACTCGGATGCCCCGGCCTCAGCCTCGCCGACGACCTCCGTCTCGGATTCGATTTCCTCCTCGACTTCGGTCTGGAGTTTCGGCGGCGAGAGCGTCGCGACAACGGTCTCCTCGAGGTCGTCGGTCAGCTTGACCCCCTCGGGCACCGCGATGGCGGACAGCAGAACCGTGTCGCCGATCTCCATCTCGCTGACGTCGTGGGCGATCGACTCCGGGATCGCGGTCGGCAGCGCTTCGACGTTCAGCTCGCGGGTGATCTGCTCGAGCACGCCGCCCTGCTTGACGCCCGGCGAGTCGTCGCCGCCCGTAAGCTCGAGCGGCACGACCGCGGTGATCTCCTCGTCGAGGCGAACCCGCAGCAGATCGACGTGGATCGTCTCGCCGCGGACCGGGTGGCGCTGGGCTTCCTTGAGGACGACCGGGGTCGCCTTGCCGCCGTCGACGCTGAGGTCGAGGACCGCGCCGGAGCCCGCCAGGGCATGGCGCAGATCGCGCGCGTCGGCGTCGAAGCCGAGCGGATCCTCGCCGCCGCCGTAGATGACGCCGAGCACGCGACCTTCGCGGCGCAGACGCCGAGCGGCGCGCGAGCCAGCGGCGCCGCGGCTGTTGACACTGAGTTTCGTCGTGGTGGAAGCCATTTCGGGAAAGGAGACTCTAGCAATCGGCTTCGTTCGGGATCGGCGCGCTGAGGGCGGTGAGGGAGATCTTGATCCCCGTGAGGAAGTTCCCGGTGCGCCGCACCGTCACGCATTGCACGACCGGGAGCTTGCCGATCACCGTCCAGGCCAGCCGTGTTCGACCCGTCGCCCCGAACAGCGAGTAGGAGGTCGGCGAGACGAGCTGCAGGATCTTGACCTCCCCCGCGCGCCGCAGGCGCGGGTTCGCCGCGTTGGCTCTCACGCTCGCCACGCAGGACGGGCTGCCGTTGCAACCGTCGAGCTTGCGGAGCATCCCCTGGACGTCGCCGCGAGCCTGAGCCGCGATCAGCGCCAGGTCGGCGTCCCGTTCGACGTTCTCGGCCTGCAGGAACCGGGCGAGCAGGATGCTGATCGCGATGAAGACGACGAGTCCCAGCCCGATCAGCACGCGCACGCGCCTGCGTCGCGACCACCCGCCGTGCGATCCCCCGTAGGGCTCGCCCGCCCAGGGGGGGAGCTCGGGCGGGACGGCCGGGCCGGGCCGCGCTTGTGGGTCGACGGGCGATGCTGGCATCGGTGCGGTCGCCTCGGGAGGTCCGGCGGGGGCGACGAACGCGATGCTACTCGCCGCCGGGCGCCTCGTACTGGCTCACCAGCGCCAGGCCCGCCGCCGCGGCGATCAGCACGGCGAACACGAGCAGCGTCGCGTCGGTCCCGAAGGCGCTGTGGAAGAGGCCCGCTCCAGCGGCTCCCGCCGCCAGCACCGCCGCGTGGAAGCTGCTCGCGGTCGTGAAGATCTGCGCGCGCAGCTGCGGCGGCGCGAGCCGCTGGCGGATCGAGATCAGCGCGACCAGGCCCGGCCCGTCCAAGACGCCCGTCAGGAAGACCAGCGCGAGCGCCACGGGCAGGCTTCCAGCGAGCGGCCAGAGCGCCGCCGTCGCGGCCATCGCGAGGAAGTACCCGCCGATGAACAGCCGCGGCTGGGTGTCGGCGGAGCGCCGGCGCAGCGCGAAGCCGCCGAGCATCGAGCCGGCCGCGACGCTCGCCCACATGTAGCCCGCCGCGTGGGCGCCGGCGCCGATCGCGATCGCGAACGCGGGCAGGCTGACGTTCAGCGTGCTCCAGGCGAGCACGTAGAAGCCGTCGATCGTCATGTTCCACCGCAGCGGCTGGATCCGCCAGGTCGCCGCGAGCCCTTCCCGGACCGCGTGCATGACGCCCTCCAGCGGCGCCTCGTCGTGCTGCGGGCGTAGCTCGAAGGTCTCGTCGAGAACGATCGCGACGGCGATCGCGAGGCCGGCGCCGATCTGCACCTCGATCGCCGCCGCGGCGCCCGCCCCGGCCGCGATCAGTCCCGCCAGCGCCGGCCCGACGATGAACGCCGCGTTGATGCTCGCCCCTTCGAACGCGTTGGCGGCCTCGAGCAGGTCCGGTCCCGCCACCTCCGGCAGCACCGCCGAGAAGGCTCCCGAGGAGAGCGGCGAGGTCGCGCCGAAGACGAGCGCCGTGACCGGCAGCAGCCAGTTCGGCGCGTGACCGGCGAGCAGCAGGATCGCCCCCAGCGCGGCCGCTGTGACGATCCGGTCCAGCACCAGCAGCCGGCGCCGGCTCGCCGCCACGTCGAGCCACCCGCCGAGGAACGGCCCGGTGAACGCCGCGGGGAGCGTCGCCGCGGCGACGACCACGCCCGCGAGCGCGAGATCGTGCGTGCGCTCGAGGATCAGAAGAACGCCCGCGACGTTGAACATCGTGCCCGTCGCGCGGGCGGCCGCGACGGTCAGGAAGTAGCGGGTGAAACCGGGGCGGGCGAGGAGCCGGCGCGTCTCCGAGGAGGCCATCGGGCCATCCTGGCAGCGGCGCTCAGAACAGCTGGTTCTCGCCCTGGAAGACCTCGCTGACGGAGTCGTCGACGAAGATCCGCCGGATCGAGTCGGTCAGCAGCTCCGCGCAGGGCAGCACGCGCACGTTGTCCGGCGTCCCGGCCTGGACCGGGATCGTGTCGGTCACGACGATCTCCTGCAGCTCGGATGTGCGCAGGTTCTCGAACGCGTTGCCGGAGAAGATCGCGTGCGTGGCCGCCGCGTAGACCTGGGTGGCGCCCGCTTCCTTGACCGTCTTGGCTGCGGCGCAGAGGGTGCCCGCGGTGTCGATCATGTCGTCGACGATCACGGCCGTCTTGCCACGCACGTCACCGATCACGTAGCCGATCTCGGCGACCTGCTGGGCGGGGCGCTCCTTGTCGAGGATCGCCAGCTCCGCCCCGATCTTGGAGGCGAACTTCTTGTTCAGCTTCACGCGCCCCGCGTCCGGGGCGACGACGACGAGGTCGGGCAGGCCGAGGTCGGAGAAGTACTGGGTGAGCATGAAGAGGGCCGTCATGTGGTCGACCGGCTTCTGGAAGAAGCCCTGGATCTGACCCGCGTGCAGGTCCATCGTCAGCACCCGGTCGGCGCCCGCCGCCTCGAGCATCCGCGCGACCAGACGCGCGGAGATCGGCTCGCGCGGCGCCGACTTCTTGTCCTGGCGGGAGTACCCGAACCAGGGGGTGACCGCGATCACGCGGTGCGCCGAGGCGCCGACCGCGGCGTCGATCATGAACAGCAGCTCCATCAGCGAGTCGTTCGCCGTCACGCCCGTCTGCTCGTTGCCGCACGTCGGCTGGACGATGAACACGTCCGCGCCGCGGATCGACTCGTCGTAGCGGCAGTAGACCTCGCCGTTGGAGAAGGTCTTAGAGATGACCGGCCCGAGCTCGACGCCGAGCTTCTCGGCGATGTCGGCGGCGAGCTGGGGGTTCGCCCGGCCGCTGAAGAGCATCAGCCGCTTGTTGTAATCGATCGGCAGGCTCGCCCGCGAGGACTCCGGCTGAGTGTCCGTCGCGCTCATGTCCCCCTGCAGTGTAAAGAAGGTCTGGGTCGTGCTCACGGCGGGGTCGCTCATCTCGCCGCCTTCCCGGGCCCTTCATAGCCCTCCTTGTTCACCTGGCGCTCGCGCGCCATGCCGAGGGCGCCCGCGGGAACGTCCTCGGTGATCACCGAGCCGGCCCCCGTGTAGGAGCCGTCGCCGAGCGTGACGGGCGCCACGAGCGTCGTGTCGACGCCCGTCCGCACGCCCTCCCCGACCGTCGTGCGGTGCTTGTTCGCGCCGTCGTAGTTGGCAGTGATCGTCGCCGCCCCGAGGTTGCTCTTCGCGCCCACGTCGGCGTCGCCGATGTAGGAGAGGTGGGGGATTTTCGCGCCCGGGCCGATGTCGGAGTTCTTGATCTCCACGTAGGTGCCGGCCTTCGCGCCCTCGCGCAGCACCGCTCCCGGCCGCAGGTAGGCGAACGGGCCGACCGTGACGCGGTCCTCCAGGCGGCAGTCGTGCAGGTAGGAATGGCGGATCGTGCAGCCGGCTCCGATCGCGCTGCTCCCGCGGATCGTCGTGAACGGCTCGATCACGGTGTCCTGATCGATCGTCACGTCGGCGTCGATCGCGGTCGAGGCCGGATCGACGATCGTCACGCCGGCGAGCATGTGCCGCTCGTGGATCGCCCGCTGCGCCAGCGCGCGGACGGCGGCCAGGGCGACGCGGTCGTTGACGCCCAGCACGAGACGCTCGTCGTCGATCTCGTGGCCGATCACGCGGCTGCCGTCGGCGCGGAGCAGATCGAGCACCTGCGGCAGGTAGAGCTCGCCCTGGGCGTTCTCGGCGTCCAGGCGCGGCAGCGCGAGCCGCAGCGGGCCCGCGGCGAACACGAAGATGCCGGTGTTGACCTCGCGGATCTCGCGCTCGGCCTGCGTGGAGTCGCCCTCGCGCTTCGTCTCCACGACCCGCACGACCTCGCCGTCGGCGTCGCGCACGACGCGCCCGTAGCCGCTCGGGTCGGCCAGCACGGTCGTAGCCATCGTCGCGGCCGCGCCGGCCTGCTCGTGGGCGGCGATCAGGCCTTCGATCGCAGCCGCGTCGAGGAGCGGGACGTCACCGCTCAGGACCACGACCGCCTCGCCGTCGGACAGCTCGCCGCCGATCGCCTCGATCGCGGCCGCCACGGCACCGCCGGTTCCGTTGGGCTGGGGCTGCACGGCGATCTCGACGCCGTCGGGCAGGATCTCCCCGAGCGTCCCGTCCGGCGAGTCGACGACGACGACCCGCCGCGCGCCTGCGGCCTGGGCCGCCCGGACGGGCCACAGCACCATCGGCACCCCGCAGATCTCGTGCAGCACCTTGGGGGTCGCCGAGCGCATGCGCGTGCCCTTGCCCGCGGCCAGGATCAGGACTGTTGGGGCGCTCACTGGAGGGATGCTAGAGGTCCGTCGGGCCCCGGCGGGGGCGGGGCGGAGGTTGGGGGGCAGGGACTCGAACCCCGATTCTCAGGACCAAAACCTGATGTCCTGCCATTGGACGACCCCCCAGAGGGCCCGAGAAAGGATAGACGCGCCCCGGGCGGGCGGGAAACCCGCAGCGTGCGGCGTTTGCGGCGGGAGATCTGCGGGAACCGACGACTGCGTCATCGGTTCCTGCAAGTATTCCTGCACTCTGCGAGCCGGACGTGCGAGAACGGTAGGAGGGCTGTGCACCACGCTCGCGGTGGCGGCTTTCGCCTGGGCGAGTGCCATCGCGCCGTCCGTGGCTGCCGGCGTCGAAGCGTGCCCCGGCGAAACGCTCTTGCCGACCGCCACCGACGCGGCGATCGTCGATCGGGCCACGCTGTGCCTGGTCAACCGCATCCGCTCCGCCAACCGCCTTCGTCCCCTGCACGCCAACCGCTGGCTGCTGGGCGTCGCGGCCAGCCAGGTGACGAGCATGGTCAGCCGGGACTACTTCGCCGACGTGCGGCCGAGCGGCCAGACGCCGCTGGCGCTGGTCGGCGTGACCCGCTATCCGGCCCACGCCGCGGGCATCGCGGTCGGGCAGAACATCGCCTGGGGCACGGGCAGCTACGCGACCCCGCAGCACATCGTCTCGGAATGGATGGCCTCGCCCCCGCACCGCGCCGTGATCCTCACCGCCTCGTACAAGGACGCGGGGGTCGCCGTGACCGCCGCGGTCCCCGGCGTGGTCGCGGCGGGTCGCTCCGGCGCGACGTACGCGATGGAGTTCGGCGTCCGCCGCTTCTGAAGGCGCGGCCCCAGCTGCGCCGGCCGCCGCGGCCGGTCAGCTGCGTCGGCCGCTGCGGCGGGGGACCCGCCCGCCTTCGGCGCCGGCCTCCGAGGCCGGGCCGCCGGGCGAGGCGATCCCGAGCACCCGCATCGACTTCAGGCCCAGGCTCAGCTTCTCGCGGCCGTCGCTCGAGCTCACGTCCAGGCCGGAGAGCTCGCGGACGCGCTCCAGGCGGTAGTAGATCGTGTGGCGGTGGGTGAAGAGCCGCTGGGCGGTCCCCGCGACGTTGCCGTCCGCCTCCAGAAACGTCTCCAGCGTGCGGACCAGATCGGTCTCGTACTGCTCGTCGTAGGCGACCAGCGGCTCGACGGTCTCGGCGTAGAAGCGCTGCAGCTCGGCGGGGTTCTCGCTCATCGCCGAGAGCAGCAGGCGGTAGGCGCCGGTCTCCTCGAACGCCAGGCCGGCCCCACCGTCCTGTGAGCCCTGCGCGACGTTCGCAGCCAGCAGCGCCTCGCTGGCCGCGCGCGGCAGCTCGCTCGGATCCTCGGCGATGCGGCTGCGCCCGAGCGCGAACGTGTAGCCCGACAGTCCCGCTTCCATCTCTCGCAGGACCGTCTCGCCGGCCCGGGCCGCCGCTCCCTCGTCGCCGCCCGGGACCAGCAGCAGGACCTCGGCCGCGGTGCTCCCCTCGCGCTCCGAGAGCCCCGCGATCGAGCGGCTCGAGACGGCCCGCGCGCCGCGCTCGGCGACCGCCCGCACGCGTCCCCGCCAGCCCTCGTCGGTCGGCGTCTGGGGATGGGCGCGGGCGACGATCATGCACGCTCCCCCGTCGAGGTCGAGCGACAGGTCCCGCGCCCGCGCGAGCAGTTCGGCACGATCGGTGAGCTCCCGGGCGAGGATCGCACGCAGGAAGTCCGAGGAGGCCGTTTCGGAGACCCGCTCCGGCGCCCGCACCCGCTCCACCTCCGAGGCGATCATCGTCAGCAGCAGCCGCTGCATCGAGGCGCTGGGCTCGGCCTTGGCGCGCATGTGCAGCGTCCCGACGACGGTGTCGGCGACTCGCAGCGGCGAGCTCTTGACGCCCTCCCCGCGGCCGAGCAGGGCCCGCTCCTCGGCCGGCGAGCGGGCGGCGACGGCGAGCGTCGCCCCCCACGGGTCGGTCACCGCGAGGCTCGCCTCCAGCGCCTTCGCGGCGGCACGGACCACCTCGGGCAGCCCGGCCCCGGACTCGACCGCCTCGGTGATCGCGTCGAGCGCCTGTAGGTCGGACATTCCTCAGCCCCAGAAGTAGAGGGCGGCGAGCGCGCCGGCCACACCGGCGCCGGCAAACACGGCGAGCACGTACAGGGACAGGACGGCAGCCGCCACCCGCTCCCACAGCCGCGTATACGCGGTCCACGCGGGCCGCAGGATCAGGCCGGCGTACAGGGCCAGGCCGACGACCGCGCTGCCACCCGCTACGAGCTCGTTGATCTGTGTGGTGCTCATCCTCTGGCGTGAGATTGTGACGCACGCCGCCGTCGGTCGCGGGCTCCGCGCCGCTCAGGCGCTCAACTCGGGGGACCCCTCGAGCGGCTGGGGCTCGCCGAACGCGGCCTCGACGGGCACCGCGGCAAGCGCCGGCGGTTCCCGGCCCTCCAGCCCCGCCGCGGCGACGCGAGCCAGCGCGAGTCCCTGCTCGCCGGCCTTCGCGAACAGCCCGACGACCGTCGGACCGGAGCCGCTGAGCAGCGCGGGAGAGCCGCCCGCGCCGGCGACGGCGCGCAGCGCCTCGGCGATCTCCGGGCGCAGCGAGACGGCGGCCCGCTGCAGGTCGTTGTGGAGCAGCTCGACGGCCGCGGGCAGCGGCGCGCCCCGCGCGAGCGCGTCGCCGAGCTCCTCGTGGGCGCGGGCGATCGCCTCGCCGTCGCGGGTTAATCCGAGCCGGTCCGCCTCGGCGTACACCTCGGCGGTCGAGAGCGCGAAGTCGGCCGGCAGCACCAGCAGTCCGAAGGCCAGCCGGGGAGCGGGCAGGCGCGTCAGCTGCTCCCCCGCCCCACCGGCGAGCCAGCGACCCGGCGAAACCTGAGCTGGCACGTCGGCGCCGAGCCCCGCGGCGATCGCGAGCAGCAGCTGCTCGTCGCCGAGGCCCGAAGCGGCGTGGGCGAGGCGCAGGGCCGCCGCCGCGTCGGCCGATCCTCCGCCCAGCCCCGCGGCGACGGGGATCCGCTTCTCGATGCGCAGTCGCAGCGGCGGGGCCTGCCAGCCGGTGCGCGCGCGGAACTCGCGCAGCGCCAGAGCGGCGAGGTTCTGCTCGGGCGGGCCTGGGACCTCGGGGCAGATCACCTCGTCGGCGACCCCGCCCGCGGGGGCCGCTTCGAGGATCAGCTCGTCGGCCAGCGAGATCGACTGCATGACGGTCGCGAGCCGGTGACGACCGTCGGACTCGCGGACCGGCCCGACGAACAGGCCGAGGTTGATCTTCGCGGGGGCGAGCGCCCGCAGCGCCGGCATCGTGCTCACAGACCGAGGATTCCCGCCAGCTTGCGGAACTCCTCCGGCGCGAGACGCTCGGCGCGCGCATCGGGCGGCTGGCCGAGGGTCCCGAGCGCCTCCCGCACGGCGTCGCGACTGACGGCCGGCGCCACCCCCGACAGCGCGAGCGACCCGGCGAGGGTCTTGCGCCGGTGGGCGAAGGCCCCGGCCACCAGACCCCGCAGCGCCGCCCCGCCCGGCCCGGACAGGCTCTGCCCCTCCTCACCCCCCCGGCGCGTCATCCCGACGAGCACCGAGTCGACGTTCGGGACGGGGTAGAAGACCGTGCGCGGCACCGCGCGCAGCACCCGGACCTCGCATGCCAGCTGGGCGAGCACCGAAGGCACCCCGTAGGCGCCGGTCCCGGGGGACGCCGCGAGCCGCTCGCCGACCTCGCGCTGGGCCATCGCGACCCACGAGCGGACGCCCGGCAGCTCCTCGACGGTGCGCAGCAGCACCCCCGCGGCGATCCCGTAGGGAAGGTTCGCGACGACCTTGTCGGGGGGCGGCACGAGGTCTGCGAGCTCGAGCGTCATCGCATCGCCCCAGTGGATCGTCATGTTGTCGAAGGGCGCGGCGGCGTCGAGCAGGGGCACGCGCAGGCGCTCGTCGATCTCGATCACGTGCACGTGGGAGACCCGCCCGGCGAGATGCTCGGAGAGCACGCCGAGCCCGCCCCCGATCTCGAGCACCACGTCGCTCTCCTCGAGCTCGGCCGCCCGCTCGATCACGCCGAGGATGTTCGAGTCGACGAGGAAGTTCTGGCCGAGGTCGCGGTCGGGACGAATCCCGAAGCGGCGCATCCGCCGCAGGCTCGCCTGCCCCGGCCCGCCTTCCTGCGCGCTCACCTGCCGCTCCGCAGCCACCGGGGGCGCCCGCTCCCGATCACGACCAGCCGAAGACGCGCGCCCCGTTCGCCTCCACGACCGCGCCGAGCTCCTCGCTGGAGACGCCGCGAAGCTCGGCGAGGAACGCGAGCGTGTGAGCGACGAAGGCGGGCTGGTTGCGCTCCTTGCGGACCGCCTGGGGCGTCAGGTAGGGCGCGTCGGTCTCGACGAGCAGACGGTCGGCGGCGACCTCGCGAGCGGCGGCGGCGAGGTCGGCGGCGCTCTTGTAGGTGACGTTCCCGGCGAAGGAGATCGCGTAGCCGCGCGCGAGACACTCCTCGAGCCGCTCGGGCATCGAGAAGCAGTGCATCACGACGCTCACCCCGTCCGCTTCGGCGGCGAGCTGGGCGAGGGTCTCCTCCTCGGCCGCGCGGGTGTGGATCACGAGCGGCTTGCCGGTCACCCGCGCCAGCTCGATCTGCGCGGCGAACGCCCGCCGCTGGTCCTCCGCGGGCGGGGCCGTGTCGCGATAGAAGTCCAGGCCCGTCTCGCCGATCGCCACGCAGCGCTCGTGCGCGGCGAGCGCCTCGAGCTCGGCCAGGTCGGCGTCGTCGAAGCCCCGCGAGGCGTTCGGGTGGCGCCCGACGGCGGCGTAGACCTGGGGGAAGTCCTCGGCGGCGGCGAGCGCGGCCCGGCAGGAGACGCCGTCGATCCCGACCGTCAGGATCCGCCTCACGCCCGCCCGCTCGGCCGCGGCGACGAGCTCGGCGTCGGAGGGCTCGCAGAGATCGAGGTGGGTGTGGGAGTCGATCACGACGACTGCGGCTCGACGGCGTCCTTCGGGAACAGCGACCCAATCGCGCTAACGCGCTCGATGCCCCCTCTGCCGAGCTCGGCCCCCTGCAGCGATATGTCGGGCGCGCCGAGCGCCTCGAGCAGGCGCGCGGCCGAGGCGGGCAGGTAGGGGTACAGCAGCACCGTCACGGCGCGCAGCCCCTCGGCGAGGTTCCCGAGCACGCTCGTCAGCTCCTCCTCGCGGTCGCCTTCTTTGGCGAGCCGGAACGGCGCCCGCTCCTCGACGTAACGGTTCAGGCGCCGCACCCGCTGCCAGATCTCCTCGAGCGCCACGGTCAGCTCCGCGCGGTCGATGTGGCCGGCGACAGTCTCTCCCAGCCCGGCGAAGTCCTCGGCGAGCACCGGGTCGAGCTCCACCGGCGCGAGGACGCCGTCGCGGTAGCGCAGCAGCATCGAGATCGTGCGGTTGGCGAGGTTGCCGAGCTCGTTGGCGAGCTCGGTCTCGTACCGCAGCTCGAAGGCCGCGGTCGAGACGGACCCGTCCTGGCCGAAGGACACGTCGCGCAGCAGGTAGAAGCGCAACGCGTCGGCGCCGAAGCGCTCGATCACCTCGAAGGGGTCGAGCACGTTGCCAAGCGACTTGCTCATCTTCTCCCCTTCCATCAGCAGGTAGCCGTGCACGAAGATGCGCTCGGGGAGCTCGAGCCCGGCGGCCATCAGCAGCGCCGGCCAGTAGACGGTGTGGAAGCGCAGGATGTCCTTCGCGATCAGGTGGCAGCTCGCGGGCCACAGCCGCGCCGTCAGGTCCTCGCCCTCGCGGGCGTAGCCGAGCGCCGTGTAGTAGTTCAGGAGCGCGTCGAACCAGACGTAGAAGACGTGCTCGCGATCCCACGGGACCTGCACGCCCCAGGTCAGCTTGTGACGTGTCAAAGGCACGTCCCGCAGCCCGGAGCGGATGAAGGAGAGCGCCTCGTTGTAACGCGTGCGGGGCGCCACGAACTCCTCGTGCTCGGCGTAGAGCGCTTCGAGGCGATCCTGAAACTTCGAGAGGGCGAAGAAGTAGTTGTCCTCCTGCTCGCGCGTCAGCTCGATGTGGTGGATCGGGCAGCGGTTGCCCTCGTCGACCTCGTTGTCGGCCTTGAAGTCCGCGCAGCGCGGGCAGTACCAGCCCTCGTAGGTGCCCTTGTAGACGTAGCCGGCGTCGCGGACCCGCGAGAGAACCTCCTGAACCATCTCTTCGTGCGGCCGGTCGGTCGTGCGGATGAAGAAGTCGTTGCTCGCGCCGAGCTGCGGAGCGAGCGCGCGGAAGCGCTCGGCGTTGCGGTCCGCCAGCTCCTGCGGCGAGACGCCGAGCGCGTGGGCCGCGTCGGCGACCGGCTCGCCGTGCTCGTCGGTGCCGGTCAGGAAGAACACCTCCTCGCCGCGCTGGCGGTGGTGGCGGGCCATCACGTCGGCCGCGATCGTCGTGTATGCGTGGCCCAGGTGCGGCGCCGCGTTGACGTAGTAGATCGGGGTCGTGACGTAGAAGGACATGCCTGCCGCGCAGGCTATCCGCCCGAGCCCGTCAGCTCTCGGTAGAGCTCGTTCGCGGCCAGCCCGCTGAGCTTCGCGACCGCCGCAGCGGCCGGCCGCGGACGCGCGCCGGCCGCCACCAGCTCGCGCAGCGCCTCGAGCGCCGGCCCCCGCTCGGCGACCCCAGCCGCGGGGGCCTCGACGACGATCACGATCTCACCGCGGGGCTGGGCGGCGGCGAAGCGTGCCGCGAGCTCGGAGGCGGAGCCGCGCACGACCTCCTCGTGGAGCTTCGTCAGCTCGCGGCACACCGACACCCGCCGCGACGGGTCGAGCTCCGCCAGCACGGCCAGGGAGGCGGCGAGCCGGCGCGGGGACTCGAACGCGACGAGCGTCTCCCGGGCAGCCGCGAACAGCGCGAGCAGCTCGCCGCGCTTGCGCGGGAGAAACCCCGCGAAGCACCACCGCGCACCAGGCAGCCCGGAGGCGACGAGCGCCGTGACGGGCGCGCTCGGCCCGGGGAGAACCTCGACGGGCAGCCCCTCGGCGAGGCAGATCTGAACGAGCTGATAGCCGGGGTCTGACAGGAGCGGCGTGCCGGCGTCGGAGACAAGCGCCACGGACTGCCCGCCGCGGATCCGCTCGCAGAGCTCTCGCGCGCGCTTGGGTTCGTTGTGCTCGTGGAAGCTGAGGAGCTCGCGAGCGGCGATCCCGTGCCGGTCGAGCAGGCCCCGCGTGTGACGCGTGTCCTCACAGGCGATCGCGTCCGCTCCGGCCAGCGCCTCGAGCACGCGCAGCGTCACGTCCCCGAGGTTCCCGATCGGCGTCGGACAGACGAGCAGGCGGCCGACCGGCGCCTCGGGGGCGATCATCCGGCAAATATAGGGTCCAGTCGATGGCCGAAGACCGCGATCAGCAGGGCGAGCCGGGTCGGCGGGGCGAACGGGCTCCCTACACCCGCTACAGGGCCCGCCGCCGGCTGACCGGCGGCGGCGAGCGCGATGCCGCCCTCGGCGGCGTCGGCGCTCCCTCGCCCCCGGAGGCTCCGAGACAGCCCCGCAGACCGCGGCCGCCCGACGCGGCGGAACTGCGCGAGCAGCGCCGCCGTGGCCCTGGGCGCGCCGGCCCGCGTGCAGCCGGGTGGCGGCGCTGGACGACCCGTAAACGGATCGCTCTCGGCCTGATCGGACTGCTCTTCGCGTGGGTCGCCTTCTCGCTCGTGCTGTTCCTGATCAGCTCGCACTTCCAGCGCACGGCGATCCAGAGCCAGGCGAGCTCGGCGCTCGATCCGGCCGGCAGCCCGCTGACGTCGGCCAACGACATCCTGCTGCTCGGCTCCGACCGCCGCCAGAAGAGCAGCCGCGAACCGGGCGCCGAAAAGACCGGCTTCGGCCGTTCGGACTCGATCATGCTGATCCGCACCGGCGGCGGTCACTCGGCGCGCCTGTCGATCCCCCGCGACACCGTCGTCGAACTCCCCGGGCACGGTCTGGAAAAGATCAACGCCGCCCACGAGTACGGCGGGCCGAAGGAGTCGATCGAAGTCATCAAGCGCTGGCTCGGCGTCCCGATCAACCACGTGATCGAAGTCAACTTCGAAAACTTCCCCGCGCTGATCGACGCGATGGGCGGCGTCGACTACACCGGCAGCTGCATCATCTCCAAGCTCGACGGCGGCTTCTCACAGGGGGGCTACACGCTGCGGCTGCGGGCGGGCACGCACCACATCGACGGCAAGCAGGCGCTCGCGATCGCGCGCACCCGGGAGAACCTGTGCGCGCCGAACGAGACCGACCTGCAGCGCGAGGAACACCAGCAGGCGCTCTTCAACGCGGTCAAAGGACGGCTGCTCTCGTTCTCGAGCTTCGTCCGTCTGCCCTGGATCGCGTGGAACGCGCCGCCGACTGTGATCTCGGACATGAGCGGCGAGACGCTCCTGCAGCTGTTCGCCGGGATGGCGATCTCGGGCACCCCGCCGACGCGGGTCCTGAAACCGACCGGCGCTCTGACGCTCCCCAACGGCGGCGCCGGGCTGACCGTCTCGGAAGCCGCGCGGCGCGCGGCCGTGGCCCGCTTCATGGCGGGCTGAGCCGCGCCTCATGGCGGGCTGAGCCGCGCTCAGCTCTTGCCGGCCGAGGGCGCTGCCGCCTTCGAGTCCTTCTTGGGCTTGCTGTCGGCCTTCTTCTCGGGAGCGGGGTCCTTCTTGGCCTCGCTCTTCTCCGACGACGAGGAGGAGGACTCCGAGGAGGACTTCTCGGCGGCCGCCGCGGTCTCGCGGTTGCGCCGCTTGGTGCCGTAGTCGGTGTTGTAGAAGCCTTTGCCCTTGAAGTGGACGGCGGGCGCATGGAGCACCCGCTCGACCGGCACGCCCGTGTCGGGATCGACCTTCAGCGGATCGTCGCTGAAGGACTGCTGGAGCTCGAAGGTCGTGCCGTCGGGACGCCTGTACTCATAGATCGGCATGGCCGCCGATTATAGGTGCGGTGTTACGGGCGCTCAGTCGGTGAGCAGCGCGCGCACGGCCGTGATCCCCGCGCCGATCGTGGCGGAGAAGTCGCGGTCGGGCTCGCTCAGCATACGCAGCGCGAAGCCGTCGCCGAGCGAGAAGAGGACCTCGGCGATCGCCTGGGGCTCGGCGTGCAGATGAAGCACGCCCTCACGCTGGGCCGATTCGAGCATCTCCGTCACCTGCTGGCGGGTCCGCCGCATCAGCGCGCAGTACTCGGCGGCGATCTCCTCGTTGCGCTGCGAGAGCGTGAACAGCTCGAAGGCCAGCGTCAGGAAATCCGGGTCCTCGCGAATCGTCTCCTGCAGGTTCTGGGCCATCAGGTCGATGAAGGCGTCGGCCGTCCTGGCCGTCGCGAGCTGTTCCTGCAAGCGCTCGATGCGCAGCTCGGCGTCGCGTCTGACCGCCTCGACGAGCAGCTTCTCCTTGGTGCCGAAGTAGTAGTGGAGCAGGCCGCGCGAGACCCCGGCCTCGCGCGAGACGTGGTCGAAGGTCGAGCCCGTCGTGCCCCGCTTGGCGACGCTGTGACGCATCGCGTCGATGATCCGCTGCGCCTTCTCGCCCGAGAGCGGGCGCGTCGTCGCCCCCGCGGGGAGGCCGTCGTCCTCCCCGGGGCGCGCGGGCGCTGCGGTCGCGTCTGGGACGCTCAAGCGACGCTCCCCCCGTGCGGGGCTCAGCTCGCCACGCCGGCCGGCTCGGGCGTCGCGGGCGCGGTGGTCGAGCTGTAGTCGAACTGCTCCTCGGCGCCGAACAGCATGTCCAGCACCTTCGAGCGCAGACCCTCGTTGAGCGCGATCGCGAGCACGGCTCCAACGGCGAGCAGCAGCAGCGCGCGTCCGCCGCCACGGCGACGCCGCGCCGGGGCGGGCGCCTCGCGCAGCGAGCCCGAGGCCTCGCGCAGCGAGTCGATCGCGCTGCGCAGCTCGGCCTGGAGCTTGCGGTCCTCCATCAGCGCCTTGGCGGCGGGCTTCCCGTTGGTCATCCGCCCGTAGGCGCTTTTCGCCGCGCCGTATGCGCTGAGCAGGCTCCCACGGAGCTCGTCGTCTTCGATCAAGCGCTGCACGTACGGGTTGCTCTGCGCCGCCTTGGCCGCATTGCCGAGTCTGTCTTTCGATGCCATCTCTCCACCGCCTCTGCCGAAAGCTTGCCGGTCCAACATGAATATACCCGTGCCGCGTCGTCGCGAACGCGGCTGCGGACAGTTCTCCGGAGCGAGATCGCTCAGGCGTGAAGCGCCGCCTGCTCCTCGGCGGAAGGGAATGCCCACGCGGCCCGCGTGCGGCGCTCCTGGCGGAACACGAACCGGAGCTGCTGCGGGGGCCTGAGCTGCGCCTCGTGCGGGCGGAACGTGGCGCACGGCTCCTCGAGGTCCAGGGCACAGAGCAGGTTCACGCGAAAGAAGCATTCCTCGCAGCTCACCTTCTTGACCTTGGCCTTGCGAGATCCCGCCCTGCTCTGAGTCGCCTTCAACCTTCCTCCGCCCGTGTTCGTGCTTGGCTGGAACGCTGGCGATCAAAGCACGGACGGCAGGCCGGCGAGCGGGCCAACTCGCAAATCGCAGAGAAAAAAGAGAGGTATCCGGAAATACCCGCCGGCGCGTCACTTTCCTGTGACAATCGCGCGCCCGGGGCCGCATTTTCCGGACGGACGGACGACGGGCGTCATCATCTGGACGATGGAGATCCTCCTCACCGGCGCGACGGGCTTCGTCGGCTCGCTGCTGATGCCCGAGCTGCTCGCGCGCGGTCATCGCGTGCGCGCGCTGGCCCGCAACCCCGACCGCCTCGCCGGCGGGGAGGCGGTCGTCCACAAGGGCGACGTCCTCACCGGCGAGGGCCTTCAGGCCGCGCTCCGCGACGTCGAGGTCGCCTATTACCTGATCCACTCGATGGAGCCCTCCGCGGGCGGGGTCGGCTTCGCCGAGCGCGAGCGTCTGGCCGCGAGCAACTTCGCGGCGGCGGCGCGTACCGCCGGGGTGCGGCGGATCGTCTACCTCGGCGGGCTCGTGCCGCGCTGGGAGAGCGACGGGGAACGGCGCGGCCGGCACGGCTCGCGTCACCTCGCCAGCCGCGAGCAGGTCGAGCGGATCCTGCTCGCGGCGGTCCCGGACTCGCTCGCGCTGCGGGCGTCGATCGTGATCGGGGCGCGCTCCCGCTCCTTCCGGCTGCTCGTCCGGCTCGTCGAGCGGATGCCGGTCCTCGCCCTCCCCGCCTGGCAGCGCTTTCGCACCCAGCCGATCGACGAGCGCGACGTGATCGAGATGCTCGCGGCCTGCGCGCAGAGCACGCTCTCCGGGGCGGTCCTCGAGATCGGCGGGCCGGACGTCCTCAGCTACGGCGAAATGCTCGAGCGGATCGCCGACGCGATGCTCGTCGGACGTCCGTCGGTGCGCCTGCGGTTCAACCTCACCCCCGTGGCGGGACGCGTCGCGGCGGCCATCGCGACCGAGAGCCCGGACCTCGTGGTGCCTCTGATGGAAGGCCTGCAGGGAGACCTGCTGCCGCGCGACGATCACGCTGAGGAGCTGCTCGGCGTGCGCCTTCACTCATTTGACTCCGCCGTCGAACACGCCTTGGCAGAATGGGAGCGGGCCGAGCCGCTGGCCGCACGCTGATGAGCCAGGTGAGCGCCTCGATCACGATCGCCGCCCCGCCCGAGAAGGTCTGGGAGCTGGTGATGGACCCCAAACGACTCGAGCAATGGGTGTCAATCCACCGTCGCCTCGTGCACGCCGACGAGGGACCGGCGAGAGTCGGCTACCGGATGGATCAGAGCATCCACCTGCGCGGAGTCACCCTCGATGTTCACTGGGAGCTCGTGGATTGCCTGGAGTGCAAGCGAGCGGTGTGGGAGGGACGCGGGCCGGCGCGCTCCAAGGCGCACACGGAGTACCTGCTCGAAGCCGTCGACGGCGGGACTCGTTTTGACTATCGCAACGAGTTCCGCGCGCCGCTGGGCCCCGTCGGGGCGATCGTCAGCCGGGCCCTGGTGGGAGGTATCCCGCTCCGCGAGGCGAACACGTCACTCGCCCGCTTGAAGGCGCAGGTCGAGCGGGATGTGAAAAAGAGGTAATGTAAGACGATCCGTCCCTACGATGCGAGAAAGTCTCCATCGGTATTGAAGAATGGAAGGTAACGTGACCGACTTCCTTGATGAGAAGCGCAAGGAGATCACCGAGAGGCTCAAAGAGCTGAAGCCGCTGGTCGACGAGTACCACCGCCTCGAGGCCGCCGCCGGCGCGCTCGCAGGCGTAGGGGGCTCGGCCGTCCGCGCCGCGACCGCCGTCGCCACCGGCAAAGGCCCGGGCCGCCCCCGCGGCTCCGCCGCCAAAGCCGCCGCGAAAAAACCGCGCAAAGCAGCAAAACGCGCCGGCCGCCGCAAAGGCAGCGGAACTCGTGCCGCCGAGGCGCTCGCGCTCGTCCAGAGCCAGCCCGGCATCACGATCCCGGAGCTCGCCGCCAAGATGGGCATCAAGCAGAACTACCTGTACCGCGTCCTGCCGGGACTCGAGCAGGAAAAGAAGGTGACCAAGCAGGGCCGCGGCTGGCACGCCAAAGCGGCCTAGTCGCATCGTCCCCGGGCCGAACGGCGCCGGGCGAGATTAAAGACAGAGGGCGCGGTCATGTACCGCGCCCTCTGTCTTTAACGATGCAGTAGGGCGGGTCTCAGATCAGGCCCTGTTCGGCGACCGTGTCGCGCTCGCCGACGAGCTCCTCCACGGAGAGGTCGATTTTGCCGCGGGAGAACTCGTCGACGTCGAGGCCCTCGACGATCTTCCACTGCCCGCCCTCGCAGGTACAGGGGAAGCCGCAGATGAGGCCCTCGGGGATGCCGTAGGAGCCGTCGGAGGGGACGCCCATCGAGACCCAGCCGCCGTTCGTGCCTTTCACCCAGTCGCTGACGTGGTCGATCGCCGCGCTGGCAGCCGAGGCCGCCGAGGACGCGCCGCGGGCCTCGATGATCGCGGCGCCCCGTTTCCCGACGTTCGGAAGGAAGTCGTTTTCGATCCATTCCTGATCGTCGACGGCGCCGGCGGCGATGTGACCGCCGACCTTCGCGTGGAACAGATTCGGATACATGGTCGGTGAGTGGTTGCCCCAGACGCCCATTTCGGTGACGTCGGTAACGGGGACCTCGAGCTTGTTGGCGAGCTGGGCGACCGCCCGGTTGTGGTCGAGCCGCATCATCGAGGTGAAGCGCTCGCGCGGGACGTCGGGCGCGTTGTTCATCGCGATCAGGCAATTCGTGTTGGCGGGATTTCCGACAACCAGAACCTTTAGGTCGGCGGCGGCGTGGGAGTTCAGCGCCTTGCCCTGGGTGGTGAAGATCTTGCCGTTCTCGGCCAGCAGCTCGGCGCGCTCCATGCCCTTGGTGCGGGGACGCGAGCCGACGAGCAGCGCGATGTTGGTGCCGTCGAAGCCGTCGTCGGGGTTGTCGTGCAGGTCGAGCCCGGCGAGCAGCGGGAAGGCGCAGTCGACGAGCTCCATCGCGACGCCCTCGAGCGCGGGCATCGCCTGCGGGATCTCGAGCAGGCGCAGGTCGACGGGCTGGTCGGGGCCGAGCAGCTGTCCGCTGGCGATGCGGAACACGATGCTGTAGCCGATCTGCCCGGCGGCGCCGGTGACAGTCACACGTACGGGGTTGCTCACAGGTTCATCTCCTGGGTTGTCTGGGGTTTGGCGGCCGGCATCCTCAGGCGGCCGCGGCGCGCAGGTTCTCGTCGATCGAGGCGAGGAACTCCTGGGTGCTCTGCCACTGCTGGTCGGGGCCGACCAGCAGTGCGAGGTCCTTCGTCATCTTCCCACCTTCGACCGTCTCGACGCAGACGCGCTCGAGCGTCTCGGCGAACTGCGTCACCTCAGGCGTGCCGTCCATCCGGCCCCGGGCGGAAAGGCCGCGGGTCCACGCGAAGATCGACGCGATCGGGTTGGTCGAGGTCGGCTTGCCCTGCTGGTGCTGACGGTAGTGGCGCGTCACGGTGCCGTGCGCGGCCTCCGCCTCGACGGTCTTGCCGTCGGCCGTCATCAGCACGCTCGTCATCAGCCCGAGCGAGCCGAAGCCCTGTGCGACGGTGTCCGACTGGACGTCGCCGTCGTAGTTCTTGCAGGCCCACACGTAGCCGCCCTCCCACTTCAGCGCGGCGGCGACCATGTCGTCGATCAGGCGGTGTTCGTAGGTGATCCCGGCCTGCTCGAAGTCGCTCTTGAACTCCGTCTCGTACACCTCGGCGAAGATGTCCTTGAAGCGGCCGTCGTAGTTTTTGAGGATCGTGTTCTTCGTCGACATGTAGACGGGGTAGCCGCGGTCCAGGCCGTAGCGCAGCGAGGCGCGGGCGAAGTCCCGGATCGAGGAGTCGAGGTTGTACATCGCGAGCGCCACGCCCCCGCCCGGGAAGTCGTAGACCTCCAGCTCGATCGGATCCTCGCCGCTCTTCGGGGTGAACGTCAGCGTCAGCTTGCCCTCGCCCGGGACCACCATGTCGGTCGCGCGGTACTGGTCGCCGAACGCGTGGCGGCCGATCACGATCGGCTTGGTCCAGCCCGGGACCAGGCGCGGGATGTTCGCGATCACGATCGGCTCGCGGAAGATCACCCCGCCGAGGATGTTGCGGATCGTCCCGTTCGGGGAGCGGTACATCGCCTTCAGGCCGAACTCCTCCACGCGCGCCTCGTCGGGGGTGATCGTCGCGCACTTCACACCGACCCCGTACTGCTTGATCGCTTCGGCGGATTCGACCGTCACGCGGTCGTCGGTCGCATCGCGGTGCTCGATCCCGAGGTCGTAGTACTTCAGGTCGACGTCGAGGTAGGGAAGGATCAGCTGCTGCTTGATGAACTCCCAGATGATCCGGGTCATCTCGTCGCCGTCGAGCTCGACGACCGGGTTCTTCACCTTGATCTTCGCCATGTTCGGTCCTTGCTGTATGTGCTTTTCGGGGGGAGGCTGGACGGTGCGGGGACAGACCCGCCCGGCGGCGCCGATGCTATCGCCCGAGCGGTGCCCGGCCGGGACCGCACCGAGGCCCTCGCGGGCCGGTCCCGGCGCCTATTCGTTCCAGCTGGGCTCGGCGGCGTGCGCGACGAGCAGCTTCCGCGGACCGCCGGCGAAGGGCACGGTGACGACGTTCTCGCCGCTCGCGGGCCCTTCGATGCCGCCTTCGGAGACGAGCAGGCTCGAGCCGTCGCGCGAGATCCCGGCGCCGACGACCGGCCGGCCTTTGACGCGCACGGCGCGGGCGCGGCCGGACGGAACCTGCACCGTCCAGGCTTCGCTCGTGTCCTGGCCCTCGAACTCGGCCAGCAGGCGCGACCCGGACGAGGAGAAGCCGAGCGGCACGAGACCCGAGACGAGCGTGCGGACGCGGATCGAAGTCAGCCGGCGCGGCGATCCGCCTCCCGGCCTGCGCAGCCAGACCTGGTAGACCGGCGCGTCGTTTCGCCGCAGGCGCTCGCGGTCGTAGGCGATGAACGTCGGTCCCCAGACGGGGTTCAGGCTGCGCCCGTCGGAGGTGACGCGCGTGAGAGCCGAGCCGGTCGCCTGCGCGACGTAGAGGTTCACCGCCGCCGTGAAGCTCTGCGAGCGCGAACGGGCGAACACCACGCGATCGCTGCCGTCCGGCGCGAAGCTCGCGCCGTAGACGACGCCGGTCGCGATCGTCTTCAGCGTGCCGGTGGTCGTGTCGAGAATCGCGAGACCCGAGCGGGCGGCGACGTTCTTGACGGCCGTGCTCTGAAGGGCCACGGCGAGGTAGCGGGAGTCGGGCGACCATGCGAGCGGGAACGCGGTCTGACGCGTGAGGTCCCCGATGGTCTGAGGCGTGCCTCCCCTCGCCGGGTAGATCGCGAGCGAGGGGCCCGTTTCGCTCGGCCCGAACAGCCCGGCCGCGACGCTCTGGCCGCTCGGCGAGAGCAGCGGCTGCGAACCCGGTCCGAGCCGCACCGGCGAGCTGCCGTCCGCCGCCGCCCCCCAGACGATCGATTCGGGCTGGGCGTTGCTGGAGGTGACGTAGGCCAGGCGCAACGGCTCGACCGCGAGCGGTTCGTGCGTCGCGTCGCCCGGCGCAGCGACGGCGACCCCGGAGGCGACCGCGAGGAGCGACGCCAGCCCGGCGAAGCCCGCTGCAATCAGCCCCGATCGCCCTCGGCGCGCCATGCCACGAGCATATAGCCGAGCGCAGCGTCCGCACGCCCGTATGCGACACTCAGCACATGGCTACCGTCGAGCAAGCCTCGGGCGAGAGCGCCGCGCCCTGGCGGACCCACGAGGTCTTCAACCAGGCGCCTCCGATGGAAGGCCTCGACGTCTTCTCCTCCAACCGCCCGCTGGTCGAGGCGACCGAGCGCGAGGGCGCCGGCTGGGTGCTCGAGCGGGCCTCCGCGCTGGGCCGCTTCGTGGGCGGCGCGCCGCAGCTCCAATGGGGCCGGCTGGCGAACGAGAACAAGCCGGTGCTCAAGACCTTCGACCGCTACGGGCACCGCATCGACGAGGTCGAGTTCCACCCCGCCTGGCACCAGCTGATGAGCATGGGGGTCGAGCACGAGCTGCACTCGCTGCCGTGGACGAGCTCGGAGCCCTACCCCCACACGGCCCGCGCGGCCCTCTACATGACGGCGATGCAGGCCGAGGCCGGCTACGCGTGCCCGATCACGATGACCTTCGCGGTCGTCCCGGCGCTGCGCGCCCAGCCCGAGCTAGCGGCCGAATGGGAGCCGCTCGTGACCTCCACGCACTACGACCCCCGGCTGGTCCCCGCCGCCGAGAAGGGCTGCGCGATCTCCGGGATGGCGATGACCGAGAAGCAGGGCGGCTCGGACGTCCGCGCCAACACGACCGTCGCGAAGCCCCTGAACGGGGGCGGCGCGGGGGCCGAGTACGAGATCGTCGGCCACAAGTGGTTCTGCTCGGCGCCGATGTCCGACGTGTTCCTCGTGCTAGCCCAGACCGACGACGGGCTGTCGTGCTTCCTGATGCCGCGAATCCTCCCGGACGGCACGCGCAACCAGTTCCACATCCAGCGCCTGAAGGACAAGCTCGGCAACCACTCCAACGCCTCCTCGGAGGTCGAGTTCCACGGCGCCTGGGCGCGGATGGTCGGCGAGCCCGGCCGCGGCGTGCCGACGATCATCGAGATGGTCGGCCACACGCGCCTGGACTGCGTGATCGGCTCGGCCGCGGGGATGCGGAGCGGCGTCGTGAGCGCGACGTGGCACACCGCCCACCGCAGCGCCTTCGGCAAGGTGCTCGCCGAGCAGCCGCTGATGCGCAACGTGCTGGCCGACCTCTGCGTCGAGTCCGAGGCGACGACGGCGCTCGCGATGCGACTCGCCCGCGCCTACGACGAAGCCCGCGAGGACGTTGTATATGGATCCCACCCACCCGGCGACGAGAGCGACGCGCAGCTGTTCAAGCGCCTCGCTACGGCCGTCGGCAAGTACTGGACGTGCAAGCGCGCGCCGAACCACGCGTTCGAGTCGCTCGAGTGCCTCGGCGGGGCGGGCTACGTCGAGGAGTCGGGGATGCCCCGCCTGTACCGTGAGGCGCCGCTGGCGTCGATCTGGGAGGGCTCTGGCAACGTGATGAGCCTCGACGTGCTGCGCGCGCTGACGCGGGCGCCGCGGTCGCTGGAGGTCTTCCTGGCCGAGGTCGAGCTGGCGGCGGGAGGCGACGCGCGCCTCGACGCGCGCGTCACCGAGCTGAAGGGCCAGTTCGCCGACCCGGGGACGCTCGAGAGCCGCGCCCGCCGGGTCGTCGAATCGATGGCCCTGTGCCTGCAGGGCTCGCTGCTCGTGCGCCACGGCGATCCCGCCGTCGCCGACGCCTTCTGCGCGTCGCGTCTCGGCGGCGACGGGGGCCTCGAGTACGGCACCCTGCCGGCCGGCGTGGACTTCGAGGCGATCGTCTCGCGCTCGCGCCCGGAAGCCTGAGAGCCCCGAAGCGCCCGGACCGCGGTCCCAGCACGCCTACCATCTAGCCATGCGCCCGCGCCGGCCCCACAACTTCCAGCTGGCGCGCATCTTCGGGATCCGCGTCGGGGTCAGCTTCAGCTGGTTCTTCGTCCTGTTCCTGCTGATCTTCTGGCTGGGCCACGAATACTTCCCGGAAGTCATCAAAGGATCGAGCACGACCGCGTACGTGATCGCTGTCGCGGGCGCGCTCGGCTACTTCCTCTCGCTGATCCTCCACGAGCTCGGCCACGCGCTCGTCGCGCGTCGGCTGGGGATCGGTATCGCGGGCATTGACCTGTGGTTCTTCGGCGGGCTCTCGAAGATGCGCCGTGAGCCAGCGACCGCCGGGGAGGAGTTCAAGATCGCCGCCGCCGGGCCCGCCGTGACGTTCGCGCTGCTGGTGATCTTCGCGCTCGTCGCCGTGCTGCTCGCCCCCGGCCACCCGTTCACCGAATCGCTCACCCGCGAAGGCTTCACGGCCACCCCCGCGCAGGCGCTGCTCGGCTGGCTCGCGTTCGTCAACGCGGCGCTGCTCGTCTTCAACATCCTCCCTGCGTTCCCGCTCGACGGTGGCCGGATCGCCCGCGCCGCGATCTGGCGCGCGACGGGGGACCGCAACCGCGCGACCGGCTGGACCGGCCGGGCCGGCCAGGCGCTGGCCCTCGCGCTGGGATTGCTCGGGCTGCTCGACCTGTCCCGCAACGGCTCGGGCTTCAGCCTGTTCACGCTGCTGCTCGCCTACTTCCTCTACCAGGCGGCCGGCCAGGCGGTCGCGCAGGGGGCGATCGGCAGGCGCATCCAGAACGTCCGCGTCGCCGACATCATGGACCGTGAGCCGGTGACGATCCCCGCGGACGCGACCCTGCTCGACGCCCAGGAGCAGTACTTCCTGCGCTACCACTGGCCGTGGTTCGTGGTCGTCGACCCGGCGCGTCACTTCCTCGGCGTGGTGCGCCAGCAGCGCGTCGAGGCCGAGATCGCCGCGGGTCGGCCGGCGCTGGAGGTCGTCGACGCGCTCGAGTCCGACCTGCAGGTTCGGATCGGCGAAGAGGCCCCGCTGGAATCCCTGCTCGGCGCCGAGAGCCTCGGGCGGCTAGGCGCGATGGTCGCCGTCGACGCCGACGGCGTGCTGCAGGGCGTCGTCACGCTGGCCCAGGTGCGCCGTGCCCTCACGCCCGCGGGGTGAGGGGGGCCGCGGGCGCGGTCGTTATAGAGTCCCCGCCGCAGCTTCCCAACGACGAACCCCCAAGGAGCCATGCCAGCACACGACGTATTGATCATCGGAGCCGGCCTCGCCGGACAGCGGGCCGCGCTGGCAGCGGCGCAGCAGGGGGCAAGCGTCGCGATCATGAGCAAGGTCCACCCGGTCCGCTCCCACTCGGTGGCCGCGGCGGGCGGCATCAACGCGGCGATCAGCGTCGACGACGACTGGCACTCCCACGCCTACGACACCGTCAAGGGCTCGGACTTCCTGGGCGACCAGGACGCGATCGAAGTGATGTGCTCGGAGGCCCCTCAGGAGGTGCTCAACCTCGAGCACATGGGCGTGACCTTCCACCGCAACGAGAAGGGCGAGATGGACCTGCGGGCGTTCGGCGGGGCCTCGATGAAGCGCACCGCCTACGTCGCGGACATCACCGGCCAGGCGCTCCTGCACGTGCTCTACGAGCAGCTGATGAAGCACCACGAGACAGTCGAGCGCTTCGAGGAGTGGTTCACGACCTCGCTGCTGATGAACGAGGCGGGCGAATGCACGGGCGTGATCGCCCGCGACGTGCGCAGCGGGCGCATGGAGGCGTTCACGGCAAAGAACGTGATCCTCGCCTGCGGCGGGGCGGGCCAGGCCTACAAGCCCACGACCAACGGCCTGATCGTGACCGGCGACGGGATCGCTCTCGCCTACCGGGCCGGCGCGCCCCTGATGGACATGGAGATGGTCCAGTACCACCCGACCTGCCTGGTCGAGACGGGCATCCTGATCACCGAGGGCGCCCGCGGCGAGGGCGCCCACCTGCTCAACAGCAAAGGCGAACGGTTCATGGAGAAGACCGCGCCGAACAAGATGGAGCTGGCCTCGCGCGACGTCGTCTCGCGCGCCGAGCAGATCGAGATCAACGAGGGCCGCGGCGTCGGCCCGAACGGCTCGGGCATCTTCCTCGACGTCACCGTGGTGCCGAAAAAGCGCACGCTCGAGGCGCTGCGGGAGATCGTCAACCTGGGCCGCGACTTCGCGGGCGTCGACATCACGCGCGAACCGATCATGATCCGCCCCGGCCAGCACTACATCATGGGCGGCGTCAAGACCGACGTCGACGGCCGCACGCCGATCGACGGGCTCTACGCGGCCGGCGAGGTCGCCTGCGTCTCGGTCCACGGCGGCAACCGCCTCGGCGCCAACTCGCTGCTCGACACGCTGATCTTCGGCCGCCGCTCGGGCGAACACGCCGCGCGACGGGCCGCGACGATGGGCCGGCCCGACGTCGACCCCGCGCCGCAGCTGCGCCGCGACGAAGAGACGCTCGCCGGGATCATCTCGCGCCCCCGCGAGGGCCGGCGGGTCTCGGAGATCAAGAACGAGCTCGGCGAGACGATGAACGAAAAGGCCGCCGTGTTCCGCGACGAGGCGGGCCTGCAGAGCGCCCTGGAGACGATCGGGCGCCTCAAAGAGGAGGCCGCGAACGCGTGGATCGACGACCGCGGCACGGTCTTCAACCAGGACGTGCTCGGCGCCCTGGAGCTCGGCTTCATGGTCGACTGCGCCGAGGCCACCGTCGTGGCTGCGCTGGAGCGCAAGGAGTCGCGCGGGGCGCAGTTCCGCACTGACTACCCGGAGCGAAACGACGGGGAGTGGCTGAAGCACATCGACATCGCGCTCGGCGAGAGCGGGCCGGAGGTCAGCTACTCGCCGGTCACGATCACCCAGTGGCAGCCGGAAGAGCGGAAATACTGATGAGCAACGAGACCAACCTGAGAAAGCAGGGACGCAGCTGATGCCCGAAGCGCACGACAGGCCCCCCGAGCAGTTCCGTCTGCGGCTGCGGCGCTACGACCCGGAGTCCGGCGAGGCCCCCTACTGGGACGAGCACACGGTCGAGCTGGAGCCGCACCGCTCGGTGCTCGAGGCGATCCTGCAGGCCAAAGACCGCTTCGACGGCTCGATCGGCGTGCGCTGCTCGTGCCGCCAGGCGATCTGCGGCTCGTGCGGCATCCGCGTCAACGGCGAACCGGCGCTCGCCTGCCACACCCACCTCGACGCCGCCCTGAGCAGCTCCTCCGACGGCGTGATCGAGATCGAACCGATGGGCAACATGCCCGTCCTGAAGGACCTGATCGTCGACATGGACGCGGTCCACTGGAAGAAGATCCAGCGCGTCACTCCCTGGCTGCTCGCCAAGGAACCGGTCCCAGAGCGGGAGTACATCGTCTCGAAAGAGTCGATGGTCGACGTCACCCAGACGATGGCCTGCATCCAGTGTGGCGCGTGCGTCTCGGACTGCCTGGCGATGGAGGTCGACCCGGGCTTCATCGGCCCCGCGGCGCTCGCCAAGGCATACCGCTTCGTCGGCGACCCCCGCGACGACGAGCAGTACGAGCGCCTCAACGACCTCGCCCAGGACCCGCAGGGGATCTTCGACTGCACGCACTGCTTCAAGTGCGTCGAGGCGTGCCCCAAGGACGTCAACCCGATGGGCCAGATCATGCGCCTGCGGCGGATCGCGACCAACGACCAGCACATCGTCGACCAGAACAACGGGGAGCGCCACGAGGCGGCCTTCACGACTCTGATCAAGAACAACGGACTGCTCTGGGAGGCCGAGCTGCTGCCCCGCTCCTATGGCGGCAACTCCTGGTTCGGCAAATTCGCGCCGCCGGCGGGCAAAGAGCTCCTGAGCTCGCTGCCGGCGATCCTCAAGGCGCTGCTGCGCCGCAAGGTGACGCCGATGGGCGCGCTCAAGCCGCACAAGATCCCGAGCGCCGACCTGAAGGCCGTGCAGTCGATCTACGAGCGCGTCGAGAGCCGCGAGGAGCGCTACGAGCTGAACCTCTACATCACCGGCACGGACGCCGACAACGCGCCGATCGAGGCCGAGGCGCCCGTCGCCCCTGCCGCAACCGAGGAAAGCGAGAGCTGATGAAGGTCGCCTACTGGCCCGGCTGCGTGAGCCGCGGCTTCACCCCTGAGCTGCACGGCTCGATGGCGAAGGTCGCGCCCCTGCTCGACCTCGAGCTGGTCGAACTCGACCGCGCCTGCTGCAGCGGCGCCGGCGTCATCGCCGAGCACAACCAGGAGCTCGCCGACACGCTCAACGCCCGCACCTTCGCGCTCGCCCAGCAGGTCGAGGGAGCGGAGCTGATGATGAACATCTGCTCGACCTGCCAGGGCGCCCAGAGCGAGTGCCAGGAGCGCCTGGACGCGAACGCGGAGTACCGCGAGCACGTCAACTCGACGCTCTCCTCGGAGGGCCTCTCCTACGAGGCCGGCCTCACGAACAAGAACTTCCTGTGGCTGCTGGTCGAGGAGATCGGCCTCGACGCGCTGCGCTCGAAAGTCCGCAGGCCGCTGACGAACCTGAAGGTCGGGCCCTTCTACGGCTGCTACATCGTGCGGCCCCGCAAGCGCCTCGGGATCGACGCGGAGCACCCGCGCGACAACTATCTGCACGACGTGATCGACGCGCTCGGGGGCACGGTGATCGACTACGCCGGCATGCGCAAGTGCTGCGGCTTCCCGATCATCACGATGAACAAGGAGGCCTCGCTCAAGCAGGCGGGCCGCCACCTCGGCGACGCGGTGGACGCGGAGGCCGACTGCCTGGTCACGCCCTGTCCGCTGTGCCACCTGAACCTCGACCTCCAGCAGCCGCTGGCCGAGCGGGCGATCGGCCGCGAGCTGCAGATGCCGGTCCTGCACCTGCCCCAGCTCGTGGGCCTGGCCCTCGGCCTCGACCCCGGCGAGCTCGGCCTCGCCCGCCACGTGGTCAAGCCCACGTCGGTGATCGACTGGTCGACGTCGGTCGTCGGCGCCGCAGCCGCCTGAGCTTGAGCTGAGCGCCGCGTCGACCCGGGGACCGAGCGGGACCGCGCCCCGTCCTAGACGCGTCCCCGCGCGAGGTCGAGCAGGCGCCCGAGCAGGCGCTCGCCGTCGGCGCGCAGCCCGTCGTGGTCGTACTCGCTCGTGAGCCACACGCGCATGCCGGGGACGACCGCGGCCGTCTCCTCGGAGAGGGCGCGCTCGACGTACGGGTCCTCGGCGTAGACGGCGGCCGCGCACGGCACCGTGTTCGCGGCCAGCGCGGCCTCGTCGTAGAGGACGGGCCACTCGTGGGCGGCGAGCAGCTCCGCGGCGGCGGCCAGCGGCTCGAGCGAGGGGGCCTCGAACATCCAGGGGAAGATGTGCTCGCCGGTCAACAGCTCCTCGGGCCAGGCGAGCTCCTCGTAGACGCGCTGCGCGGCCCACCGGGTCGCCCCGCCGTTGGCCCAGCACGCCTCGTGGAGGACCGCGTAGATCGGGTTGCGGGCGAAGCTCGTCGCGTGCTCGACGTCGTGCAGGAAGGCGGGTGAGCCCGCGGGCAGCTCGAGGATGTAGTGCAGCCGCTCGCAGCCGTCGCTCATCCCGAGCTGGTGGCCGAGCTGGCGGATCCGCGCCGGCGTGAGCGGATCGCCGCCGGGCAGCTCGAGCGGGGCCTCGCGGGCCTGCTCGAGCAGCGCGAGCAGCCGCGCGCGGTCCTCGGGGTAGCGGCCGAAGAAGCACTCGTTGCGCTCCCGCATGCGGGCGAACGTCGCCCGGTAGACCTCGTCGATCCCCGCCCGCAACGGGGGGACCCCACCCGTGAAGAGGACCTCGCGCAGCCCCCCGGGGGCCGCCGAGAGGTAGCGCAGCGCGCAAAACCCCCCGAAGCTCTGCCCGAGCACGCTCCACCGCTCGACGCCGAGCTCCGCGCGGATCGCCTCGGCGTCGGCGACGATCGAGTCGGCCCGGAAGTGCGTGAGGTAACGGGCCTGCTCCTCGGGGCTGCCCGGCAGGCTCGCGGCGATCGGTGTCGAGCGCCCGGTGCCTCGCTGGTCGAGCATCAGCACCCGGAAGTCGGCGAGCGCCCGTTCGAGCCACGGCGGCGAGGAGCTCGTCCTGACGGGTCGCGGGGCCTCGAACCCGGGGCCTCCCTCGAAGAACACGAGCAACGGCTTCTCCGCGCCCTCGGGGTCGGAGAGCTCGCGTGAGAAGACCGTGATCGACGGGCCCTCCGGGTCCGCGTGGTCGAGCGGGAGCGAGTGCTCGCGCTCGGTCACGAGCAGGTTGGGAATCGCGCGGACGACGGCCATCGCCGCCCAGACTAGCCGCGACCCGACCGTCAGTCGACGGTTTCGGCGAGGAGCTCGTCGAGGCGGTCGAGCCGCTCGTTCAGCATGTCCCGGTACTCCTCGAGCCAGACCCACGGCCCGTTCAGCGGCTGTCCCGTCAGCGCGCAGCGACGCGTCCGCCCTCGCTTCACGCTGCTCACGAGCTCCGCTTCTTCCAGCACCCGGACGTGTTTTCTCGCGCCCGTCACCGAGATCCCGAAACGGTCGGCGATCCAGGTGATCGAGAGCTCGCCCCGCGTGCCCAGCTCCTCGACGATCCCGCGCCGAGTCGGGTCCGCGAGCACGGCGAAGGCGGCGTCGAGCTTTGGGCCGGTCGGGAAAAGGTGAACCATCTGGTTCAGTGTTATACACAACACTGAACCAACCAGTTCAGTTTTTAGAGATTGAGATGGAGGGGCGCGTCTGCCCGCCCGGCCCCGCCCCCATCTAGGCTTACGCCCGTGCGGATCGTCACCGTCGTCGGCAACCGGCCCCAGTTCGTGAAGGCCGCGGCCGTCTCGGGACCCCTGCGGGCCGCCCACGAGGAGGTCCTGATCCACACCGGCCAGCACCACGACGACACCCTGTCGAGCGTCTTCTTCAGCGAGCTCGGCCTCGCGCGGCCGGACCGGGAGCTCGCGATAGCGGGCGGGAGCAACACCTCCCAGACGGCGCGGATGCTGGCGGCGCTCGAGCCCGCGCTAGCCGAGCTCGAGCCCGACGCGGTCCTCGTCTACGGCGACACCAACTCGACCCTCGCCGGCGCCGTCGCGGCCGCCCAGGCTCGGATCCCCGTCGTCCACGTCGAGGCCGGGATGCGCTCGTTCGACCGGACGATGCCCGAGGAGCTCAACCGCGTCCTCGCCGATCACTGCTCGGATCTGCTGCTGTGCTCCTCGGAGACGGCCGCCGCGAACCTGCGGGGCGAGTCGGTCGCGGGCCGGGTCGAGGTCGTCGGGGACGTGATGGTCGACGTCGCCGAGCGCTGGCGCCCGCGGGCGCTCGAGGACTCCACGACGCGCGCCGGCTACGGCCTGAGCGACGGCGACTACCTGCTCCTGACCGCCCACCGGGCCGGCAACGTCGACGATCCGGCGCAGCTCGAGCGGCTGGTCGCGCTGATCGAGGCCCTGCCGGGCCCCGCGGCGATCATGCCGCTTCACCCGAGGACGCGCGCGCGCCTGCGGGAGGCCTCGCTGTACGCCCGCCTGGAGGCGGTCCCGGGGCTGCGGATCGCCGCGCCGCTCGGCTACGCGGAGTTCACCGCGCTGCTCGTGCGGGCCCGCGCCGTGCTGACCGATTCGGGGGGCGTCCAGAAGGAGGCGTACCTTGCCGGGGTGCCGTGCGTGACCCTGCGGGAGAACACCGAGTGGACCGAGACCGTGCAGGCGGGCTGGAACGCGCTCGTCGGCCTGGACCCGGCGAGGGCGCTCGCGGCGCTCGCGAAGGACCCGCCAGACGAGCGCCCGCGGCTCTACGGGGACGGCCACGCGGCTGAGCGCTGCGTGCGGGCGATCGGAGCGATGTGAGCGGGGAAGAGCGCACGGTGCGCGTCGCGGTCGCGGGCCTCGGCTACTGGGGCCCGAACATCGCGCGCAACATGGCCGCGATCGGAGGCTGCGAGGTCACGTGGCTGTGCGACGCCTCCGAGCAGGCGCGCGAGCGGATAGCGGGCTCGTTCCCGAGCGCGCGCACGACGGGCGACCTGGCGGACGTCCTCGCCGACGAGAGCGTCGACGCGGTCGCGCTCGCGACGCCGGTGCCGACCCACGCGGAGCTGGCCGAGGCGGTCCTCGACGCGGGCAAGCACTGCTTCGTGGAGAAGCCCCTGGCGACGAACGCGGCGGACGCCGAGCGGGTCGCCCAGGCGGCCGAGCGGGCGGGCCGGATCCTGATGGTCGGCCACCTGCTCGAGTACCACCCGGCCGTGACGCGCCTGAAGGAGCTGATCGACGCGGACGAGCTGGGCGAGCTGTACTACATCTACGGCAACCGCCTGAACCTCGGCAAGCTGCGGGCCGACGAGAACGCGCTCTGGTCGCTGGGCGCGCACGACGTCTCGGTCGCGTTGCACCTGATCGGGGAGGAGCCGGTCGAGTGCTTCGCGCAGGGCGCCTCCTACGTGCGCGACGGCGTGCAGGACGTCGTCTTCTGCTTCATGCGCTTCCCCTCGGGGGTCGTCTCGCACCTGCACCTCTCGTGGCTGGACCCGCACAAGGAGCGGCGCATCACGGTCGTCGGCGCGAAGCGGATGGCGAGCTTCGACGACATGCTGATCGAGGGCAAGCTGACGGTCTACGACAAGGGCTTCGACGAGGACACGACGACCTGGGGGGAGTACATCGCCCGCACCGGTGACATCTTCTCGCCGCGGATCCCCAACCGCGAGCCGCTGCGCCTGGAGTGCGAGCACTTCGTCGAGTGCGTTCGGACGGGCGCCGCGCCGCGCTCGGACGGCGCGAGCGGGCTGCGCGTCGTGCGGGTCCTGCAGGCGCTGCAGGAATCGCTCGACCGCGGCTAGGCGGTACGGGCGCCGCGGCGCTCTGCGCCGCCGGCCAGCGGAGCGGCCTCGCGACGGCGGTCGACCTTCAGCACCGGGCCCCATTTGCGCCCGACGAGGCGCAGCACGTAGGCGTCGCGTGGTTCGCTGTAGCGCAGGACGGGACGCCCGAGGGCGATCCAGTGCGCGGCGAGATAACGACGTGGCCTCTTTACCGTGCGCATGTCCATTTCGTCCTTGAAATCGAGGAATGCATAAGGAGCCCAAGGATCTTGGCAGAAAGCGCCCCGAGGGCGCGCCGGCCTCAGGAGGCGGCGGTCGGGGACTCTTCGACCGCAACCGTGTCTTCGCCCGAGAGCCCGAACGCGCTGTGCAGCGCCCGCACGGCGGAGTCGACGCGATCGACGTCGATCACGCATGAGATCTTGATCGGGGAGGTCGAGATCATGTCGATGTTCACGCCCTCCTCGGAGAGGACGCGGAAGACCTTGGCGGCGACCCCGGGGTGCGAGCGCATCCCGGCGCCGACGATCGAGACCTTGCCGGTCGTCTGAGCTGCGGTCATCTCCGTGTAGGCGTCGCCCTTCAGCGCCTCCAGGGCGCCCTGGGCGGCGCGCAGGTCGTCCTGGGGGACGGTGAAGGAGATCTCGGCCTGCCCGCCGGCGGCGACGGGCTCGTTCTGGACGATCATGTCGACGTTCACGTTGGCGGCCGCCATCACCTCGAAGATGCGCGCGGCGGCGCCGGGCTCGTCGGGGACCCCGGTGAGGGTGATGCGCGCCTCCTTGGCGGAGTGCGTGACGGCGGTGATCAGCGGTTGCTCCATGGTTTCTCCTTCGGCGACCACAAAGGTACCGGGCTCCTCGCTGAACGACGAGCGGCAGTGGATCTTGACGCCGTGGTTGCGTGCGTACTCGACCGAGCGAAGCTGTAGGACGCCGGCGCCCGAGGCGGCCATCTCGAGCATCTCCTCGAAAGAGACAGTGTCCAGCTTGCGCGCGTCGGGGACGATCCGCGGGTCGGCCGAGTAGACGCCCGAGACGTCGGTGTAGATCTCACAGACCTCGGCGCCGAGCGCGGCCGCCACGGCGACGGCGCTGGTATCCGAGCCGCCGCGGCCGAGCGTGGTGACGTTCTTGGCGTTCTGGGAGACGCCCTGGAAGCCCGCGACGAGCACGATGTGGTCCTCTTCGAGAGCCGCCCGGATGCGATCAGCGCGAACGTCGAGGATCAGGGCCTTGGTGTGGGACTCGTCCGTCACGATGCCCGCCTGCGAGCCGGTCAGGGAGATAGCGCGGTGGCCGAGGTCGTTGATCGCCATCGCGCAGAGCGCGCAGGAGATGCGCTCGCCAGAGGAGAGCAGCATGTCCATCTCGCGCGGGTCGGGGGTCTGAGACACCTCCTCGGCCATCGTGATCAGCTCGTCGGTGGTCTTGCCGCGGGCCGAGAGGACGGCGACGACGGAGTGCCCCGCTTCGCGCTTCTCGACGATCCGCCGCGCGGCGCGCTTGATGCGCTCGGCGTCGGCCACGGATGTGCCGCCGAACTTCATGCAGACCAGGCTTGACATGCCCCCGAGGATTACACAGCGCGGCGGCCGGCGAAGGCCTTGCCGAGGGTCACCTCGTCGGCGTACTCCAGATCCGAGCCGACGGGCAGGCCGCTGGCGAGACGGGTGACGGTCACATCGGGCGCCACGCGGCGGAGCTCCTCGGCGATGTACAGCGCGGTCGCCTCGCCGGTCGTCGTCGGGTTGGTGGCGAGGACGACTTCGCGCACGGGTCGCCCGTCGGAGTTTCCGACTTCGCCCTCGCCGCGCACCCGGGCGAGCAGCTGGGCGATCTTCAGGTCCTCCGGATCGACGCCGTCGATCGGCGAGAGGGCGCCGCCGAGGACGTGGTAGACGCCGTGGTACTCGTGGGTGCGCTCCATCGGGATCACGTCGGAGGGCTCCTCCACGACGCAGATCAGGCCGTGGTCGCGGCGGGAGTCCAGGCAGATCCGGCAGCGGGTCTCGTCGGTCAGGTTGAAGCAGATCTCGCAGAACCTGATCCGCTCCTTGACTTCGACGATCGCCTCGGCGAGGGCCGTCGCGTCCTCGGGCGAGGCGCGGAGGATGTGGAAGGCGAGCCGCTGGGCGGTCCGGTTGCCGATCCCGGGCAGCTTCGAGAGCTCGGTGACGAGCCGCTGTACGGGCGGCGCGTGCTGGGTGCTCACAGCCCCGGCAGGCCGAGCCCGCCGAGCGAGCCCAGGTCGAGCCCCCCCGTCGCCCCGCCCATCTTCCGCTCCGCAAGCTCCTGGGCGCTGCGCAGCGCCTCGTTGACGGCGGCGAGGACCATGTCGCCGAGGATCTCGACGTCCTCGGGGTCGACCGCGGCCGGGTCGATCTTGACCTCGCGGACCTCGAGGGCGCCGCTGATCTTCACGGTCACCATGCCGCCCCCGGCGGAGGCCTCGACGACCTCGCTCTTGAGCTCCTCCTGGGCGATCTCCATGTCCCGCTGCATCTTCTGGACCTGCTGCATCATCTGCTGCATGTTCGGCATGCGGGGAGGCTGCTTGGGCATCAGGCGCCTTTCTCGTTGCTGGTGACCGCGGGCTCGCCCCCGCCCGGCTCGGCGGGGATCTCCTCGGCGTCGAACTCCTCCATGAAGCGAGCCAGCCAGCGCTCCTCGGACTCGCCCTCGGCGGGCGCGACCGCGGAGGGCTGATCGGGGAGGTCCTCACGTAGCTCGTAGGCCAGCCGCCAGCGCGCGCCCGTCACCACGCGGAGCGCCTCCGCCACGGTCATCCGGTTCGCCGGGTCCTCGGCCTTCTTCTTCAGGAACGTCGAGGCGAACGCGAGCGTCAGCTCCTCGCCCTGCGCCTCGACCGGGCGCGCCTCGGCGATCAGCGCCCCGAGCAGCGCGTTCTCGGCACGGACGACGTCGACGACGGCGGGCCACACGGAGGCGACCGAAGCGAGGTCCCGGAGACCCGCGGCGGCAGGCGTCTCGGCGGCAGGCGTCTCGGCGGCAGGCGTCTCGGCGGCAGGCGTCTCGGCAGCAGGCGTCTCGGGAGCGGCCCCTGGCTCCGCCGGAGCGCTTTGCACGATCGTGCGGCCCTCCGCGGCGAGCGCCCCGGCGACCGTCGCCGGGGTGCCGGCAGCCAGCGGGACCGACTGTGAGGCCGGGGTTGCCGCCGGGGGCTGCTGCGAGGCCGGGGTTGCCGCCGAGGGCTGCTGAGGGGGCGGGGGCTGCGGGGCCGAGGCGGAGGCCGCAGGCGGAGCCGGACCGACGGGCGGTGTCTCCGGGTCCGCGGGAGCCGTCGTGGCGCCGGCGCTCGCCGGTCCAGGCGCCGCGGACGGCGACGGTCCAGTTGCGGCGGACTGCGCCGGTCCGCCTGCGGGGTGAGGGGTCGCCTCGGGCCGCTGCGGAACCTCGATCTCGCGGTTGGGCGTCACGGCCGCGACCGTCCCTCCCTGCTCGAGGCGCTCGATCCGCGCGAGCAGGGCGCGCAGCGTGCTGTCGACCTCGGGCCGGGAGGCCTTGACGAGGGCGAGCTCGAGCCGGGTGCGGGCGTCGGCGCCCGCCCGGATCGCCTCGAGCGCCTCGCCGAGCAGCTCGAGCAGCCGGACGACGACGGCGTGGGGAAGGCGGCCCGCCTGCTCGGCCAGGGCCTCGTCGGACTCGGGCGTGAGCGCGAGCTCGGCCGGGACGCCGCCGAGCGCCTGGACGATCATCAGCTCGCGCAGCCGCGCCTCGAGGTCGGTCGCGAAGGAGGCGGCGTCGCGGCCCTGGGCGGCGCAGCGCTCGAGCGTTCCGAGCGCGGCGGGGGCGTCGCCCGCGGCGACGGCGTCGATCGCCTCGGCGAGCAGCCTGGCGTCGGCGACCCCGAGGACGGCGAGCACGTCCTCCAGCGAGATCGCGGCGCCCGAGTAGGTGACGAGCTGCTCGAGCGTGCCGAGCGCGTCGCGGAAGCTGCCGGTCGCCGAGCGGGCGATCGCCGCCAGCGCCGGGGGCGGGATCTCGATCGGCTCGGCGGCCGCCGCGCGCGCCAGCACGGAGACGATCTGCTCGACGGTCGGGCGGTGGAAGTCGAAGCGGTGGCAGCGGTCGATGACGGTCGCCGGGACCTTCGCGGCCTCGGTCGTGGCGAGCACGAAGACGGTGTTCGGGGGCGGCTCCTCGAGCGTCTTCAGGAAGGCGTTCCAGGCGGCCGTGGAGAGCATGTGCGCCTCGTCGAGGATGTAGACCTTGCGGCGGCCGCTGACGGGCGCGTAGGCGACGGACTCGCGCAGCTCGCGGATGTCGTCGACCGAGTTGTTCGAGGCCGCGTCCATCTCGATCACGTCGAGCGAGGTCGCGGAGGCGATCGAGCGGCACGAGTCGCACACCCCGCAGGGCTCGATCGTCGGGCCGTTCTCGCAGTTCAGGCAGGCGGCGAGGATCTTCGCCATCGAGGTCTTGCCGGTGCCGCGGGAGCCGACGAACAGGTAGGCGTGGTGGACCTTGCCGCGCTCCACGGCGTTGCGCAGGGTCCGCACGACCGGCTCCTGCCCGACGACGTCGGCGAACGTGCGGGGCCGGTGCCGGCGGTAGAGGGACCCGACGCGGCCCTCGTGCTCGGATTGCTGCTGCTCGGCGGACACCTCGGCTGAGTCTAGCCTCCGGCCTGCCCGCCCATCTCGCCGCCGAACGACGCCGCGCACGCCCGATCCGGGGCACAGGCGGATAGCGTCCGCCGCGTGAGGAGCCCGACCAGGCGCCCCGGCGCCCGCCTCGCCGCCCTGCCCGCGATCCTCGCCGGGGCCGTCGCCCTGCGCTTGATCTACGGCGTCGCGTTCGCCAACTACGACACGCTCTACGCGCTGGCCTGGGGGGGACAGCTCGCGCAGGGGGAAACGCCGGCCTACGGGGTGCCGATCGCCCCCACCCCCCATCCCCTGCTCGAGCTGCTCGGGGTGATCCTCAGGCCGCTCTCGCCGCACGCGGAGATCGAGGTCGTCGTCGCGCTCGCCTTCCTCGCGCTCGCGACCTGCGCGTGGCTGATCTACCGGCTCGGCGCCCGCTGGTTCGGGTGGGCGGCGGGCGCGCTGGCTGCGCTCGTCTTCCTGACGCGCGTCCCGATCATCTCCGACGGGGTGCGGGCCTACCTCGACATCCCCTACCTCGCGTTCGTCCTCGGCGCGCTGCTGATCCTCGCGGGGAGACCGAGAGCGGGGGCGCCGGTCCTCGCGCTGCTGGCCGCGGCCGGCCTGCTGCGCCCCGAGGCGTGGGTCTTCTCGGGTCTCTACTGGCTCTACCTGACCGGGCTGCTCCCCGAGCGGATACGCGAGCGGCTGCCCGGCGGCGAGCCCGTCCGGGAGCGGGCGGCGCTCGGACGCCTGACCGTGCTCGCGGCGACCGGGCCCCTGATCTGGCTCGGCAGCGACCTGCTCGTGACGGGCGACCCGCTGTGGTCGCTGACGAACACCCGCCACACGGCCTCGGCGCTGGATCGCCACAGCGGCATCGGCGACGTCCCCGTCTACGTCCCGAAACGGATCGGGGAGGTGCTCCAGGCCGCCGCGCTGGCCGGCGGGGCGATCGGCGGGGTGCTCTCGCTGCTGTGGCTGCGGGCGCGGGCGCTCCCGGGCGCCGTGGCCGGGGTCGTCGCGGTCGTCGTCTTCGCCGCCTTCGCGTCCGTGGGCCTGCCGATCAACACCCGCTACGCCTTCCTCGCCGCGGCGATCCTGTGCGTGTTCTGCGGCGCGGGCGCGTTCGGGTGGCGGATGCTCGACCACGACGACTCCCGGCGCAGGCCGTGGATGGCGCTCGGCGGGCTGATCGTCGTGGCGCTGCTCGCGACCGCCCCCACCCAGCACCGCACCTTCGACCGCGAACTGCGGAAACTGTCCGCCCAGGAGCGGATCGAAGGCGATCTCCAGGCGCTCGTCGCGAGCGGCGCGGTGAACCTGCGCTGCGGGCCGGTCGGGGTGCCGAACCACGCGCCGGTCCCGCTGCTCGCGCTCTATCTGCGGGCGAGCCCCGCGCGGATCGTGAGCGCGCAGGCCGCCCACATCTCCCGCGGCGTCTACCTCGACCCCGCCGACGAAGAGGTCGAAAGGGAATACATCCTCGACACCAAGGACCCCCACGAAGCGGTCAGCGTCCCGCCCGGGTTCAGGGCGTCGGGCAGCAACCGCTCCTGGCTGGTGTTCAGCCGGTGCGAATGAGCGGACCGTGCACCCCGCGTCGAGAATCCACCCACGGGCGCCCTGATCGCGCGTCCACGGCTCCGGTCCGGGAACTCCCGCTGCGCCTGCCGGTGGTCGCTTAAGGCTGCTTCCTTCCGGACCTGACCTGATTCGCAAGCCGACACCGCGCGGGACCCGAACCATCGACGCCCCGAACGGCGGAGCGACCGGAGCGGAACCCCTCGGAAGGGAATTCAGCCCCGCTAGAGCGGATTGCGGGTGCAGGGCACCGCTACCTCCCCGCCTAGCACGGTCCGCTTGCGATCCTAGCGCCACGGGCCAAGGCGGGGTAATGTGCGCGACTGATCCGGGGCGCGACTGCAGCGTGCCGCCGGTGTTGCAGTCAGTGATGCGAGGGTTCATTCAACGATCACGATCCGTCGCGTGGGCGTCGCTGCTCGCGCTCGTAGTGCTGCTCGCGTTCGGAGGGTCGGCGCTGGCGGCGGAAGCGGAACCGACGATCGCCAAACCCGGCGACCAGTCCAGCGTCGCAGGCACGGCGATCGCCCCCGTGACCGTGACCGGGACGAACCTCGCGACGCTGACCGCCAAAGAACTCCCCGCCGGGCTCGAACTGACGAAAGTCTCCGAAGCCGAATGGACGATCAGCGGCACACCCGCCACGGCCAAAGCCGCCACGGTCGTCACGCTCGAAGCGACCAACAAAGAAGCGACCGCCGGCACCCCCGTGACCTTCGAATGGACCGTCGCCGAAGCGGCGCCCACGATCGCGGCACCGGCCAACCAAACGACGCCGGCGGGCCGCGCGATCGTCCCAGTCGCCGTGACCGGGACGAACCTCGCGACGCTGACCGCCAAAGAACTCCCGGCGGGCCTCCTGCTGACCAAAGTCTCGGAAACCGAATGGACGATCAGCGGCACACCCACGACCGAAAAAGCCGCGACCAAAGTCACGCTCGAAGCCAGCAACAAAGAAGCGACGGCCGGCACCCCCGTGACCTTCGAATGGACCGTCGCCGAAGCGGCGCCCACGATCGCGGCACCGGCCAACCAAACGACGCCGGCGGGCCGCGCGATCGTCCCAGTCGTCGTGACCGGGACGAACCTCCACTCGCTGACCGCGAAAGGACTCCCGGCGGGCCTCCTGCTGACCAAAGTCTCGGAAACCGAATGGACGATCAGCGGCACACCCACGACCGAAAAAGCGGCGACCGAAGTCACGCTCGAAGCGACCAACAAAGAAGCGACGGCCGCGACCGCGGTATTCCAATGGACCGTCGGTGAACCCTTCCCGGCGCTCGAAGCACCGTCTGATCAGACGGCCACGGTGGGCAAACCGATCACCCCTGTCGCAATCAGGGGCTCGAACCTCGCGGCCCTGACCGCCAAAGAACTGCCCGCGGGGCTGGAACTGACGAAAGTCTCCGTAACCGAATGGACGATCAGCGGCACCCCCACGACGGCCAAAGCCGCCACGACCGTGACGCTCGAAGCGTCCAACGGAGCCGGCGCCACGAGCTCGGTGACGCTGAGCTGGACGGTCCTCGCGCCCGAAGAAACCCCCGCCAAACCGACCCCGACCCCGACGCCCACTCCGACCCCGACGATCCCCAGCGCCGGACGCCTCGGCACGGTCCCCGCCCAAAAACAGGGCCGGGAACTGTTCGCCACGTTCCTGTGCGAAGTCGCGACCTGCAAGGTCAGCGTCAAGGCGACGATCACGGTCGGCAAGACGAAGATCAAGATCCACTCCTCAAGGGTCACGATCCTGCAGGGCAAGAAGGCGCGGATCCCGCTTCGGCTGAACAAGAGCCAGCGCGAACTGATCGCGGCGGCGCTGAAGAAGCGCAAGAAGGTGACGGCCGCTCTGGGCGCCACGATCGACAGCTCGGTCGGCCTGCAGGTGACCAAGGCGCTCATGGTCACCGTCAAGCGCTGAACACCCGAGCGGCGGCTCCAGGCACGCTTAGCTCCCGGTTAGGCGCCTTCCGGTAGGCTGCGCGACCGTGAACAACTACAAAGACGCCACCTACCCCACCCCGGCCCGGCCGCGCCGGCTGCGGACCGTGCTGCTCACCGGCCTGCTGCTGCTCGTCGCGGGCCTGCTGATCGCCGGCTGCGGAAGCTCTGGCGAATCGAGCACGATCACGATCGGCAACGAGAACAAGGCCGACAACAAACTGATCACCGCGGAAGACCCGCAGGTGCCGAAAACGCCCGCCTCGGGCCCGCTCGCCACGAAGCCGACGATCGAAGCCGGCAAAGGCGCCGCGCCGACGAAACTCGAATCGAAGGATCTGATCGTGGGGACCGGGAAGGAAGCCAAGAAAGGCTCCACCGTCTACGTGAACTACGTGGGCGCGCTCTGGAAAAACGGCCAGGAATTCGACTCCTCTTGGAAGCGCAAAGAACCGTTCCTGTTCGTGATCGGCACGGGCGAGGTCATCAAGGGATGGGACAAGGGCGTGATCGGCATGAAGGTCGGCGGCCGTCGCGAACTGCGGATCCCCTCCGAAGAAGCCTACGGAAAGCTCGGCAACGCCCCGAAGATCCCCAAGAACGAAGCACTGATCTTCGTCGTCGACCTGCTCAAGGCCTGAGCCGGCAGAGCTCCTCGCCGTGAAGGCGGGCACGGTACGCAAAGCGGCGCTGCTCATCGCGAGCGGCGCCGCAGTCGTTTTCGGAGCGGGCTGCGGATCGAGCAGCCGCGCAACCGAGGCCGGGCTGCGGCTGCAGCGCGAAGACCTGATCGCCACCGCCAAGGCCCTCGAGCGGTCCTCGGGCGAAGTCGCCGCCGAGGCGACCGCGACGAAAGCCGCGTGGCCGCTGGTCGCGAACGGCCTGAAGGCGTCGCCCTCGCCGGCCGAAACTGCGGCGATCGCGGCTGCGGCGAGGAGCGCCGCGGCGCTGAGGCTGCCCGGCGTGTTCGGCGAATCGACGGCCTCCACGCTGACCGGCCCGGCCGCCTCGATCTCCGGCGCGTTCCGGAGCTTCCAGGGCCTCACGAGCCGCGGCTGGCAGATGATCGACTACACGCTCGGGCGCCAGCGCGACGGCGACCGGGCGGCCGCCTTCGCCCGCGCCAACGTCGCGCTCTACATCGAGTCGGTCTACGACGGCCACTTCGGCCTCGCCCAGATCGGCAAGAAGCTGCTCGCCGGCTGGGAAAAGCTCGGCGGCACCGGCTCGTTCGGCGGCTCGCTGCCACGCGGTGAAGTCGAGCGGCTGGCGGGGCTCTATTCCGAACGCAACTACCGGCTCCATCCCCACGACGGCGTCAAGCTCGGCTCGTGAACGCATTCGTCACTGCAGGCGCCGGCTTCCTGCTCGCGGTGCTGTGGTTCGACCTCATGTTCGACGTGCAGACGCGACGGGGCGCGGCCGGGCCGGGCGGATCGGTGCCCGAGCCCGCCCTCGCCTCGATCGCCGCCTACTACGCGCGCGTGACGACGGCCGCCCGACCGATGAACAGGCTGATCGCGACCGCGATGCTCGCGACCCTCGCGGCGATCGTAGTCGAGGTCCTCGACGGGGCCGGACCGGACTGGATGCCCTGGGCATCGCTCGTGCTCGCCGGATCCGCGATCGGGCTCGCGGGGGCGCGGACGGTGCCCGCCGCGGTTCAGCTCGGCAGCCGCCGCGACGACGCGGCGACCCAAAGCACCCTGGCCCGGCGGATCCTCAGCGAGCACCTCTACTGCTTCGCCGCGATCGCCGCCCTGATCGGCCTGCAGCTCGCCTGGGGGTGAGATCATGCGCCCGATGGGGCGGATGAGAGGGATCGGGAGGGAATGCGCGTGGCTGTGCGCCGCGCTCGCGTGCGGGCTCGCCTGCGCGCTCTCCTCGCCCGGCCTCGCGCTCGCCGCGCAGGAAGCCTTCGTGCGCGTCGACCAGGCGGGCTACCCGGCCCTCGGCCCGAAGCGCGCCTACGTGATGGCGAGCGCCGGCGAGAAGGGCGCGCCCTACGAGGTGAAGACCGAAGGCGGGGCGACCGTCGCCACGGGCACTATCGGCGACTCGACGGGCTCGTGGAGCGGCTCCTTCCCCGACGTCTACGCGATCGACTTCGACGCCGTCAGCGCACCGGGCCGCTACATCGTGTCCGTCGGCGGCGCCGTCCCGGCGAGCTCGCCGGCCTTCGCGATCGGAGAACCTTCGTCGTTGTATGGAGCGCCGCTCGCCAACGGGCTCTCCTTCTACGAGAACGAGCGCGACGGGCCGGAATACATCCCCTCGGCGCTTCGCACCGCGCCGAGCCACCTCAACGACGCCGCCGCGATGACCTACGAGACCCCGAAGGTCAACGGCAACGGCGCCTTCAAGGGGGATCTGAGGCCGCTCGGCGTGAGGATCGACGCGGCGGGGGGCTGGTGGGACGCGGGCGACTACCTGAAGTTCCTGCAGACGACCGGCTACACGATCGCCGTGATGGAGGCCGGGGTCCGCGACTTCCCGGCCCAGCTCGGCGCGGGCGCGCCGGCCTCGGACTTCACGAACGAGGCCCGCTTCGGGGTCGAATGGATGCTGCGGATGTGGGATGAAGAAACGGCGACGCTCTACTACCAGGTGGGGATCGGGGAGGGCGACAAGGCGATCCTCGGCGACCACGACATCTGGCGCCTGCCCCAGGCCGACGACACTTGGGGCGGCTCGGACCCGGCCGCCCGCTACATCCGCGAACGTCCCGTCTTCCGCGCGGGTCCGCCGGGCTCACCGATCAGCCCGAACCTGGCGGGACGCGACGCGGCCGCGTTCGGCCTCTGCTTCCAGCTCTTCCACGCGACCCAGCCGGCGCTCGCGGCGCGCTGCCTGAAGGTCGGGGAGCGCATCTTCGCGCTCGCCGACACGGCCCACAAGGGGAAGCTCCTGACCGCGATCCCGTTCGGCTTCTATCCCGAGAAGCAGTGGCGCGACGACCTCGAGCTCGGCGCGAGCGAGCTCGCGCTCGCGCTGCTCGACGCCGCGCCGGGCGAGCTGCCCGCGGGGCTTCCCCGCACCGAAGCCACCTTCTACCTCGGCGAAGGGGCGCGATGGGCCCGCGAATACGTCAAGAAGAGCAAAGCGACGGCCGACACGCTCAACCTCTACGACGTCAGCGGCCTCGCCCACTACGACCTGATCCGGGCGCTCCGCGCGGCCGGTGAGCCGTCGGGGCTCGACGAGACCGAAGCGTCGCTGCTCGGAGCGCTGCGCGGCGAGCTCGACGGGGCCGCGACGCAGTCGGCCAAGGACCCCTTCGGCTTCGGCTTCCCGTGGGCGCAGGCGGACACCGCCTCCCACGGCGACGGCCTCGCCGCGATGGCCGCCGAGTACGACTGGCTGAGCGGCACGAGCGCCTACGCCGCGGACCAGGTCCGCTGGCTCGGCAACGTGCTGGGCGCGAACGCCTGGGGGATCTCGCTGATCGTCGGCGACGGCTCGAACTGGGTCCGCTGCCCCTCCCACCAGGTCGCGAACCTCCTCGGGTCGCTCGACTCATCGCCGCCGGTGCTCGCCGGAGCCGTCGTCGAGGGGCCGAGCGACGAACCGAGCTCGGGCGAAGTGGAAGGCATGCGACCCTGCCCCGCCGGCTCGGGCGACGGCGGCTACGGCCGCTTCAACGGGAGCGGCGCGGTCTTCTCCGACAACGCACAGAGCTACACGACGACCGAGCCCGCGATCGACCTGACGGCGAGCTCGCTGCTTGCGTTCGCGTGGAGCGCGGCCGGCTCGCCCGCGCCGGCAGGCTGACTCCCCACACGCCGGCAGGCTGACTCCCCCCGCGCCGGCAGGCTGACTCGCCCCACGCCCGGACCGGACTCGCGTCGATCCAGCCCGGGCGCCTGGACGCTCATGCCTGCCCTCGTTGATACGCCGGCCGCCGACGACCGGGACACGCCGGTCAATACAATCGACCGCCGAGGGCGCGTAGCTCAGTGGGAGAGCGCTCGCTTCACACGCGAGAGGTCGCAGGTTCGAAACCCGCCGCGCCCATCGGCCCGCAGATCGCGGGCGATCCTTGCGACCTCGCTCCCTCTGCAGCCCGATCGCTTCCAGCCGAAAGACAGCTGGACCGTGAGCGCGTCGCGCGTCTCCTGTCCTCCGCCCGCCTGCCCAATTGATTCGGAGGATCAGAATGTAGACTAGACCCCAGCGCTCGGGTCCATACCGGCGCCAGAGGTAGGCCGGAATACCTCGATATATGGAGGCGGCGGCGCGCTGGGGGTGCAATCCGGGCGCGTCGTCGCCTTCTTCATTTGCCGCCGTAGGAAACTCTTTCCTCTATGCGGAACGATACAGGGACTCTGGGCGCCGCCCGTCTGCGAGCGACCGCCCCGACGTCGCGCCGGCGTCGCGATCACCTCGGCGCCCAGCGTGGGACCAGTTCCTCTATTTCTGGATTTTTGGACTGCGGCGGACACGAGTCGGGGCACCGCGTTTCTGAATAGAGCGTCGGCTGGAACTCGCGCCGTCCGAGCCGACACTGGATCTCCGAGTTCCCATGGGCCCGAGGAGTCCCAGGCACAGGCTGCGCTAGCGCGGGTACATCCCGCCGTCGATCCTCACCACCTGGCTGTTCACGTAGCCGTTGGCGAGAACCGCGAGCGCCATCTCGGCGACCTCCTCGGGCCGCCCGACCCGACCGATCGGCACCGACCCGCCGAGCCGCTCGGGATCGCCGGGCAGCATCGGCGTTGCGACGAAGCCGGGCGCGATCGCGTTGACGGTCACGCCCTCACGGCCCGCGCGCGAGGCGAGGAAGTGGGTCAGCCCGTGCAGGCCCGACTTCGAGGCGGCGTAGTCGGGGCCGATCACGCCGCCCCGGAACGCCGCCGCCGGGCGTACCCGTGGTTGACGACCAGCACGTCGACGGGCCCGAGCGAAGCCTCGACCGCTAGCAAGCGCCCACCCGTCCCCGCGCCCGGCTCGGTCCGCCGTCCAGGCGCCCGATCCCGACGCTAACGAGATGCGACGGAGCGCCGATGGTTAGGCGTGGACCTCCTCGCCTCGATCCGTTCGCGCACGTCGGCGCTCGCCGCCGCCCTCACGCTGCTCCCCGCCGCCCTTACGCTGCTCGCCGCCGCACCCGCCCTCGCGAGGAAGACGGCGGCGAACTGGGACGCATCGCAGCAGCGGATCGTCGTGCGCGCGGGGCTGATGAGCGAAGCCTCGCCCAAGAACTTCGCCGGCGCGGCGCCCCTGACGCCGGAGGCCGAGCGCGTGGCCCTCGCCGCGCTCGCCGCCCGCGCCGCCGCCGAAGCAGAAGCGGTCGAAGCCGAAGGGACGCCCGCGCCGGCCCCGCAGCCCGCCGTGTCCTCCACGGCGACGATGACCGTCACCCGCTTCGACGCGCTGCTCGTCGAAGCCCTCGGGCTCTCCGCGACCGCCGCCCACGTGCAGGCCACGGCCGCGGCGGCGGGCCTGCGGCCCCCGTCGTACTTCGGCACCGAGGTCGTCGCCCGCTACCTCGGCCTGCGCTACGACCACCCTTCGGGCGAAGACTCGCTCGAGCTCTACCCGTGGAACCCGATCACCCGCGCCGAGGCGGCCCATTCCTTCGCCGTCGTGCTCGAACAGGGCGGCTGGGCCGTTCAGGACGCACGGGAAACGCTCGAAGCGTTCTCGCTGCCCCACTACAGCGCAGCCCAGCTCCGCGTCCTGCGGATCGCCGTCTCGAAGATCGGCATGCCCTACGTGTGGGGCGGGACGACCGACGGCACCGAAGACGGCCTCGAACACGGCGGCTACGACTGCTCGGGGTTCGCGTGGCGCGTCTACAAGGTCTCCGGCCTCTCCTGGGGCGCGAAGATCCTCGGCCGCACCGCCGCCGAACAGGCCGGGGAGATACCGAAGTCCGCGCGCGTGCGCCTCCAGCAGGTTCAGCCCGCCGACCTCCTCTTCTTCGGGAGCGCGCATTTCGGCTCTAAGGCCACCGAGGCGAACGTGATCCACGAGGGCGTCGCGCTGAGCGGCGAATGGGCGATCCACTCCTCTGGACAGGGCGTGTACGTGCTGCCCCTCGACTCGGGCTGGCTGGCCAAGGAGTTCACGTGGGGACGGCGCGTCCTCTAGCGAGAGCGATGGCGTCCGAGCCCGAACAGCGTCCAGACCTGCGAGAGCCCGTCGTAGAGGGGGGTGTGCCATCTCACCCGCTCCACCGCGGCTCCGCCGGCGCCAGCGCGAACGCGAAGGCCGACTCGATCCGCCGCAACCGCGAGCGCGAAGCCGCGCGACGCTCGACGGCCGGGCGGGCTCTGAGGGTCCTCGCGGGCCCGACGAAGGCCGAACGGCGCTCGCGCGTCGCCGAGGGCCGGTGGGCGCGTGGCGCGGTCGGCGAGCAGATGCTCGCCCGCGACATCGCCCGGCGCTGTCCCGCCGTCGCCGTGCTGCACGACCGCGCCGTCCGCGGCAGCCGCGCGAACGTCGACCATCTCGCCGTCACGCCCGGCGGCGTCTTCGTGATCGACGCAAAGCGCTACAAGGGCCGGATCACCGTCGCGGGCGGCCTGCTGCGCCGCGAGCGGCTGCTGATCGCGGGCCGCGACAGGACGAAGCTGATCGACGGCCTGGAAAGGCAGGTGCAGCTCGTCCGGCGGACGCTCGCAGCGGCGGGCTTCGACGCGGTGCCGGTCCACGGGTGCCTCTGCTTCGTCCAACCCGAGGGCCTGCTGGCCGACGTCGAGCTGCCGCTGCTGCGAACGCTGCGAGTGCGGGGCTTCCCGCTCTACTACAGCCGACGTCTCTGCCGTCGGCTGAACCGGCCCGGGCCGGTGACGAGCGATGAGGCCGCGGAACTCTTGCGCGCGCTCGAAGACGGCTTCCCGGCCGCGCGCCGCTGATCGCGCGCCCGAGGAGGCGGGCGCGAACACGGGGTGCTCCATATAGTCCACCCGCGATGCGCATCTACCACCGTGAATACGCGGGACGCCCGCTTCGCGCGGCCTGGGCCCTCGAGGAGGCCGGCCAGGACGACTACGAGATCCTCGAAATGACTACCGAGGAGGGCAAGTCCGAGGCGCACCGCGCCCGTCACCCGCTCGCGAAGGTGCCGGTGCTCGAGGACGACGGCGGCTTCCTCTTCGAGTCCGCGGCGATCGTCCTGCACATCGCCGACTCGTTCCCCGAGGCGGGCCTGATCGCCGAGCCGGGCAGCCGCGAGCGCGCGCTCGTCTACCAGTGGGTCGTCTTCGGGCCGGCCGAGATGGAGGCGCCGCTGATCGAGCACGCCATCTACGCCCAGACCGATCCTGAGCGCTCGGGCAAGGCGCGCAAGCGCTTCGACGAGCGAGTCGAGGCCGTCGCCGCGGCGCTCGGCAAGCGGGAGCACCTGGTCGGCGATGGCTTCACCGTCGCCGACGTGATGGTGGGCTCAGCCCTCAAATTCACTGGCCGGGTCGGCTTCGCGGATGAGCTCCCCGAGAACCTCCGCGACTACCTCGCCCGCCTCGAGGCCCGCCCCGCCTACGAGCGGGCCCTCGCGCGGACCGGCCACTGAGTCGCCTCAGGCGACGATGTCCGAGCCCAGCACCTGACCCGCCGCGGCCGACTCCGGGCGCTCGGCGATCAGCATCAGCCAGACCCCCGCCGCGAGCGCGCCCCCGATCAGCGGGGCGACGATGAACAGCCAGACTTGGTCGAGGGCGTCCCCGCCGACGACGATCGCGGGACCTAGCGAGCGGGCCGGGTTGACCGACGTGCCGGTCAGGGGGATCCCGATCAGGTGCACGACAGTAAGGCCCATGCCGATCGCGAGGCCCGCGAAGCCGGCCGAGGCGACGTGGCTCGTCGCCGCCAGGACGATCAGCACGAAGAGAGCGGTCAGGACGACCTCGGCCACGAACGCCCCACCCTCGTTCAGCCCGATGATCGAGTGCGAGCCCCAGCCGTCGGTCCCGAGCCCCTGCACGCCGCGGTCGTAACCGCTCGACCCGGTGAAGACCGCCCACAGCGCGCCCGCGCCGGCGAGGCCGCCGAGGAACTGCGCGCCCCAGTAGCCGAGCGCTTCGCCGACCGGCATACGGCCCGAGAGCACGAAGCCGATCGTCACGGCCGGGTTGACGTGGCACCCCGAGATCGGCCCGATCGCGTAGACGAGCGCGAGCAGCACGAGGCCGAAGGCGAGGCCGGTGAGGAGCACGCCGGCCGCGGTGCTCGACCCCGCGAGCTTGAAGCCGAACGTCAGCGTCGCGACCCCCACCGCGAAGAAGACGAGCACGAACGTACCGATGAACTCCAGGGAAAGCTTGCGCATCAACATCGCCGGCTCCTCTCGCTCGCTCGGGGCCGGGGCGCCCTCGCCGACTCCCCGGCTGCTTACCGCGGTGTTCGCTCGCCTACCCCGCGTTCCTGCGCTTGAGAGGGGCCGCCCAGCCCCGGACCGCGCGCAGCGAGGGGGTGCCGCGCGCGGTCCAGGTTCGTGTGCCAGCCGTCTTCGCTAGCCGAGTTCCAGGTTGGAGCCGTAGAAGGTGCCGCTCTTGACGGCCTTCGCCTTCTTCGAGCCTTCCGCGACGCCGCAGGACGGCCCGCCCGAGAACGACTCGAACAGCGTCCCCCCGAGCGCCGTGGGCGAGCCGAACGGCCCCCCTTCGAGGGCGCCTTCGACGATCGCCCCGCTCGCTTCGGTGATCGGCACCACCAGCGAGCCGTGCGAGGTCCCCGCTTCCTTGGGAGCCCACTTGAAGACGAGCGACACGGGGGTCGTGGTGGGTTCGAGCGCGAAGCTCTGGAGCGCGAGGCAGGTGACTTCTTCGGTCGTCTTCAGGTGGTCGGTGAACTTCGCCGATTCGACCGGCGCCGAGCCGTCGCAGCCTTTCAGCACGCCTTTCAGGGTGATGTTCTGGACCTTCGGCGTTTCGCTCAGACCGGGCGACAGCTTGATCGTCCCTTCCGCCAGTTCGCAGACCGTCGAGCCTTCTTTGCCTCCCCCTCCGCCTTTTTCGCCCCCGCCTTCTCCGTCCGCGTTCGGGCTCGTCACTTCAAGCGGCGCGCTGGCTTCGCTCGTTCCTTCGGCGTCGGTGCTCGTCACGGTCACCACGTATTTCGTGTTCGGTTCGAGCGGCGCGAGGTTCGCCGTCGTCCAGTTGCCCGCGGTGCTCGCCGTCAGCACCGGCGGGCCGGGCGTGGCGGGCCGCACCGTCACGGCGTTCGAGCTCAGCAGGTGCGCGGTCGCCGGGTCGACGCTCCAGGTGACGGTCATCTGCAGGTATTCGCTTTCGCCCGATTCCGCGAGGTGGACCGAGGCGGCGACGCCCGTCGGGGCCGCCGGGGGCGCAAGCGGCGGTTCGCCCGTTTCCAGGTAGCCCCGGGCGCCCGAGTTGTAGATGCGGTCGCCGTGCGCGTCGGTTTCTTCGAAGCCCGGGGCGCCGCCGCCGGGGCCTTCGAGCCGCGCGAAGGAGCGCGTTTCGCCGAACCACGTCCATTCGACGCTCGCCCAGGCCGTGTAGGTGGTCGTTTTGTAACCCCCGCCGCGTCCGCTGCCGCCGCAGCGGGTCGAGAGGTAGGCGGTTCCCTGCGGGTAGCCGCTCGGCGCGAAGCCCGTCACGGACGTTTCCTCCTGAATGCCCCCGCAGGAGTGCCCGAGCAGCGAGAAGGCCGAGCCCTGGTCGAGCACCAGCTGGTACGGACCGGCGGCCTGCGCCGCGGGAGCGAGGCCGAGGGCGAGCAGCCCGGCGGCGATCGCGCCCAGGGTGGTGCGGCGGGCGGTGTTCACGGTGAATCCCCTCTCGTGTCGGTCGATTGCACGGACGTGCGCCTGTGCTCGCCCCAAGTCCGCGTGCTGACAAGTAGAGCATGGCGAACGATGAGCGATCAACCGTCTCGACGATCTTTCGGCGGTTCTTCAGAGGATTCTCATCGACGCCCTTCGCGGCTGCGCTCGGCGGGGCCTCCCGTCTGGCCGTGGAGCGGAAGCCGGGCCAGCAGCCCGGCCGAGCCGAACGCGTCGAGCACCGCTCCTTCGAGCCGCTCGACGCGGACCGCGATCCCCCGCCGCCGGCACAGCTCGCAGCGCATGGCGATCACCTTCATCCCCGTCTCGTCAACCCCCCGTAGAGCGCCGAGGTCGAGCACGAGCTCGCCGATGCCGGCGTCGCACAGCTCGTCGAGCGCCGCTTCGAGGGCCGGCGCGTTGTCATGCGCGAGGCGCCCCGTGAGAGCCAGGCGGTGGGTCCGCTCGGCCGCCGGGCGGATCGGCACCGGCCGCGCCGCCGCCCGGCCGCTCCCCAGTCGGGTCCTCGAGGCCGCAGAGCCCCGCTCGAATCGTCCACGCGGAGGAGCCGGGCCCTCCGGCCTCCCTGCGCTCTGCTCCTGCTGCTCGATCGCCCGTGCCGGGGCGCTGCCCGGGGGCGCTGTTCTGCCTGTCATCGCGCTGCTCCTTTCGATCGGTCACACGGTCGCCCGCCGTCCCCTCGGGACGGCGTCGGCGAGCGCTAGCCCGGTCGAGAGAGCAGCAGCGCGAACGGCTCGGACGGGCCGCGCGGAACGCCCGCAAGCAGCCGCCGAAGCCGGCCCGGCGGACGCGTCGAGACGAGCGCCATCAAGGCGATCGCGATCCCGGCGATCCCCGCGGCGGCGGCCCCAGCGAGGGTCGGGGCGACGCCCGATCCGGGTTCGACCGGTACGAGCGGAGAGCGGTGGGTGAGCTCCGAGCCGCGCGACGCCCTGCCTACGCCGCCCGCTCGTGCGGGATCTGCGCGCGTGCCGAGAGCGGCGCCTTCGATCGCTGCGCGCTGCCGACCGGCACGCGCGGAAGCCGCACCGGTACCGGTCTGCGCAGCGACACCACGGGCGGCCGTCGGATCCTCGCTGGAGAGGGCGGAGACCGACCCCGCGACGCCGGTGTCGACGGCACCGGCGCCGGCGAGCGAGGCGATCGCGCCGGCCGGTGAGAAGGTCGCTGCCAGGCCGAGCGGCGGTTCCCACGGCCCTTCGACCGGGGTTCCGAGCACGCCGGCGGCGCGGCCCGCCGTCACACCGGAAAGAAGACCTTCGGCCACGCCTCCCGCTGCGCCGAGCAGCGTCGCTCCCACGGCTGGCAGCGTGCCCCCGCCCGGCAGCGTCGGGACCGGCACGGACCTCACGGCCGCCAGGGCGGGCGCCGCGACGTCGTGCAGCACCCTCCCCACGGCCGGGGCCCGACCGCCGCCCGGAACCGCCGACGTCACCTTCGATACGAGCCTGCGAAGAGGATGGCCGGCCGGCTCCGATGCCGGTGGACCCGAGGCGTGCGGGCGCGCCTCGCGCGGCCGGGACGTGCCCGGGCTTGCGGGCGCGCCGCCGCCGCCGGTGGTTTCGGCTGGCGGTTCACGTTCGCCTTCCGCGCTCGCATCGCCGGCGGGAGGGCCGGGGGAGCTTTCGGGTCCTTCCCGACTCGCGTCTGCCGGCGCGGTGTGGCTCGTGAGCGCCCCTTCGGCCGTTCGGTCGACCGTGGCGGAGACGCGCGAGAGCACCCCTTCCACGACGCCTTCGCCGCTGGCGCTTCCCGCGCCCGCGCCGAGCAAAGCGAGCACCGCGAGGACCGCGACGACGGCGCGAAGTCGGCGGCGGGCGCTCACCGCCAACGGGGCCACCTCCGCCCGGAGCGTCGCGCACGGCGAGGGTAGACGTGGTGGCGCGGGCCGGCTCCGAGCGCGTCAGCGCACATCAGGCCGATCAGCGCGAGCCCGGCGAGAACGGCCGCGAGCAACGCCGCCAGTCCCAAGGGGGACTGGCCTCGCAGCGGCGCGAGCGCCGCGCCGAGACCGCCCGGCGAGCTCGTCCCGTCGACCGCCGCCGCAGGCCCGGGCGCCGAGGCCGCGACGAGCGCAAAGCCGCTGGGGCGGCGCAGCGCAGTCGCGCCGCCCGATGCTCTGTGGTGTGAGGCGCGCGAGCCGGCGGCCCGTTCCGCGGGCCGGCTCTTCTGTGCCGGCGCAGGCACCCCGCCGCTCCCCACCGACCCACCGAACCTCGCCGGGGCGCGTCCATCGGTCCTCGGCGACGCAGCGCTCCGCGTCGCGGCCGTGAGCACCGTGACGGGCGCAGGGCCCGAGCCGGGCCGCGGATCGCCGCGCGGGGTCTGCTCAAGAGAAGGAGGCGAGGGTCGGCCGCCGCTCGGGAGCGGAGACGGGACGCTCGGCTTCGGGGCTTCGAGCGAGGGGACTTCGAGCCTCGGGGGATCGACCTTGGGCGGCTGGACGCCAGGCGGTCCGACGGGCGCGATTCGCGGCAGGCCCACGGCAGGTCCCCCGAGCGGATCCTCGACGACCGGCAGCGCCCCCGCGTCCGCCGAGAGCGCGAGGCACGCGATGACGACCGACCCGACCCCGCAAGCCGCGCGGACACGCGCCCGGTGCAGGCCGGGAAGTCGTCCTCCTCTTTGCGGGTCCGTGCGCACGCTTACATGACAGGTACCCCGTGTCGGCGCGAAATCACCGCCGGGGCGGGGCGCGCCGATCGACCCCGGGCGCCTAAGGTTCCCGGCGAGGCAATGGGTCAGCTGCGGATCGCAACCTGGAACGTCAACTCGCTGGCCGCCCGCATGCCGCGGGTCACCGCGTGGCTCGACCAGGTGGCTCCCGACGTCGTCTGCCTGCAGGAGACGAAGGCGACCGACGCGGCCTTCCCCGCCGCCGAGCTCGAGGCGCTCGGATACGAGGCGGCGGCGACCGGGGACGGCGCGTACAACGGCGTCGCGATCCTCTCCCGCGTAGGGCTCGATGACGTCGCCCGGGGCTTCGAGGGGGAGCCGGGCTTCCCCGATCCCGAGCGCCGCTCGATCGCGGCCACGTGCGGAGGGGTGCGCGTCTGGTCCGTATACGTCCCCAACGGCCGGACCGTCGAGGACCCCCACTACGAGTACAAGCTCGCCTGGCTCGCCGCGCTCCGCGAGGCGCTCGGCCGCGAGCTCGCCTCCGGCGCGTCCCTCGCGGTCCTCGGCGACTTCAACGTCGCCCCCACCGACGCCGACGTGTGGGATCCCGCCGCCTTCGCCGGCCTCACCCACGTGACCCCCCGCGAGCGCGACGCGGTCGCCTCGCTGCTCACGCTCGGGCTGACCGACGTCCAGCCCCGCGCGCTGAAGGGCGAGCCCTACACCTACTGGGACTACCGCGCCGGGATGTTCCACAAAGGCGAAGGCATGCGGATCGACCTCGTCCTGCTCAGCGCCGCGCTCTCGGCGGCGGTCGGCGACGCCTACGTCGACCGCGACGCGCGCAAGGGTACAAAGCCCTCCGACCACGCGCCGGTCGTCGTCGACCTATCGCTCTAGGCGCCGAGCGACGCCGTTCGCCGCACCGCTTCCCCTTCGACCGGGGCGAGCGTGGTGCGGCGGATCGTCGCGATGCCCTCGCGGACGGCCGCCTCGAACGCTCCGGGGAGCGCCGGCCGCGCGAGGTGGAAGC